>JRYF01007545.1_pt1 | contig 27117 bp, 23 predicted proteins | sample 235331 | NCBI WGS metagenome assembly JRYF01 (sample SAMN03074217, study PRJNA261475) | activated sludge metagenome | biome: Wastewater Treatment Plant; feature: Wastewater; material: Activated sludge; isolation source: activated biomass of a wastewater treatment plant treating hydrocarbon... ...
AGCCTCACCTTGAAAGCCCTGATCAATGCAACCGAAGGCAAATATTTATCCTTTTATCCGAATGGCTCTCATGCGGAAGAGGCGCTGACGACTATCGCGGACTTTCTTAAACCCGATCATTACCATCAAATTGATCCCGAAGAACAGGCCGATCTTCGCAAGGAAGCAGAAAAGCTCCGCGCCGTGATTCTCAAAACCTCAAGCGCCAGGAAAGCAACGCTCTTGCAACAGCTCGATCGGCTTGCAACCAGAAAAAAATGAACGGCATCCTTCCGCCTTGAGGTAGGGATTCTCTCTTCCCAAGGCGATACCTCCGATACTGGACCTTGCACGGTTACCGTCTTCCGGGCCGCACCCGTTGGCACACCGGCAAGATCGGCGCCCTTCGCCCTCCCCCGCAAACCGCCCGGTTGAAAAACCGGATTCCCTCCGCGTTGAAGGTATCCGACGCGGTCGCCCGGCTCTGGCAAAATTCTCCCGCGATCTTTTGAAAAAGGGACTGCTCCGCGCGTTGTTATCAGCAGAAGGTTCGCTCGGAACGACACCACACCGGAGGCAACATGGCCGACATCAACTTGGGCACCGTCAAGACCCGCAAGGGCAGCGGTTACGAAGTGAGTTGGAACGAATCCAGCCGCATCGTGTACGTCAAGGAAATCGCCAGGCTGTTCAGCACCTGGGAGCGCTGCGACGGCCGGGCCAAGACCGCGCGGGAGGCGATGGCGGTGGCCGAGGCGTACCTCTGGAACCGGGATTGAGCGGCGCCCCCCGCCTCTGGAGAAAAAAAGCGGGATCGAGGAGAAAAAGACTGAAAAAGTGCGCTGGACGCGCGTTGTAAGGTGCAGGGACGACGGCCGGCCACGGACGGCATCGAACTACTTCACCACCAGAGGAGGCAGCGACCATGAGCGGTCCAGGTGTAGGTTAGGAACCGGCAACCGGCGCGGGTTCGGGCTCATACGGAGTGGGCCAGGGAAGCCACGGACGGCCGACACCCCGCCGGCGACCGGAAATCGAAACACAGAGGGGAAACGGGCGCATGAAAACACTGCAACTGGCGCACTTGACCAGCTTCCTGATCGAGCCGGGGCTCGAACCGCTACTGTACCTGACGCTGCTGACCCTGGCCGGGTTCCTGATGATCCTCCAGTTGCGGCGGCTGGCGCTGGCGCTGATCGTGTTCGTGTTCGCCTCGCTCCTGCTCCCGGTCGTGCTGGAACCGGTGCTGGTGGAACTGTTCCTGCTGCTGCCACCCGAGTACGAATGGGCGCCAAGCGTCCTGTTCAACGGCCTGCTGATCTGCCTGGTGATCGGTGTCCTGATCCCGCGCAGCGTGCGCCACCAGGTGGTCGCCAACCTGCTGACGCTGGCCATCATCGCGGCGCTGCTGCTGCCCTTCCGGGTACTGCGGACGCTGTTCCGGGGCTTCAGAACGTGATTCGGCTCACCAGGAGAGAAAAGATGACCGCCAAACCGCTCGTCCTGTCGCTCGCGATCGGCCTCGGCGCGACGCTGGCCCTGCCCGCCGACGCGGGGGGGATGAGTCGCGCCTGGTCCCGGGCGATGGCTGCCGTGCTGAAGCGGGACGCGGCCCGCGACGCGGCCACCGCCGCCAGACCGCTCGCCCAGCCCCGCACGGTGTGGCGCTACACCAGCAAGGCCCAGGCCGAGCGGGAACTGCAACGCGGCGTGCCGGCGGGCCGCCATCTGACCGCCGGAACCACCGCCGGGCGGCTGCCCTCGCCGGAACGCGCCCAGGGACGCTACGGGCTGCCGAACCGGCCCGAAGTGCGGGAAACCGTCCGCCTGCCAGCCGGCCAACCGGTCCGTTCCACCAGGGCGCTGGGGGGCGAGCCCGGCGTGGGCGAGATCACCTCCACCCGCCGCCTGCCACCCGCCGCGATCCAGAAGGTGCAACCGCTGCCGGGCGCCCGCCCGTGAGGCGGGTTCCGGCCACCCTTCCCCGCCCCGTTTGGAATCCACCGGTCGCTGGCGCATTGGCCGGTAAATCCGCACTATGCTTGATGGCATACCCGCCACCGCAACCCGTTCCGAAAGGAATCCGCCGTGACCGAGGACCTGCGCCGCAAACTGCAAGACCTGCAATCCCTGTTCGACAGCGGCCTGCTGAGCGCCGAGGACTACGCGCGGGAAAAGGCAAACCTGCTGGCGGCGTGGCGCCAGCCCCCGCCGGCTCCCGCCCCGACCGAACCACCCCTGCCGCTGGCGCCACTGCCCACCGTCATCGCCCTGCCCCTGCGCGAATACCGGGACGAAACCCACCCCGTCCTGAAGCTCTGGTACGCCTGCGACAGCGTGGAACTGCTGCTACGGCTGGTGGTGATGCTGGCGGTGGCGGAACAGACCTGGCGCGGCCCGCTCGAACCCGCCCTGCGCCGGCGCCTGCACGACTGCGGCCTGGAACAGCCCTCGCTCGGCGCCTGGCGCGCGCTGGCGGACGCGCTGGTTGCGCCGGCGCCCGACGCCGGCGCCCTGGTGCCGGAGTTGCCGGCGCTGCTGCGGGACACGCTGCTGCCGCTGCTGGACGGGCCAGTGGGGAGCGCACGCACTGAAACCACTTCATTCAGCGCCCTGCGCAACCGGCTGGCGCACGGCGGCGGCATCCGCCGGGTGCTGGCCGAGCGGCTGGTGGCGCGCTGGGACGCGCCGTTCCTCGACGCCATGCGCCACACCGCCTGGCTGGCGACGGTGGATCTGGTGGTGCGGGACGGACGGGGCGGCTATGGGGTGCTGCGCGGTCCTACCCCCCAGGCCCAGCCGTACACCCCGGCGGACCCGGCCGCCCTGGCGCGGGCCTTCGCCGCCGGCGACGCCGTGGCGCTGGTGCGGGGCGACGTAGCCCTGCCGCTGTGGCCGCTGGCCCTGTACGGCGTGCCGCGCGGCGCTGATCCGGATGCGCCGCCGGCGACCGAACTCGTGCCGCAAGTCTACGTCCGGCGCGGCGAGGTGCGCCTGCAATACAACCCGCTGGGCGCGGACCACCTGGCCCTGAGCGAATCGGAAGACGCCGCCCTGCACCGCTTTCTGGAACTGTTCCGGCTGGTGGACGAGACCCCGGCCGAGCGGACCCGGCGGTTCACCGTGCGCGATTTCCAGGACGAGATCCGCCAGGAAGCCCGCCGGCTGGTGGGCCGGGCCAGCGAATGCGCCATCCTGGCCGAGGCGCTGGCCGCCACACCGGAGGGAGTGCTGTGGGTGTGGGGCACGGCGGGGGTTGGCAAGTCCTGCCTGTTGGCCTGGCTGACCGCGCACCAACTGGCCGCGCCGCCGCGCGATACCCTGGTGTTGCCGTACCGGTTCCGGCTCGGCGACGAACGCTGCAACCGCGAGGCCTTCCTGCGCTTCGCCGGGGAGCGGCTGATGGCGTGGCTACAACTCCCCGACGACCCGAGCGCCGAAACGATGCCGCCGCTGCGGCGGTTGCGCGAGACGCTGGCCCGGCTGGACGGGAAACGGGTGTGGTTCGTGCTGGACGGGCTGGACGAGATCGCCGCCCTCGATCCGCGCTTTGCCGGGGAAGTCCCGCTGGCGCTGGCCGGACCGGGAATCGTCTGGCTGTGCGCCGGGCGACCGGAGGCGGGCTTGCCGGCGGCGTTCGCGGGCGTGCGGCAACCGTTCCCGGCTGGCGTGCCCGGCATGAGCGAAGGCGACATTCGCAGCCTGCTGCTGAAACGCATCGGCCCCTTGCGCAAGCACCTGTTGCGCCACGACCGGGAGCAGGGCGAGCGGGTCGGCAATCCGTTCGTCGAGCAGGTGGCGCGGGCCGCCGACGGCCTGCCGCTGTACGTCCATTACGTCATCCACGACATTTTCGCCGGCCTCTATCGGGTGCTGGACGGCCACGAGCGCCTGCCGCCGAGCCTGGCCGCCTATCACGAAAACCTGTTGCGCCGGCTGAGCGTGGGCAGTTTGCAGCAGGTGTTGACCCCGCTGGCGGCGACGCTGGCAGTGGCCCAGGAGCCGCTGGCCGCGCCGGCGCTGGCCGCGCTGTTGCGGCGGCGGGGGAAGCTGGTGCCCGAAGGCGCAGCGGGCGTGCGACTGGTCGAGCACGGGCTGGCCGCCATCGCCACCCTGCTCAAGCGCGCGCCCACCCCGACGGGCGAAGACGGTTATGCGCTCTATCACCTCTCGTTGCGCGAGCACATGGCGACCAGCGCCCAGAGCCGGGACGCGGTGGCGACGGCGCGGGAGGCGCTGGCCGATCTGGCGGTGGACGTGCCGCCCGACCCGGCGGCGCCGTATCTGTACCGGCACGGGATCGGCCATTTGCTGGAACTGCGCCGCACGCCCGAGGCGCTGGCCTTGCTGACCCGGTTTGCCTACCTGATGGACCGCTTGCGCGCCCTGCTCGATCCAGATGGCGTCCTCGGCATCAGCGCCGACTGGCGGGCGACTCTGCCACAGAGCGGGCCGCTGGCCGGCGACGCCCGGTTGTGGGAAGCGTTCTGGCGCGAGCGGGAGCATATCCTGCGCCGGGGCGACGCGCGCTGGCCGGCCTACAAGATTCTGCTGCAACTGGCCGTCGAACACGCCGACGACAGCCCGGTGACCCGGCAGGCGGAGGCGTGGTTGGCGGCGGGGAACTGCGATTGGGTGTGGTTGCGCAATCCGCAGCGGATCGCACACGCCGCGCCGAATCCCTGTCTGCGGGTGTTGGAGGGGCATACCGGTCCGGTAAATGGAGCCATAGTACTGGCCAACAGACGGATTCTGTCATGGTCAAACGATCACATCTTGCGACTGTGGAATCCAGACAGTGGAGAAACTCTGGCCGTGCTGGAAGGAGTAAGCGGTGCTACTGTGCTGGCTGACGGGCGGGTTCTATCGTGGTCGCGGGATAAGACCCTGCGGCTGTGGGAGGGCGTCACCGGCCAGCCGCTCGCCGTGTTGGCAGGGCATACCAGTGCAGTGCATGGCGCCACCGTGCTGCCCGACGGCCGGATTATGTCGTGGTCGAACGATGAGACACTGCGGCTCTGGGATAGTGACAGCGGCCAGCCGCTGGCCGTGTTGGCAGGGCATACCAGTTGGGTAGATGCTACTGTGCTGGCTGACGGCCGCATCCTGTCTTGGTCGGACGATCACACCCTGCGCCTGTGGGAGGGCGTCACCGGCCAGCCGCTGGCCGTGTTGGCAGGGCATACCAGTGCAGTGCATGGCGCCACCGTGCTGGCCGACGGCCGCATCCTGTCGTGGTCGTTCGATCACACCCTGCGACTATGGGACGGCACCAACGGCCAGCCGCTGGCCGTGCTTGCAGAGAAGCATACCAGTCGGGTAAGGGGTGCCACCGTACTGCCCGATGGTCGCGTACTGTCGTGGTCGGACGATCACACCCTGCGCCTGTGGGGCGGAGATAACAACCAAACTTTAACGGTTTTGGAAGGGCATACCTATCTATTTAAGGGTGCCACCGTGCTTCCTGATGGCCGCATCCTGTCATGGTCATTCGATCATACTCTGCGGTTGTGGAATGCTTCCAATGGTGTGTTGCTGGCCACGCTTCAAGCAGCGGACGTTCCCTGGTTTTTCCCAAATTTACATGCTGCACAGGCTACAGCAACCAATCGTGGGCAGCTTGTTACCGACCATTATCTCGGTTGGGAATTGTGGAACACTGCTGTCGTCTCTCGGCTGGATACATCACCCTCTCAAGTCATGGTTTGGCAGACAGATTCTGCAGTCGCTGCCCATGCTCTTCTTGAAGACGGTACCCTGATCATCACTCTCGCCAGCAGCTACATCTTTTGCCTGAAGCTCCACCGCCTGAAACTCCACCACGGCGCCCGGCGCATCACGCTGACGGAACTGAACGCCCTATACGAACAGCAGGCGAATTAACGTCGGCAAATCCCCCTTGGCCCGGTCACCGCTGGCGATTCGGGCCAGCACCTGGTCGGGCGACCCCCAGAACGCCTCGACGAAATCGGCGGGGTTGTAATCCGGCTCCCGGTCCGCGGCGATCGCGTACACCTTCATGAACGCCGAGAGCGGCTGCTCATACGGCGACAGATACGCCAGGCACCGCCACGCCTGCCGGTCGAGATCGAGGTTCAACTCCTCCCGCAACTCCCGCCGCAAGGCCTCCTCATACGTCTCCCCGCTCGCGACGTGCCCGCCCATGCTGACATCCAGGCCGAGCGGGAACAGCCGCTTGGTCGCGGAGCGCCGGGGAATCCAAAGCTGCCCCGCCCCATTGACCAGAAAGGCGTTCACCACCCGAAAATTGACCCGGCCCGCGCGGTAGACCTCGGAACGTCGCGCCTGCCCGATCACCCGATCCTGGTCGTCAACCAGATCGAGCAGTTCGTCTGGATGCTGCATGGGTAGATGCTCCAAGAATCACCCCACTGGATCAACGCTGAAGAACGTCTTGTTGGTGCTTTAGCAACTCCTGCTCCATCTCGACGACCGGGCGGGTGTAGCGCAGGCGCGGCCCGGTGGCCGCCCGTGAGGTTGCTTCCAAGCGTTTTACAGACCGGTGTTGGCCATTGACCGGTTACCCAGTGCTGTGATAAAACCGCTGCTAATATAGACAAAAGCATCGGACTTATCACTCACGATGGATCCCGATCTTCCCCAGGCCACCCGCGCCCTCGAGCTGCTGAAAGCCAATAGTATGCTTCGGCTGAAAGATTTCATGGCGCGCGGGATCGGACCCGAGACGCTGGCCCGGCTGGTGCGCGACCATCAGGTCATACGGCCGGCCCGCGGACTCTACCAACTGGCCGACGCGCCCGTGGCGGCGCGCCACGCCTTCGCCGAAGCCGCCGTCCTCGTTCCCAAGGGCGTCATCTGCCTGCTCTCCGCGCTCCAGTTCCACGACCTTACGCTGCGGATGCCCTCGGCCGTCTGGATGGCCATCGACCGGACAAGTTGGCGGCCCACCCTGGCCTATCCTCCGATCCGCTTCGTTCGATTCAGCGGCCCGGCCCTGACCGAAGGCGTCGAACGCCACCCGATCGAAACCATCGAAGTCCCGGTCTACAGTCCCGCCAAAACTATCGTCGATTGCTTCCGCTACCGCAACAAGATCGGCCTGGACCTCGCCCTGGAGGGGCTGTGCGAGGGACTGCGCCGCCGGTGCTGCACGCCCGACCAGCTCTGGCGATACGCCCGAACCGCGCGGGTCTGGTCGGTGATGCGACCCTACGTTGAAGCCATGGTGGCCGATGGCTGACCGGCCGCGCGACGTCGGCGCCTCGGTGCGGGCGCGGCTGCTCGACCGGGCGCGCGCCGAGCCCACCGATTTCCAGGGGCTATTGATGCGCTATGCCCTGGAACGGCTGCTCTATCGGCTGAGCGTTTCGCCCTACCGCGAACGCTTCATCCTCAAGGGCGCGCTGTTGTTCGCCACCTGGGTGGACGCTCCGTTCCGCCCGACGCGGGACCTCGATCTGCTCGGCTACGGCGACCCCGACCCTGACGCCATCGCCGCCCTTTTCCGCGCCCTCTGCACGATGCCGGTGCCCGACGATGGCGTGACGTTCGACGCCACCCGTCTCCAGGCGACGCCGATTCGCGAGGCACAGGAATACGGTGGAATCCGGGTGCGAACGACCACCATGATGGCCGGCGCACGGATACCGATCCAGGTCGACGTCGGTTTCGGCGATGCGATCACGCCGGGGCCGGTCGAGATCGACTATCCGACGCTGCTCGATGCGCCATCGCCCCACCTGCGAGCCTATCCGGTCGAAACCGTCATTGCGGAGAAATTCGAGGCGATCACCACGCTCGGCATGGCCAACAGCCGGCTGAAGGATTTTTACGATCTCTGGCTGATCGCCCAAACCTTCACCTTCGACCGAACGGTGCTGGAAACCGCCGTGCGGCGGACCTTCACGCGACGCGGCACGGCATTGCCGGCCCAAGTCCCTCCAGGCCTGGGCGAAGCCTTCGCCGCCGAGAAAGCCGGGCAGTGGCGCGCGTTTCTGGGGCGGGAACGGCTGGCGGCCGCGCCGGACTCCTTCGCCGTGATCGTCGCCGGCCTGCGTGCTTTTCTCATGCCGCTGCTTGATGGAACCCCGGCGGCGGAATTCATGTGGCTGCCCGGTGGACCTTGGCGGAATGCGCCGCAAATCCAGCACAAGGAGCGCGAACTCAAACGGGCCGCCTTGCGGCGGGCCCTCAAGGAAGGCGAGAACAGCGGTAAGGCCGATGATTCCCTCCAGGGGTTGCTGGACGAACTGGACCGCGATCACTAACGGCCCGCGCCTTGCCGGCGCTTCAGCAACTCCTGCTCCACCTCGGCGACCGGGCGGGTGTCGTGCAACCGCGACCGCGTGCCAGATTCGCCTGAGCCTGTCGGGCATGGTATACTTTGTCCAACACTCTTGTATTACGAGGCAGTTCCATGACCGTTTCACTGCGACTGGAAAAAAATCTGGAGGCCGAACTCCGACAGCGGCTGGCGCACGACGGCATCCCGCTGTCGGAGTTCATTCGCCAGGCCATCCTCGAAAAACTCGAACGGGAAACGCAGCCGGCCGATCCGTACACCCTGGGGCGCGGGCGGTTCGGCCGCCATGCCAGCGGCGAACCGGATCGCAGCCAGCGCCGCAAGCAAATCATTCGCGAGCGACTCCATGCGCGGCATCGTGGTGGATAGCGGGCCGCTGATCGCCCTGTTCGACGGTTCCGACCAGTATCACGCCGCCGCCGTGCGCTTTATCGAGCGCAACCGCCAACCGCTGATCACCAATCTGCCGGTCGTGACCGAAGTGGTTTACGTGCTGGATTTCTCCGGTGAAGCCCAGCGGGACTTCCTGTCCTGGGCGCACCCGGCGCTGACCATCGATACCGGCACGGTCGACGATCTGCCCCGGATTCGAGCCATCCTGGAAAAATACGCCGATCTCCCCGCCGACTTCGCCGACGCCTCCCTCGTGGCGCTGTGCGAACGGCTCAAGATCTGGGACATCGCCAGCGTGGACAGCGACTTCACCATCTACCGGGCGCGCGACAAACGGCGCTTCAACAATCGATTTTTCGAGACGTGAAAACCGGCGAGGGAACGCCGCTCTTCTCGCCACAATTCCCCGCGCGGCGCCACCGACGCCGATTACCGACGCCCCTCTTGCCGGCGCTTCAGCAACTCCTGCTCCACCTCGGCGACCGGGCGGGTGTAGTGCAACCGCGACCGTTCCAGCTCCGCCTGGGCCTGGGCTTGCGCGGCCGGGTCGAGCGCCGGGGTCGGCCGGGGCGCCAGGGTCGAGAACACGAACGGCCGGCTGGGCGCGCCCAGCAGCAGCAGGCGGGCCGCCACCTGCCGGTCCGGCAAATCCTCCAGATCGCGCACCCGCAGTTCGGGCTTGACGTAGGACGCCATCCGCTCCGCGTCCGGCACTCCCAGCCGGAACAGCAGCAGGCTGCCGACGTTGCCGAGAATGGCTTCCACCAGACCACCGCCCATCTGGGTCAGGTTCTGGTTGGCCAGGGTGAGGTACAGCCCGAACTTGCGCGCCTCGGCCAGCAGATGAGCCACGGTCTCGGTGGTGAAGTTGTGGGCCTCGTCCACGTACAGGAAAAACGGCCGGCGCTGGCCCTCCGGCACCTCGGTGCGCTGGAGGGCGGCATCGAACAGCTTGCCGATGATCAACATGCCCAGCAACTGGGTATCCAACTGTCCCAGCACCCCCTTGGGCAGATCGACCAGCACGATCCGCCCCTGGTCCAGACAGGCGCGGAAATCCACCGTACTCTGGGATTGGCCGATGATCGGCCGCAGCAGGGCGTTGCTGGTGAACTGGTTGAGCTTGCTGGTGATGTACGGGGCCATGTTTTTCAGGCTGCTGTCGCCGCCGGCCGGCTCCGCCTGTTTGTGCCAGAAATTCACCGTATAGGGATTGCGGCAGTGCTCCAGCAACTCCTTGCGGTAACGCTCGTCCTCGAACAGCAGCGGCACGTCCATCAGGGTGCCGCCGGTGATCTCGTTGTCCATGACCAGCAGCAGGGCGTTGCGCATGTACTGCTCGAAGATCGGCCCGCCGGTGATCGTGAGGTCGTACAGCCGGTGGAAGATGCGGATCAGCTCGTTGGTGATGAAATTCATCCGCACCTGGGGATGGGGACCGCCGCATTCCAGGAAGTTGATGCCGACTGCCCGCTCGGCGTCGCCCGGCTCGACCAGGATCACGTCCTTCACCCGGTGGGGCGGCACCGCCGCCAGCACCTGCCGGTACAAATCGCCGTGCGGGTCGAGCAGGCAGACCCCGGCGCCGGCCTCAATGTCCTGCACCAGCAGGTTGTACAGCAGGGTGGACTTGCCGGTGCCCGTCGCGCCCAGGATGTAGCAATGCCGGGTCCGGTCCGCCGGGGTGAAGTGCACCGGGCGCGGCGGGCGGCCCGCGCCCGCCTGGCCGAGCAGGACCCCCTCGGCGGGCAGCAGCGCCGGCGCGTCGCCGTAATGCACCGGCAGCCCCCGGTCCAGCAGCCGGCGCGGTTCGGGCAACAGCGGCGGCAACAGACCACCGAGGGGCACGGCGTCGCCCAAATCCAATTCGTCCTCGTCCGGCTCGGCCTCGGGCGCCAGCCGACTCCAGGTGACCGGTCGCCCGTGGAACAGCTCGCCGCCCAGCAGCGCCAGCAGGGCCTCGGGCACCGGCTCGCCGGCGGCGACCACGCATTGTATCCGCCAGCCGAACGGATACTGCCCCCAGATCTCCAGCTCCCGGCGCAGCGCCGCCCGTAGTTCGTCGGTCATCGCCAGGGGCCGGTCGGCCGGTACGTGCTGGACCCGGCCCGTCGCGTCCAGATCGCGCAGCGCCGCCCGCACCAGGGCTTCCTGGGGGAGCGTCAGTTGGCAGGGCCGCGCCTGGAGCTGGATTTCGAGCGCGCCGCCCCAGCCCAGGGCGTCGATCAGGGCGTTGAAGTGGCCGGGCGGCCGCAGCGGCGGATGCACGATTCGCAGGCCCAGCCGCTCCGGTTCGGCGGGCGCCAGATAGCCGAACGGCGGGCGGGCCGCGATTCGCAGTCGCAGCGGCCGCAGCACCACCCGCCAGCCGAACGCCGCCGCCGACTCCAGCCGGACGGGATCGTCGCTGGGCACGAAATGGTAGTCGCCCAGTCCCCGCCGCAAACCGATATCCAGATTGCGCCACAGCGCCCGGGCGTCTACCACCGCCGCGGCCGCATCATCCGCCTGGCCATGGCCCCGCAGCACGCACTCCAGCCGGCCCGTCGCCACCTGATAGACCGCGTCCAGCCCCTGGCCGGCGCCCAGCACCGGCCAGCCGGCCGACCACTGCTCGGCCGCTGTCTTGCGCCGCGCCACGCCGGCCAGCGTCAGCGCAAACGACGCGGTCACCCGCTCGCCCTCGTAGCGCACGCGCAAGGACGGTTCGCCCGGCCGTTCGGGCGCCAGCCAGGTTTCACGGGGCGCGCGATCGTGGGAAGGAATCAGGTGTTCGGTGGCGAGCATGAGGCGCCAATCCTTATAGGGTTATCCTTGGCGAGACAGTATACTGAAGGAATACCAGAGTGCGCCGGAGTACGTCATGGACTGGATCACCGACGACATCGCCATCGGCACCTACCGGGAGGCTCAAGATCCCAGCTTGCTGCGTCAATACGGCTTTTGTTCCGCGCTCAGCCTGGATGGTACCTTGCAGCCGGACGACGCGGCGGCGCTGGGGCTGGCGGCGGTGGTCAGTATCCTTCTGGAAGACGGTCCTGGTAACAATTCCCGGCGGTTCCGCCATGTCGTGGATTCCCTGGGACGCCTGCTCGTCACCCATCCTCCGGTGCTGGTTCACTGTCACGCTGGACGCAGCCGGTCGGCGATTGTGGTGGCCGGTTTGCTGATGCTGGAAGAGGATCTCTCACCCGCCCAAGCCATTGCTCGGGTAGGAGCGAAACGGAATATTTGCATTACCCCTGGCTTGGAACTGTTGCTTCAGGCTTTACGATAGCGGGCCGAAACCATGAGAGCGGCACCAAATCTGAAGCGACAGGGGTCTGTTTTGTTGTTTGCAATTTGAACGGCCGGCGGTGCAACCCGCCCCGGCGTTCGGACGGTGGTTACACGGTCGGAACCCACGGGTATTCGCTCTAATATCAAAAAGATCAAACGCAGGAGATCATCGCGCCATGTTTAGAAGACGCCCGCCCCCGTGGCAGCCCAAGCCACCGGTTCAGCACCCCTCTCCCCCGCAACCGTCATCTGACTTGCCAGATTGGGCGCACGGTTTCTGCTATCTGGCCCGGCAAAGCCAGTTGCACTTTGGCCAAGACCGGCGCGATCCCGTGGCGTGGCGACCGGTCGTCAGCCTGGTCAGGCAGGGCGAGCTGTTTCAGGTTCTCCCCTCCACCCGCCGCCCCAAGCGCGCCTTTTTTCACCTGCGCGCCGAGGATTTCTTCCTGAAACGCGCTCCCTCGGAGCCGCCCACCGACAGCTATCTCTGCCACCGCTACGAGGCCATACCTCTGGATGTCCTCCGAGAGATCGGCGTCTTGGGCCATCCCCTGCGCATCCGGATCGCCGACTGGCTGAAATACCGCCTGGGAACCTAACCCCATGTCCTTACCGGAATGGCTGCAACTCACCGCCGAATTTCGAGAGCGGTGGGAGCGCTGCGACCGCTTGAACCCTGAGGAGTGGATGCGGCTGGACTGGCTTTTTGCCGCTATTCAGCAGTCACGTTCGTTTCAGCGAACCCCCCTGGATCGCCGGCAGCGCCTCATGGATCTCTGGGTGCGGCGCGAGACCCTGTCAGTCCGTGAGGCCGGCCAACTGGACCGGGGGATGCGCCTGCTGGTGCAGGATATCGAGTTGCAGGAGTGGTGGAGCCACCGCGACGGGCTATCCAACCCGGAATGGGAGCGGTTTTGTAAGCTGATTTACCAGACGCTCCGCGCCAATGGGGGAAAATTCGGCAGCCTGCTGAACGCAATCCCCGGTGATTTCGATGATTACCTCTGGGATTTTATCTCCAGAAAAGTCTTCGAGACCGGGCAGGCAGCGGACGCCAAAACCGATACCCCCTTTCACACTGGAACGCTCTGTTTCTATTTTCGCAACTATCTGTTGGACTGCCTGGATCAGGTCCAACGGGATTGGCTGCCGTCGCCGGAACCGCCAGAGGGTGAGGAACCTGTCGAGTTCAACGTCTTCGAGAATTTGAATCCGGAAAACCTGCATCCAGCCTGGGACGACCTAACCCGGTCGGAACCCGAGGTGAAAGAGACGCTCGAGGAGGCGGGACTGAATTGGGAGCAGGTCAGCCAGGAGGCCCGGAGGTTGATCAATTCCCTGGAGCCGGAAGACCACCTCCTGCTCAAATGCAGCCTCTGCGCCGATCGGGAGGGTCGCATCCCGGTGGATCATCTCAAGACCCTCCTGCCCCACCCGGCCTATCGCACGATCAAGCTGCGCAAGCGCCTGCAACAATGGCTGGCGGAGCTACTCGGCAGCACTCCATACCCTGAAAATGATTCGATCAGGCTGGCGGCCTTAAAAATTCTCTGCTGGCGCGCGTTGTTGGAGATAGAGACGGACTGCGCGGCGATCCGGGCGCGACTCCATACCGCCGACGCCGCGGATACTGGCGCCGCGCCGCCCGCGTGAACGCGCGGTCTCGCCCTCCAGGGCGCCGTGAAACCGATAGAGTACGAAACGTCATGCGCAAGCTTTGGCCCCCCCTCACCCTGATTGAAAACGAGTTGTTCGCGCCGTCCGAGCCGCTGATTCAGCGCTGGCGGGACGGCGGCGCGCCGCTGGATTTGGCCGCCGCCCTGGCTCAGGATCCGGATGCGCGCGCGCGCCGCGCCGCCCTGGACTGGGCCGACCAGCAGGATTTCGCGCCCGGCGACGACCGCCCCGATCCCCCGCTGCCCGCTGCCCTGCGCGAGCAAATTCGCCGCCGCGACGAGGCCCGCCGAGCCGCCTTCTCCCCCAAACCGACCGCCGGCCAGATTCTGCGGATCGACGCAGTGATCGGCCCGGCGGGACCGCTGGATTGGGACTTGCCCAAGCCGCTCGCCGTGCTGATCGCCGAACCCGCCGAGACGCCCCAGGTCTGGTGGGGCTGGCTGGTCGCTCCCGCGAGCGAAACCGACTACGCCGCCTACCACGACGTGCTGCTCGGACCGGAAGACGAACCCTGCGATCCGCTGGCCGGCCTGGTCCAGCTCTGGAATCCGGTCCACGTCTATCTCCCTTCCACCGGCCGGGTCCTGGCGGAACTGCAACCCGACAGGCTGGCGGCCCTTCGGGCGCTGGCGGTGGAATGCGCCACAACCCCGCAACCGGATAACGTCCCGCCGCAACCCGGCGAAATCCTGGTCCGGCAGGTCGGCGCCTACACCGCGCGCACCGGTACGCCCTACGGCGGAGCCCAGGATCCGCGCTTGCGCTATCAGCGGCTTTACTTCGAAGCCGCCGCCGCCGTGAAGGAACCCGCCAAATTGGCCGCCGCCGCGCGCGCGCCGCTGGAGCGGGTGGTGGATGCCCTGCGCGACTGGGCGGCCGACGTGGGAGCATTGTTGACGCCCTATAATCCGGCTCCGCAACGCATGGGAGGAACAACGGGCGAATCCCCCTGGGGTACCGCCACGCACTACGACCTGGATGAGACCCTGCGCCTGCGGCTGTGGGTGGACGAAGCCAACCGCCTGCTTCACCTGCGGCTGGAATGCCGTGCCGACCTCGACCTGCGGCTTCAGCTTCAGGAGGATGGTGAGACCGTGCAAACCGCTACGCTGCGACCGGACGCGCCCGCGGTCGAACTCAGTGCCGATCTCGCCAAAACCAGCGAATTACTCGTCAGCACCGCCCAGGGCGAGCTGCGGTATCGGCTGCCGCTCAACCAGTTCGACGCATAGGAGACGATCATGCCCCAGACTGCCCGGATCACCGACTGCTGGCTGTGGCCCGAACGCGCGGGAGTACGCTGGTGGACGCCGGCTGCGACTGGCTGGCTGGACTTGGCCACACCATGGACTCCCTCTCCCCTCGTGGGGGAGGGTGAGGGTGGGGGGGCAACACGCTCGCCCGATCTCGACATCGCCGCCTTGCGCGACCGGTTCCATCACGAACCGCTCGGCGCCGTGCTGGCGTCGGCGCTGGCGCAAATGCTTGCGGACCGCCTCGGCGAAGCAGCCGGCCGGCTGCGCTTGCGGTTGTGCGCCGATCTGCCGCTCCCCTGGCAACGGTTTCCCTTCGAGTACCTGAGCGACCATGGCCAGTCCCTGCGCCACCGGCTGCACGTCATCCGCCACGTTCCCCGCGACGCCGGGCCGCCGACCTTTCCCGCCCGCCGCGAGATGCTGATTCTCGATCTCTGGCCGGACGCGGAGCGAACCACCGAGAAGGGGGATCGGCTGTTCGTCAACCTCGTCGACGGCCTGGAAGCGGCCAAGGTGATCCGGGGTCACCGGCGGGTCCAGGCCGAACTGGCGCGGCTCGATCTCACCGCCTTGGCGGTCTTGGTCGTGATCGGCCACGGCGCCAAAACCGAAGGTGAGCCGGTGGTGCTGGAGTCCGGCGAACTCTGGTCCTTGCCGCTGGAACGGGGACTGCCGCCGCTGGTGGTGCTGGCGGTGTGCGGCAACGACCACTTCAACCTGTTCGACTACGGCCAACGCCTGCTGGCGGCGGGCACCCAGACCGTGCTGGTCCCGCTGGGCGAACTGGACGCCGGACCGACCGACCAGTTCCTGCGGGCCTTCCTGGGCGGCTGGCAGGACGGCAAAACCGCCGCCGAACTGCTGTGGGACGCCCAGCGACAACGGGACAGCGACCACGGCGCGGGCCGCCTGCATCTGCTGGGCCGGGCCGAGCTGCACGCCGGTCCCGCCCGCGCGCTTGCCGATCGTACCGATGCCGATTTGGCCGCCCGCGCCCTCCAGGATGAGGAGGCTCTGAGAGCCCTGATCGAACGGATCACCCTGCGTGGCTACCAGCGCGACGGCGATCTGGATTCGGCGGTGGACGATCTTTACGAAACCCTGGGGATCGATTACGACGACCGGGAACCGGAGCAAGCCCTACTGAAACGGCTGAGCGCCGGCGAGTCGCGGCTGCCCCTGCTGGCCCGGGGCTGGGCGGTGTCGTATCTGGTCTATCTGGCCGAGGTCTACGACCACAGTTTGCTGCCTGATTACGAGCAGGTTGGCCTGGAACTAAACGCGCGCCTGAAGGACCTGCCCCGACCGCCCTACGTCTTTTATCATTGGGGCAAATCTGTCTATCGCCGGGGCCTTTACGTCGAGGCGCTGAACCGCGTCGCCCAAGGGTTCGCGGGACTGGACGAAACCCGCCTGGACCGGCGCGCTGGGTTGGGCCTGTTGGGCCTGCTGGTCAGTTGTCTGATCGACCTGAATCTGCCGGTCGAGGGACTGCGGTTGTACGACCGGCTCAATGCCACGCTCCGGCAACCCAGCGATGCTTTCGCGCGCCTGCAGCGCCTCAATCGTCTGGACCGGCGGGCACGGCTGGGCTTGCGCCTGGGCGAACCGGAGACGGCGCTGGCCAACTATCAGACCAAACGCCGGGAAGATGACCGGGACCGGGACCGCGATCTGGCCTGGCTGCTGTATGTGTCGGCCTGGGTCGACCCGACCGCCCCCGCGAGCCGATCCTACGCCGGCGAGGTCCGCCAGCGGCTGGCTGAGGTCCCTGGCCTGCTGGCCGATCTCGGCAAAGGCAACGAGACCCCCGCCTACCTATTTCGAGCCTACGCGCTGTGGGCATGGCGGGCCGGCGACGCGGACGCCGCGCGACTGCTGAACGAACACTGGCACCATCTGGCCCAGCATGTTCCGGAGTTTTTTCCCGATCCGGGACCGTTTGGGCTGGCGATCGGCTACCTGCACCTGTTCCAGCGGGAACACCCGACCACATTACTGAGTTTGTCCTCCTGGGAAAGCGCGCAGGCCCGGCTGGAAGGCGAAGAATACTGGTTTGAACTGGCGGCGCTGAACAGCCTGCTGGGGCGGCGGGAGGCGGCGGGGCGGTTTTTGGGTGAGTTTCACCGGATGCGGAACCAGGCGTTGCCGTTCCTGGAACGGTTGCCGGTCTGGCTGGCGGGCGGGTTGGACTGGGCGACGAGTCTGAAGCAGCGCGCCGAACAGGAAAGCGCTCTGCTGCTCGCCGAACGGCCGCCGACGCCAGCGGAACTGGTTGAAAAAGGCGTGTTGCCGTTGTGAGGCTATGGGGAGGCTGAAGCATGGACTCGATTTACGCCTCCTCGATTCCACGATTATTGAACGTTCAAATCACTCATGATGAAATTGTTGCTCATCTCGTGGATGGACGGACAATCAGCGTACCACTGGCATGGTCGTGGCGTTTGTCCGAAGCGGCGCCGGAACAGCGGCAGCACTTTGAAATTCTTGGTGATGGCCAGGGGATTCATTGGCCTGACGTTGATGAGGATATCAGTGTCGAAGGCATGTTGTATGGTTCTCCAGCACGTCGTCTCAACAAGCCGATGAAACCAGCGGCTTGAAATGACGACGATGCAATTTCCCTACGGCATTGCCCAATTCGATCTGCTGCGAACCGAGCATTACTTTTACGTGGATCGCACCGACCGTATTGCCACCCTGGAAGCCACGGGCCGTCAACTCCTGCTGTTGCGGCCGCGCCGGTTTGGCAAAAGCCTGTGGCTGTCCACCCTGGACAACTACTATGCTCTGGACCGGGCCGCGCAATTCGCGGCGCTGTTTGGCGATCTCGCCATCGGCGGCGCGCCGACCGACCGGCGCAACCAGTATTTCATTCTGCGCTGGAATTTTTCCGAAGTGGCGGCCACCGGCACCGCCGAACAGGTCGGTCAGGCGCTGCATCAGCATATCAACGCCTGCATCCACGATTTCCGGGTGCGCTACGCCGACCGGCTGGCGCGGCCGGTGGACATCGATCCCGGCAACAGCATCGTGAGTTTTCGTCATGCCCTCGCCGCCACCCACGGCACCGGCCACAAACTCTATCTGCTCATCGACGAGTACGACAACTTCGCCAACGAGCTGATGCCGCGCGGCCAGCGCGCCCTCGACGAGGATCACTACCGCGCCCTGGTCCACGGCGAGGGGCTGCTGAAAACCGTGTTCAAGGCGGTCAAGAGCGCGGCGGAACAGGGCGCCCTGGATCGGGTGTTCATCACCGGGGTGTCGCCGGTGGTGCTGGCCGACATCTCCAGCGGCTACAACGTCGCTGAACCGATTGGCCACCTCCGGGCCTTCGCCGATCTGTGCGGGTTTACCCCGGACGAGGTGCGCGCCACGCTGGAACGCCTGAGCGAGATCCACGGCTGGGACACCGCCCGCCGCGAGGACGCTTTCGATACCATGCAGCGGTTCTACAATGGCTATCGCTTCGCCGAGGACGAGACCCGCCAAGTCTACAATCCGACGCTGGCGTTGTACTTCTTCAAGTCCCTGCATCAGGAAGGGCGCTTTCCAGTCAATCTGCTGGACGCCAACCTGGGCATGGACCGCAATCGCATCGAGTACATCGCCAGCCTGCCGCATGGCGACAGCGTGATCGCCGCCGCGCTCGATGCCGCCGCGCCGCTGACCGTTCTGCAACTGGCCGACCGCTTTGGGGTTCAGGACATGCTGACCGCCCCCAAGGATCAGGTGTTCATGGCCTCGCTGCTCTACTACCTGGGCGCGCTGACCCTGGCCGGGCGCAACGATTTTGGCGAGCTGCAACTGGTCATTCCCAACCTGGTCATTCGCAAGCTCTATGTCGAGCGCATCCGCGATGCCCTGCTCGCCGCCTATGACGACCAGCAAACCCGGCAACGGGTGACCCGGCAGTTTTACCGCACCGGCGAGCTGGCGCCGCTGGCCGAGTTCATCGAAACCCGCTACTTTCCGGTGTTCGACAACCGCGATTTGCGCTGGAGCAACGAGCTGGTGGTGAAAACGGCGTTTCTGGTGACGCTGTTCTCCGATACCTTCTACATCATGGATTCGGAGGAAGCAGTCGGGCGCGGTTACGCCGATTTGGCGATGATCCTGCGCCCGGACATGCGGCAATACCAACTGCGGGATCATCTGCTGGAATTCAAAACGGTATCGGCCAAAACGCTCGGCCTGAACGCCGAACAGTTGGCGCAAACGCCCCGTGAGACTCTGGCCGCGCATCCCCAGGTCCAGGCGAAACTGGCCGAAGCTCGCCAGCAATTGGATCGTTACACCGTGGTGTTGCGGGAGAAATACGGTGCGCGGCTGAAGCTTCAAACCCATGCCGTGGTGGGTATCGACCTTGCCCGGCTGGTGTGGGCGTCGTCGGGATTATGATCCCAAGCCGGTCCCTGGCTCAGTCCGGGGCAGCGCGCAGCCGCTCCAGCGTAGCGTCCAAGTTGGCGTCCGTGGGCGGGTTGGCTTGCGCCCACGCCAGCGCCCGTTCCAGGTCGGCGGCGGCTTGGGGGGCATGCAGCCACCGTTCGTGGTCGGGAATAACCGTTGCGGTACGGATCAGCCAGACCCCAGGCTCCGGCTCTTCCACCAGTACCTGACGCCCAGCGTATTGTTTGCCTAGCGAGATTTGGCCGTTGGTTCCTATGACCTTGACGGTGGGTTGTGCGGTTGAGGATGCCAAGTTCGCCTCCTTCATGATCGTTCGGCACGATGGCACTCTTGCACGAAAGTCGGATGGTGTGAACTATAAGGTAGCCGCGATGAATCAAGATTTGGGTACATTCTGATCCCGAACAGTGGCTGTTTAACCGGCGCAACGTCGGGGGATGCTGATATGATCTTTGATTATGAAGTTTAAAGCATGGACTCGATTTACGCCTCCTCGATTGCGGAACCCGCGCGCCCGCGGCCTGAAGATAACGAAGATCAGTTTGGCTATCGTCGGATCGGCGACCGCTACGCGCTGATTGTCTGCGATGGCGTTTCTTCCAGTCCCCATGCCCAGGAAGCGGCGCGGCTGGCCTGCGACAGTTTTATCGGCTACGTGGAGGATTCCGATCCCGCGAATGGCCCTCCCTGGAACGAACTGATCGTATCGGCCATCCTGCACGCGCATCGCCTGATTTTGCAGCGCTTTCCCGGTGGAGACGCCCTCACCAATGCCACGGCGGCCTTGGTGATCAACAGGGAAAACCGGTTGGTTGTCGGGACGGTGGGCGATTCCCCGGCCTACTATGTTCATGAAGACGCGCTCACGCTCTGCACGCCAGCGGATGTCCGTCTCGTCGCCCGCCTCCAGAATCGAAAAACCATCATTCATAGTGGCATGCCGATCCTGGATCATGCGGTCACTGCCTCGCTGGGGGCCAGGCAAACCCTGGAACCGCATGTTTTCACGGTCTGTTATGAACCAGGAGATGCCATTGTGCTATGCACGGATGGCGTTACCATGGGTACGGTTGAAACCATCGTCCAGAACCGGTATTCGCTGAATCAGCAGGACATGGATGATTGGTTGCGGCAGTCCTCGCACGAAACCGATGATGACGCCACCTTGGTGATCATGCTGTTGGGACGAGGTTCCTCGATCGTGGAGCTGGATCATCAACTCGAACGCTACGTCGAGCTATCGGTCACCGAGAAACAAGAGCTACTGTCGCGCCTTACCCAGAGTTGCTATAAACCCCTGCCGGCCTTGTTAAGCTGCTATGAACTGGAGTCAGGCGAAGCTCTGAAAATCAGCATCTATCATCTGCTGGGCGGCAAAATTCCCAGGGAGAAACGCATTGCCCTGGCCGACGATGCGGCCAGACGCGGCCAACCCTAACTATTGCAACTGATTGTCCGAAGCCTGAGAAATTCTTGATTTGCTTTGGATTAGTAATTCATCATTAAAATTAACAACGATTTTTAGTTTTGCAAAGCTGCTTTTTTATTTTTTTAAGTGCTGTCTTACTTAGAGGATAGCCTTTATTTTGACAAGTATTTGCAAAAGTTAAAAAGAAGTCTTTATCTTCATTAGCCAATCTTTGTAACCAATCAGTAATTTCATTTTGATTACCGATGCATCTAAAATCATGACCTTGTATGGTCAAATTGAAATCAAACAGAATTTCTGATTTTTGATTGAATTTACTATTAATAATTTTCGGTTCTTCGACGGTTTTCTCTAATTTTTCTAATACCGATGTTTCAGGTAGTGCCATTTCTTCCGAGATATCGGAAATATCAATAACATTTAATTGTTCTAGACAGTCAGTAAATAAATGAAGAATACCACTTGGATTATTGCATCCAATCCAAAGTCGCGCTTGCTGAAGCTCATTCAAATCTGTTAGTAGTTCACGATGAGTATATGGATTACGTATTTTATCCTTGAGCTTAAAAAGCAACCGACTTATCGGTTTTCCATGAAGAATAGGAGCTTTTCCATTACTTTCTTCCATCCTGAGAGTACTGTAGATCATTGCCAATGAACCCATCGTCTGACTACTAACACCTGATGTAATTAACTCAACCTCTCCAGTACGATTCTGATAATAAACCTTTTTATTTTTTAAGAGGGTTTCTTGCAATACACGCCTCCCCTCTATTTCAGTCGCCTTCCAGTATCCTAGTAGTGTAGAAGTCATATCTCTTTTTAATTCATTGATTTTTTGGCTAATTTTAAAAATAATTTCGGATGTGGAGATCGTAATGCGGGAAGAATTAAGTAAAGCAGAATAAGTTTTTGGCCCAAATAATCGAATAAGTTCCGCAGTCATATCAATTCCAATAATATTATTCTCAAAATTTAAAAAGGCTTGGTCGATTCCATAAAAATTTCCATTTTTAACTGCCTCTTCTATTTGCTTAGATAAATCTTGTATTTGATGTAATACATTTGTCAAATGATTAATTTTAAAAGAAACATATTGAATATCAGGATGCTCTGGAAATTCTTTTATTAATCGTGATAAATAAGGAGAAAGGTCATCGGTTAAATTAATTATATCGTCCAAAGATGTTAGTGCTGTGACAACTTCTAATCCGGCAAAAGTTCTTCCATCTTGGATACCGATAATATTAGGTTTTTCTTCTACAGCGGCATATAGGTTTTGCAATAGCAAATTAATAGATTTCGATCCTAATGCTTCCTCAAGTATTGGTTTAAATGAAGAGCGAAGACGATGCGTATGAACGTCAAGATTTTCCCTAGAGAGCATATCTGCGATTCGATATGATTCATTATTTTCCCTGAATTGGTTATTTTGTCTATATTGTATTAGGTGTGGTGAGAAATGGATTAATGTTTTGAACAATTTAACCAAATCTTCCTCTGAAGAAAGGAAACAAGCTGTAGATGATCGAGCATCCCAGTGACTAGAAATTAGCGCAAATGGAAGAAACTCCTGACCGATCCGTGTAAATCTGCAAAGGTTAACTGCTAGCCTGTTACGGTAAAACCTTTTCGCCGCATCCGCAGCATTAAATATTGAGTTAGTTAACTCCTGCCCAATATCCAAATATCTGAAAAATTCATAGGCCCATTCCCTACGTTGAAAAGGGTCTACAAAAAAAGCCAAATGATTTCCTGTTTCATGATCCCATTTGTCAAATTCACGATCAAGAAGTGACCATACTGGGCCATCTGGTTTATCTGCCAGCCATACATACAGTGGGAAATTTTCGTACCTACCCTGATTTACTAAAAGAGCTGAAGCTGGAATACCCATGGAATTTTCCTTTTTAAAATTATATCAAATTTCAATAGATTATATTGAATAGCGGATTTGTTCTCCAGACTGATAATGACAAAGCCGTTGATCCCCCACGACAGCGCGGGCGCCGTGGAGGGTCATCACGCCCAGCACCTGGTCCACCGCCACGATCAGGTTGGCGCAGACCAGCGCGAAGATCACCACTAAAATTACACCGAAAGTTGCCGCCTTGAGCAATAAGCTCGCCCAGGCCAACCTGAAGGGGGTGGATCACTCCTCGACGGATTGAATTACTCCCTCGTGGAATCACAACGCCGCCAGCACGGTCGCCATCTCGCGCACGCTGATGGCCTCGACACCGTCTGCCACCGGATAACGCTCCTCGCCGGAATAGACGACGAAGGCTTTCGCTGGGGCGAGATCCTGGCGGGCGTGGTGAAAACCCCGTTCGACCCTGGCCGCCAGACCGCGTTTGATTTCGATGGCCCATCGTTCCCCGCTCGGCCGTTCCAGCACCAGGTTGATTTCCGCGCCGACGGCGGTCCGATAAAACAGCGGTTGCGTCCGCCACGGCAGCGCCGCCAGCAGATTTTCCAGCACGAATCCTTCCCAACTGGCCCCGATCACCGGATGGCCAGCGAGCCGATCCAGCGTCTCGATATTCAGCAGGGCGTGGAGCAAACCGCTGTCGCGCACGTAGACTTTCGGCGCTTTCACCAGCCGCTTGCCGACGTTCGCGTGATAGGGCGGCAGGCGCCGCACCAGCAGCAGATCCACCAGCAGATCGATATAACGGGTCACGGTCTGGGTGCTGATCGCCAGGGATCGGCCCAGTTCCGACGCATTCAGCAGGCCCCCCTGATGGTGCGCCAGCATGGTCCACAGCCGTTCCAGGGTCTCGGCCGGGATGCGGGGACCGAACCGTGGCACGTCGCGTTCGAGAGTGGTGCGAATGAAATCCTTGCGCAGCGCCAGGCTTGCGGCATCATCGGCGGCGAGATAGTGATTCGGGAAGCCACCGCGCAACCACAACTGCTCGACCGCCGAGCGTTGGGGGGCGACTTCGAGCACCGTCAGGGGAGTGAGATTCACATAGGCGATCCGTCCGGCCAAGCTCTCGCCCGACTGGCGTAACAAATCGATGGACGCCGACCCCAGGATCAGAAAGCGCCCAACCCCTTTGCCTTTGCGGCGGCCCTCGTCGATGATGCCCCGCAGGGTCTGGAACAGTTCCGGCATCCGGTGGATTTCGTCGAGAATCACCAGCCGGTCTTCGAACCGCTCCAGATACAGGCGCGGACTGGCCAGCTTGGCGCGATCCTCCCGATCCTCCAAATCCAGATACAGCGCGTTCCGTTGCTCGCCGATCATTTGCGCGAGCGTGGTCTTCCCGACTTGGCGGGGGCCGATCAGAGCGACGGCGGCTTGACGGTTCAGGGCGGACTGCACGATGGAGAAGGCATGGCGTGAGATTAACATTGCAAATTTTCCAGATAGTGGAATAAATGCAATGATAGTGTGCAATCTTAAAACCTAACAGTGCCGATCCGTCGAGGCAAGGGTTACAACGCCACCTGAATGCACAACCAGATCGCCAGCGCCCATAGCGCTGCCGGGCGGGCATCGGGGTGGTTCAGGCGATGGGCCTCCTGGAAGGCGAAGTACAGCAGGCTGAAAATGACGAAGCCGTTGATCCCCCACGACAGCGCGGGCGCAGTGGGAATCATCACGCCGAGAACCTTGTCCACCGCCACGATCAGGTTGGCGCAGACCTGCGCGAACATCACCACCAGAACAATCACGATGGCGATGATGAAGATCGCTCCAAAAAGTCCACCCAGTGCATCATCCACGTTGATCCCTCCTCATCCGATGGCCGCTGGTCGCCCGGCCAGCCGCAGATAAAAGCTGAACGTCGCCGCCTTGAGCAGCAGGGTCGCCCAGCCCAGCAGCGCGATACTCCCCGCCACCCGCACGCCGACCGGCAGCTGCGCCCGCCAGGCCAGCGCCGACCCGGCCAGCGTCATCAACAACACCAACAAGCGCACCGCGTAAAACCGCAGCACCCGGCCGAGGCGCGGCCGCGCCAGTGCCCCAATCCGCCGGTACACCCGGCCGGGCGCGCGGACCTCCTCGGCGACGATGATCTTGGCACCGAGCGACAGCACGATTTGCGCCCCGAAAAAAATCAGCGTGCAGAGCAGGCCGCCGGTGGCCAGCCCGTTCCAGGACCACCCGCCATCCGGCTGGCGGAGCGGCACCGCGCCTAGCACCAGCAGGTACCCCAGGCCCACCCCCAGATAGAGCGGCAGCTTGAACGCGATCATCGGCCCGCAATACCGCCAGCCGCGCGCCAGGACGTATTCGGCGCGATAGTGGCCGCGCAGCAGCAAATCCCGCAGCAGTCCCACCACGCCGACCAGCACGAACAGGCCGAGCAAAAACGCGGCGGTCGCGACCAGCAGATATCCCTCCATCCCACCGAACGGCAGCAACGAGACCAGCCGCGACGGCTGTTCCAGCCAGCGCAGGCCCTGGTCGAGCGCGGCTTCTCCCAGCGCTGCCGGATCGCTCCCGGCCAGGTGCATCCCGATGGTCAACGCCCGCTCGCAGGCCACGGCGAAGACGGTGAGCAGCACCAGGGTGCGCTGGCGACACGCCACGCGCAGGCCCGCGCGCCACGGCGCCCATCCACTGTCGGCGTCCCATCGCTCAGCCACGGCGGGTCCTGACCCAATACAGGATGGCGGCCACCACCCCGCCCACCAGGGCCGCCGCCAGCAGAATCAGGCCGATGACCGTGGCGACAGGCTCGGAATGGGGAAACGCCGTTTGCAACTTATCCGGGGCCACCCAAACCCAGTCCAGCACCCGCCGGTTGCCCGCCGGAAACAGGCCACCCGCCAACAGGCGATAGAGCATGAGCAGGAAACCGGCCGCCACCCCTGCCCCCAAACTGCGCCCCATGATGCCGGCCCAGGGCGGGGCAACCCGGAAGCGGATGGGAACGGTCAGCGTTCCGCCGTTGCTCTCGACCACCAGTTCCGCCTGATACACGGTCTCCGCCCGCAGGCCGGCGCAATTGACCGTCACCGGCACTTGCACGGCGTGACCTTCGATCCGCTGGGGCGCCACCTCCAGCCCCTCGACCGGCTGGCGCAGCCGGACCACTCCGGTCAGATAGCCGCGGCCGCCATTGCGAAGGGTCACCTGCCGGGTCTGGGGCGTTTCGGTGGAGACGCCGCCAAACTCCAGCCGAGCGTCGCTGCTGGCCGGGGTGGGCCAGGCCAGCTTGGGGTCGCACAGGTGCAGGAAGGCTTCCAGTTTGTCGCCGGGCGAACGGGCCGCATCGTTCAGGACCCGATCCAGCGGGCCGGGATCGCACCGGCCGCTGGCCACCAGCCAGGTGCGCAACCAGCCGTTCGCCAGCAGCATGTGAGCGGCGTCGCGGGCGGCCCGATCCTGATCGACGCAGCGCGGCAAGGCACCCGGTTCGCCGATGCGGTGGTTGCCCAGCGGCAGCGGGACGTGGGGATTCCAGTGCCAGCGCAGCGCGTAGACTCCCAACCGGTGATCCTGGGCGTGACGCTGGCGGCAATCCCGCAGGAACGCCGTGTCCTGCTGCCAGCGGTCGAAACGGGCGGCGCGCAGCCACTCCTCCAGATGGCCGCCGAACAGCGCTTCTTCCAGCGCCGCCTCGGCCCCCGGATGCTCGGCCAACACCGTCTCCAGTTCGGCGAGGTCCTTGAGGGGCGCATCGGGCAACAGCCACAGGGGGCGCTGCGGATCGAGCAGATAACCCAGCACCGTGACCACCAGGCCGGTCTGCTGGACCGCCTGCAAGCGCTGCCGTACCCCGGCGATCTCCCGGGCCAGCGCCGGACCCGCCGGACCTTGCGTGGCGGCGATCCAGGTTTCCAGGCTCTCGTCCCACACCTGTTGACCCAGCGCCTGGCGCGTTTCGGCATCGGGGCGGTCGAGGACCCGGGTCAGATCGGCGAGCGTGCGCAGGGCGTGGTCCCCCACCTTCAGCGGCAGGCTGGGGTCCAGCAGAACTTTGAGCTTGAGCAGGCCCAGCCTGGGTTGGCGGGTGTCGTTCTCCTCGATCTCCTCGATCCGCCGGCCCAGTTCGGGGGCGTGCTGGAACACCCACTGGCGGATGTAGCCCTTGAACAAATCCTGCTGGGCCTGGGGATAACCGTCGAGCGCGGCGGCCAGTTCCGCCGGCGTGCGGGCTTTCGGATAACCGGGATAGGGCGGCAAGCCCGCGCCAGCGGTGGTCGCGCGCCACGGCTGGCCCCAGTCGTTCTGGATCGCTTCCTCGCGCAGCCACTGCCCGACCTGCCGGTATCCCCAGCGGTTGGCCGGATCGGCCTGGGTCAAACCGGTCAGGAGTGTTTGAAAGGCGGCCGACAATCCGGCGGGCCAGGGAATGACGCCGCGAACGTGGGCGGCGATGATGGCGGACTCGGGCAGGCCGTGAAACGGGGAACGGTTTTGAAGAAGATGGGCCAGGGTGATGCCC
>JRYF01001621.1_pt1 | contig 26881 bp, 21 predicted proteins | sample 235331 | NCBI WGS metagenome assembly JRYF01 (sample SAMN03074217, study PRJNA261475) | activated sludge metagenome | biome: Wastewater Treatment Plant; feature: Wastewater; material: Activated sludge; isolation source: activated biomass of a wastewater treatment plant treating hydrocarbon... ...
TCGATGTCGTCGGCCAGCGCGGCGGCCGACGCGTAGCGGCGCTCGGGTTCCTTGCGCAGGGCTGTCAGCACGATGTTGTCCAGGTCGCCCGCCAGCTCGCGCGCCAGGCGTTCGGGCGTGAGGCGATCGCCGCGCGCGTGGGCGGCCTGCAGCCGCCGGCTGCTGCCGCCGGTGACGGCGCTGCTCGGGCGCGCCGGCACGGTCTCGACGATGGCGCGCGCCAGCGCGGACGGCGGGGTGTCGATGCCGCCATAGGGCGGCCGGCCGGTCAGCAGGTCGTACAGCAGCACGCCCAGCGCATAGACGTCGGTGGCGGTGGTCACCGCACCGCCGGTGACCTGCTCCGGGCTGGCGTGGCTGGGCGTCAGCACACGCTCGCCGGAGCGGGTCAGGCCGGGCGCGTCGTCCAGCAGCTTGGCGATGCCGAAGTCCAGCAGCCGCGGCACGCCGCCGGCATCGACCAGGATGTTGCTGGGCTTGAGGTCGCGGTGCACGACCAGGTTGCGGTGCGCATGGTCGACCGCGCGGCAGACCTGCACGAACAGCCGCAGCCGCCCGGCCGTGTCGAGCCGCTGGTGCTCGCACCAGGTGTCGATCGGCTCGCCGTCGACGTACTCCATCACCAGGTAGGGCACACCGTCGTCGCTGCGCCCGCCGTCGAGCAGGCGCGCGATGTGTGGGTGCGCCAGCCGGGCCAGGATCTGGCGCTCGCCCTCCAGGCGCGCCTTGGCCGCTTCGGAGCCGAACGCGGGGTTGAGCAGCTTGACCGCCACCTGCTGCGCGTACTGACCGTCGGCACGCTCGGCCAGGTAGACCGCGCCCATGCCGCCGTCGGCCAGGTGCGCCGTCAGCCGCCAGGGGCCCAGCTGCTGGCCGATGCGGCCGGCCGAGTGCGCGCTCGTCAAGCGCGCGGCGGCGCTGCCGATGACGTGCCTGACGTCCGCGTCGTCACGCGCGTCGTGCGCCAGCAGCCGGTCGACGTCGGCGCGCAGCGCCTCGTCGCCGGCGCAGGCGCGGTCCAGGAACGCGGCGCGTGCCGCGGCCGGCTGGCCCAGCGCGTCCTGGAACAGCTGCTGAAGTCGTTGCCAGCGCGAGGGGTCCACGGGTGGGGCGGCTAGCCGCTGCGGCTTGACCTTACCATTGCCGCTCGCCATGGCCGACCCCCACGCCGTCACCCGTCTGCTCGGCGCCTGGCGCGGCGGCGATGCGCAGGCACTCGACCAGCTCGTGCCCCTGGTCTACCGCGAGCTGCAGCGGCTGGCGCGGCGCGCGATGCGCGGCGAGCGCGACGGCCACACGCTGCAGACGACGGCGCTGGTGCACGAGGCCTTCATCGCGCTGGCCGACGCCAAGGTCGCGTGGGCGGACCGCGCGCACTTCTTCGCCATCGCGGCGCGTCAGATGCGGCGCATCCTGGTCAACCATGGGGAGGCGCACCGCGCGGCCAAGCGCGGCGGCGGCATGGTGCATGCCCAGCTCGACGACGCGCTGGACGTCGTCGGCACACCCAGCGCCGAGATCAGTGACCTGGACGACGCGCTGCGCCGGTTGGAGGCCTTCGACGCCCGCAAGGCGCAGATCCTGGAGCTGCACTACTTCGGCGGCCTGACCTACGACGAGATGGCCGAGGTGATGCAACTGTCCGCCTCCACGATCGACACCGAACTGCGCTTCGCCAAGGCCTGGCTGCGCACGCAGCTCGACCCGACCGGATGAAGCGCCCCGGCGACGGCCGGCGCGGCATCTCATCGTCGACAGCAGGAACGCGGGCTGGATTCCCCGGCGCATGCTGCGGCCTCCCTGGTTCGGGATCTGCGTGCGCTCGGCATGACGGGGCGGCCTTGCGGCCGGCGTGTGGTTCGCGGCGCAGCGCCGTATATTGACAGTGTCAATATCAAGATCTCACCCCCAGCGGCGGTACCGAGGAGCCGGGGGGGGGTCAGGTCACGGCTTCCGCACTACGGAACGAGTGACCTGACCCCAGTCACGCAGTCACGCTGCCGCGCCGCCACGACGGTCGAGTGCGTGCCCCGCCTCGGCAGCACGTGTCCGCTCAGGGCAAATTGCAGCAGCAACCGCAGCCCCGGTTGGCCGTCAGCCGCGCTCGAAGCGGAACACCGCCGAGCTGGCGCGCAGGTTGGGCCAGCGGTCGACACGCCGCCCGTCGTGCAGCCCGAAGGCGTCGAGCACACGCAGCCCGCACTGGCCGGCCAGGACTTCGAAGTCGGCGAAGGTGCCGACCCGGATGTTGGGTGTGTCGTACCACTGGTAGGGCAGCGCCTTGGTCACCGGCATGCGGCCGCGCAGCACACTCAGCCGGTTCGGCCAGTGGGCGAAGTTGGGGAAGCTGACGATCGCCTGGTGGCCGACACGCGCCGTCTCGCGCAGCAGTTGCTCGGTATGGCGCAGGTTCTGCAACGTGTCGAGCTGCAGCACGACGTCGAAGCTGTCGTCGTCGAACAGGCTCAGCCCTTCCTCCAGGTTGAGCTGCAGCACCTGGACGTCGCGCCGGACGCACTGCGCCACGCGCGCGTCGTCGATCTCGATGCCCAGGCCACGGCAGCCGCGCTCGTCGCGCAGGTAGGCCAGGAAGGCGCCGTCGCCGCAGCCCAGGTCGAGCACGCGGCTGCCGGTTGGCACCAGCCGCGCGATGTGTTCCAGCCCGGCGCGCGTGGTCATGTCGCGCACTCGCGCGCCACGTTGGCGAAGTAGGCCCGCATCAGCTCGTGGTAGCGCGGGTCGTCGAGCAGGAAGGCGTCGTGGCCATGGGGGGCGTCGATCTCCGCATAACTGACGCTGGCCTGGTTGTCGACCAGCGCCTTGACGATCTCGCGCGCACGCGCCGGCGCGAAGCGCCAGTCGGTGGTGAAGCTGACGACGAGGAAGCGGCAGGCCGCCGCCGCGAACGCCGCCGCCAGGTCGCCGCCGTGCGCCGCCGCCGGGTCGAAGTAGTCCAGCGCGCGCGTGATCAGCAGGTAGGTGTTGGCGTCGAAGTAGCCGGCGAACTTCTCGCCCTGGTGGCGCAGATAGCTCTCGATCTGGAACTCGATGTCCTGCGTCGTGTAGGCCAGCGCGCCGTGGCGCAGCTGGCGGCCGAACTTGGCCTCCATCGAGTCGTCCGAGAGATACGTGATGTGGCCGAGCATGCGCGCCACGCGCAGCCCGCGCGCCGGCACCACGCCATGGCGGTAGAAGTGGCCGCCGTGGAAGTCGGGGTCGGTGACGATGGCGCGCCGCGCGACCTCGTTGAACGCGATGTTCTGCGCCGACAGGTTGGGCGCGGTGGCCACCGCCACGCAGTGGCGCAGCCGCTGCGGGTGGCGCAGCGCCCAGGCCAGCGCCTGCATGCCACCCAGGCTGCCGCCGAGCACGGCCGCGAGCTGTTCGATGCCGAGCCGGTCGAGCAACCGGGCCTGGGCGTCGACCCAGTCCTCGACCGTCATGACCGGGAAGTCGGCGCCGTAGGGCTCCCCGGTGGCCGGGTTGCTGTGCATCGGGCCGGTGGAACCGAAGCAGGAACCCGGGTTGTTGACGCCGATGACGAAGAAGCGCGTCGTGTCCAGCGGCTTGCCGGGGCCGACCAGGTTGTCCCACCAGCCGGTCTGGCCGTCGGCGTCGACGCCAGCCACGTGGTGGCTGGCGTTCAGCGCGTGGCACACCAGCACCGCGTTGCTGCGTTCGGCATCGAGTGTGCCGTAGGTCTCGTAGACCAGCGTGTAGTCACCCAGCCGCGCGCCGCTGGCCAGCGGCAGCGGCTCGGCGAAGTGCATCTGCTGTGGCGTGACCCGACCGATGGAAGCCATGAAGCACGAACCCGGTGCCGCTTCGAAGCGCACACCGGGCCGGCGCCTGTTTAGCGGCATTTCTATAGCGCCCGCAAGCTGGAGCAAATCGGCGCTGCGTGCGCAGTATAGCCGCGGTCGCCGCTTCGCCCGGGCCGCTGGTGGCGGCACATGGCGCCGCGCCTTGACCGTCCGAAGCTGGCCAAGGGATAATTCCAGCTTCGAGTTTTCGGAGCCTGCGTCCGTGGAAAGTGCGAGTCGAACCGGGTCGTTGCAGCGTGCCATGGCGGCTGCTGCGCGCGCCACGCACTGACGCCATCCTCGGGCCATCCTCGGGCCACCCTCGACCTGGCTGGCGTTGCGTGCGGGAAGCCGCAGCGCCTGAACATCCCCGTGCAGCATGACGGTCGCCCTGGCGACCGTACGCGCTGAAGCGACCCGATCACGCGCCCGATGCCTGGCGGCCCTGCGGCCGGCCGGTCGGCGGGCGCGCGCGCCGCACCGCCGCGGGCCCGGGCCGGCCCTGCAGGAGGAAGACCATGATTCACCGTCGCCCCCCGACCACCACCCGCCAGCCGCAACCGCAGCCGGCGCCGGCCGCGCCGACGCTGCTCGACGCCGTCGCCGCGATCGACCGCTGCGCCGTCTGGCCCACCCACCGGCTGCGCGCCTACCTGCTCGACGCCGCGCGTCCGCGGTCTGCCGCACGACCGACGCAGCCCGAACACCCTCAACCCGCAGCGTGATGGACCCCGCGCCTGAGTCGCGCCCGCAGGGGCGCCACCCCGTGAGACCGAGCCACCCGCCCGCAGCCGCGGCGGGCCGCCGCAGACGCCCGAGCACCTGAGCCCGCCAGCGTTCTCCGGCCCGCCCGCACCAGCCGGAGAACGCCATGACCCGCGAAGACCTCCCGTTCTCGATCCGCACGCTGCTGCACGCGCCCGATGCGGCAGCCTTCACCGCCATCGTGCGCCGCACGCCGGCGGCCGACATCGTCGAGGCGCTCGAAGGCGTCGACCCGGCGCGCTTCGCGCCGCTGCTGATGGTGCTGTCGCAGGACGACCGCACCGAGCTGTTTGCCTATCTCCCGAACGAGCTGCAGGACGCGCTGCTGCCGCTGCTGCCGCGGCCGGCGGTGGTGGCGCTGTTCGAGAACCTGCCCTCGGACGACCGCGCCGACCTGTTCAACCGCCTGAGCGAGACGGCACGAGAGCAGCTGCTGCCGGCGCTGGCCAAGGTCGAGCGCGACGACATCCTGCGCCTGGCAGCCTACCCGGAGGGTTCGGTCGGCTCGGTCACGACCTCCGACTATGCCGCCGTCGGTGCCCACCTCACGGCCGCCGAGGCGCTGCAGCAGCTGCGCGGCACCGCACCCGACAAGGAGACGATCTACGTGCTGTACGTGCTCGACGCCGACCGCCGGCTGCAGGGCACGGTGTCGCTGCGCGACCTGGTGCTCGCGCCGCCGGGCGCCAAGGTGGCCGAGCTGTTGCAGCCGAGCCCGGTGTTCGCACGCGCCGAGTGGCCGCGCGCCGAGGCGGCGGACCTGATCCGCCGCTACGACCTGCTGGCGCTGCCGGTGGTCAACGGCGGCGAACGCATGATCGGCATCGTCACCGTCGACGACGCGATGGACATCGACAAGGCGACCGACGCGACGCAGCTGGCGCGCTTCGGCGGCACGACCACGCTCGGCGGACCCGAGCTCGACTTGCGCGCGTCGAGCTTCCGCCAGCTGTTCTCCACGCGCGTCGTGTGGCTCGCGGTGCTGACCTTCTTCGGCGTCGTCACCAGCACCTACGTCGCGCAGCAGGAGGAGCTGCTCGGCTCGGTGATCGTGCTGGCGGCGTTCATCGCGCCGATCATCGACATGGGCGGCAACACCGGCAGCCAAAGCGCGACGCTGGTGATCCGCGCGATGGCGCTCGGCCAGGTGCGGCTGCGCTGGCTTGACATCGGGTTCGTCGTCCGGCGCGAGCTGCCGGTGGCGCTGGCGCTGGGGATCGCGATCGCGCTGCTGGAGGCCGTGCTCGCCTACTACAGCAAGGGCGTGGGGGCCGCCGTGCTGTGGGTGGTCGGGCTGACGATGCTGACCGTCACCGTGCTCGGCGGGATCATCGGCGGCGTGCTGCCGTTCATGGCCCGGCGCCTGGGCACCGACCCGGCGACGCTGAGCTCGCCGGCGATCACGTCGATCATGGACCTGCTGGGGGTGTTCGTCTATTTCAGCTTCGCGTATGCCTTCCTCGGGCACCTGATGGAGGGTGCGTGACAGGCGCTCGCTGGGCGCGCGGCCAGGTGTCGGTCGCTGCGCCGGTTCACGAGGGCTCAGCCGGCCGCCGCCGACCACAGGCCGTCGGCACCGCCGGCCAGCGTCCACAGGCCGAGCAGCGCAAACAGCGCCGCGGCGACGCGCCGCACCGCAGCGGCCGGCAGCACACGCAGCGCCCGCTCGCCGACGAAGACCACCGGCACGTTGGCCAGCATCATGCCCAGCGTCGTGCCCAGCACCACGGCCACCAGGGCGCCGTCGAAGCGTGCCGCCAGCGCGACCGTCGCCAGCTGGGTCTTGTCGCCCATCTCGGCGAGGAAGAAGGCGACGCAGGTGGCGCCGAACACGCCCCAGCCATGGCCGGCCGCCGGCCCGGCGTCACCGCCTTCGTCCGGGCGCAGCACCCACAGCGCCATCGCCAGGAAACCCAGGCCGAGCACCCAGCGCAGCGCGTCGGGCCCGGCCCAGCGCGCGAGCACGGCGCCGAAGGCACCCGCCAGCGCGTGGTTGACCACCGTCGCGGCGAGGATGCCCCACGCGATGGGCCAGGGCCGGCGCCAGCGCGCCGCCAGCAGCAGCGCGAGCAGCTGGGTCTTGTCGCCGATCTCGGCCAGGGCCACCAGCCCGGTGGCGACGAAAAATGCTTCCATCGATCGCAGCGTCCGCCGCCGGCGCCGGCTGCCCTTCGGGCGAGGGCGCGAGTCTAGTCGGCCCGGTGGGCGGCGAGCTTGCAGCCCCAGGCGCGCTATCGTCGCGCCATGACGGCCTGGTTCGAAGGCTTGGACGCCGGCTGGCACGACGTCGGCGGCCAGCGGCTGTTCGCCCGCACCGGCGGTGCCTCCGGCGCGCCGCCGCTGCTGCTGCTGCACGGCTTCCCGCAGACGCACGCGATGTGGCAGCGCGTGGCGACACGGCTCGCGCCGCGCTTCAGGCTCGTGATCCCCGACCTGCGCGGCTACGGCGACTCCGCCGCGCCGCCCGACGAGCCGGAGCACGCCCAGCAGAGCAAACGCGCGATGGCGGCCGACCTGCACGCGCTGATGGTCTCGCTCGGCCACGCACGCTACGGCGTGGCCGGTCACGACCGCGGCGGCCGCGTCGCGCACCGGCTGGCCCTCGACCAGCCGGAGGCGGTGCGCCGGCTGGCCGTGCTCGACATCGCGCCGACGCTGGACATGTACGCCGCCACCGACATGCGGTTCGCGCGCGCCTACTATCACTGGTTCCACCTGATCCAGCCGGCGCCACTGCCGGAGACGATGATCGGCGGCTGCGTGCAGGCGTACCTGCATGCCAAGCTCGGCGGCTGGGGCAGCGGCGGGCTGGCGCACATCGAGCCCGAGGCGCTGGCCGAGTACGAACGCTGCTTCACGCGCAGCGCGAACATCCACGCCGCCTGCGAGGACTACCGCGCCGCGGCCGGCATCGACCTCGACCACGACCGCGCGTCGCGCGCCGCCGGCGAGCGCGTGCGTTGCGACATGCTCGTGATCTGGGGCGCGCACGGCGTCGTCGAACGCCTGTTCGACCCGCTGGCGCTGTGGCAGGCGCAGTGCGCGGCGACGGCGACGCCGCTGAAGTTGCCCTGCGGCCACTTCATCCCCGAGGAGCGCCCGACCGAGACGGCCGACGCGCTGGCCGCGTTCTTCGGCTGAACAGATCCGGCCGCGGCCACCGAATCGACACCCAGGCCGCCCGGGCCCCTGGAGACGACGACGGAGACGAGCGTATGCACGACTGGCTGACCCGCCTCGACCGCCACTACCCGGTGCGCTACTGGGCCTGGACCGCCAGCGCGGTGCTGCTGCTGCTCGCGACCTTCGCCTGGGTCGGGTTCGGCGTCGGCGGCTGGCTCGCGCTGCTCGGGCTGTTCCTGGTCGGCCTGGGCTGGCGCGACACGCAGCAGACGCGCCATGCGGTGCTGCGCAACTACCCGGTCATCGGGCACCTGCGCTACCTGCTCGAGTTCGTGCGGCCCGAGCTGCGCCAGTACTTCCTCGAGAGCGACAACGAGGCCACCCCGTTCTCGCGCCAGCAGCGCAGCCTGGTCTACCAGCGCGCCAAGGGCGACGCCGACAAGCGGCCGTTCGGCTCGCGGCTGGACATGCAGGCCGACGGCTACGAGTGGATCAACCACTCGCTGGTGCCGAGCGAGATCGCCGGCCACGACTTCCGCGTCACCGTCGGCCGGCCCGACAACGGCTGCACCCAGCCCTACGAGGCCAGCGTGTTCAACATCTCGGCGATGAGCTTCGGCGCGCTGTCGGCGAACGCCATCCTGGCGCTCAACGGCGGAGCGAAGAGGGGCGGCTTCGCGCACGACACCGGCGAGGGCTCGATCAGCCGCCATCACCGGGTGCACGGCGGCGACCTCATCTGGGAGATCGGCTCGGGCTACTTCGGCTGCCGCGACGAGGACGGCCGTTTCGACCCCGAGCGCTTCGCCGCCCATGCGCGCGAGCCGCAGGTCAGGATGATCGAGCTCAAGCTCAGCCAGGGCGCCAAGCCGGGCCACGGCGGCATGCTGCCGGGGCCCAAGGTGACGGCCGAGATCGCCGCCGCGCGCGGCGTGCCGCCGGGGGTGGACTGCATCAGCCCGGCGCGCCACAGCGCGTTCACGACCCCGGTCGAGCTGCTGCAGCTGCTGGCGCGCATGCGCGAGCTCTCGGGCGGCAAGCCGGCCGGCTTCAAGCTGTGCATCGGCCACCCGTGGGAGTGGTTCGCGATCTGCAAGGCGATGCTCGAGACCGGCCTGGCGCCCGACTTCATCGTCGTCGATGGCGCCGAGGGCGGCACCGGCGCCGCGCCGCTGGAGTTCTGCGACCATGTCGGCACGCCGCTGCAGGAGGGCCTGCTGCTGGTGCACAACACGCTGGTCGGGCTGGGCTTGCGGGAGCGCGTGCGCATCGGCTGCGCGGGCAAGATCGTCAGTGCGTTCGACATCGCGCGCTCGATGGCGCTTGGCGCCGACTGGTGCAACGCGGCGCGCGGCTTCATGTTCGCGCTCGGCTGCATCCAGGCGCAGACCTGCCACACCGGCGGCTGCCCGACGGGCGTGACGACGCAGGACCCGCAACGCCAGCGGGCGTTGGTCGTGGCCGACAAGCTCGAGCGCGTCTGGCGCTTCCACGACAACTCGCTGCGCGCGCTCAAGGAATTGACCCAGGCCGCCGGGCTGCCGCACCCGACCGCCTTCCGCACGACCCACATCGTGCGCCGCGTCACCCCGAGTGAGGTGCGGCTGCTGGCGAACCTGGTGCCGCGCGTGCGTCCGGGCGAACTCCTGGCCGCCGCCGAAGGCCGCGCCGCGTGGCCGCACAAGGTCTACGAGCTGTACTGGCCGCTCGCCTCGGCGCACGACTTCGCGGCCACGCCGCCGGCGGCCATCGGCTGACAGGGGTCAGGTCACGCGTTTCGCCACACGGAAGCCGTGACCTGAACCCCACCCAGACTCACGGATACAGCCCGCGCTCCTGGCGCGCCGACAGGATGCGCTCGCAGGCGACGAGGAAGGTCGCCGTGCGCAGGCTGATGCGGTGGTGCTCGGCGACCTCGTAGATGTGCTTGAGCGCGCCGACCATGATCTTGTCCAGGCGCACGTTGATCTCGTCCTCGGTCCAGAAGAAGGACGAGAAGTCCTGCACCCACTCGAAGTAGCTGACCGTCACGCCGCCGGCGTTGCAGATCACGTCCGGCACGACGAGCACGTTGCGCTCGGCCAGCACGTCGTCGGCCTCCGGCAGCGTCGGGCCGTTGGCGCCTTCGAGCACCATGCGCGCGCGCAGCCGGGTCGCGCGCCGGGCGTCGAGCTGCCCCTCCAGCGCCGCCAGGATCAGGATGTCGCAATCGACGTCCCAGAAGTCCTCGCCGGCGATGACGTCGCCGCCGGCGAAGCCGCCGACGCCGCCGGTCGTTCGCACGTGCGGCATCAGTTCGGCGATGTCGAAGCCGCGCGTGTTGACGAGCGTCCCGCTGTGGTCCTGCACGGCGACGACCTTCGCGCCGGCGGCATAGAACAGCTCGGCCGCCGACGAGCCGACGTTGCCGAAACCCTGCACCGCCACGCGCGCGCCGTCGAGCGACAGCCCGAGCCGCCGCGCCGCCTCGCGCCCGGTGACGTAGACGCCGCGGCCGGTGGCCTTGACGCGGCCGAGCGAACCGCCGAGGTCGATCGGCTTGCCGGTGACGACGCCGGTGGAGGTCGCGCCGACGTTGGCCGAGTAGGTGTCCATCATCCACGCCATGATCTGGGCGTTGGTGTTGACGTCCGGCGCCGGGATGTCGCGCTGCGGGCCGATGATGATCCCGATCTCGCTCGTGTAGCGGCGCGTGAGCTTCTCCAGCTCGCGCAGCGAGAGCTGCTTCGGGTCGACCCGGATGCCGCCCTTGGCGCCGCCGTAGGGCAGGTTGACGGCGGCGTTCTTGATGCTCATCCAGCCCGACAGCGCCATCACCTCCTCGAGCGTGACGTCCGGGTGGTAACGGACCCCGCCCTTGCCGGGCCCGCGCGTCAGCGAGTGCTGCACCCGGTAGCCCTCGAAGTGGCCGATCGTGCCGTCGTCCATCTCGATCGGGACGTCGACGATCAGCACCCGCTTGGGCCGCCGCACGGTCTCGATCCAGCGCTCCAGCGGGCCCAGGTAGGGACGCACGCGGTCGATCTGCGCGATGTAGGTGCCCCAGGGGCTGGACGGGGTCGGCTGGACGTAGGACAGGTCGGTGTTCATGGCATCTCCTGAGCAAGGCCTTCGTGCGGGCAGGGCGGATGGCGCAGACGCGCGGCCTCGTGAGCCTGGCCGGCTGCGGCATCGGGTGCGGCACTGTAGAGGCGTGGCGCCCGAATGTGTCACCGAGGATCATGCGCCTTTTGCATCGATGGACGCATCCGGGTCGTGCCGGGTCACGCGACGGGGCCGCGCGGTCGGGTGGCGGTCGCGCGGCCGTCACGCGGCCGTCACGCGGCATCGGCCGACCTACACTGCGCCCATGCAACAAGCGACGATCGCCTTCGTCGGCGGCGGCAACATGGCCGCCGCCATCATCGGCGGCCTGCTGCGCGCCGGCCACGACCCGGCGGCGATCGCCGTCGTCGAACCCGCCGAAGCCGCCCGCGCCCGGCTGGCGGCCGAGTTCGGCCTGCAGGCGCAGCCGGCTGCCGACGCCCGCCTGGCAGATGCGTCAACCGTCGTCTGGGCCGTCAAGCCGCAGGTCTTCGCCGAGTCTGCCGTGCCATGCGCGGCGTTCGTCGGCGGCGCGCTCCAGCTCAGCATCATGGCCGGCGTGCCGAGTGCGGCCATCGTGCGGGCCAGCGGCAGCGCACGCGTCGTGCGCGCGATGCCGAACACGCCGGCGCTGATCGGCCAGGGCGTCGCCGGGCTGTACGCGCGGCCGGAGGTCGACGCCGGCGAGCGCGCCGAGGTCGAGCGCCTGCTCGCGCCGACCGGGGCGACGTTGTGGGTGGCGACCGAAGCCGACCTCGACGCCGTGACCGCGTTGTCCGGCTCCGGCCCGGCCTATGTCTTCTACCTGATCGAGGCCATGATGCGCGCCGCGCGCGAGATGGGTCTACCCGAGGCGCAGGGCCGCACGCTGGCGCAGGCGACGGTGGCCGGCGCGGCGGCGCTCGCCGCCGGCTCGCCGCTGCAGCCCTCCGAGCTGCGCGCGCAGGTCACGTCGAAGGGCGGCACGACGCACGCCGCGATCAGCGCCATGGAGGCAGCCGGGGTCGGGCCGGCGATCGTCGCCGCGATCCGCGCCGCCCAGGCGCGCGCGCGCGAGCTGGGCGAAGCCTTCGGCGACGGCGACTGATCCCGGATCGCGCGGGCCCGGCAGCCGCGCCGTCAGCGCAGCGCCAGGTCCAACGCGACGCCGGCGAAGACCGCGGCGCCGACCCAGTGGTTGGCGCGGAAGGCCTTGAAGCAGCCCTCGCGCGTGCGGCCGCGGATGAGCGTGAAGTGCCACAGCACCTGCACCGCGGCCGCCGCCAGGCCGAGCTGGTACCAGCCGCCCAGGCCCAGGCTGCGGCCGATCAGGCTCCAGCCGGCGAGGAACAGCGCATAGAACAGCATCACGCCGGCGACATCGAAGCGGCCGAGCGTGATGGCCGAGGTCTTGATGCCGATGCGCAGGTCGTCGTCGCGGTCGACCATCGCGTACTCGGTGTCGTAGGCAAGCACCCAGAACAGGTTGGCCGCCAGCAGCGCCCAGGCGTGCGGCGGCACCGCATCGGCGATCGCGCGCGGCGCCCACGAGCCGCCGCCGAGCACGGCGGCGAAGGCCATCGGGATGCCGAAGCTGAACGCCACCCCGAGCACCGCCTGCGGCATCGACACGACGCGCTTGGCCAGCGGGTAGGCCAGCGTGATCGCCAGCGCGACGAAGGAAAGCCAGATCGTCGGCGGGTTGGTCGTCAGCACCAGCGCGAAGGCGGCCAGTGCGAGCGCCGCACCGAGCGCGAGCGCATCGCGCACCGTCAGCGCGCCGGTCGTCACCGGCCGCTGCGCGGTGCGCTTGACGTGGCGGTCGAAGTCGCGGTCGGCGACGTCGTTGACGCAGCAGCCCGCGCTGCGCATCAGGAAGGTGCCGAGCACGAACACCAGCAGCAGATGCCAGCCCGGAAAGCCGTCGGCCGCGATCCACAGCGCCGACAGCCCCGGCCACAGCAGCAGGAGCCAGCCGGCCGGGCGGTCCCAGCGGATGAGGTTCAGGTACGGCGCGAACCGGCTGCGCGCCGCGGGGGCCTGGGCGGTGGCGGTCGACACGGATCGGATTATCCGATGCCCCTGCCATCGCGAGCGCCGGACCCGCAAGAACTGGGGAGGGTCAAGGCGGCATCGGCGCGCTTATGCTGCTCGCCGCCTGACCCGCACGGGGACGAACGATGAGCCGACCGCCGCCGACCGCCCGCAACCTGCCCGCGCTGGTGCCTGCACGCCGCTTGGCCGCCGTTCTCGCCTTGACCGCCGCCGCGACCGCGGCAACATGGGCACAGCCGGCGCTGCCCGATGCCGAGCTCTACACCGCCCACCCCCAGCTGACCGGCCTGGTCGTCTCGCCATCGAACACCCATGCGGCGGTTCTGGTGCCCAACCGCGACGGGCGCCAGGCGCTGGCGGTGATCGATCTGGCCGACCCGTCGCAGGTCAGGGCGCTGGACGGCTACAGGGACGTCGACATCGTCAGCGTGCACTGGGTCAACGACCGGCGGCTGGTGTACGAGTTGCGCGGCACCGGCCCGGTCGTCGCGTACGACAAGTGGGGCACGTTCGCGATCGATCGCGACGGCAGCGAGCGCCGCCAACTCGTGAGCGCGCGCTCGGACGGCGAGTCGCCCATCGGCAGCCGCATTGCCAGCCGCGTGCTGCCGCGCGGCTGGCTGGTCGGGCGCGCGATCGGCGACGGCAGCGACGATGTGCTGGTCTTCCGCGTGCAGGAGACGCTGTCGCACGGCCGGCAGGCGCGCGCGCTGGCGCGGCTCGACACGCGCAACGTGCGTCACCGCATGCTGTCCGAAGGTCAACCGGAGGGCGCGGCCGGCTGGCTGCTCGACCACAACGGCGAGCCGCGCGTGGTCACCGCCGTGGTGCGCGACCGTTGGCAGCTGTGGTGGCGCCCACCCTCCGGAGGCGCCTGGGATCTGCTCATGGAGCACCCTCTCTACCAGGGCGAGGGTTTCGATCCCGTGGCGCTGGAGGGCGACGGCACGCTGATCCTGCGCGGTGCCGAGGGGCGCGACACACGGGCGCTGTACGCGTACGACCCGGCGGCACGCAAGCTCGACCCCGAGCCCATCTTCGGTGTCGACGGCTTCGACGTCGGCGGCGTCGTCTACGACCGCGGCCAACGGCAGGTGATCGGCGCCCGCGTGCGCACCGACCGGCTGCAGTCGCTGTGGTTCGACGACGCGCTGGCCCAGGTCCAGGCGACGGTCGACAAGGCCTTGCCGGCCGGGCGCAGCAACCATCTGCTGTGCGGCCGCTGCGTCGGTGCGACACGCTTCGTCGTCCACTCGAGCAGCGACCGCCAGCCCGGCGAGTACCACCTGTTCGACAAGGCCAGCGGCGCGCTGCGCTGGCTGGGCGCCGCGCGGCCCTGGATCGACGAAGCGCGCCAGGGCCGGCGCAGCTTCCACCGCGTTGCCGCGCGCGACGGGCTGTCGCTGCCGGTGGTCGTCACCCACCCGCCCGGGGCCGCCGACGACCGCCCGCTGCCGACGGTGCTGCTGGTGCACGGCGGGCCCTGGGTGCGCGGAACCGACCTCGGCTGGTCGGCCGAACCGCAGTTTCTCGCGTCGCGCGGCTGGCGCGTGGTCGAGGTCGACTTCCGCGGCAGCACCGGGCTGGGCTGGAAACACTTCCGCGCCGGCTGGGGCGAATGGGGTCTGGCGATGCAGGACGACCTCGTCGACACCCTCGACTGGGCCGTGCGCGAGAAGCTGAGCGACCCCAACCGCGTGTGCATCTACGGCGCCAGCTACGGCGGCTACGCTGCGCTGATGGGCCCGGCGCGGCACCCCGGCCGCTACCGCTGCGCGGTCAGCCATGTCGGCGTGACCGACATCACGCTGCTGTACAGCGGCAACTGGACCGACATGCCGGCCGCCTTCCGCACCTGGGGGCTGACGTCACTGGTTGGTGATCTTGAGCGCGATGCCGAGCGGCTGCGCCAGACCTCCCCGCTGCACCGCGTGGCCGACATCAAGGTGCCGGTGCTGCTCGTGCAGGGGCGGCTCGACGAGCGTGTGGCGCCGGTGCATGCCGACCGCTTCGTCGCCGCCGCGCGCGCCGCCAGCGTGCCGATCGAACGTGTCGACTACGAGGAGCCGCATGGCTGGACGCGTCCGTCGGTGCATGCGCAGTTCCTGCGCCGGCTGGAGGCGTTCTTCGCGACCCACCTCGGCACGGGGCCGAACTGAACGCGTGGTGCTTCGCCCGACCCCGCCACGCGCACTCGCGCTGGCCCCCGAGGTCGCCGCGGCGCTGGCCGCCGGTGCGCCGGTGGTGGCGCTGGAGTCGACCCTGATCAGCCACGGCCTGCCGTGGCCGACCAACCTCGAGGCCGCGCGCGCGATCGAGGCCGATGTGCGCGCCGAGGGCGCGGTACCGGCCACGGTGGCGATCATCGACGGCCGCCTGCGCGCGGGCCTCGGCGCGCAGGAACTGGAAGCGCTGGCACGCGCCGGCCCGACGCTGGCCAAGGCGAGCCGGCGTGACCTGCCGCTGCTGCTGGCCGAAGGCGGCAACGGCGCGACGACGGTGGCGGCGACGATGATCGTCGCCGCCGCAGCCGGCATCCGGATCTTCGCCACCGGCGGCATCGGCGGTGTGCACCGGGGTGCGGCGCACAGCTTCGACGTCTCGGCCGACCTGGCCGAACTGGCGCGCAGCCCGGTGGCGGTGGTCTGTGCCGGCGCCAAGGCCATCCTCGACCTGCCGGCGACACGCGAACTGCTGGAAACGCTGGGCGTGCCGGTGATCGGCTTCGGCACCGACGAGTGGCCGGCGTTCTGGTCACGCGGCAGCGGCCTCGCGGTCGACCGCCGGCTCGACACGCCCGCGGCGGTGGCGCGCGTGCTGCAGACCAAGTGGTCGGCCGGGCTGGCCGGCGGCGTGCTCGTTGCCCAGCCGATTCCGGCCGAGCACGCGCTGCCGCGCGAGTGCGTCGAGGCCGCCGTCGCGCAGGCGCTCGCGCAGGCCGACGGCGCCGGCATTCGGGGCTCGGCGCTGACGCCGTTCCTGCTCGCACGCGTCGTCGAGGCCACCGGCGGCGCCAGCCTGCAGGCCAACGTCGCGCTGGTGCGCGCCAACGCGCGGCTGGCGGCGCGCATTGCGGCGGCGCTGGCGGCGACCGGGGACGCGCCGAAGCGTGCCTGACCGCCCCCCCGATCCTCGTTACACGACCTGCGGTGCGGGTCGCATGCCGACTGCGGTCGCATGCCGGCCGCGCCGCCAGGCGGAGCACCTCACCCTTCCAGCTGCTTCTGAAACACCAGCCCGGCGTGCTCGCGCAGCGCGTGGAAGCGGATCTTCGGCCAGTTGTCCTGCATCGCGCGCAGCTCGCCGGCGTACTCCAGCAGCACGCAGGGTGCGTCGACCGCGTCCAGCGCCACCCGGTGCGCGTTGCCGTCGATGAAGCGCTGCAGCTCTTTCGGGCCGCCGTTCTCGTCCGAGCAGGTCACCCAGCGCGCCACGTTGTAGCGCGCCGGCATCACGCGCGCCTTCACGCCGTACTCGTGCTCCAGCCGATGCGCCACGACCTCGAACTGCAGCTGGCCCACGGCGCCCAGCAGCAGCACGCTGCCGGCCACCGGGCGGAAGACCTGGATCGCACCCTCCTCGCCGAGCTGGGTCAGCCCGGCACGCAGCTGCTTGGACTTCAGCGGGTCGGCGACCTCGACCGTGCGGAACATCTCGGGGGCGAAGAACGGCAGCCCGGTGAACTGCAGCACCTCGCCCTCGGTCAGCGTGTCGCCGAGCTGCAGCACGCCGTGGTTGGGCAGGCCGATGATGTCACCGGCGAAGGCCTCCTCCAGCAGCTCGCGCCGCTGGCTGAGGAAGGTCACGACCGTGTTCGGCCGCAGCTCCTTGCCCGAGCGCGCCACCTTCAGCCGCATGCCGCGCGTGAAGTGGCCACTGGCCACGCGCACGAAGGCGATGCGGTCGCGGTGCGCCGGGTCCATGTTGGCCTGGATCTTGAAGACGACGCCGCTGAACTTCGGCTCGGTGGGCTCGACGGCGCGCTGGATCGCCGCCTTCGGTCCCGGCGGCGGCGCCAGGTCCACCAGCGCGTCCAGCACCTCCCTGACGCCGAAGTTGTTGATCGCGCTGCCGAAGAACATCGGTGTCTGGTGCCCGGCCAGGAAGGCCGCCTCGTCGAACGGCGGCGTGGCCTCGCGCACCAGCTCGATCTCGCCGGCGGCCTGCTCGTAGGCGGCGCCGAAGCGCGCCGCCAGCGCCGGGTTGGCCAGGCCGTCGAGGATCTCGTCGGCGTCGTGGTGACGGTCCTCGCCAGGGGCGAAAACGCGCATCTGGTCGCGCCGCAGGTCGAGCACGCCGCCGAAGAACTTGGCCATGCCGACCGGCCAGGTGAAGGGCACCACCGCCATGCCGAGCTCGCGCTCGATCTCGTCCATCAGCGCCAGCGGCTCCTGCACCTCGCGGTCCATCTTGTTGACGAAGGTCAGGATCGGCGTGTTGCGGGCGCGGCAGACCTGCAGCAGCCGGCGCGTCTGCGGCTCGACGCCGTTGGCGGCGTCGATCACCATCAGCGCGGCGTCGACCGCGGTCAGCACGCGGTAGGTGTCCTCGCTGAAATCCTGGTGGCCGGGGGTGTCCAGCAGGTTGACGACGCAGTCGCGGTACTCCATCTGCATCACCGAGCTGGCCACCGAGATGCCGCGCTGCTTCTCGATCTCCATCCAGTCGCTGGTGGCGTGGCGCGTGGCCTTGCGCGCCTTGACGCTGCCGGCGATCTGGATCGCGCCGGAAAACAGCAGCAGCTTCTCCGTCAGCGTGGTCTTGCCGGCGTCGGGGTGGGAAATGATGGCAAACGTGCGTCTACGCTTGACTTCATTGGAGATTTTCTCGTCCGCCATCGCTCACAGCCCCGTTATGTACACGCCTATGTACACAGTCCTTGACGTGCGATCTTGCGTGCACACATCGGCATCCATGCCAGCGCCCAACCCGGAAGCGCCGAGGAGAGTTTAGCACAAGGCCACATCGTAAGCCCTCAAGAGCTGGCAAATTATGATAATCTGCTCTTGAGAGCATTTTCTTGACCCGCTGGCAGCGAGCATGGTAGTTCTAGAAGGAGAGGCCACGCGCGCCAAGGTGAGGACATGACCGCCCGGAACAAACTGCTAACCGCCCCTCCCTATCCCGTTGAGCAAACGCTCAAGCGGCTGGGGGCCAACCTGCGTACAGCGCGGCTGCGGCGGAACCTGACGATCCAGGACATGGCCGAGAAGATCGGCACCGGCAAGCGTGCTGTCGCCGACGCCGAGAAGGGAAAGCCCTCGACCGGCATCGCCGTCTATGCGGCGCTCCTCTGGGCGCTCGACCTGCTCGATCAGCTTGATGTTGTCGCCACGCCCGAGCGGGATCAGGAAGGACAGACCCTCGCACTTTCGCGCGAGCGGGGCCGCGCTCGTCCGAAGACGGAGCTGAGCAATGACTTCTGATGCGCCGGGCGAGTGCTTCGTCTACATCACGCTGCCCGGAGAGACCGAGCCAGTCACGGCGGGCCGCTTTGCGCTCACGGTTGACCGGCGCGGCGTGCCCGAAGGACGGTTCGTCTACGGGCGCAGCTACCTGGAACGCCAGAATGCTGTAGCGCTTGACCCTGTCGAGCTGAAGCTGGCCCCGCGCACCTATGCAACCGCGTCGATGGGTGGCGTCTTCGGCGCGCTGCGCGACGCGAGTCCGGACTACTGGGGCCGCCGGGTCATCCAGCGCCACCTCGGCAAGGCGCAGCCCAGTGAGATGGACTACCTGCTGTACTCGCCCGATGACCGGGCGGGTGCGCTCGGCTTCGGGCTCAACCAGACGCCCCCCGCACCCAAGCGCACCTTCAACCGGACGCTCGATCTGGCAACGGTGCAGGCGATAGCCGATGCCATCGTGGCCGATGAGGATCAGCCCGCCGCCGGTGGTGCTGACGGCGGCGATGGCGTTGCCGATGCCGATCACGATCAGGTCGAGAAGCTGATGGTGATCGGCACGTCGATGGGCGGCGCGCGCCCCAAGGCCGTGGTCGAAGACGACGACGGCCTCTGGATTGCGAAGTTCAACCGGCCGGACGACCCTTGGAACAACGCGCGGGTCGAGCACGCCATGTTGACCCTTGCACGGGCTTGCGGCCTCGTCACGGCGGAAAGCCGGGTAGTCGAAGTCGCCGGGCGCGACGTGCTTCTGGTCAAGCGCTTCGACCGTGAAAAGACCGATGCAGGCTATCGGCGCGCCCGCATGGTGAGCGCTGTGACGCTGCTGCGCGCGGAGGACACCTACCAGTCCCGCGCCAAGTGGTCGTACGTCTTGCTGGCGGAAGAGTTGCGGCGCGTGTGTGCGGAGCCCCGGCAAGGCACCGCCGAACTGTTTCGCCGAATGTGCTTCAACGCGCTGATCTCCAACGTCGATGATCACCCGCGCAACCATGCGGTCCTCGCGCGTGCCACCGACTGGAGCCTCTCGCCTGCCTATGACCTGACCCCTGCCGTGCCGGTCAGCATGGAGCGGCGCGATCTGGCGATGGAGTGCGGTGATGCGGGCCGGTATGCGAATGCAGAAAACCTGCTCTCGCAAAGCGCCCGCTTCCTGCTCGATGTAGGCGAAGCACGGGCGCTCGTCGATGCGATGGAAGCACAAGTGCGTGGCTCCTGGTACGCGGTAGCGCGCGCGGCGGGCGTGAGCGAGCGGGACTGCGACAAGATCGCCTCCGCTTTCGCCTATCCCGGCTTCCGCCAAAGTCAGACCTGATCCAGCCCTCAAGAGCATGCGAAACGCTTTCTATGCGCTCTTGAGGGCATACATGGCGCGAAGCGGGTTGCGGGGAGAGGGCGTTTATGTACACGGCTATGTACACACTGCACCTGTCTGCACCTGTCTGCACCTGTCGCGCCGTGGCTTTACTTGACCACGGTGACGGGTGCGCCTTCCTCGTCCTTTCCTCGCAAAAGGGCCTCGCTGTGGCGCAGCTTGACCCTGCTTGACCTAGAGCCCGATGCAGGGGTGGCTGATGATGGCGAAGGTGCGGCGGCGGCCGACCTCGCGCCGCATGGCGCTGGACATGAAGCGGCGCGGCCCGCATGCGGCGGGCCGGACGAACCGAAGCGCGGATTATCCAGCGCGCCACGGACGGCGGCGGGTGCAGGTTAAGCTGCGGCCTGCTGCCGGTCCATCGGCCCGCGCCATCGGCGCCGGCCATGCCCGCAGCAACCGACCGCCATGCCCACGCGCCGCCACCTTCTGCTGGTCATCCCGGCGACCCTCCTCCACACCGGCTGCGCCACGCTCGGCGCGGACCCGCCGCGCGTGACGCTGGCCGGCCTGGAGCCGCTCGCCGGCGAAGGCCTGGAGCTGCGCTTCGCGGTCCGCCTGCGGGTGCAGAACCCGGGGCCGGCGCCGCTGCGCTACGACGGCGTCTCGCTCGAGCTCGACCTGCGCGGCCAGGCTTTTGCCAGCGGTGTCGCGGCGCTGCGTGGCGAGCTGCCCGGTTGGGGGGAGGCGGTGCTGGTGGTGCCGGTCGCGGTCTCGGCCTTCGCGCTGGCGCGCCAGTTGCTCGATCTGGCGCGCGGCGGCGACAGCGCCGCCCGCGAGCGCATCGGCTACGCGTTGCGCGGTCGGCTGGGTGGTGGCCTGACCGGCGGCGGGCGCTTCGCCAGCAGCGGCGAGATCGGCCTCGGGGAGCTGCTGCGCTGACCGCCGACACCCTGCCGCCGCGCGCGCGTGCGCGTGTGGGACCTGCCCACGCGCCTGTTCCACTGGCTGCTCGCGGCGGCGGTCGTCGGCTCGGTGGCCAGCGCCAAGATCGGCGGCAACGCGATGACGTGGCACTTCCGCTTCGGCTACCCGGTGCTGACGCTGTTGGCGTTTCGCGTCGTGTGGGGCTTCGTCGGCGGGCACTGGTCGCGCTTTCGCAGCTTCGCCTGGTCGCCCGCCGCGCTGTGGCGCTACCTGCGCGGCGCGCCGCGCCCCGGCGAGTGGCTCGACGTCGGCCACCGCCCGGGGCGCGTGGTGGGACTGCCGGCCGACGACCTGCAGCAGCTCGCCGACACCGCCGGCAGCGGTGCGGCACCGGTGTCCGGGCCGGCGCAGGCGGCCGACGAGGCGGTGATCGACGACTGCCTGGCGCTGATCCGTCAGCACGACCTGATCGGGCTGCGCACCCAGCTCGGCCGCGACCTCGGCCGCCTGGGGCTGCCGCGCTTCGTCCAGGACCGCGTGGTGCCGCTGACGCGCGCCATCGGCGACGCCTGGCTGCGCGGCCACATGCAGATCTTCGAGGAACACGCCTGCACCGAGGTCCTGCTGACGGTGGTGCGCGGCGCGCTGGCCGCCCTGCCGGCGCCCGAGCCGCTGGCCGGGCCGCGGGTGCTGATGTCCACGCTGCCGGGCGAACCGCATGCGCTGGCGCTGCACCTGGCCGAGGCGATGCTGGCGGTGGACGGTGCCGCCTGCATCCCGCTGGGCCCGCAGACGCCGGTCTGGGACCTGGTGCTCGCCGCCGAGGCCTACCGCTGCGACGTGCTGCTGCTGGCCTTCAGCGGCATCTCCGGGCCCGGCCCGGTGGTGGACGGGTTGACCGAGCTGCGCAGCAAGCTGCCGCGCCGGGTGGAGATCTGGGTGGGCGGCAACGCGCCCGTGCTGCACCGCCGGCCGGTGGACGGCGTGCGCGCCTTCGAGGCCCTGCACGAACTGCCGGCGGCGCTGTCCGACTGGCGCAGCCGCCAGCCCTGAGGGCGGCGGAGGCGCGCCGCGCGCGGGTCGGGAAGCCACCAGCCTGTGCGGGTGGCCGCGGCGTCCGTATGATCCCGCTGCCGACGAAGGACGACGATGCTTTACCCGGAACTCTTCAAGCAACTCGAGGCCGTGCGCTGGAACATGGACACGGACATCCCGTGGACCACGTTCGATGCCGTGCGCCTGAGCGACGAGCAGGCGTTGACGGTCAAGATGAACGCCATCACCGAGTGGGCGGCGCTGCCGGCCACCGAGATGTTCCTGCGCGACAACCGCGACGACAGCGACTTCAGCGCCTTCATGAGCGTGTGGTTCTTCGAGGAACAGAAGCACAGCCTGGTGCTGATGGAATACCTCAAGCGCTTCCGGCCCGACCTCGTGCCCAGCGAGGAGGAACTGCACGCGGTGCGCTTCGAGTTCGACCCCGCGCCGCCGCTGGAGACGCTGATGCTGCACTTCTGCGGCGAGGTGCGGCTGAACCATTGGTACCGCTGCGCCGCCGAGTGGCACACCGAGCCGGTCATCAAGACGATCTACGAGACGCTGGCGCGCGACGAGGCGCGCCACGGCGGCGCCTACCTGCGCTACATGAAGCGCGCGCTGGCCCGCTTCGGCGACGAGGCGCGCGTGGCCTTCGCCAAGGTCGGCGTGCTGATGGCCAGCGCGCGCCGCACCGCACAGGCGCTGCACCCGACCAACCTTCACGTCAACGAGAAGCTGTTCCCGCGCGACACCGTGCAGAGCCGGCTGCCCGACCCCGAGTGGCTCGAGCAGTGGCTGAGCGAGCAGATCCGCTTCGACGCCGGCTGGGAAACCAAGGTCGTCGAGCGCATCCTGCACAACATGAGCCTGCTGATGGAGCGCAGCTTCGCCAGCGTGCAGGAGCTCAACCGCTTCCGTAAGGAAGTCGCGGCGTCGCTGGCGGCCGCCAGCGGGCCGGCCGCGGCCTGCCCCAGCCGCGCCAGCAGCGCGCGGTCGCCGTCGTCCAGCCGCAGCATCGGCAAGGTGTTGTCCAGCAGCAGCCCGGGCGCCTCGGTGCGCGGCGGCGCGTCGAGGTCCAGCGCGGCGACGGCCCGGCCTTCCCAGAGGCGATCGAGCGCGAAGTCGCGGCCACCGACCCACAGCTGCGCCAGCGCCGTCAGCAGCTGCTCCAGCGCGTGCTTGCGGCGCAGGTTGGTCGCGAGCGCGAGGTGCTCGCGCTCGCCGAGGATGTCGCCGACGAAGGCGGTCAGATTGGCCGACGGCCCGACCTCGACGAACTGCCGGATGCCGTCGTCGTGCATGCGCTGCACCGTCTCGCGGAATCGCACCGTGGCCGACCACTGCGCGGCCGCCAGCTTGCGCACCGCCGCCGGCGTCTTCGGGAACGGCGCCGCCGAGGCACACGAATACAGCGGCACTTGCGGCGGCCCCAGACCGATGCGCCGGTAGTAGTCGTGGAAGGCGTCGCTGACGGCCTGGAAGGCCGGCGTGTGGTAGCCACGGTCGAACGGCAGCGCCATGCAGATCGCACCCTGGGCCACGAGCGCGGCCTGGACGCGGTCGATGTCGCCGCGCGCGCCGTACAGCACCAGCTGGTTGGCGCAGTTGTCCATCGCGACCACGATGCCCTGGCCCGCCGGCGTGGCCAGCGTGGCGTGCACGTCGGCGGACGGCAGCGCACCGACCGCCAGCAGCGCGCCGGTGGCGATGTGGCCCTCGGCGAGCACACGCTCGTAGACCGCGTTGAGCTCGCGCACGAACTCGCCCACGCGCTCGAAGTCGCGCGGCAGCGCGCCGCTGGCCACCAGCGCCGACGATTCACCGGTGCTGTGGCCGAGCATCGCGTCGGCCTTCAGGCCCAGCCAGTCGAGCAGCGCGAACATCGCCTGCGCACCGACCATCACCGCCTCCGAGCCGACGTCCATGTCGTGCAGCCGGGCCTCGAGCTTCTTGCGCCGCTCGGGTGACACGTCGCTGGCGGGCGGGAACAGGATGTCGGTGCGCGCCTCGCCGGGGCCAGCCGGATACAGGCCGCGCCAGAAGTCCAGCCACTCGCGCACCGGGTCGAACAGCGGTGCGAGCTCGCCGAACATGCCCATGTACTGCGAGCCCTCGCCCGGGAACAGGAAGGCCATGCCGCCGGCCTGCGGCGCACCGGCGAAGTGCACGCCGCCGCGTGTCGACCAGCGCGCCGCCGGGGTCTTGGCCAGCCGCTCCAGCGCCTGCGCAAGCGCCTTGACGACGGCGGCGCGGTCACGCGCGACGAAGGCGAGCCGCACCGGCCCGCCACCACGCGCGGCATCGGCCCAGGCGCGCGCGAACTCGACCAGCGAAGCCGCCGGATGTCGATCCAGCGCAGCCTGCGCATCCTTCAGCCGCGCCGTCAGCTGCGCGATGTCGCCGGCCGCGAACAGGCACAGCTCGAACGGCCAGCGGATCAGCCGCGGCGGCCGCCGCGCCGCCGCTGGGGCTTCCTCGACCACCGCATGCGTGTTGATGCCGCCGAATCCGAACGAGTCCACGCCGGCGCGCCGCGGCTGGCCCGGCGGCGCCAGCCAGGGCATGGCCTCGGTGGCGACGAACAGCGGCGTGCGCTCGATGCCGAGCTCGGGGTTGACCGTCTCGCACAGCGTCGGCGGCAGCACGCGGTGGTGCAGCGCGAGCGCGGTCTTGATCAGCCCGGCGACGCCGGCGGCCGGGATGCAGTGGCTGATCATCGACTTGACCGAGCCGATCGCCACCGTGCCCTGCGGCCCGCGGCGCTCGCCGAGCACGCTCTTCAGGGCCGCGATCTCGGTCCGGTCGCCGAGCGGGATGCCGGTGCCATGCGCCTCGATCAGGCCGACCGTCGCCGGGTCGACGCCACAGCCGGCGTAGGCACGGCGGATCGCCAGCGTCTCGCCGTCGACGCTGGGCGCCAGCAGCCCGGTGCCGCGGCCGTCGCTGGCCTGGCCGATGCCGCGCAGCACGGCGTAGATGCGCCGCCCGGCTGCCAGCGCGTCGTCCAGCCGCTCGAGCACGACCATGCCCAGGCCCTCGCCGAGCAGCGTGCCGTCGCTGCCGGCCTCGAACGGGCGCACCTTGCCGCGCCCGCTGAGCGCGCCGAGCTGGGTGAAGATGGTGGTGACGTCGGCCGGCAGCGACGCGTTGACGCCGCCGGCGATCATCAGCCGGCTGCGGCCGGCGCGCAGCTCGTCCATCGCCGCCGAAACCGCGAGCAGCGACGACGAACAGGCGGCGTCGACCAGGTAGTTCGGCCCCTTCAGGTCGAGCCGGTTGGCGATGCGCCCGGTCATCACGTTGGGCACCAGGCCGGGCGCGGTGTCGGCGTTGGTCGGCGGCAGCTTGCGGCGCAGGCGCTCGCGCAGTTCGCCGCGCGCCGCGTCGTCCAGGCCCGGCAGCGCGGCCTCCAGCAGCGCCATCGTCTGGTCGAGCACGACGTTGTGCTGGATCACGGTGGCCTGGCCACGGTGCAGATAGGTGCTGTGGCCGAGCACGATGCCGGTGTCACCGTGGTCGACGCCCGGGCCGAGGCAGCCGGCGTCGGCCAGCGCGTCGCGCGCCACGCGCAGCGCGAGGAACTGGTCCGGCTCGCCGCCGTCGAGCGAGTTCGGCATGATGCCGAAGGCCTTGGGGTCGAAGCGGAACAGGTCCTTCAGGTAGCCGCCGCTGGGCGTCTTGATGCGGCCGTGCGCCAGGTAGCGCCCGGCGTCCCAGTTCGGCACCGGGTCGCCGACGGCATCCACGCCGTCCAGGATGTTGTTCCAGAAACTCGCGAGGTCGGGGGCCTGCGGGAAGATGCAGGCCATGCCGACGATGGCGATCGGCACCGGCGCCGACGGCGCCGAGGCCGGTGCCGGGCCGGCCGGCGCCTTCATGCCGGCCGCCCCTCGCGCGCCGTGCCGCCGAGGCGGTTCAGTGCCGCGCTGGCGATGCTGTCGAGTTCGTCGATCGCCAGCACGACCTGCCCGGCGTCGTCGACGAACTGCACGTTGGCGCGGATGCGGCTCGGGTCGTCGGTCGGCAGCCGCGCGTAGTGCATCGTCAGCACCTGCGGCCGTGCGGGGCCGAAACGCTGCACCCGGCCGAACCGCGCCGGCAGTGCCGACTCGCCGCGGAAGGCGCGCGCCCACAGCCAGGCCATCTGGGCGGCGACATCGAGCAGCCCGGGGTCGAACAGCCAGTGCGCGGCGCCGCCGGCGCCGGCCAGCCATTGCGCCGGCGCGCTGCAACGCACGCGCGCCTCGGCGCCCCGTTCGGACAGGCCGGCGATGCGCTCGATGAGCTGGAAGCGCGGGCCGTGGAACAGCCACTCGTCGTAGGCCTGGCGCACGCCGAGGCTGCGTTCGTCGTGGAGCTGCCGCTCGGCCGGCGGCGGCGCCGGGAACACCGGCTCCAGGCGCACGACGCCTCGGTAGTGCGTCAGCGCCTTGCCCTCGGCCAGCGGGCTCTGCAAGGCCACGTTGACCTCGAAACCGGCGCTGCTGCCGTAGGGCGGCGGCTCGACCAGCACCTGCAGCGCGCGCTGCGGCGCACGCAGCTCGACACCCTTGAGCAGCCTGAACTCGGCCACCTCGACCACCTGCCAGCCCGGCCACAGCGACTGCACCGCCTCGGCCACGGTCTCCAGCGCCACCGCCGCCGGCAGCACCGGCACGCCGTCGATCACGTGCTCCTGCAGGTAGAGATGGCCATCGTCGAGCTGCAGCGCGAGCAGCTGCTGGCCGGTCGGGCGCACGAGCGGCGATGCGCCGCCCAGCAGGGGCCAGCCGCCCAGCGTGCCGGGCGGCGCCGCGTCCTGCGCCGCGCCGGCCGTCGCTGCGGCGGGCGCAGCGTCGACCGGCACCGGCGCCGCCGCACGGAAGGCCCCGAGCGAGGCCTCGTGCGACTCCCACGGCCCCTGACCGCAGACGATCTCGACCGCCGAACCGGGCGCGCGCGCCAGCGCCTCGCCGAACAGCGCGCCGCCGAGCGCCGGGCCGGACGCCGCGTACAGCGCCGGCGCGCCCAGCGCCGCGAGCAGCAGCCGACGCCGCTCAGCAGCGGCCGGCGGCGATCTGTCGGGCAACGAGCGCGACGGCATCGTCCAGGGCAACGGCGCTGTTCCGCAGATCCCTGCGCGCCGCGTACTCGACCTGACCGTTCTTCAGGCCGCGCTCGCCGATGGTGAGCCGGTGCGGCACGCCGATGAGTTCCCAGTCGGCGAACATCGCGCCGGGGCGCTCGCCGCGGTCGTCGAGGATCGCGTCGATGCCGGCCGCCAGCAGTTCGGCGTGCAGCCGGTCGGCCACCTGCCGCACCGACTCCGACTGCCGGTAGCCGACCGGGCACAGCACCACCGAAAACGGCGCGATCGGCTCGGGCCAGATGATGCCGCGCTCGTCGTG
>JRYF01001020.1_pt1 | contig 26876 bp, 24 predicted proteins | sample 235331 | NCBI WGS metagenome assembly JRYF01 (sample SAMN03074217, study PRJNA261475) | activated sludge metagenome | biome: Wastewater Treatment Plant; feature: Wastewater; material: Activated sludge; isolation source: activated biomass of a wastewater treatment plant treating hydrocarbon... ...
GCCGCCGCCTCCGCCACCACCACCGGGATGTTTGATTACTTATGAAATCGAAAAACTGCCCTCGAACCTATTTCAGGTATCCATGATAGCGGACACAACCTGGACGTTTCCCAACAACCTCACTTCGTCCATGCAGTTCACCGTGAAAGTGCCGACGGGCGGTTTCGTTGCGGGAGATTTGACAAGTCTTTTGCCCAGTGTTGATTTCAGTCTCGGCGCTGTCAACATAGCACCGGTGGAAGACCCTGCGCACGACTATATTTCATTTATTCTCAATACCCCCGGCACGTCGAACATACCTTATGAGAAAGGTGTAAAAACGCCCCTTTTTACTTTTAAAAATACGGGCACGTGCCAAAACGGGCAGGTTTTTCTGATGGATAATGATACGGACCCATTCTATCCGCCGAACAGCCAGAATGCCAACGTTGGCCAGCAACTGACCGTGATTGGGTACGGTGGTGCCGATGCGCCCATCTGTATTTCCAACTTGCCGGCGGAGGACTGCTCCAACGACCCCTGCGACCTGTTGGCCCCCGGTTTCCTTGCACAGGATGCCTGCCAGCATACGCCCATCAATTTCGACAACACAACAACTTCTATTGAGCCGATTATTTCCTGGAGTTGGGATTTTGGGGACAATAGCGCCCCTACCACAGAGGAATCTCCTTCTCACACTTACGTCAGTTCCGGGAATTTTGAGGTTTCATTGACGGTGACGACCGAGAGCGGCTGCATTGCAACGTTTTCGGATTTCGTCACCGTTTTTCCTTCTCCCGGTACGGCCCCGGTTGATTTCTTCTCTGTTTGCAATGGTGTTGGCGTTTCCCTGCAATCGCCCGACAACATCACCTCTGCAAGCTGGAGCCCTGCTACCGGTCTCGATGACCCGAACAGCCTTACGCCTTTTGCAGAACCGGATGCCACAACGACTTACACACTGACCGCCACGAACAATTTCGGTTGCACGGCTACCAGCACCGTGACCGTAGCCGTGTCCATCAAGCCGGTCATCAAAGATGTGGTGGCCACGCCGCAGTCCGATTGTGGTGTGCAGGATGCTTCTATTTTTGTCAGCGCCTTCGGCGACGGACCGGTCGAGTTCAGCCTGGACAATATCAGTTGGCAAACGGATTCGCTTTTTGCCAACCTGGCTCCCGGCGATTACAACATCTTTGTAAGAAATGCCAACGGTAGCTGCACCACTGCCTACAATGGCAACCCTGTGACTATCCTGGCCCCGGTGGCACCGAATTTTGTGAACACGGCAACCCTGCAGCCCAGCGGCTGTATCTCCGATGGCTCCATTACCATCAATGCAACGGGGGGCAACGGGCCGCTCCGTTACAGCATTAATGGCGGGCAGAGCTTTCAGGCGAGCCATGTTTTCAACAACCTCGGCGGCGGTACCTATCATATCGTTATCGCCAACAACAACGGCTCTTGCCAGGTGTCCGGCGGAACGGTCGTACTGACGCAACCCTCACCGCCGACCGTGCTTGCGCCCGTTGGGAACTTTTCCCTTTGCAACGGCACTTCCGCTACGGTTTCTATTGAAATCAGTACCAATATTTCAAGTTATACCATTAATGGCAATGGTGTTTTCTCTGGTGATTTTACGACCGGAAACACCCTTTGGTTCGATGTGACGGCCAACGGGGTGGGCACGACCAACTTCAACGTGCAGTTCACGGATGTGAACAACTGCACGGTGTCCGAATCGTTTTCCCTGACGGGCATTGCCGTACCGACTGCATCCTTCAACGTTTCACCTATACAATGTACCAACGGGGACGTGTCCTTTACCTTTACAGGGAATGCCGTGCCCAGTGCTGCCTTGAACTGGTCGCTCGACGGTGGCCAGCTTAAATTCAGCAGCCCGCAAACACCAAATTCCCCGGCCGGTGCGAACATCGTGGTCTCCTGGCCTACCAGTGGCCCCAAAGTGGTCGGGCTGATCATTGACAACCAGGGTTGTGTGGCGGCCATCAACAATGGAATCAACATAACGGACTTCAACCCCGGTGCCACGCTGACCGTCACGGATGCTGCGTGCGGGGTCACCAACGGAGCTATCAACCTCAACCTTGCCGGAACTGGCACATACACTTTCCACTGGAGCAATGCCTCCAACAGTCAAAATTTGACAAACCTGAATGGCGGAACCTACCAGGTCACCATCACAGAAAGCGGCTCGGGATGCTCCGCTACTGCCTCGGCGGTAGTGGGCGCCTCGCAGCCCGTCTTTATCACGAACCTGAACGCCGTGCCTGCCAATTCATGCAGCGGCACGGGCGGCGACGGCAGCTTGACGGTGAGCGTTGGCGGTGGTACTTCCAACTACACCTTGAACTTGCTGCAAGCAGGCAATGGTGGTTCCCTCATCGGGCAATTCAGCGGTAACCAGACCTCCTACACCTTCACGGGTTTGGCGGCAGGGGCCTATCAGGTGCAATTGCTCGATGCCAATGGCTGCTCCGATTTGGAAACAACGGCCATCACATCGCTGACCAGTGATTTGGCAGCGACCGTCACTGTTCAAAATTCCGATTGCGGGGTCAACAACGGCAGCTTTTCGGTGAACATCACGGGCGGCCAGGCTCCCTATAAGTTTGATATTTATCAAAACAACCAGTTGCAGGCAACAAACGTGAACGTGAACAACCTGCCGTTGGTAATCGGTAATCAAGCGCCCGGCACCAGTGTGCTCATCATCCGGGATGCCAACGGCTGCATCGTTCCCGTGACGGCAACTGTTGGCAGCCAACAGGCCAATTTCACCATATCGGCCACGACCAACCCGGCCGGCTGTACTTCTGATAACGGAGCCATTCTGCTCACTGGCCTGCCATCCGGTGCTACCATCCAATGGGCGGCGGCCAACGGCTTGTCGCTCGGCAGCATGAACCCGCTGGAAAATCTGGCGGCGGGCCTGTATTTCACCACCGTTACCGATGCTATCGGCTGCACGAAAAGTGCTTCTTTCGCCGTCACCACAGCCGATGGGCCAGAACTGACGCTGACCAGCCTGCTCGATGCCAATTGCGGCGGCAACAGTGGAGCTATCCACTTTGAAGCAACTGGGGGAGGTACCTTCTCCTTCAATGTATTGGGCACGATAAACAGCGGCTTCGGCATACCCGGTGTTCCGGTGATTGTCAGCGGGATAGGTGCCGGCTCTTATGTCATCGAGGTTACGAACCAAACAACAGGTTGCACGGGGTATTTGCCATTCAGTATTGGCGGTGGTACGCAGATGTTTACCTCTACCACTGTTTCGAAGGCCAGTGCCTGCGGCGTAGTGGATGGTTTTGTTGAAATAGAAATAACAGGCGGCTCCGGCCCCTATACCATTGCGTCCGATCAGGGAACGGCTCCAGCCGATCCGGTATCCGGTCTGGCTGTTGTGGAAAACCTGTACGAGGGCATCGTCACCATCACCATCACCGATGCGAATGGATGCACGATAACGGTCACGGCCAACCTGGGCGAATTTGACGAACCGGTACTCACGATGGACGACATCACCGTTAGCGATTATTCCTGCCCCGGTGAGTTCGGTTCCATTCTGGCCGCCGACTCTGCGCAGGTATATCAGATTTTTGACCAAAACAACTCCTTTGTGGCCATTACGCCCTGGACGGGTGCCACGTTGGGAACCTATATAGTTCGTTTTACCCAAAATGGCTGTACGGCCACGCTCACGGACGTAGTGGTGACCGGCCCGGACAACTGGGTGGTGGGTATTGAAAGCGGGGATGAGACTTGCCTGGGCAACGACGGCTTCCTTTCGCTTACCGTCGGCGGTGCCAATGGGGGGTACTCCTACAATTGGAGCAACGGCACTACCGGCCCAACGGCCAATGGTTTGTCGGCCAATGTGGCCTATCACGTGACGATTACCGACTCGCTGGGCTGTGTGAAAGTCGAGAGTGGCTTGCAGGTGGGCGATGCCTGCAACGATGTGCCCTGCAACGATGTGTTTTACCTGGATACTTTCCGGGTTGAATTGCTCGGCAACCTGACGGAGATTTGCTTGCCAACGCATTTGCCCGACCTCTCTATTTTTGACCTGAACCTGAATGGTGCGCCGTACCTGCGCGACATCGAATCCTGTATTGACAGCACCATTTTCTATGGATACGGTATGCTGCTCAGCCTCGGCTCGCCACCTTACATGCTCGACCGCTGGACGTACCGGGACACGGAGACGACGGATTTTCAGTTTGATGAAATATCACAACTGCTCAATCACATGAACACTGTGGATCCACTGGGCAACTGGCTGCTCAACGAGGACGACAAGAGCATCAACGGTGGGGCATCCAATGCCAATTACGGCAGTCTCGTCATCACGCACATCAACAGTGCCACGACGCTGAACCTGCAAGTGAATACGGTGAGCGTGTCACGTCCGAGCATTTTTGTAAACAACGAACCGGCACACATATTCATCGTGAGTGACCCGACGACGGGTTGCCGGGATACACTCTATATCAATGTATTGGGCGTACCCGACCCGCAACTCGACACGATCACAGTCACGGTACCGCTGGGCGGTACGACCACGTTCTGCCTGCCGCTCGATGAACTGCCCGGTACGCCGGAACTGATAACCAACTACTGCATTTCATTTACGAACAACGTGCAGCTCATCTCGCAGGGCGACGAATGTTTTGAGGTGATGGGCCTCGCACTCGGCCCGGACAAGGCGTGCTTCATTATCTGCGATGATCTGGGTAAATGCGATACGACCCTTGTGATCTTCTCTGTGGTGGACACGAGCAAAGCCATTTTCATCCATAATGGTTTCAGTCCCAACGGAGATGGGGTGAACGACTTCTTTACCGTCCGCAACATTGACCTTTACCCGAACAACAGCCTGAATGTTTTCAACCGCTGGGGTTCGAGGGTCTATAGCGCCAAACGGTACAACAATACCTGGGATGCTATTTACCGCAACACCAAATTGCCGGACGGCTCCTATTTCTACATCCTTGAGGTGGAGATAGACGGGAATATGGAGCGGTTTACGGGGTATGTGCAGGTGAATAGATAGGCCGATACCATAGGGGCTGAACCATCCAGCTTTAGCTAGTGCCGTTTTTTGAAGTTTGGCCCATGGGCGCAATGCCCTATCTTTGGGCAAAAATATCGGCACCGACATGGAAAGCATGGCATTCCCTTACAGCGTCAGCAATTTCAGGAAGCTGGTCACCGAAAACCGCTACTACGTTGACCGCACGGCGTACATTGAAAAAATGGAGCGGCTGGACACGCCCTACAACTTCTTCCTCCGCCCCCGCCGCTTCGGCAAGAGCCTTACGGTGAGCGTCTTGGAGCACTACTACGACAAGCAGCACAAGGGGGATTTCGAGCTGCTCTTCGGGAAATACTACATCGGGAAAAACCCCACGCCGCTGGCCAATTCCTATCTCGTGCTCAAGTTCGATTTCAGCGGAGTGGAGACCGCCTCGCTTGACCGGGCAATGGACAGCTTCCTGCTCAAGGTAAAATCGGGGGTGCTGACCATGATGGGTCGGTACAGCACCATCTTTACCCCGACCGACATGGAAACGATACGTGAGCAGGTGAACCCTGCCGAGGTCGTCATCAAGTTGCAGGAAATCATGTTGGGCAAAGTCCCGGTGGAAAAGCTTTACGTGCTCATTGACGAGTACGACCACTTCACCAACGAGATCATCGCCTTCCATTTCAGCGAGTTCGCCAAGATAGTCAGCCGCAACGGCACCGTGCGGAAGTTTTTCGAGGCCATCAAGGAATGTACCGGCAGCGGCGTCGTTGACCGCATGTTCGTCACCGGCGTGTCCCCCATCACCCTCGACAGCCTCACCAGCGGCTTCAACATCGGCACCAGCCTCTCCCTCAAAGCATCCATGCACGATTTCATGGGCTTCACCGAGGAGGAGACCCTGCACCTGCTCCACATGGCGGGCGTGCCGGAGGCCGATATGGAGGGCACGATGGCCGATGTCCGCTCCTGGTACAACGGATACCTGTTCACGGACGAGGCCGACCAGCGCCTCTACAACCCCGACATGGTGCTCTACTTCGCCACCAACTACCGGGAGCGCCGGGCCTATCCAAAAAACCTGCTCGACACCAACATGGCCAGCGACTACGGCAAGATGCGCCGCATGCTCGACGTGGGCAGCAGGGAGGCCAACTACGCCATCCTGGAAGAAATCATCCTGCAGAGAGAGGTGGCCGCCAACGTCACCATCATGTTCAGCTTCGAGCGGCCCTGGTCACGGGACGACTTCATCAGCCTGCTGTTCTACATGGGCCTGCTCACGGTGAAAGGAGCGGCTTATGGCAGGATGATTTTCCAGATACCCAACCACGTGATAGAGGGGCTTTACTACAACTTTTTCCAGCACCTGCTGCTCCAGCGGGCCAAGCTGCTTCCCGACGACCTCCGCATCGGCGACCGGGTGGTGGCCCTGGCCGCCGACGGCGACGTAGAACCGCTGCGGGATGCCCTCGAAAAAGTGCTGAAGAACCTCGACAACCGGGATGCCCGCCACTTCAACGAGAAACACGTGAAGATGGCCCTGATGTCCCTGCTCGTGCCGACGGGCACGTACTCCGTGTTTAGCGAGTACCCCATCGGGCAGGGCTACGCCGACATCGTGCTGCTGCGCCGCCCGCCGATCAACGACCCCAAGCGGCAGTACGTGTTCGAGTTGAAGCACCTGAAAAAAAACGATGCCGACCAATTGGAGGAGGTGTCGGAGGAGGGCCGGGAGCAGTTGCGGCGCTACCTGTCCCACCCGCTGCTGAAAAAGGGCCGGGGACTTTACGGCCTACCTGTGGGTAGTGGTAGGGTACGAGGTGAAGGTGTTGGAGGAAGTGCGGTAGGGCGGGATATTTCGGCTGTTTTGTGCTTTGCGCCGACTTGTTTAACATAAGATAGATTATGGCCAATAGATGTTGCCGCTAATGGCCGTCTTGGCGCATCGGTATTGGTGCTTTGAAAACCTATTTCTCCATACAGTCTTTTTTCTTTCAAAAAGCTGTAAATCAACGCATTAATCAATGTTTTTCAATAGGGATGAAGGATGAAATGAGCCACAATGACCACAATGACCAAATTTACTTCACCCAGACCGTCTTGACATTCACGAACTCCCGGATGCCGTGAAGGGAAAGCTCCCGCCCATAACCGCTATCACGTATGCCACCGAAGGGCAAGCGGGGGTCGGATTTCACAAGACCGTTGACAAAACAACTCCCGGCAGCCAACTTATGGGCGGCGATATACTCGCCCCTCGCAATGTTCTGCGTGAACACGGCGGCTCCCAGGCCGAAAGCCGAATCATTGGCGATGCGAATGGCATCGGCTTCGTTCTCGGCCCGAATGACCGCAGCCACCGGCCCGAACAGTTCCTCGTCGTAAGCGGGCATGCCCGGTTTCACGTCCGTCAAGATGGTCGGCGGGTAATAAGCGCCAGGGAGGTCGGGAATTTGACCACCGAGGATGCAGGAGGCTCCCTTTTCGATGCTCTGCACCACCTGCAGGTGGAGTTCGTCCCGCAGGTCGGCACGGGCCATGGGGCCAATGCCGGTAGTCTCGGCAGTTGGGTCGCCGAAGGTTACGGCGGCCATTTTTTCCATGAAAAGTCGAAGAAAATCATCGTACACCTCCGCAACGACGATCATGCGCTTGGCGCTGATGCAGCTTTGTCCGGCGTTGATGAGGCGGCTGTTTTTGCAGGTTTCGGTGGCGAGTTCCAGATCAGCATCGGGAAGGACGAGGTAAGGGTCGCTGCCGCCCAGTTCGAGCACGGTTTTTTTCAGGCAGTCGCCAGCGATCCGGGCCACGCTGCGGCCAGCTTTGTCGCTTCCGGTGAGCGTGACCGCTTTCACGTGCGGGTGGCGGATGACTTGTTCCACCCTGTCGGACGGAATGTGCAGGTTGAGAAAAAGCCCTTGCGGGAAACCGCTTTCAAGGAAAACTTCCTCGATGGCAGCAGCACAGCCCGGCACGTTGGAGGCATGTTTCAGCAGTCCGGCGTTGCCTGCCATGAGCGCCGGTGCCGCAAAGCGAAAGACCTGCCAAAACGGGAAGTTCCAGGGCATGACGGCCAGCACTGTGCCCAGCGGAGCATAGTGGACGTAACTTTTCGATGCGTCTGTCCCAATCGTTTCATCCGCCAGGAATCCGGCTCCGTGTTCCGCATAAAACGAACAGACCCAAGCGCATTTTTCGACCTCGGTGCGGGCTTCCCGGAGTGTTTTGCCCATTTCGTCAGTCATTAGCCGCGCGAAACGCGCCTGGTGTTGGCGCAGGTAATCCGCCGCTGCCATCAGCAACTGCGCACGGTGCGCATAGCCGGTACGTTGCCAATGAAGGTGGGCTGCGTGCGCAGATTCGATTTTTGCTTTCGTATCATCCGGGGTCAATACCGGAAAGGTTTGGACGGCATCGCCGGTGGCCGGGTTGATGGAAGTCATGTGAAGGAATTGCATGGCTAGAAAATAACGAATCTGTGGTGGAAAATTTTTCGGCATAGCGCTGCTGTTTCCTCAAATATTTTTCACCGCAGGGCAAAAATGACTCTTTTCTATCTCCGGCAAAGAGAATTTAAGGGACGAGACACCAATAAAATGTACATCTTGGCTGGCTCTTTTTCCTTGTAAACAGCTTCTCGGAGCGTCAAAAAATTTTATTCGTCGCCGAGCTTTTCCCGTACCGGAGGTCGGAAAGGCGGCGGTTTGACTTATGAGACAGCCTCCATTTTGAGTTACGGCTCATGGCGGATTTGGAGAGAGGACTTTTTTGCAGATCATAGGGGCCAACCTTGTTTTTTTGCCTGCCAAAGTATCTTGCCAAAAGGCACCCACCAGATGAGATCGTTGGTGAGCAGGGTCCAGCCGAATTGGGGGTATGCGCTGTCCATGAACAAATTGAGCAGATAACCTGCAGGGCCAAATATTTTGCCCAAAAAGCCTACGGCCACGATGGGCCAGTGCCGGATGGGGTTGTAGCTCGCCCACCAATAGCCAAGTCCATAAACTCCGATGACCATACCCATGCCTTGCCATATCATGGGGTGGTTGATCTGTGGCATGTCCATCAAGTCGAAGAAATGATGGGGAAACAGGATTACCCAAATGCCCCACAACAGGTTATATACCGCTGCCAAGCGCAGCGTCAGTTGCATCCAAAAAGGTCTCATTGAAAGATTGTCATTGAAGGTCATTGGTCNNCCAGAAAAGGCGCAGGATGCCGTCGGTGCGCCAAACTGTACCGCCAGCGATGGATTTGCCATTCCACGATGCTGTCCGGCGCAATCCATCTGGCGGCAGCTTCCAGCATTTGGTTACCTGCCACCTGCAAATCACCTTCGAGGTGGGCGAGGCTAAAGGCAGGAGAGGCGTGCAACACGGCGGAAGGACTTTTGGAGATGCCTTTCTGATAATTGTCTGCCATCCAACTCAACACATCGCCGCCGGGGAGAAGGCCGCCCGGAGCGGGGATGTTGGAAACCCGGTCGAGCGTAGCCAGTACCGCAAGGCAGGGGTAATAGGCGATCTGGCGAAGCGCTTCCAGATCGCTTTCGGGCAGGAGGATGTTGCTGTTTGCCAAAAGTTCAAGCGCTTGTGGAGCGGGGATGGTCACCAGCAAGGCATTGCCCATGTAGCGCCCGCCGTCTTCGGTGATTACAGCCCATCCGCTTTCGACGGGTTCCATGCGTAGGGCTTTTTTTCCCGTCAGCACATGCTGTTTTTTGCCTAAAAATTTGGGGACGACATTCATGCCATCAGCACCGATCCAGCGGGGGTGGACTTTGTCGGGCAAGTTGGGCCGCCATTCACGCAGTGCCCCAGCAGTTGCGGCTTGTTTCACAAATTCCTGAAATTCAGGTGTTTTAGCAGAAAAATATTGCGCGCCATGATCGAAAACAGCCTCGCCGGAGCGGCGAGTGGCCATGCGCCCACCAATGCCCCTGCCTTTGTCGAGCAGGACGGAGGAAACACCCGCCAAGGCAAGCCGTCGGGCCGCCGACAGGCCGGCAATACCGGCTCCGATGATGAGAACATTGTATTGGGAATTTGGCATGTTGATGTTTTAATCATCATCGGTCAAGCTCCTTTCATTTCTGCAAAAAGTTGAGGGAGTTTAGATGGTTGAGCCGTCCTCCCTCGACCCTCCCAACCGCTGGCAGAAGTGCAAATAAGTTGACCGACGGGTACTAACAACTCCCTCGGGCAGTGGTTTACAAAGCCACAAAAACAAAACAATTTGTTGTAAATTTCGCAACAAGGCCCTACCTTTGCCCACTCCTGCACAGCCGCCCTGCACGTACCGAGAAAACTGCGCTCCCAACATCCTGACGGGAAAACTGCAACAAGAAGGGACCGGATGACGCTTCTTCCTTATTTCCACGTGGCGGCGGGGTTCCCCTCGCCGGCGGCAGACTACATCGAGCCGCCCATTGACCTCAACCAACTGCTGGTGCGCTGCCCGGCGGCAACGGTGCTGTGCCGCGTGTCGGGCGATTCCATGTCGAAGGATGGCATTTCGGATGGGGACATCGTCATTGTGGACAAGTCCATCGCCCCTGCGCACGGCAAGATTGCGGTCGTGACCTACCAGGGCGAACTGATGCTGAAACGCATACACGTCGGCAGGGGTAGCCTGATGCTCCTGTCCTCCAACCCGGCCTACCCTGCCATCGAACTTTTTGAAGGCGACGACCTCACCGTGTGGGGCATCGTTGCGTATGTGATCAAGAAATGCTGAAGTAACTACTTAACAGGGGGTGTTTTTTTTGAAANNATGCGGGAGGAGAGAGAAAAAATGAAATTTTTTCTCTCCTCCCGCGCCCTCCTAAACAGTTACATGCTGAAAATGAAAGCACTGCTCGACTGCAACAACTTTTACTGCTCCTGCGAGCGGGTGTTCAACCCCCGCCTCGAAGGCCGCCCGCTGGTGGTGCTGTCGAACAACGACGGCTGCGTCATTGCCCGCTCCAACGAGGCCAAAGCGCTCGGCATACCGATGGGAGCGCCCATTTTCGAGATGAAAGACCTTGTGCGGCGGCACGGCGTGGAGGTCTATTCCTCCAATTACGCGCTGTACGGCGACATGAGCAGCCGCGTGATCGCCACGGTAGGGGCCATCGTGCCCGACGTGGAGGTTTACAGCATTGACGAAATGTTCCTCGACCTCGGCGGCTTCAATGATGCGCAATTGGAAGACCTCGGCAGGCGGCTTGTCCGCACCGTGCGGCAGCATACCGGCATCCCTGTGTCGGTCGGCATTGCAGCCACCAAGACGCTGGCAAAAGTGGCCAACAAAGCGGCCAAGCGCTCCGGTGGCTGCTTCCTGCTCGCCGACCCCTGGGTGATGGAGGAAACCCTCCGCTCGTTTCCGGTGGAAGATGTCTGGGGCATCGGCAGGCAGTATGCCCGGATGCTGGAAGTACACGGCATCCGCACTGCCTTCGACTTCATGCAGGCCCCCCGTGCCTGGGTTTTGAAAAAAATGACCACCGTCGGCCTGCGCACCTGGGAAGAACTGCACGGCCTGCCCACCGCCGGGCTGGAGCAGGAGGCCCCGCCCAAGCAGAACATCTGCACGTCGAGGAGCTTTGGCAAAATGATGACCGAACTTGGCCCCATCCGTGAGGCCGTGAGCACCCACGCTGCCCGCTGCGCCGAAAAGCTGCGCAAACAAGGAAGCTGTGCCGGTACCATCACCGTTTTCCTGCACAGCAACCCCTTCCGCCCCGACCTGCCGCAGTACAACGGGGCCGTCACCCTGCAACTGCCCGTCGCCACCGCCCAAACGCCGGAACTGGCCAAATGCGCGCTGGAAGGCCTGCAAGCCATTTACCGCAAGGGGTACGCTTACAAGAAAACCGGGGTCATCGTGTCGGGCATCGTACCGAAGGAGGCGGTGCAGGGCAATCTCTTCGTCCCCTCCCCTGCCGGCGGCAAGGCCATGGAAGTGCTCGACCACATCAACCGCAAATACGGCCGCGACACGCTGCGCATCGCCAGCCAGGGCTACGACCCTGTTTGGAAATTGCGCCAGGAGAAACGCTCCCAGCGTTTCACTACCTGCATCGGGGAATTGCCGGTGGTGAAGGCGTGAGGGGCAGCAAGAGGGAATGTTTCCTTGAGTATTTCCATGCAAGCCGCCCCAACAACTGTCCGCAAGACGACCTGTGTTTTATACCTTTGCGGCAACATTTCGATGCAGGGATGCCTCATCCCGACCATTTGAACCTGATAGAAAATCAAAATGGACATCCTCATTGTAGGTCTCCTTGTTTTGCTTTCCGGCATTTTCAGCGGGCTGACGCTCGGGTTTTTCAGCCTCGGCATTACCTCGCTCGAACGGAAAATCAAATTGGGCAATCCCCTTGCAAAGAAGGTTTATCCTATCCGCAAGAACGGGAACCTGTTGCTCTGTACCCTTCTGTTGGGCAACGTGGCCGTCAACTCGGCCATGGCCATTTTCCTCGGCAACATCGCTACGGGCGTGGTGGCGGGCTTTGTTTCGACGGGGCTTATCGTGGTTTTTGGTGAAATAATCCCGCAGGCCGTTTTTTCGCGCCATGCCCTGAAGTTTGGGGCCAGATCGGTGTGGTTGGTGCGCTTTTTCATCATCCTGTTCTACCCGGTCGCCTACCCGCTTTCCTGGATGCTGGACAAAGCGCTGGGCAAGGAGTTGGCCACCGTGTGGGACAAAAAAGAAATCGAGGAAATCATCAGGCATCACGAAGATGCCGAAAAACTGGATGCCGACGAGGAGCGCATCCTGCTCGGTGCCCTGAGTTTTTCGGACAAGACGGCCAAGATGACGGCCACCCCGCGCCCAGTGGTTTTTGCGCTCCGAACCGATCAGGCGATTGACCGGGAACTTGTCTTTACCATCAAGGAGAAAGGATTTTCCCGCATCCCTGTTTTCGAGGAAAATTCGACGGAAAAAATCGCCGGCTACCTGCTCGCAAAAGACCTGCTGGGCATAGACCTCGTGGCCGGGCATACCGTCGGGGACTTCATGCGCCGGGAAGTGCTCCTCGTGGCCGAAACGATCAAGCTCGACGACCTCCTCAACCGCTTTTTGACCAAAAAAATACACCTCGCCTGCACCTACGACGAGTACGGTTCCTTCACCGGCGTGGTAACACTTGAAGACATCATGGAAGAAATCCTCGACGAGGACATCCTCGACGAGGCCGACAAGACCCAGGACTTGCGCGCCCTGGCACTTGCCATGGCAAAACGGAAATTGCAGGAATGAGTCCGCCTCGAAAAGTCGGGGCGAGAGTAAATATTCCTCTGTCCGTGCGATGTACTACAACATGAAATGACTTTTCGGAGGGAACTCAGGAATGAAACAGATCAGGACTGATCGGACGTGAAAATCCTGGAAAGTTCGAGCGCAAAACCTGCGAGCACGGCGGATTGTACCGTGCCAGGCTCTTCCACCAAATCGGTGGTCACGTACTTGCCCTCCACCAGGGCGAATACCTCCACATTGCGGTAAGAAGGATCCACAATCCAAAATTCCGGGACTTTGAAGCGTTCATAGATTTGCTTTTTCGTGACCCGGTCTTTTTTGACAGAACCCGGCGAAAGAATTTCAATGATGATATCGGGCGTGCCGATGACGACCTGCTCTTCTTCGTCGAGGATGTATTTTTTGTCTTTGCTGACGAAGAAGACATCGGGTTGCGGAGCGTTGTGTTCATTCAGGACGACATCGAGCGGGGCAAAAAAAACTTCACCCACCGGATTTTGCTCCAGAAATTTTTCAAAAGCAAAAGCAATTTTCCGCACGATGCGCTGGTGTTCGATAGTAGGGGAGCTTTTTCTCATGAGTATGCCATTTATCAGTTCGTACCGGAAGTTGTCGTCTTCGTCAAATTCCATTTCACGGTACTCCTGATAAGTCAGCAATTTTTCTAAAACTTCCATTTCAGTAGATTTTTCCGCAAGATAAGGATTTTGGGCCTAAAACGCAGGAGCCATTTCCGGGGTTGCTTTCACCACACCCCCTTTCCCTCTACGAATTTCAAAAACTCCTCCCGCTTCCCCTTGCTCACGGGCAGGCGTTCCTTGCCGACGTGCAGGAGGTTGCCTTCAATTTTTTGCACAAAATCAATGTTGACGATGTAAGTCCGGTGAATGCGGATGAAGCGCTCCGGTGGCAGCAGTTCTTCCAACCGTTGCAGGGCCAGCCGTGCCACGATGCGTTCCGAGGTGGTGTGGATGCGCACGTACTCCCGGAGGCTCTCGATGAAAAGGATGTCCCGCACATTCACTTTTACAATCTGGTGGTCTGTTTTTACAAAAAAATAAGCCTCCCTCCAACCCCCTCCCACGGAGGGGGAGTTAAGCCCCCGGTATCGGGAAGAATCAAGGCTGGGACTTTCTCCTCCCCCCTGGGGGGAGGCCGGGAGGGGGCTGATTTTGTTGACGGCTTTGAGAAAGCGCTCGAACTCGATGGGCTTGAGCAGGTAATCCGCCACGTCGAGTTCGTAGCCTTCGAGCGCAAACTCCGAATAGGCGGTGGTGAGGATGGTGGCAGGCGGGTTTTTCAGTATTTTCAACAGTTCCAGCCCCGTCAGGTCGAGCATCTGGATGTCGAGGAAGAGCAGGTCAATGTGTTTTTCCTGCAAAACGGTGCGGGCAGCCAGGGCGCTGTGCGCCGTGCCGGCAAGCGCCAGTTCGGGCACTTTGGCCACGTAGGCGGCGAGAAGTTCGACGGCGGGTTTTTCGTCGTCCACGATGAGGGTTTGCAGTGGCGGCATGGCTGTTATTTTGGTCAAAATTACACTGCGTTTTGCGGAACCTTCGTAATTTTCGGGCCGTCACGCAAGTTTTTAAAGAAATCACCCTGCCATGCCGACTGTTAAATTCACTTACGCCTTGCGGCGTTTTTTCCCGCAAATTAAAGACACGCCCGTTCAGAGCGACACTTTGCCCGGTCTTTTGCAAACCATCAACGGGCACTATCCCGGCATTCAAAGCTACATCGTGGACGAGCGTGGTGCCCTGCGCAAACACGTCAATATTTTCATCAACGGCGAACTCATCCGGGACAGGGAGCAACTCAGCGACAGGTTCGACGAGCACAGCGAAATTCTCATCATGCAGGCCCTCTCCGGAGGGTGAATATAGGGATGGGGGATGGAGTCCCCCGTCATTCCTCATTCCTCATTCCTCATTTGGTTTTTATGAAAAAAACAATCCTCCTGGGCACCCGCAAGGGGCTGCTGGTTTGCCGGAAAAAACCGGCAGGCTGGAAAATTGATGCTATTCATTTCGAAGGCGTACCCGTGTCCATCGCTTTTGCCGACGAGCGAAACGGAACCTGGTGGGCCTGCCTCGACCACGGACACTGGGGCGTGAAAATGCACCGCTCGCAGGACGAAGGCGCCACCTGGGAAGAAGTGACGGCTCCCGCTTACCCGGAGGGCAGCGAAATCAAGGAAGGGGTGCCTGCCACGACCCGCTACCTGTGGGCCATGCAGCATGGCGGCCCATCGAATCCCGGCCGGCTTTGGGTGGGTACTGAGCCGGGCGGCCTGTTCCGCAGCGATGACGGTGGCAGCAGCTTCCATCTGGTCGAATCGCTCTGGAACCACCCGACCCGCCCGGAACAGTGGATGGGGGGAGGGCGAGACTATGCTGGCATCCATTCTGTGGTGGTGGACCCCCGCAACGAAGACCGCCTGTTGGTGGGAGTCAGTGTGGCCGGCGTGTTCGAAACGACCGATGCCGGGCAGACCTGGGCGGTGCGCAACAAGGGTCTGCGGGCGGATTTTATGCCCGACCCGTATGCGGAAATGAGCCACGACCCGCACATCCTGGTAGCAGCGCCGGCGAATCCCGATGTGCTTTGGCAGCAAAACCATTGCGGTATTTTCCGTTCCACCGATGGGGCAGCCACCTGGGAGGATGTGAGCCAGGCCGAAGGCCCTGCCAAATTCGGTTTCGCCCTGGCCGTCGCTTCCGACGATTCGGAGCAGGCATGGGTGGCCCCCGCCCTCAGTGACGTGACCCGGGTGGCGGTAAAAAATGCCCTCTGCATCTGCCGAACCGACGACGGCGGGAAAACCTGGAAGGAGCTACGCAGTGGACTTCCGCAGGAATTTTGCTTCGACCTCGTGTATCGCCATGCCCTGGCCGCCAGCGGTGATGAGGTAGTTTTTGGTACGACGACCGGGAATGTGTTCCTTTCGGGGGATCGGGGCGAAACGTGGGAGGTGCTGAGTAATTACCTGGCGATGGTGTATTCGGTGCAGTTTTGTTGACCTGATTTTGAGCAAAAAGTTCTGTTAGCTCTTCGGAGAGCTAACAGAACTGGGTGAAACGGGAGCTTCACAATTTCAAAAATACATTCAAAGCCCGATTTCAAGGTTCACCGAAAAAACGCCCTGCTCATTTTTTACTTCCATCTTATGTCTGCCGGGGTACGCCAAGTCCAGCAACCGCTCGGTATTTTTCAGCCCGAAACCCTCCTCCCTGGCCACCGGAGATTGAAATGAATTTTCAATTAAGAAGCGCAACTTCCCTTCTTCTACTGTCAGGTTCACGTTGACAAAAGCGCTGGGGTTCGAGGCGGGGTCGCCGTGTTTGAAACTATTTTCGATGAAATTAATCAGTATCAACGGGGCAATTTCGTGGTGCGGGCCGATGCCTTCGGAGTAAAAATCCACGTGCAGCGTGTCGCCGAATTTGAGGCGTTGCAGGGCGATGAAGTCCCGCAGCATTTCCACTTCCTTGTGCAGGCTGACCCGTTCCCGGCTGCCGTCGTAGAGGTGGTAGCGCATGATTTTGGATAGCGTGGCAACCATCGGGGCGGTGTTGGGGTCTTGCCGGTAGGCGAGGGAGTAGATGTTGTTCAGGGTGTTGAAAAGGAAGTGCGGATTCACCTGCGTTTTCAGGATTTTCAGCTCGCCCGCCAGTTTTTCTTTTTCTAAAAAACGCTCCCTTTCCCGGTCCTTCAGCCACTGGACGAATCCGCCGAACATGGTACTCAGCACGAACAGCACCAATATCTGCACCGAGAGCAGGAACGTACCCGCCCAGCCGAACCTGTCCGTGAGGTGAAGGCCGAACAAGTGCTCCGTTTTCAGGCGGATAAAAATGAGCGTTGTGACATAAGCCAGGCCCAGCATCCCGAAGCGGGGGTAATTTTTTTTAAACAAAAAAGGCTCGATGAAAAACAGGTTGCCATACACGACCAACAACCCGAACACCAGGCCGTTGAGAATGAAATTCCAACCTTCCGTGCCTTCCGAGAGGATGTAGCCGCCCGTGCCGACGAGGCTGGCGTAAAAAATCCAAAAAGCGGCGTGGGCGATGATGGCGATGTTTTTTTTCATAACGATTTTTTCACCAACGTACTCAAGGCATTTTTTAAGCGTAAAACGTTGCATGCGTTGTGCCGTTGCGTGACAAATTTTTGAGCAAATTTAGCCAAAGCCCCATGCCTCCACCCATTATTTCAACCAATCGCCCGATTTGCGCCGCCAGTGGTTGACAGGGCGCTGCGAACCGGTCGTTTAAACCCACTGGCCAATCGCAGGAATTCCTCCGCAGCGAACGCCACAAAATAAAAAGCGGCCACCGGGGTTTCCGCCGGCAGCCGCTATACACGTTATCATCAGTTTCATTTCTTCGTAAATGTCACCGAGAGGGTGTAGGTGATTCCTTCTTCGACGATGGTGTAAACTGCTTTGAAGGTGGTGCCTTTTAGTTCAGACACATTCCAGCTTTCCGTATCGCCGTCCCTTGTAACAGAGAGCACGGTTTGAGCGGGGTTGAACGTCCAGGTGCCGGTCGTCGTCTGCGGGTCGTTGGGCGAACACTTGCTGGGGCCTTCGTCGAAGTTGACTTTGCCATCCGTTTTGAAGATGGTGACATCGTCTTTGATGCAAGCCGGCAATTGGGCATAGACATTCGTGACGGGTGTTCCGAACCAATCAATGGCGGGGTCGGAGGCCAGGGCAGAAAGTTGCCACTGGCCGCCGGTGAGGATTTTCACCTTGTCGGGAGTGGCATCATCGTCTTTTTTGCAACTGGTTGTCGAGAAAAGGGCAACAGCGCCCAACATGACCACGAGGGTCTTCAATGAGATCGTTTTCATAAGTCGAGTGATTTTTCCCAGGCGCTGTTCCCGTTCCTGGCTGGAACGGGTTAACAGCGGGGAGTTTGTTTTGAAAAAAATAGTTAAATAAAAGTCGGGTGATTACTTCGGTTATTGCCAGGCATGCTTTACCTGCCGGTAGTGCTGTTCCCAGGATGCGTTTGTGCGGGTCAAATCCTTTGAGAAATTAGCCAGCCCTGCTGCCAGACCCAGCAAATTCAGTTCGAACTCGGCCAATTCGATTTCCGTATTCGTGCCGGTGAAAAGGTCATCCATCGAGCCGTTCACCCGTTTGCCGGAGGCGATAAAATCGTTGTACCCGGAAGCGATGAGTTTGCATTCCATCTGCAATTCGAGCCACAGGCCGCTGGCCAGTTTCAGTTCCCTTTCAGCGAATTGGCGGTGTTTGGTGGCTGCTTCCATGCGCAGGACTTTCTCCTGACCGGGGTCTTTAACCTTTCCTACCTCGCCCATGACAACTTCGGGCAGTTGATTGTACTTGGTCCGAAACTCTTCGTCAATTGCCTGGTGGTTGCCAGGCCCCTGCTGAAAGCCCACCAGGGCTTCGGCGTAACGAGTGTTTGCATCCTGAATTTTTGTCATCAATTCAGCCAGTTTTTGCTGCACATTCATCGCATTGATTACTTCATTTTTCTGAGCCTCCTGAAGCTCTGACGCAAGGCGTTTGGCTTCCATCTGGGCAGGTGTTTTCGCAGCAACCTGGTCGTTGGCCATGAACTTCCGCAGTTCGGCTTCCTTCTCCTTGTCGCTCATTTTGTTGAAACACTCGGCGTAAGCCGGGTCGGAGACCACTTTTTGATACAGCGCCGTCATCCCCTGCGATTCGATGCCATTGGCAGCGAAAGGATTGGCGGCGTAGTTCGTGGCGGCTGTCATGGCCGCTTGTCGGGCTTCGGCCTCCGACATGTTTTGGATGCGGTCCACGCCGCCCATGTCAGCGATAATCGGATTGGCGTTAATCATTGCTTTTTGTTGTGCCTGCATGTCCTTCATGCTGTGCGTGGACTGGTAATCCTCCATTTTTTTACGGTAAAAATCTTCGTAGCGTTTTTGCTCCCGTTCCACTTTGTCGAAGAAGGGGCGGTAATAGTCATCAAGTGCCAGACCATTCCCGTTCAGGATGTCGGTGCCGTAGGTGCGTTTGGTAGCTTCGTCGAGCGTGAGGGCCGGAGCCGGAGCGTCGTTCAGGTAGCTGTGAAAATTGGTGGTACCAATCAAAGTGGATTGTGCCGTTGCTGGCTGGCAAAAACCTGCCAGTATGACCGCCAAAGCGGACATGGAAAAAGAAATGGTTTTCATATCGAGTGATTGAATTGGTGAAATCTGTTTTTAGTTGGTTTTTAAAAAAAGCTATCGGGCTATGCCGGTCAGGCCGGTTGGGTGAGCGCAGTTTCGAGTATTTCGAAGTCAGCGGGTGAAAGAACACCTTCGGCAACAGCCATCACTTGCTGGAAAAACGGCGCCGGTGCTCCCGCCTGCATACCTCCCAGGAGTTCCTGGCGTTCGGTGGCATTGAGGGCAGGCAGGATGTATTTCATCCACGACAACATCTTGGCAGGGGGAATGCTGCGGATAATTTGCTGGTGAATGCCGAGCATTTCCTCGTGGGTGAAGTGCTGCCATACAAGCGCCTGCGTCACCCGCTCCTCTTCCAGCATGTGTTCGAGATGGGCAGCGTGGAGTTCGCTCAATTCCTGGTAAAATTCATAGCTGGTACGCTGAGCCTCTTCCGGAGCGATGGCCGGGTCAAGGATGCGGTTCAGTTTAGCGATGAGTTTTTCCTGCAGGGCGTAAAGCCGTTCGTGGTCATCCTCGTCGTGGGCGGCGCTGCCGGGCACTCTCGCTTCCAGCGGTTTCAGGATGAATTCATTTTCGATGTGGGCATGTTCTTCGAGCAGGTCGCCGAATTCAACCAATTGCGCTTTTAAGTCTTCGACAGCGTTTTTGTCGGTGTAGTCGGTGTTTCCTGCTTTGATGGAAAGCTGAGGGAAGGCATAGCGGATGCCTTTGTGCGGTGTGAGCACAAGCGAAATTTTAGATGATGACATGTAAATTGTTTTAAAGGTTTTAAAAAATAAAAGTCGGGTGAAACAGCAGCTTATATTTTGATTTATTTGATGATGCAAAGTTGCAGCGCCAGGACAAGCGGCGAAATCGCATGAAAGGCTGAGTTTCCTTGAAATGGCTGTTGCAGTGTTTTTTTCCGATACAAAATGACTGATTCACTCGATGAAATTGCTTCCCGACAGGATGAAAGGCCGCTCTTTGTCTAAGCAAAACCTTCTCTTGAATCACATCAATGTGCGATTGATGATTTGGCCATTTTCAACAGGGTTGCAGCGGATGGTTTCCCGTTCGCAGGAATTTCACCGCCATTCGTTGCATTTTTTTTAAAAACAGCAGGAACTGCCGTCAACTTTGACCCCGAAAGGCAAAAAACGATGATAGATATTTTCAAAAAAATAATCACCCTGCTGTTTTTCCTCGGCTTTTTCCTGGGGCAACTGTTGGCACAAAACGCACTGACACTGGAGCAATGCTACCGCCTGGCCGAGGGCAATGCCACCATTTCCCAAAACCCTCAACTGCTTGACAATCTGACGAATCTGAGGCTGAAAAACATCGAAGCCAGCCGCCTGCCTTCCGTTCAGTGGAACGCCAAAGCCACGCTGCAAAACGAAATCTTCGGCCTGCCATTCAGCTTTCCCGGTGTGGAGGTGAACATCCCGCTGTACAGTGTCGTGACCAATCTCGAAGCCTCCTACCTGGTGTATGATGGCGGCCTGGCAGCAGCCCGCAAGATGGTGGAGCAGGCAAAATTGGCCACTGACCAGCAGGCCGTTGCCGTGGAATTGAACAGGCTCCGGGAGCAGGTGGACAAATTCTACTTCGGTGCCCTGCTGCTGCAGGAGCAAGGCCGCCTCCTGGAAGTCACACAAAATGACCTGGAAGCCAAAGCGCAGCAACTCGATGCTGCCGTCCGGCACGGCATAGCCCTGGAAAGCGACCTGAAAAAAGTACAGGTCGAGCAACTCCGCATCCGCTCCCGCATCGAAGAAGTGCGCAGCGACCGCCGTGCCATGCTCGCCGTACTCGGCAGCCTAACTAATCAAAATCTCGACGAAAATGTCCAGTTGGAACTGTCCCCCCAACCCTCCAACCCTCCAACCCTCCAACCATCAACTCGCCCCGAATTGATGCTCTTCGACCTCCAAAAACAGCAAATCTTAGCCACCGGGGGTTTGGTCAATGCGGCGAACAAGCCCAGGGTTGGCGCTTTCGTGACAGCGGGTGTGGGTTACCCCGACCCGCTGAATTTTTTCGATGATGAAATCAGTCCCTACGTCGTGGGCGGGGTGCAGTTCACCTGGAAATTCTGGGACTGGAAGCAGTCCGACCGGGAGCGGCAGCAATTGGCCGTGCAGGCGCAACTCATTGACAATCAGAAGAAAAACTTTGAACAAACGATAGAAAACCTGGATGGAAAGTTCCGGGAGGAAATTTCAAAAATAAAAAACCAAATCGCTGCCGACGAGGAAATTGCGAAGCTGCAAGGGGAGATTCTGGCCCAGCTTTCTTCGCAACTGGAACACGGCATCATCACGGCGACGGACTACCTGCTGCAATCGAATGCCGAATTGCAGGCCCGTTTGACGATGGAGACGCACCGCGTACAGTTGGCGCAGGTGGAGGCGGCGTGGCGGACGTGGCGGGGAGATTAACCGGGCGAGTATTCCTCAATCATTTTCCGGCGATAGGGTGCGTGGAAGGCCAGCACGATGTCGGATTTGGGGATGCCCATATCTTCCAGTTCCTGTGCGACCCCTGGTTCGGTCCAGTCGGTTTGAATCCAGATTTTGTCGCCTTTCAGGTCAATGTGGATGCTGATGCCGTGAATGCGTTTTAAGTCGTTCCAGCCGACGCCCATGACAAGATAATGCCCGTGTTTGTCGTCAATAATGACTTGCTTTTCATATTCTTCACGAGGAATAGAGTCTCTGTGGCTATGTCGGCTGATGACTTCGTGAATTGCTTGACGATATTTTGCTACTTTATCCATCTCAATATAGTTTTCTGCTGGATATGGTAAATGATAATTTTCATGTCGTCCTCTTGAATAGTAAGTTGTCCGAAATCATCATTGAGCAGTGCAATGCATCATGAGGTATAGCCGGGAAAAGGTTGTGGTCAACCTTTTCAAGTTTCATAATACGTTTGTAATTTCTGTATTGTCCAACGGCAGTATGAAGCTCATAAAAAGCAGATTTGGTTAGGAAACTTTTTACTTCAACAACGATTTTTTCGAATCCTTTTTCTGCTGCAATAAGCCTTTCTGCCCCAATATCTATCTCGATGTCTTTAGTTCCGTGAGAAAGTCTGAATGGGTCATCAGTAATTACCCAGCCATCTTTTTCAAGAGCTTCTTTTACAATATCGTGAAACTTGTCTCTGGCCATAACCTCTTTGTTTCAACAAAAATAGCCATTTTGTGAAAAAGATATTGATTTACCTGCTTCCATTTTTTCTTCTCACTGCCTGCCACCGGGAAGAAAAAACCGCCGACGCTTACGGCAACTTCGAGGCCCCGGAAACCATCGTTTCCGCCGAGGCAAACGGCAGGCTGTTGTTCCTCGATGCCGAGGAGGGCCAAACCCTGAAAGCAGGGGAACTCATCGCCCTCGTGGACACTTCACTCCTTCATTTGCAGAAAAAACAACTCCGGGCCACGCTTGGCACCATTGGCAAAAAAATGCAGGACCCCAACCCGCAAATCGCCGTGCTGGAGAGCCAGCGGGCCAACCTCGTCCGGGAGCGGGACCGGGTGAAAAACCTGCTCGCCGACAAGGCCGCCACCCCAAAACAACTCGACGACCTCGAAGGCCAAATCGCCGTGGTGGACCGCCAGATTGCGGCGGCCCGCAAGCAGGCAGGCACGGTGAACACCGGTATTTTGGGTGAAAAAGACCCGGTGTTGGCGCAGATAGAGGTACTCGAAGAGCAAATCCGCCGATGTTACGTCCGCAACCCCGTCAGCGGGACGGTGCTGACCAAAATCGCCGAACCGTCGGAGGTAGTCGGCTTCGGCTCGCCGCTCTACAAAATTGCCCCGCTCGACACGCTGGAACTTCGGGCCTACGTGAGCGGCAACCAGTTGGCCAGCCTCAAAATCGGACAGCAGGTGACGGTGCAGATTGACCAGGAGGGAGGTGGAATGCGCTCTTTTCCGGGCAGGGTGAGTTGGATTTCAGGCAAGGCAGAGTTTACGCCCAAAACCGTTCAGACGAGAGAAGAGCGGGTGAACCTGGTGTATGCTTTCAAAGTTCGTGTGGCGAATGACGGGGCATTGAAGATTGGGATGCCGGGGGAGGTGGTGTTTGGTCGGTTGACGGCTGTGGGCAGTCCGCAGTAGCGCCAGGCTTGTTTTCACTATTTTTTTGCATCCAAATCACGGCCTGTAAAAAGTCCGGCTGATTGGAAAAAATTGTAGGAGGTATCGGTATTTTTATGCTGCCACTCAACGGAAGTCAAACCTTCGTCCATCCCTTTCAGGGCACCGGCCCATGAAAACTGAGAGGAAGAGGAAGAAGGGATATCACTAGTTTGTTGAATGGATTTAGATTTTCCTTTTTTGAAAAAATTCGCCTCAAACTCGACAAAATCCAATTGCGACAGCAGTTCCAGCAAAAATGCCAGTTTGCTTTCGTCCGTAATTTTAATGGTAAGTTCTTTCATGGAAAAATGATTTTTACAAAAGTAGTTGTTGTTCTGGTCAGTTTCAAACAGGGACAAATCATCGGCGATAAAAGTTCATGCAACCCACCATCAAAATATCCAACATCCGCAAATCCTTCGGCACCGTCGAGGCGCTGGACGACATATCGCTGGAAGTACGCCCCGGTGAAATCTTCGGCCTCATCGGTCCCGACGGGGCAGGCAAGACGACGCTGTTCCGCATCGTCGCTACGCTGCTGCTGCCGGATGCCGGCACTGCGACTGTGCTGGGTTTCGATGCCGTGAAGGATTACGCCCAAATCCGCCGCCGCCTGGGTTACATGCCGGGCCGTTTTTCGCTCTACCAGGATTTGACGGTGCGGGAGAACATGGAGTTTTTTGCCGCCATCTTCGGCACCACAGTCGAGGAAAATTACCACCTCGTGAAGGAAATCTACTCGCAACTGGAACCTTTCAAAAACCGCCGGGCCGGGGCGCTCTCCGGTGGCATGAAACAAAAACTGGCCCTGAGTTGCGCCCTCATCCACGAACCGGAACTGCTGCTGCTCGACGAACCGACCACCGGTGTGGATGCCGTCAGCCGCAGGGAATTTTGGGAAATGCTCTCCCGCATCAAAGCGCGGGGCATCACCATTTTCGTCAGTACGCCGTACATGGACGAGGCCAGCCGCTGCGACCGCATCGCCTTGATGCAGAAGGGCAAAATTTTGTCGCTCGATACGCCGCAGGGTCTGCTGGCCGGTTTCAAAAAACCCTTGCTGGCCGTGCGCTCCGCCAATATGTACCGCCTCATCCTGGATTTGCGGGACTTCGCCTGGACGGATACGGCCTTCCCCTTCGGCGAGTACCTGCACTTGACGACCTTGCAGCCGGTACCAGAGGAGGCAGTCGTGGATTTTTTAAAAGAAAAAGGACATGAAAAAATAGAAGTGAAACAAGCGGCAGCGACAGTGGAGGATTGTTTTATGGATTTGATGCAGTGAGGATGGTTGGATAGTTGGAGGGTTGTTTGGGGGTGTGTTATTCTTTTAGAATGCTGAGGTCAAACTGGAAGCCTGGAAGCACTTCTTCACCGGAAAGCCGGTGGTTGAAGCCTTTGATTTCGATGGGTTCGGTGCCGGGCCTGAAAACGAATGCAGCCTGTTCAACCGGGTCAATGAGCCAGGCAAGCCGGACACCGTTGGCTATCCAGACCTTGGCGATTTTATCTTTCAAAACCTTGGGGTCATCGGAGGGGCTGCGCACTTCGACGATGAAATCGGGGACGATGCGGGCGAATTTTTTTCGCTCCCGGCGGGAAAGTTTTTCATGCTTTTCCATCGAAACCCAGGCGGCATCGGGCATTCGCTTCTCGCCATCGGGGAGGAGGAACATGGTGGAGGGGCTGAAGGTTTTGCCGAGTTTGTATTTGCGGTTCCAGAAGACGATATCGGCATTCACCTCGCTTTCCTGGTTGCCAGAGTCGTAAGATACAGGGGACATGATGATGATATTTCCTTGTTTGTCTTGTTCGATGCGCAGGTCGGGGTTTTGGTAGCAAAAATCTTCGAATTCCTCGTCACTCATAGGTGAGCGCAGTGCTTGTACCTCGACCCCCTCGACGAGGAGGTGAATTTTTTCACTTTGGGCAGGCGATTTTTTTGCTAAAACAGCGGCTTCCATGTCGGTGAATTTTAATTTTCAGCCAAGTTAAGTGGATTTTTTTAAAAACAAAAATGGATAGGAATGTCAGATTCCGTAGTCATAAAAGCAAACAACCTCACCAAAAAGTTCGGCGCCTTCACCGCCGTTGATGCCATCACCTTCGAGGTGCGGGCGGGTGAAATTTTCGGCTTCCTCGGCGCGAACGGAGCCGGAAAAACCACGGCCATGCGCATGCTCAACGGCCTGCTGACGCCGAGCAGCGGAGAGGGTAGGGTAGCAGGCTTCGACGTTTACCGGGAACCGGAAAAAATCAAGCGGAGCATCGGCTACATGAGCCAGCGCTTTTCCTTGTACGAGGACCTGACCGTTCGGGAAAACATCCGCTTTTTTGGCGGCATCTACGGCCTGAAGCGGGACCAAATCAAGAAAAAAACGAATCGCCTGCTGCGGACATTGGAATTGAAAAACATTGAAAACCAACTGGTTAAATCCTTGCCCCTGGGCTGGAAGCAGCGACTGGCATTTTCCATTGCCCTGCTGCACGAGCCTCGCATCGTCTTCCTGGACGAGCCGACGGGCGGGGTGGACCCCATCACCCGGCGGCAGTTTTGGGAGATGATTTACAAGGCGGCGAACGAGGGCATCACGGTATTCGTCACCACGCATTACATGGACGAGGCGGAGTATTGCGACCGGGTGAGTATCATGGTGGAGGGCCGCATTGCGGCGATGGATACGCCGGGTGGTTTGAAGAAGACGTTCGGGGTGGGGAGCATGGACGAGGTGTTTTTGAGGTTGGCGAGGGGGTGATAATTGTTTGATTGTTAAATTGTTAGTTTGCTTTTAGACGCTTCTGGCAATCAAACAAACCCGACAATCAAGCATTCAAACAATCAAGCCATGAAAAAATTCTGGGCCTTCGTCAAAAAAGAATTTCGCCACATCCTGCGTGACCGGCGCACCCTGCTCATCCTGTTGGGGATGCCGGTGGCGCAGGTCATCATTTTCGGCTATGCCATTACCAACGAGTTCAGGGATGCCAACATCGTCGTTCTCGACCAGGCCCGGGACGAAATGAGCCGGGAGTTAACGGAGAAACTCACTGCCTCCGGCCACTTCCGGCTGGCCGGCGAGGCACGGAATTACGACGACCTACACCATTTTTTTAAAAAAGGCACCATCAAAATGGCCGTCGTCATACCGCCCAATTTCACCCAAAAAATACAGCACGAAGGCGGCGCACAGGTGCAACTCATTGCCGATGGCAGCGAACCGAACTACGCCTCCACCCTCATCGCTTATGCCAACCAGATGGTCGCACAACTCAATAACTCACAAC
>JRYF01001876.1_pt1 | contig 26627 bp, 26 predicted proteins | sample 235331 | NCBI WGS metagenome assembly JRYF01 (sample SAMN03074217, study PRJNA261475) | activated sludge metagenome | biome: Wastewater Treatment Plant; feature: Wastewater; material: Activated sludge; isolation source: activated biomass of a wastewater treatment plant treating hydrocarbon... ...
CCCTGGCGCGTTGCTTTCGCGCTTCAGGCCGATGGCTGGTATCTGCGCCAGGACATCATCTGGCACAAGCCGAACCCGATGCCAGAGTCTGTGCGCGACCGCTGTACCAAGGCTCACGAGTACATCTTCCTGATGTCAAAGTCGCAGCGCTACTACTTCGACAGCGATGCGATGAAAGAGCCGACCACGCATGCCGGGAAGCGCGTAAAGCTGGGCGAGAAGTCGTTTGCCAAGAGACAAGCAGATGGCGCCAAAGTCGCGCCGAGTGGCAACGCCATAGCCGATTACTATGACTGTTCTCAGTACCGCAATCGTCGTAGCGTTTGGACTGTTGCCACACGTCCATTCAAAGGCGCCCATTTTGCCGCGTATCCACCTGAGCTGATCGAACCGTGCGTGCTGGCGGGCAGTAGACCCGGTGATACCGTCCTCGATCCATTCGGTGGCAGCGGCACGACGGCAGCTGTTGCGTTGAAGAACGGCCGCAAGGCAATTACGTGCGAACTCAATCCCGAGTACATTCAGTTGATTGAACAGCGCACGCAGCAGGCTATTGCTGAATATGACGAACTTTGACGATCGCATTCGCGCGAAGTTCGCTCACGTCGAGCGGCAGCGCGAAGAGATGCACGGCTATCAGCGAGACATCGCTGTGCCCTTCATGCGGGAACATCCGTTCTCGCTCATCTGCATCGACATGGGCCTCGGCAAGACGGTATCGGCGCTCACCGTCATTTCCGATCTGCTGCAGGAATTTGCAACCGAGAAGGTGCTTGTGATTGCTCCGCTGCGCGTGGCGACGGACACATGGCCGACCGAGATCGCAGCATGGCAGCACACGGCATGGATGAACCACACGTTGATTCGTGCAGACGGACGACGAACCAAGGAAGACTGCGCGCGAGATCCGACAACGATCCACGTCATCAATCGTGAGCAGGTTGAATGGTTGGTGTACTTCTGGAAAGAGAAGTGGCCTTACCGAACTGTCATAGTTGATGAAAGTTCAGCCCTAAAGGACTATAAAGCAGCCCGATTCAAGGCTCTCGCCAAGGTGCGTCGCACTGACGGTCTGATCACGCGAATGCACTTGTTGACGGCGACTCCTGCCGCAGAGACATACGAGCACCTGTTCACGCAACTCTACCTGCTCGATCTCGGGCAACGCCTCGGCAAGAACATCACTTGGTACAGAGATGCTTACTTCAGCTACAACAAATATTCAATGAAGTACAAACTGCGACCTGGAGCCGAGGAAGTGATCTTGGAAAAGATCGCCGACATTAGTTTGGTGATGAAGTCGAAGGACTATCTACCTCGAACCGAGCCGACTGTTGTCCAGCGCAAGGTGAAGTTGTCTCAGCACCAACTCGACCTCATTCGCAAACTTGAACGTGACTTCATCATCACGTTGACTGACGGCACGGAGATCGAAGCCAAGACGGCCGCAATGCTCTCATCGATGCTTCTTCAGATGGCGTCGGGCTCGGTCTACGAGACGATCCTTGTTGGCGACTATGAGACTGAGGATCTGAAGAAGGTCAAGAAGGTCCATCATCTGCATGAGCACAAGATCGAAACGCTCAAGGAGATGTTCGAGGAAGCTCAGACGCAGGGCGAGACATTGCTTGTCGCGTACTACTTTCAGTCTTCGCTCGCGCGGTTGCGCAAGGCATTTCCGAAGGCCGTTCTCATGGACAAGGAAGGCAAGTGCATCAAGGACTGGAACAAGGGCAAGATTCCGATGATGCTGATCCACCCGCAGAGCGCAGGACACGGTTTGAACCTGCAGCACGGCGGGCACATCCTCGTGTTTTTCGATCTGATCTACTCGCTTGAGTATTACCTTCAGACCATCGGCCGCCTTGATCGTCAAGGTCAGAAGAATCCCGTCATCGTCGAGATGCTTGTCGCTGAAGGCACGCGAGACGTGGATGTCTACGAGTGTTTGAAGAACAAGGAAGACGCTCAAGAAAAGTTGTTCTCCATTCTCAAGCGCATGATCAGGAAGTTGAGGAATAAGGACCGACATTCCTGAATTTCATCGTGATAGAGTAACCCGGCGAGTTGGGGCTTTGCGCCCACCGTTGGGCGCACGTCCGCTAACGTAGATCCGAAGGTCTCCCGGTATCGCGTTGCGGACGTTTTTTTTCTTCGTGATATATTCATTGCACACATGCACTGTGCGATGAACAAGGCTTTGCTTAACTTCGAGAAGACGATCGGGCTGGGTCCAACCTATGCTGCCCGGTTGCTCGGCATTGCCTATCCGACCTATGCTCAGTGCCGCAGTGGGCGCAGGACATTGCAGCGATACCACGCTCGCCACATTGAAGCGCTGCTGCTTCTCTCTCGTCCTGCGCTCGACAGATTGATCAAGGAGCACGCTTATGGCTAGAGCCAGCGGAACAGCCGTCACCGCTTCCGGCGAAGTCAAGAACATCGTGGTTGGTCGCGGAAGCGCGGGAGTCGATGATGCCAGTCGGGAGATGATCTTCCAAGGGTGCAACATTGCACAGTTGGAGGTCATCTTTCGCAGCGACTATCGGACGATCCGCAAGAAGATATTCGAGAACAACGTCAAGCCTTCGGGAAGGCGCAATGGCTCAGACATCTATCACATTGCTGACATAGCACCATTCATCGTCAAGCCTTTCCAGGACATCGAGCAGGCTATCCTGAAGATGTCGCACAAGGACTTGCCGAAGGACTTGACCAAGGAGTTTTGGGCAGGACAGCGCAGCCGCCAGGACTTCGAGGAAAAGGCCGGCGTGCTGTGGCGAACGGAGAAGGTGATCGAGGAAGTCGGTGAAGTCTTCAAGATCATCAAGATGTCGACCCTGCTGATGCTCGATGGAGTCGAGCGCAATACCGAACTGACAGAGCGGCAACGCAGCATCATCAAGGGGTTGACCCACGGGATGCTTGAGGAAGCCGCGAAGCGGATCGAAGAACGCTTCAAGATGCCTGAGAACAAGCATGGCGAATATTCGGAAACCGAAAGCGAAGAAGAGTTATAGGTCGGTCGGCGAGATCATTCGTGATCTCGCTCTCATGCTTACGCCACCTGAGAATGTCACCGTCTCTCAGGCTGCGGCGAAGTATCGCTATATCAATCAACCCGGAGCCTACGTCGGCAAGTGGAAGAACTCGACCGTCCCCTACATGGTTGAGCCGATGGACACGTTTATTTCCAGACGCTACACGGGCATGATCTTCGTCGGCCCTGCACAGTCGGCCAAGACGGACTCGCTGATCATCAACGGCATTCTCTATTCGGTGAAGATCGACCCGATGGACATGATGGTAGTCTGTCCAACGATGCTCGATGCCCGCGACTTCGGCATTCGACGCATCGACCGTCTTCATCGACACACGCCCGAGGTCGGCGAGATGCTGCTGCCGACAGCAGATGCCGACAACCGATTCGACAAGCAGTACACGTCAGGCATGCTCCTGACCCTCTCGTGGCCGACACCGAGCCAACTGGCCGGAAAGCCCATAGGACGGATCGTTCTGACTGACCGCGATCGGATGCCTGACGACATCGATGGTGATGGCGAACCATTCGACCTTGCATCCAAGCGCACGACGACGTTCGGGTCATATGCGATGACAGTTGCGGAGTCTTCACCATCGCGTGAGGTCTCGAACCCGAAGTGGATTCCGCAGACACCGCACGAAGCCCCTCCGTGCGAAGGCATTCTGAAACTCTACAACCGAGGCGATCGACGCCGCTGGTTCTGGCCTTGCCCGTTCTGTGATCAATACTTCGAGGGCAAGTTCAATCACCTCTCATGGGACAGCGAACTTGAAGGCACGAACATGGACAAGGCGTCCACGGTTCGCATGATCTGCCCCCATTGCGGCGAGAAAATTCATCCAGACTATCGAGAGGACATGCAGGCATTCGGCATGTGGGTCAAGGACGGTCAGGGGGTCGACAAGAACGGACGAATCTTCGGTGCTGAACCACGAACGAGCATTGCGTCTTTCTGGCTTCGCGGTGTTGCCGCAGCGTTTGTCTCTTGGCGAGCCCTTGTCGAAAACTACTTGAACGCAAACGATGAGCACCTGCGCACGGGCTCGGAAGAAGCGCTGAAGAAGTTCTACAACAACGACCTCGGTGAACCTTACTACCCGAAGTCTGCGAATGACACTCGGTTGCCCGAAGTGCTCAAGGCTCGGGCCGAGAAGTTTGCCGAACGGAAAGTGCCGGAAGGTGTTCGCTTCCTCGTGGCAACGATCGACGTGCAGAAGAATATGTTCGTCGTCCAGGTCTTCGGCATTCTTCCCGGCATCAAGTTCGACATCGTGCTCGTTGATAGATACGACATTCGGAAGTCAAAGCGAACGGACGACGACGGTGAGCATCTGTGGGTCAAGCCGAACACGTACCTCGAAGACTGGAATGAGATCACCGAGCATGTCATCGAGAAGGAATACGAACTCGACGATGGTTCCGGCCGACTGATGGGGATTCGGTTCGTCGGCTGCGACTCTGGTGGTCGATCCGGGGTGACGTCGATGGCTTACTCGTACTACCGCAAGCTGCGAGAAGACAACAAGCATCGTCGCTTCATTCTGCTCAAGGGTGACACCCTGCCGAACCATCCTCGGACGCGGATCACCTACCCGGACAGTCAGCGCAAGGACATGAAGTCGGGTGCGCGAGGCGACATTCCGTTGCTCATGCTTAACTCCAACTTGATCAAGGATGACCTCGACGGCCGCCTGGATTGCCTTGAGCCGGGCAAGGGCATGTACCGATTCCCGGACTGGATGAGTGATTCGTGGTTCTCCGAACTGTGTGCCGAAACCCGTACTGACAAGGGGTGGCAGAACACGGCTGGTCTGCGGAACGAGGCGTGGGACTTGTCCTACTACTGCATCGGACTTTGCGTGTCGGAACTGCTTCGCGTGGAGAACTTGAATTGGGCTGATCCGCCCGGCTGGGCGGCAGAGTGGGACAAGAACGACTTCGTTCGAGAACCCGAAAAGGAGGTGCCGTTTGCGAACTCGCTAAAATCCTCCTACGATTTCGCCCAATTCGGGAAAGCGCTCGCCTGAAGCGAGGGCCTTCGTAAGCCGGGCAAGGTTCTCATCGAAAGGCAATTTAAATGCCAGCCATCATTGCCACTCAGACGTTGCTCAATGACGCCCGCAAGGCGTATCACGCTCTCGTGACGGGCACGTCGCCTCGCGTGGTGGTCGACCAGAACGGAGAACGTGTCGAGTTCACGTCGGCAAACGCCGGCCGGCTCTACAACTACATCCAGATGCTCGAATCGCAACTGTCGGTTGCGTGCGGCGCGTCTCCGACCCCGAACGCGAACTTCCATCCGGCGCACTTCACCTTCTGACTGACATGCAACTCAGTCTCGACATCCTCCCGATCGCCGAGAAGGCTGTCGGTGGCGGTCTCGAAGGGGCCGACCGCACTTCGCGCGAAACGTTCAACTGGACACCTCCCATCATCAGCCCCGACCGGCAGATCAATCCGGTCAAGGAAGAAGCTGATGCGCGCGGGCGCGATTCGGTTCAGAACGACGGCTATGCGACTGGTGCGATCCACACGCACCGCGACAGCATCGTCGGTGCTCAGTTCCGGCTCAACGCACAACCGGACTACGAACTTCTCGGGACCGACGAGGCTTGGGGCGAAGAGTTCCAGGTAGTAGTCGAGTCGCGGTTCAACCTCATTGCAGACAGCCCGGAGTGCTGGCTTGACGCAAGCCGGATGAACACGCTAACCGGACTTGTTCGTCTTGCGGTTGGCGGCTTCCTGTTCACCGGGGAAGTGCTCGCCACGGCAGAATGGCTTCGTCAACGCGGGCGACCCTTCAGCACTGCGATCCAGATGGTCAGTCCGTCCCGGCTGTCGAACCGCGACGGTTTGCCGGACGACAAATTCCTGCGTCGAGGCATCCGTCGAAACATCTTCGGAGAGCCGATCGCGTACCACATCCAGATGGCCCATCCGACCGATTGGTGGATGGACCCTTCTGCGTTGCAGTGGCGTGAAGTGCCGGCCCGCAAGCCGTGGGGCCGCCGTCAGGTGATCCACATCATCGAGCAACTGCAACCCGATCAGTCGCGCGGCATCAGCGACATGGTGTCGGTGCTCAAGCAGATGCGGATGACACGACGGTTCCAAGAGATCACGCTGCAGAACGCCGTGGTCAACGCGACCTACGCCGCCGCTGTCGAATCCGAGTTGCCGCGCGAGGCCGTGTTCGGTGCAATGGGCGCTGGGCAGAGCGGCTTTGCTGACATGCTCGGGCAGTACATGAACGCGCTGCAGGCATACATCGGTGGGTCGAACCACATCGCCATCGACGGTGTGAAGATGCCTCACCTGTTCCCTGGCACGAAGCTCTCCCTCAAGCCAATGGGGACGCCCGGTGGCGTTGGAACCGGATTCGAGGAATCGCTGCTTCGCCACACCTCGGCCGCGCTCGGTCTGTCTTACGAAGAGTTCTCTCGTGACTATACGAAGACGAACTACTCGTCGGCTCGCGCGAGCATGGGGCAGACGTGGAAGTACATGCAGGGGCGCAAGAAGGTCGTTGCCGATCGCTTCGCCGGCATGGTCTATGCACTGTGGCTTGAAGAAGAGATCAACGCAGGCAATGTCCCGCTGCCGCGTGGGTTCACGCTCGACACGTTCTACACCGATCCGGTGATGCGCGAAGCGCTCATGTCGTGCGACTGGATTGGCGCGAGCCGTGGACAGATCGATGAACTGAAGGAAACGCAAGCCGCTCTGATGCGAATCAAGGGTGGTTTGAGCACATGGGAGAAGGAAGCCGGACGACTTGGCGAAGACTATCGCCGGCTCTTTAAGCAGCAGTCGCGTGAACGTCGAATGATGGAGTCCTTGAATCTTGCGTTTCGTCTTGACGCAACCAAGGAGGGAGCAAACGATGCTCAATCGACCATGCGAGACGAAGAAGGAACCGGAGCATGATGAACTTCCCTTTTCTGTCCACCCACGCCGCCTTGTCGGCGCTCGCCAATGGGGTTCGTTGATGACGTCGGAAAGGTTCAGTGATCGTTGGCACATTGACAAGGGCATAAACATCGGTGTGATCGTTGTCCTACTCGCTCAATTTGCATGGTTCTGGACACGCGACGGCGTGCGTGAGAAGACGTTGAGCGAACACGAACGACGAATCGAATCTGTTGAACAGCAGCGCACTGCTGAACGCCTTGCCACGCTTGAGGCACAGCAGGCGGAACTTCGAGGTCAGAACGCAGAGATCAAGGCATTGGTCTTGCGAGTTGACTCGAAGGTCGATCGCATCTCCGAAAAGTTGAATAGCCGTTGAAACTCGGCGATTTCATACCGATGTTCGCCAATCGGTACAATTCATGTCAGCATCAACCGAAAGGGCTCAGATGAGCGATCACGCAGCACGGTCAGCACTTACGCGGATGAATCTGCGCGAAGTGGCCGTTGCCGCGCACTACAACGGTCTTGCTCACGACCTCTCGATGCTCGCGGCTGCGCGGCACGAGGAAGCCGAAGCGGCTTTCATGGCACGTCGGGCAGACCTGTGTGCGGCATACGGCATGGCACCGCAGGCACAGACCAAGCCTTTCGCCTTCTCGCAAGGCATTGCGGTCATTCCGGTTCACGGCACGCTGATCAACCGATTCGGCTACTCGTGGGGCTTCGTCACCGGCTACAACTTCGTGCGTCAACAGACCGCGATGGCTGGTGCAGATCCCGATGTGCTCGGGATCATCTACGACCACAACAGCTACGGTGGCGAGGCTGCAGGTTGCTTCGAGTGCGCCGCCGACATTCGTCGCCTTGCAAACGGCAAGCCGACGCTTGCGGTGGTCGACTCGAACTCCTACTCGGCAAGTTACGCACTGGCGGCAGGCGCAGATCAGATCGTGGTGACGCCGAGCGGTGGTGTCGGTTCGATCGGTGTCGTCGCCATGCACGTCAGCATGGAGAAGTGGCTTGACGAGGCCGGCATCAAGGTGACGTTCATCCATGCCGGCAAGCACAAGGTCGACGGCAATCCGTTCGAGGATCTTTCGGCCGAGGTGAAAGCCGACATCCAGAAGTCCATCGACAAGAGTTACGCGGCATTCGTCACCCACGTCGCCGGCATGCGCGTCATGGACGAGAAGGCCGTTCGGGCAACCGAAGCAAGGACGTATCGCGCCGACGACGCACTGTCGCTCGGCCTGATCGACTCCATCGCCACGCCGCAATCGGCTGCGATGGCTTTCCTGGGCGAGCTTTCCGGCTCGAATCCGCAACGCAGCAAGAAGGAGGACGAAATGTCCGATGCAACGAAGCCGGGCGCCACCACTCAGGCCACCCCGGAACAACTGGCGCAGGCGCAAGCCGATGCCGTGAAGGCCGAGCGCGCCCGCGTGTCCGGCATTCAGACCTGTGACGAGGCCAAGGGGCGCGAGCAACTGGCTTCCCATCTGGCGTTCAACACCTCGATGCCCGTCGACGAGGCCAAGGCGATCCTCGCCGCCTCGCCGAAGCAGGACGCCGCTGGTGCCAGTGCCTTCAAAGAGGCGATGGACAACGGTGAGCACCCGAACGTCGGCGCCGATGCCGCCACCGGGACCGAGAACGCGGGCGACAACGCTGCTGCGGGCATCCTTGCCGCCGCGCGCATGGCTGGCGTGCGCGGCTTCGAGTCGGCCGCCAAGAAGCACTGATCAACCGAACCACTGAAGGAGAGCCGATATGGCTGTCAACGATCTCGCAGGCGTCACGACCTACGGCCCGCTGGTTCCGCAGGAACTGCTCGCGGGCGACCTCCCCATCAAGACGGCGAGCGCTGCTGCCGGCGCCACGATGGGCAAGTACACCATCGGTGCCCGCACGGCTGCCGGCGTGGTGGTCTTCGTTTCCGGCACGCACACGGCTGCGCAGGCTGTGCTGGTGATGCAGGACTGCACGAACGGTGGCACCTGCCAGTATGCCTATCAAGGGGTCTTCAACGACGACCTCCTGGCGGGCATCGCCGGCAACGCCGCGCTCTACGCCGTGGCCGCGATGGACACCTTCGCCGAGCGTCAGGCGTTCTTCAACGGTCTGTTCCGCGTCGGCAAGGTCGGCGGCGGCTGGGCCGCGGTCTGAGCCCAGCAACCACAAGATCGAGAGGACTGAATCATGGCATTCAACAGCCCGTACACCACGGCGCAACTTCTGGAAGTCACGCGCCACATCAAGTCGATCACGCCGTTCTGGCTGCAGTTCTTCCCGCGCCAGATCAACTTCGACACCGAGGAAATCTTCTTCGACAAGGTGGATCAGGACTACCGTCGGCTCGCGCCGCTGGTGGTGCCGAACGTCCAAGGCAAGGTGATGGGGATGGGCGGCTACTCGTCGCTGTCCTTCAAGCCGGCCTACGTCAAGCCGAAGCACGCCGTCGACCCGAACATGGTCATCGAGCGCCGTGCTGGCGAGGCGCTGGGCGCCGGTAGCTTGAGCCTGGGGCAGCGCCGCGACGCGGCCGTGGCCGAGATCCTGCGCCTGCATGACGCGCTGCTGACCAACCGCTACGAGTGGCTGGCGGCTCGCGCGATCATCGACGCCTCGGTCACGCTGTCGAGCGACGACTACCCGACGACCACGGTGTCTTTCCAGCGTCACGCAACCCTGTCCTACGACGTGGGTGGCGGCGCGGACGCCTGGGATCAGGGCACGGCCGATCCGCTCGACGACATCCGCGTGGCGCGCATCAACGCGCACAACCGCTCGGGCGCCGTCATCCGCCGCGTGATCTTCGGCGGCAACGCCTGGACCAACTTCACGGCGCGCGTCGACCTGAAGGCGCTGCAAGACCGCAACTATGGTGGCCTGAACGTCAACATCCAGCGGGCCTACGACGGCTTCGAGGGCCAGGAGTACATGGGCACCTACGGAGGCGTGTTCGGCGGCGGCCAGATCGAACTGTGGATCGACCGCTCCAAGTACGTCGACGAGAACGGGGCCGAGCAGTTCTTCCTGGATCAAGACACCGTGGTCGGCGTCAGCGACGTGGAAGGCGTGCGGTGCTTCGGCGCGATCAAGGATTTCCGCGCCGGCCTCGTGGCGATGGAGCGGTTCCCGAAGATGTGGCAGCAGGAAGACCCGTCCGTGGAGTACCTGATGACCCAATCGGCGCCGCTGATGGTCCCGAAGAAGCCGAACGCGAGCTTCAAGATCCTGACGGTCTGACGACCTGAAGGCGACACGGAGGGAGGGGTTTGAGGCCCCTCCCCATTCCTCTCAAGGAGCCCCCGATGATCAAGCGAGTCCCCGTCGTGTCCGTCAGCGTTCGCCGCGAAGGCAAGCGTATCTGGCCGGAACTCGGCATGCCGTTCGAGTTCACCGAAGAAGAAGCCGAACGCTTCGAGCGCGTCGGCAGTGTGACGAACGTCGCCACCGTCCCGGCTGATATGACCGTCGTCGAAGAGAAGAAGCCTTCGACGAAGGACAAGAAGGCCGAGGTCAAGGAAGACCTGTGAGCTTCAACTTCGCAGAGGCGAAGGCCACGGCACGCCGGACGGTCAACACGACATTCGGCGTGCAGGCGTTCTACACGGATGATTCGATCAACACTCCCGTTGAGACCCGAGTCCGCTGGCACAACCGCATCAGTAGGCCCTACGGGGATCTCGCAGAGGGCGGGTACGCGGAGATCGTCGAGGGTGTTGATCGAATCGTCTTCATTCCCGAGGACGTGGACGGCTACTCGTTCACGACGCAGCGGGGTGGCGTCTTTACCATTCCCGAGTTGCATCCCGGTGTCGAGTTCATCCTTGACTACAAGGAACCGGCCACCGGGCCACTCGAAGAAGCCTGGGTTGTGACTCGCAAATGACTGTTGCGTTCGTCGTCGATGGATTGAGGGATGCGCGTCGGTACTTTGACGCGCTGCCTGATCTTGCGACTGACGCTGCGTTTTTCGCAGTCAATGACACGCTGCGCGACGAGGAAGTGGCTGTGCGTCGCCAGATGGAAGTCGAGATCAACTTTCCACGCGGCTACCTGAAGGGCAACCGCTACGGCATCGGGAAGCGGGCATCCAGGTCTCGACTTGAAGGCTCTCTCATCGGGCGCGATCGTCCGACCTCGCTGGCCCGTTTTGCCGAAGGCGCGACGCGCGAGAACACCCGAGGCAAGCAAGTCATCGTGCGCGTGCGCGGTGGGCAGCGAGTGTCACTGCGCCGAGCGTTCTTGATCGAACTGCGGAACAACAACATCGGCCTCGCCATTCGGTTGCCTGAAGGTCAGCGTCCCGACAAAGCCTACAAGCCTGTGCAGTTGACGCAGAACAGCGGCAAGAGCCTTCTTCCGATCTGGCTTCTGTACGGGCCTTCCGTCGATCAGGTCATGTCGGGTGTCATCAGCGACCGTACCGATGAGATTCAAGAGCGCCTGTTCTCGAATTTCAGTCGTCAATTCGACAGGTTGAGCCGCCGTGGCTGATTCCTACCGCTTGCAAGTTCTCAAGGCATTGACGACGTTCCTCGAAGGAACGACCGTCACGCCGATTGCCGGGATCACGTTGCCCGCGACGCTCGACGGGCTTGTGTTTCGCGGTCGAGCGAGGTTCAGCGACAGCGATCCGGCGACGATGCTTTCGATCCTAGAAGCACCGCGGCCCGGCCCTGCAAGTTACGCAGGCGATTTCGAGGCTCGCCGCGAAGCATGGTCTTTGCTCATTCAGGGCTGGTGCCCTGACGACAAGACCAACCCATCCGATCCAGTCTACGGTCTGCTCGATGATGTCGAGCAGCGGCTTGACCGGATCAACCGTCGTCGCACGAGCGATGGCGGCGGAAAGTACCCCGAGCATTTCCTTCTCGGCGGACTGATCACGTCATTCGAGGCTGGCGCCGGCATTGTTCGGCCACCGACCGAGAACGTTTCGAGCAGGAGCTTTTTCTATCTCCCTGTGCAAGTGGGGCTCGCTCGGATTACCTCGTAGTTAAAATCCACTTGCTGTTTTCCCATCCACTGTAGGAGCAAGCAATGCCCATCACGTCCGATCTCGGCGGCAAGAACTACACGCTCGGCCGTGGCCGGGTCTTCTTCGACCGCTTCACTCCGGCCCAAATTGCGGCCGGCATCACCGCTGCCACGCAAGGCGAGGGTGAGCGCTACTTCGGCAACACGACCGAGTTCAACATCACGTCCGAAGAAGAGGTGTTGGATCACTTCTCGTCGGAAGGGGGCATTCGGGTCAAGGACGACTCCGTGTCGCTGCAACTCGATCGCACCGGCACGCTGACCACGGACCACATCGACGCGGCGAACCTCGCGCTGCTGTTCCTGTCGGACGGCGAGACCAGCGAGGCGCAGGCAGCAGCGGCCGGCGTGACTCAGGTCGTCACGGTCAGCCCTGGGTTCTTCTACCAGATCGGCGCGAGCGAGAGCAACCCGAGCGGCGTGCGCCTCGTGAGCGCTGTGTCGGTCAACAAGGGTGCAGGTTTCGCCACCGTGGTCGCTGCTTCTGGCAACTACGAGGTCGACGAGACGCTGGGTCGCCTGTACGTGCTGCCGGGTTCGGCGGATCTGCCGGCCGGCACCGAGATCCAGATCACCTACACCGTGGCCGCCGCCACACGCGAGCAGGTGATCTCGAAGTCGCAATCGATCTACGGTGCGCTGCGCTTCGTCGCCGACAACCCGAAGGGCACGAACCGCGACTACTACATGCCCTACGTGAAGCTGGCGCCGAACGGCGACTACAACCTGAAGGGCGACGACTGGCAAACCATGTCGTTTACTTTCGAGGTGCTGCAGAAGGCCAGCAACATCCAGGGTGTCTACATCGACGGTCGGGCCGTGGCTACCCCCTGATCGGAGTAGACGATGCCTCTCGCCGGCTATCAGCCTGAGCACCGAGTCATTCAGATCGGAACGACGAACTCGTTTCAGGTCAGGGGGCTCGGACTCAATGACGTCGCAGTGCTCGTGCGCGAGCACTTCCCGGATCTCGAATCGCTGTTCGAGTTGTTCGGGAACCTGGAACAGATGGACGCGCAGAAGATGCAGCCGCTCGTGCTGTCTGTGGTGTCGAATGCTCCGGGGTTCGCTGCAAACGTCATCGCGTTGGCAGCCGGCGAGGGTTCTGCCGAGGATGCCGAGAGGTTGCCTTTCCCGATCCAGGTGCAGGCACTTCTCGACATCGGCGAACTCACGTTTAACGACGTGGGTGGCATAAAAAAAGCGATGGAGCTAATCGCGGCGCTCCTGAAGAAGACGGAAGTGAGCAACAAGATCACGAAGACGACGACGAGAATCGGGTAATCCGGTTCTACCAAGGTCTTCGCCGCGATGTGAGTCTGCTGCTTTCGGAGGGCCACACCGAAGCAAGGAACTACCCCATCGGATTCGCGTGGTCGGAGGCACGGATCATCAGGCAACGCCAAGCCGCACGACGGCGAGCAGATGCGGCGCAGATGCAGATGGTCATTGCTTCAGTGTTCGACTCCAAAGCCGGCAAGCAACTGGCTAAGGTACTGAAGAGGCTCGACGAAAGTGATTGACCAGAAGCAAGTCGAACTTCTCATCAAGGCCCGGTTGCAAGGGGGCCGCGATCTTGAGTCGATCACCAAGTCGATTGTCGATCTCGAAAAGGCACTCGACGCGCAAGCCGCTGCCGCTCGGCGCGGCGAAAGTTCCTTCAAGGAACTGACCGCTTCGCAGGAAGCACTCAAGCAGGTTCAGCAGGAACTCGGTGCCCGACGCGGCGCCTTGCAGGAACTGCAGAAACTCACCGAACAGATCGAGAAGCAGCAAGCGGCTGTCGAGAAGGCCCGCAACTCGCTCGATGCGTTCAACGCCAAACTCGGTGAGAACCGCAGCGACGAACAACAGGCGCGACTGCAGCGCCTTACACTCGCCTATCAGAATGCCGAGAAGCGGCTGACCGGATTCCGTCAGTCGTTCGAGAACCTTGAAGCCGCGCTCAAGGAAACCGGCGACGACACGTCGAATGTCGCTGCCGCCATCGCGCGAGTCGATAGGCAGGTTCTTTCCGCAGCGACTGCGTTCAATCGTGCGCGCGGCGAACTGACGAATTACAACAAGACGCTTGACCAAGGCAAGGCGGCTGCACGCGACTTCGCGCGTGAACAGCAACTTCTTCAACGGTTGCAAGCCGGCAATGAAGCCGATGCGCGTCTTGCCGCTGATCAGCGTGTCGCAGCGATCAAGAAGATCGAGCAGGCCGAGGCTGACCGACTGGCGATCATCCAACGCGCCGCGCAGTTCGAACAGCAACGTCGCGGTCGTGTCCAGGCTGACAGCGAACTCGCGGCGATCCGTGAGTCCGAAGAGTTCACTCGACGTTACCTTGAGAACCAACGGAAGATCGAGGAAGCGAACAAGCGTGATGCCGGTCTGCGCAAGACCGCAGACGATGCTGAAGCAGCGGCACGCCAGTACAGCACTCTCGCCCGCGCCTCGACGAACCTGCGGCCGAAGATCGTCTCCGTGGCCGATGCGATCAAACAGATCACGTCACCAGCCGAAAAGGCCCGCGAGACCCTTGATGGGGTCGAGAAGCAGATCCAGGAACTTGCCTCGGGAATCTCCACGATCAAAGGCCCAGTCAAGGACGCCGCAGATCAATTCAAGAATCTTCGCGCGGCCCAGGACGCCATCTCCGGGCAGGCTCGCCTGATCGATGATTTCAGGAAACAGGCTGCGGCTCTACGAGCCACGCGAAGTGAACTGAGTCAAGCCCGCGCCCAGGTTGTCCAGTATGCAGCAGCAGTCCGGGCAGGCGGCGACTCGGCACAGCAGTTCATCAAGCCTCTCGCAGAGGCCGAAGCGCGCGTCAAGCGCGCTGCCGTGGCATTGCGCGATCAGATTGCAGTCACGCGGCAATCGCGCGACGCGCTACGTGCGGCCGGCATCGACAGCCGCAACCTAAGCGAAGCGCAAGAGCGACTTGCTCGCGGTGCGCGCACGGCAACCGAGGCCACGAAGCAACTCACGACGGCAGTCAAGACCTACAACGTCGAGACAACCAAAGCGAACACCAAGGGCTTCTCGTTGTTCCGCGACGAAGGTCGGACTACGCTTTCGTTGATTCAACGTATTCGTGGTGAAGTTCTTGCGCTGACCGCAGCTTATGTCGGGTTGCAGGGTGTGCTCAGGGGCGCGGGAGATGCCATCCAGGCTTACGCCACCAAGCAGTCAATCTTGGTGCAGTTGGGCGTTGTCGTTGGGAATGATCAGCGAGTCATCGGTGAAGAGTTCGAGTACATCCGGGAACAGGCCGAGCGCATCGGTGTTGAGTTTCAAAGCCTTGCTCCGGCTTACGTCAAGTTCGCTGCCGCTGCACGACAAGTTGGCAGGTCGCAGCAAGAAGTTCGTTTCATCTTTGAGACATTCTCGGAAGTCGGGCGCACCTTCAATTTGCCGGTTGACCGACTGAACTTGGTCTTCCTTGCTCTTGAGCAAATCTTCTCGAAAGGGGTGGTCTCCACCGAAGAACTTCGTAGGCAGCTGGGTGAGCAAATTCCCGGTGCATTCCAAGTCTTTGCAGATGCAGTCAAGGACGTATTTCCTGAGTTCAGCAAATCTCTTGAACAGGGATTGATTGGATCTGAGAATGTCATTCGTTTCGCCGAAAAGTATCGTGACATTGTTAAAGACCAACTTCCCGCTGCTGTAGCTAAACTTGGAGCACAGCAAGCACGTCTCAACAATGCGATCTTTGATTTCAGGCTCGCCATTGCGGAAGCCGGCTTTGCTGATGCTTATACGAAGTTACTCAGGGAGTTGACGGAGTTTTTTAGGTCCGACGATGGGGAGGCTTTTGCCAAAAGCGTTTCGTCGACATTCTCGACTCTGACCGATGTTTTTCGCACACTGATCCGTTTCGCCCGTGAGTACAGCACCGAATTGAAGACGCTCGGCGCGATCTTGCTCTTCATCGGCGCATCCCGGGTATTTCAAAACATCATCACGAAAGGGTTCGAGGCTGTCAAAGCATTGCGTGCCGTTCGCACGGCAATGACGGGACTGCAACGCGCGTTTGTTCTTCTAAACCTCGCAGTTACGGCACTCGCCATCGGCAAGTATTTCTTCGATGAGTTCAAGGTTGTCCGTGAAGTCGTCGCAAGCGGTGTCTCCGCGTTCCTGAAGTTCTTCAGCTTCGTCGTTGCTGGCGCGAAGACCATTTGGGCCGAGTTCCCTCGCTTTGCCGAGAATGCCTTCAAACGGGCGCTCAACGCCGCCACGCTGTTCACGCGCACGTTCCTCGGCATCATGCGTCAAGGTGCGCAGGCATTGGGTCTTGATGGTCTCGCGGCTTCGCTCGGCAAGGCGATCAGTTCGCTTGAATTTGAACTGAACAACCAAGCGTCGGCAAAAGTCTCGCAGATTCAGGACGATCTCGAAGCGGTCCTGAAGGACATTGACCAGATTGCCAAGAACATCGTTGGGCAGGAGGTCGAGGCTTCTCAGATCCAGGCAAAACGGCCACCCACCGTCACTCCTGTTCCGCCGAAAACTAAAACTACTGGCACGAATGTACCAACCGAAGCCGAAATTGCAAGGCGGCGACGTGAGATTGAGGCGATCACACGAGCCCTTGAAGCGCTCGACGCCAAGATCGATCGTTCGCAGACGGACACGTTGTCGGCGCAACTCAACGCCATCGATACCGAGTATCAAGCACTCGCACGGCGCATTCAGAAACTCGGTGGCGAGCAGGCACGCAAGTTCCTCGCTCAACTTGAGACGGCTGTCGGTCAGTTGAAACTGCAGACGACGCGCAAGTTCAACGACAAACTGTTGAGCGAACAAGAAGCCATTCTGTCGAAGATCGAGCAGGCAGAGGCTGCTGCAGGGCGCAAGGAGAAGGAATCTCTCGATGCCCGCCTTGAGGCGATCCGCAAGTCCTACGAAGGCACGTACCGGCAGATCGCCGACTTCCGTGCGCTTCTTGAAACTAACCAGCGTGACACGGCGCCTGCCGACGAGGCCAAGCGACGCCTTGACGCGACGATCCGCGAACTGGAAATTCTTGAGCGCCAGAAGTTCATCAAGGATGAACTGCAGCGACGCGAGAGCCAGATCAACGATCTGCTGCAAAGCCGCGAGGCTCGGCTGCGCACCATCGCCGACAAGGAAACCGCGGGCATTCTGACGCAGCAGCAGGCCGATGTCGAGCGACGCGAGGTCATTGCTCAACTACAGCCGCAGATCGAGGCGTTGGCGGCGCTCGGCCGCGAGTTCGCTCTGTCCATCGACGGTGCGTTCGATCCTGTCCGAGTGCAGGAGTTCGTCGACAAACTGTTGCTCGCCATCGGCAGCGGCGAACGACTGAACGCAGAGTTTGATCGGACAGGTCAGATCATCCGCCGCGGGATCGGCCGAGGCATCAACAACTCGCTCAATGCACTTCAGGAGTCGTTGACGAAGGTTGCGCAGGGCACGGCCAAGTGGGGTGATGTCTTCAAGGCCGTTGGTCAGACGATCCTGCAGACGCTTGCCGATGTGCTCGCCGAGATTGCCAAGGCGATCCTCCGACAACGGATCCTCATCGCATTGCGTTCCTTTGGCGTGCCTGTAGCGCACAGCGGCATGGTCGTCGGTCAGGGCTCGAACCGCTCTCGGAACATCTCGCCGACATGGTTCGCCAACGCACCGCGCTATCACTCGGGCGGTCTCGTTGGATTGCGTCCTGACGAGTACCCGGCCATCCTGCAGAAGAACGAGGAAGTGTTGTCCAAGAGCGATCCCCGCAACGTGATGAACGGCGGTCTTGCTGCTCGCGGTGGCGCACCGACGATGGCACAGCGGTTCGTGCTCGTGGACGATCGCAGCCGCGTGGCCGAGGCAATGGCTGGCGCGGAAGGCGAGCAAGTCACGATCATGCATCTGCGCAAGAACCTGCCGACCGTGCGTTCGATGCTGAAGGGCGGCTGACATGCCGGTCGGTGCCGCCTTTCAGTTCGCCATCCCTGCTCCGCAGAACGCGGAGTTCACGGATGGCGAGAACGCCATCTCGGTCGCGTCGCCCATCGGTACTGCCGCGGCACGCACGACATTCCACCTCGCCAAGTGGTTCGACTTCGAGGGTGGGGTCTACACGATCAAGTGTTATGTCGATGACGCGGCAACCTGGATTGCCTCGGTCGAGCAGCAGAACGGTAGGGTTCTATTCAGCAATACGGTGACTGCCGGCGTTGCCGAGTACAGCGTCTTCATCCCTCGTGGGCGCAAGCGGCTCGACATCATCCTCGTGAACCTGAGCACGAGCACGTCATCGTGCTACGTGGCTTTCTCGATCTGGCAGTACGGGAAACTCGTCTACGCCTCGGGCAGTGAGGGCTGGGTGTTCGACACCGCGCCTGTTCCTGATGCCTCGATCCCTGAAATCAGCGACACCCGCCTGACCTATCCGTTCTTCTCGGTCATGCCAAATTGGGCGGGCGGCATCCTCGAAAGACTGTCTTGGAATACCGACGTGCTGCCGAGCGAGGCCGACGTCGAGCAGCGTCGCTCGGTTCGTCGCTATCCGCGCCGATCGTTCGAGGCTTCGTTTCTCCGCAAGGGGATCTTGCGGGCACGCCTGGACAACTTCTTTGCGGGCACCGGCAAGAATGAATGTCTGATCCCGTTGTGGCATGAGCAGTACCCGCTTAGTACGGTTCTCGCCTCGACGCTGACCTTCCCGACCGAAACGCTGCAGTACCGTGAGTTCAATGTCGGCGATCTCGTCGTGGTGTACGTCAATCAGGCGAACTACGAGATCCTTGAGATCAGCGCACGAGACGACGGAACCGACACGCTGACATTCGCATCGGCACCTGTCGGGACATGGGGCATCGGGGCGAAGATCATGCCGCTGCGCGTGGCTCGCGTGCTCGACGCCACGACGTTCAATCACCTGACCGACGACACGAGCAATCTGCAAGTTCGCTTCGAGTTGAAGGAGCCGTTCAAGGGGATCACCGAAGGATCGTGGGGCGCTTGTGCCCCGTTGTTCGGATTCAAGATCGACCGCCAGAACAACGTGACTGCCGAGTTCGATCGCTCGGTGTTCATGCTTGACAATGACACAGGCACGATCGACGTCACCGATCTGGCACTGCGCACGCGAATCGGCATGCGGGCCACGGTCCACACGTTCGGCCGCCGCCAGATGGTCGCATGGCGGGCCTTCCTGCAAAACGCTCGCGGCCGTGCCGTGCGTTTCTGGTTTCCCGACTTGGTAGCCCACATCTATCCGCTCGGCGACATCAGTGGGATCTTCTTCGATGCGCGCGACGCCGGGTTTGCCGATTACCTGAAGGCGCCGCAGGACGTTCGATTGACGCTCGCCGTCGTGTTCAAGGACGGCCGCACGCCGTTCTATCGCACGATCGCCACGGTCGAGAAGGTTGGCGAATACGAGCGCTTCTACGTCACGGTGGCACTACCGGCCATTGCGCTCGCCGAGATTGAACGGATCACCTTCGTCCTGCCGAGTCGGTTCGACCAAGACTCCTTCGAGATCCAGCATCTTGTCGATGACTCCGCAGTGCTGCGCAGCGGCATCGTCGTCAAGACGGCACGCGACGACGGGCTTCCACCCATTGAGTGCTTCGTCACGAGCAAGCCCTATCCGCTCACGCCGCTCGACGAGATGACGGTTGATCCGTCGATCGAAGGCATTGCTCTGAAAGAGACGCTGTATGCGGGTCCGGCTGAAGGCATTGCGCCTGCCGCGGATATCGTTGATGGCGAACTGAGGGAGATCCTGTCGACGTACAGCGACTGGCCGCCTGAGTCCATCGAGATCACGTCCTACGACCTCGTGTCCGGCGAACTGCGTGTCGCGCTGATCGACTACGAGATGGAGGACGAGGCGATGGACGTCACGCCGAGCATCGTTGGCGGCGGGCTGAACGAGCAACTAATCACTTACGAGGAATGGCCGGACGAGGCGATGGACGTCACGCCGAGCATCGTTGGGGGCACATTGGTATGAGTCTGATCGTCTTCACCCGCAAGATCATCGAGCCGAAGCGCGAGATTGTCGTTCCTACCAAGATGAGCGGTAGGTTCCGTCTTTCGCTCATGAAGCGAGGCCGTGCGCCACACAAGGTTCTTGAATTCGACAACCTGATCACGGACGGTGGGCTGAACAGGCTTGGCACCACTGCACAACAGCCAGGTTCGACGAACAGTTCCCATTTCCAGATTGGCAGTGGTAGTACACCGCCCGCTGTCACTGACACAGCGCTCGCATCTTGGCTTGCGGGATCGAATACTTCGGCAGTAGGGGCGCAAGTTGACACGTACTTTGCCGGGCCGCCTGACTATGCGGAATTCAGTAGGCTACGTCGCTTTGCAGAAGGTGTTGGCACCGGGACCATTGCCGAGGTTGGTGTCGGCTGGGCGGCGTCAGGATCTTTGTTCAGTCGAGCACTCGTGGTTGATGGGGTTGGCACACCGACGACAATCGAGAAACTGGCAGATGACATTCTCGATGTTGAATACTTCTACAGAACCTATCCGCCGCAAGACGATGTTATCGGGACCATCAACATTTCTGGTGTTGATTACGATTACGTCGGTCGAGCGGCAAACGTAAATAATGTTAATGTAAGCGCAGGACCTTGGTCATCGTCATACCACCTGAGCAACGCATTTTCCGCAACACAGGCATGCAGCGTTGCCGAAACGAATGTTCTAGGGGCACGTACAGCCGCTCCGACAGGTCGCGTTTCTTCGGGTACGAACCCGCCGATGTTGGCTTACGTTAACAATTCGCTTCAGCGGGATTGCACATTCAACTTTTCTCTGTCGGAAGCCAACTACGCAACCGGCCTCGGTGCCGTTTGCCCGTTCCGTCGTCCGACCGAGGCCGACCCGAAATATCAATTCGCATTCACCCCGAAGATCCCGAAGGACAATACGAAGGTTCTCAGCCTGACGTTCCGCCAGTCGTGGGGTCGGGTCTGACGTCCATTCAGAAGCACAGGTGATTCCCATGATCTTCCGTAGCGACCGCCCCACTATCGCCCGCAAGGCCAACGTCGGTCTCGCCGGCCGCTTCCGCATGGAGGCTGTCAGCAGGCGCACAGGGCGGCGTCGCGCTCTTGCCGACTGGTTCCCGAACCTCGTGTTGAACAACGGGCTGAACAAGTTCGGCACGATCCACCCGCTGTCGCGTTGCATGGTTGGAACGGGCACGTCGGCACCTGTCGCTACGCAGAGCCAACTGGACAACCGCATTGCCTCTACGACGAACTCGACGTCAGTCGTGCGCGGTGTCGATTTGACGGACAACTATGCGTATGTTCGATGGACATACAGGTTCAACGAAGGTGTTGCGGCAGGCAACCTTACGGAAGTTGGCATCGGTGATTCCGACACGTCTTGCTTCAGTCGCGCATTGATCCTTGACGGGCTCGGCAATCCGACGTCAATCACGGTACTCAGCGACGAGTTCCTGGACGTCATTTACGAGTTGCGGTTGTACCCGAAGATCACCGACACGATTGCAGTGGTCAACATCGCTGGGGTCAATTACGACACGGTTCTGCGTCCTTCGGCATTCTCTTCTTGGGGAAGTTCTTCTTACACCGGATTCACTTCAAGCGGAATGGACGGCAATGCTCCGGTCAATCCAATCATTTACGCTTCAGGAACACTTGGCGATTTCACGATCACGCCGACCGCAACTCAGATTGCAACTGGCACTTATTCGGCTGGAACCTACGTCGCCAACAGCTACGAGATCACGCATCGCGCGACATTTTCGATTACCCAAGGCAATCAGGATGTCTACATGATGTTGATATATAGCGGCGGCTTTGGCGCATGGAAGATGTCGTTCGACCCGCCGATCCCGAAGCGCAACACCAACACGCTCACGCTCGACCTGAAACTGGCCTGGGCTCGCAAGACGATCTGACACACCATCATGGCCTTGCCGCTCAACACCTACTCGTCGATTGCCGTGAACTCCCTGTTCATGCCGCCCGATACCTTGCTGTCATCGCTGCTGATCGACTACGAACTCGGCGGCGTGGCATTGAACAACGCATCGCTGGGCTTGCGCGTCAAGAACTGGAAAGCGTTCTACAACGGGAACGATGGATGGGTGTACCTGCAGCCGGGCGACGAGGCGCCATTCCAGTTGATCCAGGACTTCAACATCAAGGAAATCTCGCTCGCGTTCGATCAGAACATGAACGTAGCGCTGGCCTACGTCAGCGATGAAGTCGTCAAGCTCTACTGGTATGACAACACACTTCCCGGCTACACGACGACGACATTCGCCGATGCCCGCTCACCGCGGCTTGCGCTCGACGACAAGCGGCCAGCGCTACTCGGCGCCTCTGATGTGATCTTCGCGTACATCCGCGGCGACACCCTCTACTATCGGCAGCAGCGTGACCGCTACCTGACCGAATACTTCCTGCGCGACAGCATTCCGACATCGCAGAGACTCAGGAACATCGGCATGGGGCGTAACCTGCGCATGCAGTTCGAGATCGTATGACCTTCAACACACTCGAATCGTCGATCGAGGACGGCAGGCCGGTCTCGCTCTACGTCTTCACGTTCGGCTCGACGGTGTGGCGCTACACCTCGGCCGACGAAGACCTTGATGTCGGCGGCAACACCTACAAGGCAGCGGCGATCAGTGACGATGGCGTGCGGCAATCCGGTGAGGCTGCAGCCGACATGCTGACGCTCAATGCTCCGTCATGGGTCGGCCCTGCCCAGGTGTTCATGCGTGGAGCACCGTCGCGGGCCATTGAGGTGACGATCCTTGCGAAGCACGAGACCAACGCCGAAACGCAAGTCGTCTACTCGGGTGAGATCAGTCAAGTCAACTACCCGCTGCCCGGCGCGGCCCGCATCGTGTGCGAGACGCTATCGGCCACGCTGGCGCGTGAGGGTTTGCGACTTGGCTGGCAGAGATCATGCCCATACGCGCTTTACGACCCTCTGACATGCAAGGTCAACAAGGCTGCATGGGGCACTGCAATCACTGTACTCGGGATCAATGGATACGAGATCACGGTCGATGGGGTCAGCGGGCTCGACGACGGGGATTTGAACGGAGGCTTCATCGAGTGGGCGCATCCAGTTCGAGGGGTCGAGTACATCCCGATTGAGGCGCATGCCGGAGATGTGTTGACTGCGTTGACATTCCTCGGTGAGTTGTACGTGGGCGCCTCTGGTACGGCCTATCCTGGCTGCAACTTCACGCCTGAGAACTGCCAAGCCTTCGGAAACTACGACAATTACGGTGGTGTGCCTGGACTACCGGGCAAGTCGCCGTTCGATGGCGATCCTGTCTTTTGAGGTCATCATGGATTTGATCACCGGCATCATCCTTCTCGTCGCCAGCGTCGTCATCTCCGCTGCACTCGCGCCGAAGGTTCAGCCTCCGAAGCCGGCCGCCTTCGAGGACTTCGACTTTCCGCAAGCGGATGAAGGAACGCCACAGGCTGTCACCTTCGGAGACTGCTGGTCGGAGGACTGGATGGTGCTCGGTGTCGGCAACTACCGAACCACGTCGATTGAAGGAGGTGGGGGTGGTAAGAAGTGACCACTGAGCCAATCGTCACCATTGAGCACGTTCGCGGTGCGAAGTTGTGCGTTCGCGGTGCTCGCATGTGGTTCGAGCGGTGTGGATTGGACTTCGCTCACTTCCTGAAGCACGGTTATCCGGTCAGTGTCATCGAAGGAACAGGCGACGCAATGGGCAAGGCGATTGCCAAGCGTGTCCGCGATGAGGCGGCGGGCGAGGAAGACTGATGGCTGTCATTGGCTACCGTTACTACTTCGACATCCACATGGGTGTCGGCCGAGGGCCGCACGACGAACTTATCGAAGTTCGGATTGGAGACAAGGCGGCGTGGCGTGGCTCGGTGACGACCAACACGCAAGTCACGATTGACGCTGGCAACTTGTTCGGCGGGGACAAGCAGGAAGGCGGCGTGGCCGGCACTCTCGATGTGCTCATGGGTGGTCCGACGCAGATCGCACCCTCGTCAATGACAAGCGTGTTCGGAGCACAGCCTGGGTTCCGTCGCATGATGACGTTGTTCTTCAGCGGACAGATCAGTGCGAACAACCCGTACCCTAAAAGGTGGGCATTCCGCACGCGCCGCGTTCTGCAGGGCTGGGACGGTGATGTCTGGTATCCCGAGACCGCGGTCATCAATCTGACTCGAACCGTCAGTGAAGCGGAAATCTCAGTTCCTTCTGGCACCAGTTCAGTCGAGTTCTCCGAGATCATCAACGGTAGCCAGCGAGGCAGCGGAACGTACACGCTGAAACTTGGCGGTTTGACTGGAACCGTCACTGCAGTTTCTCTCGTTCAGGATTACTACGCGGCAAACGACGACAGCGGCTACTCGTACACGGAGACGCTCACGGAAGGCGTGGACTACACGGTCAGCGGTAACGTGATTACCTTCTTGGCAGCCGTGGACCCGGCAACGATGTTCGTCTACACGACCGTAAAGTACACGGCTACTGTCACACTGGCTGGCGCAGGGGAAGGCGGCCTTGGCGACACGCTGATCAAGGCAATGAACCCGGCGCATGTCATCTATGAGGCGCTAACCAATCGTGAGTGGGGGCGCGGTCTTTCCCGCACCAAGCTCAACGACGATGCCTTCCGGCTTGCCGCTGATGTGTTGTTGGCGGAAGGGTTCGGGTTCTGCCGCCGCTGGTCAAGGCGAGACGAGATCCAGGTCTTCATTCAGTCGGTTCTCGATCAGATCGGCGCCGTGCTGTACGAAGATCGTTCCGGCCTGCTGACATTGCGGTTGATCCGCGACGACTACAAACAGACGGCACTCACGCTTTTCGACAGCGAGAATGGTCTTCTGGAAATCAGTGAGGCTACGGTCAGTGCTCCGACCAAGATGATCAACGAGGTGCGAGTGACGTACCGCGATCCGGTAACGAACGAGGATCGGGTCGTGCGTGCCTCGAACTTGGCCGCGCTACAAGCATCCGGCGGCTCGATCAACGTGCTGTCGAAAGAGTACCCTGGTATCCCAACTGCCGAGATCGCAAGTCGTGTCGCCAAGCGCGATCTCAAGGCTTCCGCCCCTGGGCTGCGCCGTTTCTCGCTCACGCTGGACCGCCGTGGTTACTCGCTCTACCCTGGTGGCGTCGTTCGCATTCAGGACTTGCAGCGGAACATCCCCGACATGGTTCTGCGAATCGCCACGATTGACTACGGCACGCTGCGCGACGGGAAGATCAAGGTCACGGCTGTGCAGGATGTGTTCGGAACTCCGATTCAAGGCTTTACCGTCATCGGGCCTCCGACGTGGACACCTCCGAACTCGAAACCCTGCGTTGGCGACTACAAACTCTACGAGTTGCCCTATCGAACACTTTACCGTCGCTTGAGCACGGCAGACTTCAACGTGGTCGAAGACACGTCGGCCTATCTTGGTCTTGCGTTGCAGCAGGGAAACCCGTTGAACCTATCCACGGACGTCGCGGTGCGCAGCGGATCACCGGAGGTCGAGGACGACCCGCCTGACGATTCCTACTACTGCGGCTACGGGGAATGACATGGCGAACACCGACTACACCGTTCGCAACTTGACGCTGACCATGTGTCCCGTGGCAACGCTGACGGGTGCGATTGGACCGCTCGACGACACGATTGCCGTTACGGCGTTCACTTCGCCATCTCCGAACGAGATCAGGTTGGGTTCTGCGGCGATGATCGGAAACGAGATCGTCGCCATCGTGAGTCAAGCTGGCAGCAACTTCGAGATCGCCCGTGGCTGCGGAGACACCATTCCAGCGTCACATGCGGCCGGCGAGAAGATTTGGTTCTTCGACGACTTCGTGGCTTCAGACGCAGTGGAGTACGCGGCAAACGAGACCATCGGCGTCAAGCCTCTGCCCCGCACGCTGTCGGGTGGTTCTGTGCCAGTTGCCTACAGTCCGCCGGAGGGCTTGACGTTCAACTATCGCTTTGCCCGTCCTTACCCTCCCGGGCAAGTTGAGGCGAATGGTAGCCCTTGGTTCAACCTCGTCAATGTCAGCGGCTCGACGACAGAGATCGAACTAACTTGGGTCCATCGTAATCGTGTCACGCAGATGGACTTGCTGGTCGATCACACTCAGGCGAGCGTCACACCGGAGGTCGGGCAGACCTATACCGTGCGGGTCTACGACGATGCCGATGTTCTCAAGGCCACGTACAGCGGTATCGATGCGATGGCTTGGTCTTACACCGTTGAGCAAATGACGACCGACTTTGCTGCGGGGAGCACCGCAGGCGTCATTGCGGGCTATCTGATGTTCGTCAGCGTGCGAGATGGCTATGAGTCCTTGCAGCCATATCGCATTGACTTCGAGTTCGTCGCCCGTTCGTCTGTCGAGAGCGACTTGGCTCTGTCATATGACATCCTGAACTGAGGAATTAGAATCTACAGCTAACGCACATGGACAGCCAATGCTTCTCACCCCCGACACATTGAAGGCTGCGACAGGTTGCACGCAAGAACGTGCCGACCTGTACGCGCCGCTGCTGTCCGATGCGTGCGGCTTCTACAAGATCAACACGCCGGACAGACTCGCAGCATTTCTTGCGCAGATCGGCCACGAGAGCGTTTCCTTAAATCACAGCAAAGAGATTTGGGGG
>JRYF01004321.1_pt1 | contig 26594 bp, 19 predicted proteins | sample 235331 | NCBI WGS metagenome assembly JRYF01 (sample SAMN03074217, study PRJNA261475) | activated sludge metagenome | biome: Wastewater Treatment Plant; feature: Wastewater; material: Activated sludge; isolation source: activated biomass of a wastewater treatment plant treating hydrocarbon... ...
GGAGTCGCGCTCCTGGCCTGGGAAATGGAAATCCGGGAGCGGAGTACGTTGTTCGACCGTCTGGCCACCACCCGTGCTGGCCATATTCGTCAGAAGTTTCACGATATTCGCGATGACCTCTCCGCACTGGCCCGGTTTTACCAAACCGTTCAACCTTTGAATTGCGATGCCTTCAGCACGTTCGCGCAACCTCTGACTCGGACCAGCGCGGTCCAAGCCTATGAGTGGATTCCGCGCGTTCCGGCGGCGGATCGGGAGCGGGCCGAGGCTCAAGGATGCTGGGAGAGGTTGAGCGACTTGGGCTTCTGGGAGTTGAACGTTCGGGGCGAGCGGGTCCCCGTCTCGGAGCGGGATTTCTATTATCCGGTGTATGCCGTGGAACCATTGGCCGGCAATGAACCCGCCCTGGATTTCGATCTGGGTTCGGAACTGGCGCGCCGCGCCGCGTTGGAGAAGGCTGCGCGCACGGGGCTGATGACGGCAACCAAACCCCTCACCCTGATTCAGGAAACCGAGAATCAACCGGGAATGCTGGTGTTCGAACCGGTGTTCGCGGCCGCCGCGCTCGGACCAGAAGACGCCAATGCCGCTGGAGCCACCGAGAAGTTGCATGGGTTTGCGCTGGCGGTGTTGCGCCTGCAATCCCTGCTGGACCGGGCGGTACTGCGCGACGCTCATGGAGAGAACCGGATTGCCGTGCATCTGGTGGATCTGATGCGCGGTGACGGGAATCTGGTTGTGGCGCATCCTCAAGAGCATGCTGATGGACGTGGCGACCGAATTGATTACACAGACCTGAACCAGCATTTCTTTCATACGGCGTATCCGCTGTTTGCCTTCGGTCGTGCCTTTGCGGTCGTCGTTCGTTCAACCCCGGCATTTCATGCCGCGTATCCAATGTGGAACGGTGGACTGGCGGGGTTGGGGGGGGTGTTGCTGGCGACCGTGGTGACGGTCTTCGTCGGGTTCCTGCGCAACCAGCAATCCTTTCTCGAACAGCAGGTTGAGATGCGCACGGCCGAATTGCGCGAGCGTGAAGCAGACTTGGCCATCACCTTGAATTCCATCGGCGATGGGCTCATCGCCACGGATGCCGAGAGTCGGATCGCGCGCATGAACCCGGCGGCCGAAAGACTGACCGGTTGGACGCTGGCGGAGGTGCGCGAGCAACCCTTGGCCACGGTGTTCCGTCTCGTCGATCCGCGCGACCATCAGCCAATCACCGTGCCAGCAATGCAGTCCTTGATCGCCAGCGCGGTTGGCAAACAGGCCTATTACGCGACGCTGATCGCCCGCGGCGGCGCCGAGCGACACATCGCCCAGCGTTCCGCTCTCATTCGCGAGGATAACGGAACGATCAAGGGTTTGGTTGTGGTGTTCGCCGACGTGAGCGCCGAATACCGAATTCGGGAGGCGCTGCGGGAAAGCGAGGAGCGTTTCCATCTGATGTTCGAAAAGCACGACGCCATCATGCTGTTGATCGAACCGGAAACCGGCCGCATCCTGGACGCCAATCAGGCGGCGGCGCGGTTCTACGGTTATTCAGTGGCGCGGCTGTGCGCGATGTCCATTCAGGATATCAGCGCCTCATCGCCCGACAAGGTTTCGCTGAAAGGGGATGGATCCTTACCAGAGCACCGTGATGACTTTGTATTTTCCCACCGGCTCGCCAACGGCGAAGAGCGGGTGGTGGAGGTTCATGCGTCGCCGATCCTGCTGCGCGGCCAATCGATTCTCTTCGCCATCATTCACGACATCACCAAACGCCGGGCGCTGGAGCAGGAGATGCGCCGGCTCGCCACCACCGATCCACTCACCGGACTGGTCAATCGCCGGTTCTTTTTTAATCAGGTGACGCGTGAGTTGGAACGCTTTCGGCGCTATGCCAAGTCGGCGGCGCTTTTAATGCTCGATCTCGATTCGTTCAAGAGAATCAATGACACGCACGGTCATGCCGCCGGTGACGCGGTGCTCCAACATTTCGCCGTCGTCGCCCGGCAGTCGCTGCGCAAAATCGATATGCTGGGCCGTCTGGGCGGCGAGGAATTCGCCGCGCTGCTACCGGGCACGGATGCGGGGGGCGCGGTTCATCTGGCCGAGCGTCTGCGCCAGGCCGTGGCCGAACGGCCGGCCGATATCGAAGCCGGTTCCCTGGCTTATACCGTCAGCATCGGCATCACGTGGTTCGCGCCGGTCGACTCCAACGCCGATACGATTCTGGCCCGCGCCGACCGGGCGTTGTATCGCGCCAAGGACAAGGGCCGTAACCGGGTTGAGGTGGAGCCTCCATCGGCCTGAGCGACGCTTTTGTGCGGTGTCTTCAGTGCTCGGCGGGATCGGGATCGGCGGATGGCCGCGCGTCGAATAGCGCCAATGTGGCTCCAATCCGTTCCACCTTGCGACTGGTGTCCGGAGGCGCGCGGCGGCGGTCGGCGACCCGTTCCTCGCGAGTTTCGCGGGCGATGACTTCGTACAGGACCGCCTGCTTGCCGTCGCCGCGCCGCAGGATGCGGCCCAACCGCTGCACGAATTCCCGCGCCGAGGCGCTGCCGGACAGGATCACTCCAATCGAGGCGTCCGGCACGTCCACTCCTTCGTTGAGCACGTTGCTGGTGACGATGGCGGCGTAGGTCCCGGACTTGAAGCGATCGAGAATCGCCTGGCGTTCCTTGATGGCGGTCTGATGGGTCAAACAGGGGATCAGGAAGCGTTGCGAGACTTCGTAGGCCGTGGCGTTGTCCTCGGTGAAAATCACGGTCCTGGCGCCCGGATGGTTGGCGAGGATCAGGCCCAGCGCCCGCAGCTTGGCCGGGGTGGCGTGGGCGATGCGGCGGGCGTCGCGATGGGCGCGCATGGCGCGGCGGCCTTCGACGCTGCGCGCCGACAGCATCACGAAACGGTTCCAGCCGTCCAGTGTGCCCAGCGACAGCCGGTTGGCCTGGAGAAAGGCATTGCGCTCGTCCAGGGCCTGCTGGTAGGCGGTCCGTTCGGCGGGCGACAGGTCGACGTGGATCGGGCGTACCTGAAAGTCCGCCAGCACGCCGCCGGCCAGTTGTTCCGGGCGCCGGCGATAGACGATGGGACCGATCAATTCGGGCAAATCGGCGTCGCGGCCGTCGCCGCGCTCCGGGGTGGCGGTCAGTCCCAGCCGGTAAGGCGCCAGCGAAAATTCGGCGATGGCGCGATAAAACTCCGACGGCAGATGATGCGCCTCGTCGAAGATCAGCAGGCCGAAGCGGTCGCCCAGCCGGTCGATGTGGCGGGCGGCGGAATCATAAGTGGCAATCGTGAGCGGTTGCGGTTCGTGATAGCCGCCGCCGATCAGGCCGATCTCCTGATCCGGGAACGCCGCCCGCAGCAGCGCGTACCATTGCTGCATCAGGTCCAGCGTCGGGACCAGGATCAGTCCGTCGCGCCGCGCCCAGCACAGCGCCAGCAACCCGACTAAGGTTTTCCCCGCGCCGGTGGGCAACACCACCACGCCGCGGCCCTTTGCCGCCTGCCAGGCGGCGAGCGCTTCCCGCTGGTGCGGATAGGGCGTCATCTCCAGCGCGCAGGTGAGTTCGCGGCGCTGGTAGCGCGGGGCTTTGTTGCGGGCCAGCTCGCCCTTCAGCGGACCGATGAGGTCGCTGTAGCGGTGAGCCGGCGCACGATAGGCGTCCACTCGCGGGTCGTAGCAAAACCAGGTTTCCAATCCGGGCGGCAGTTCGGTCACGCCCTCCAGCAGCAGCGTGCCCCGGTCGAAGCGAAGCTGGCGCTCCGTCTCGTCGCGGCCGGTGCGGTACAGTCCAGCGGTGTCCTTGGTGCGGTGGGTCATGGCGGTTCGTGACGCCGCGAATCACTTATCAGGCCGGTCGACTTCGGGCGGATTGTGGTGCGAAGCTTCCGGCTCGGCCGACCGCCATCCTGCTCGCCGACCAACCCCAGTGCTTCCGCCTGTTCCGCCGCATGGCGTTCCAGCCGCGCGGCCTGGGAATAATCACCGTTTCGGCGCGCTTGGCGGGCTTGGGCATGGAGTGGCTCGCTCGCCGGCCGGCGGTCGTCGCCTCAGTGCAGCAGCGAGAACATGCGCCGCCGGTAGGTTGCGACCAGCGGGTTTTCGTTGCCGAGCATCTCGAAAATCGCGATCAGTCCTTTGCGTCCGGCGCCGTCCTCAAACTGAGGAGCGCGGCGCAGGATCTCCATGAACTGCTCCAGCGCCGCCTCGTGATTCCCCGCCAACACGTAACGCGCCGCCAGTTGCCGGCGCGCGGCATGGTCGTCCGGTTTCGCGCGCACCTGAGCTTCCAGCTTGGCGGTGTCCGGGGCGCCCTGGGCCAGATCGGCGAATTCCAGACGAGCCAACAGGCCGCTGGCCGGCTGGCGGTCGCGTTCCTCGGCGGGCAGGCTTTGCAACACCGTCCGCGCTTCCTCGCTCCGATCCAGTTGCAACAGCTTGTCGGCCAGCGTCACCTTCAGTTCGACGCTGTCGGGTTCCTGCTTTAACGCCTCGCGCAGCAGATCGAGCGCCTGCTTTTGGCGCCCGCGCTGCCAGAGCGTTTCAACCTGTTCCAGAGTCGGGTCGCCCGCCGGTTGGGTTTGGAAACGGTCGATGATCTCGCGATAAGCCGACTCCGGCTGGACGCCCACCAGTTGATCGACGATCTGGCCTTGCCAGACCACCATCACTGTCGGCAGGCTGCGGACCCGGAAATGTCCGGTCAGCGCCTGTTCGGCGTCAGCGTTGATCTTGGCCAAAATAAAGCCGCCGCGATATTCCAACGCCAGTTTGGTCAGCAGGGGGGTGAGCGTCTGACAGGGCTGGCACCAGTCGGCCCAGAAATCCACCAGCACCGGGACACGTTGAGAGCTTTCCACCACCACCGCGGCGAAATTGTGTTGGGTGACTTCAAAAACGTAGGGCGATTCACTCATGTTCGGGTATCCGCAAAGGCCGCGCCGGACGGCGGCGGGATTCGGCCGCGACCATGCGCCGAGCGCGCGATCCGGGTTGGCAACAGCAGGGGAAAGGCGGTGGTCGTGGGACAGCCGCCGAAATCAGCGTTCGAGGTATTGCAGCTTGTCGGGCTTGCCGTCCCAGTCGTCCGCGTCGGGCGGCGGATCTTTTTTGGTGGTAATCACCGGCCACTCTTTGGCCAAGTCGGCATTAAGCACCAGGAACTGTTGCTGGTCGTCCGGGAGGTCATCCTCGGCGTAAATGGCGTTGACCGGGCACTCGGGCACGCACAGGGTACAGTCGATGCACTCGTCCGGATCGATGACCAGGAAGTTCGGCCCTTCGTGAAAGCAGTCCACCGGACAGACCTCCACGCAGTCGGTGTACTTGCACTTAATGCAGTTTTCGGTAACGACGAAAGTCATGGGCGGTCCCCTGAAAGGCGTAAATACAGGGACGCTATCTTAACCGCGATCCATCAAGTTTGGGCACTGGAAAATGGCGGGGTAAGCTACTTCCCGGTACCCTTTTTTCCACTCTCCAACAAGGCTTTCAGGTCGGCGAATGGGTTAAAGGTCGCGCCCGCTTTGCGACCCGAGGCATCCGCGCCGCCCCGCAGGGCTTCTTCGCGACGCTGGTGTTCGTTGTCGTGGCAGTACAGACAGAGCAGTTCCCAGTTGCTGCCATCCGGCGGATTATGGTCGTGGTCGTGGTCGCGATGGTGGACCGTGAGTTCGTGCAGGTTCTGAAGGGTGAACTCGCGGGCGCAGCGTCCGCAAATCCATGGATACAGTTTCAACGCCTGCTCGCGGTAGTCGCGTTCGCGCTGTTCCCGGCTCTGCCGGGCGGCGGCGACGACCCGATCCAGGTTGCTGGTAGTCGCGGTGGGTTTCTTGGGTTTCATGAAGTTGGGCCTTTCTCTTTCTAAGCTTCTAAAGCTCCCGCAGGCTGCGCCAGGGCGGCTGGTTCAACGCCGACCGCGCGCCGAGCAACCCGGCCGCGCCCACCCCGATCACTCCGGCGACGGCCCCCAGCAACCAAATCCAGGGGTTCCACGGGTACGGAAACTCGAAAACGTGGGTAGCGAGTACATAACCCAGAACGGTCGCGGCGCCGGCGGCCAGCACCCCGGCCAGCAGGCCCAGCGTGGCGAATTCCGCCAGCAGACTTTCGCGGATCACCCGCCGACGCGCTCCCAGCGTGCGTAACACGGCGCTTTCAAACCGGCGTTCGTCTTGGGTAGCCTGGATCGCCGCGAACAGGACCACCAACCCCGCCGCCAAGGTAAACAGAAACACGTACTCGACCGCTGAGATCGCCCGATCCATGATCTCGCGGACCTTGTCCATCAGCGCCTCCACGTCCAGCACCGTCACCGAGGGATACTGCCGCACCAGTTCGGCCAGCAACGGCTTCTGTCCCCGCGGCAGATGGAAGCTGGTGATCCAGGTGGCGGGATAGTCGTCCAGCACGCCGGACGGGAATATCACGAAGAAATTGGCCCGGAACGAATCCCACTCGACGCTGCGCAGACTGATCACCCGGGCTTCCAGCGTCTGTCCGGCCACCTGGAAGCGCAGGAGGTCGTCCAGGGCGATGCCGAGTTCCTCCGCCAGCCCGACCTCCACCGAAGCGACGTTCCGGCCCTGATCCCCGGCGTTCCACCAGCGGCCGGCCAGAATGCGGTTGTCCTCCTGCAAGCGGTCGGTCCAGGACAGATTGAACTCCCGCGCCACCAGCCGCCGCGCGCGGGGGGTGCTGAAATCATCCGGTCGCACGTCCCGGTCGTTGAGGCCGGTCAGCCGGCCACGCACCATCGGGAACAGTTCCACGCTGGTCAATCCGCGCTCGCGCAGGAACGCCCGCACCCCGTCCACCTCGTTTGGCTGAATGTTGATCAGGAAATGGTTGGGCGCGTCGGCCGGCAGGCTGGCCCGCCAACTGCTCAACAGATCGGTGCGCACCAGGGTTAGCATCAGCAGCGCCATCAGGCCCAGGCCCAGCGCCACCACCTGCACCGTGCTGCCGGGGCCGCGCCGGGCGATGTTGGCCAGCCCGAACCGCCAGGCCACGCCCACCTGACCGCGCAACAGGTTCAACGCCTTCACCAGCCCCCAGGCCGCCAGCGCCAGCACGATCACCGTTCCCGCCACCCCGGCGCAGACGTACAGCGCGAGTCGCCACTCACCGGCCTGCCAGGCCAGCAGCGCCACGGTCGCCGCCATGGCCGGACCATACAGGGCCAGCAGGCGCGGATCGACCGGACCGAGATCGCGACGCAACACCCGCAGCGGCGGCACTTCCCGCAACCGCAACAGCGGCGGCAGCCCGAAGCCGATCAGGGTGATCAAGCCGGTCGCCAGCGCTGGCAGCGCGGGTCGCCAGGACGCCGCGGGAAGTCGACCGTCGGTCCCGACCAGTAGTTGGCCCAGCAGGGTGCTCAGTCCGTATTGAGCCAGATAACCGAGCAGCAGGCCCGCCGCGCCGGCCAGGATCGCCAGCAGCAGCAGTTCCAGCAGAAACAGCCGGGCGATCAGCGGCTGGGTGGCGCCGACGCAGCGCAGGATGGCCACGCTGTCCCAATGCCGGGCGGCGAAGCGTCGGGCGGCGATGGCTACGCCGACTCCGGCCAGGATGACGCTGACCAGCGCCGCCAGATTGAGAAAACGCTGTGCCCGATCCAGCGCGGACTGAAGTTCGGCGCGGGCGTCGCGCACCCCTTGCAGCCTTTCGTTGGTCGCCAGCCGGGATCGCGCCCAGCTCTTGAAAGTTTCCAGCGCCGCCGGCTCGCCGGCCAGCAACAGCCGGTGCTCGACCCGGCTACCCAACTGTACTAGTTCGGTCGAGGGTACGTCCGCCAGATTCATCATCAGGCGCGGCGCGATGCCGAACAAATCGCCGGCCCGATCCGGTTCGTAGGCTAGCACCTGCGCGACCTCGAATCGCCGGGCGCCGACGTCCACGCGGTCGCCGACGCGCAGGTCGAGCACCTGCAACAACCGCTCGTCCAACCAGACCTGGCCGGAACCGGGAATGATGTCCACCACGCGCGGCGGCGCGAACGGCGCGTCGCTGATCTGGACCGCGCCGCGCAGCGGATAACCCGGTCCCACGGCCTTGACCTCGGCCAGTTGCGTCACCTCGTCGACCACGATCACGCTGGGAAAGCTCAAGGTGGCGGCGGTCTCCAGTCCCAGGCGTCGCGCCTCCTCGACCAGCGCGGACTGGATGGGCGTCGGCGCCGTCACCACCAGATCCGCGCCCAGCAGTTCGCTGGCCTTGCGCTCCATCACCTGTTGAATCCGGTCGTTGAAGAACCCGACGGCCGCGACGCTGGCGATGGCGATTAGCAGCGCCACCGCCAGCACCCGCAGTTCGCCGGATTGCCAGTCGCGACGCAAGGCGCGCAACGCCATGCGAAGCAGAGCGAGACCGTCGCGAACCCGGTTGCGCGATTCATTGAGGGTTCTGGTCATAATCAACCTTTACTATTTGAAATCACTTGAAATTTAACCTTTGACTTTTGGCCTTAATAAGGACTGGGCGCCCAACTGCGGGTTATTTAGACGGAGGCGGAGACATGGCGCCGAATGGACTTAAGCGTATCATGTTCATCCTGCTGGGCGTGGTAAAGATCACAACGGAGTTGCAGGTTCATCCAGAAATCGGGTGACAGATCAAAGAACTTTGCCAGCCGGAGTGCAGTACTTAGGGGTAATCCCGCACCGGCCATTAATGATCTCGTTGACACGCTGATAGGGGACATGAATGGCGTTAGCGAGTTCACGCTGGGTTAGTCCCATTGGGACCAGAAGCTCTTCCAGGAGCATCTCACCGGGATGACTGGGGGCAAAAAGGTCCGGGCGGCTGGTGGATTCTGGTGGAACCCGAGGTCCACTTCATCCGCGATACCGAAGTCCTCGTGCCCGATCTGGCCGGCTGGCGGCGCGAACGGATGCCGGCCGTTCCCCGCGATCACCGTTTTGAAGTGGCCCCGGATTGGGTTTGCGAAATTCTCTCACCGTCCATGGCGCAAAAGGATCGTCCCCTGAAACTGCCGCTTTACGCCCGTTACGGCGTCGCTCGCCCCTGGCTGGTCGATCCGCTGGCGCGCACTCTGGAAGCCTTCGAGTTGCGCGGCGGCCAATGGGTCCTGCTGGGCGTCACCGGGGACGATGCCCCCGTCAGCTTCCTACCCTTCGCGGCGGTCAGCTTCTCGCTCGCCGATCTGTGGGTTTAAATATACTGGTCGTCCTTTTCGTTACCGCACGCCTGCCCCGCCCATGCCCACCTCGCCCGTTTCCCCCACCGAATTCGCCCCCCTGCGCCTGCGCAAGGATGAAGACCGCCGCCTGCGCGCCGGCCATCTCTGGGTCTACAGCAACGAAATCGATGTCGCCGCCACCCCGCTGCGGGATTTCCAACCCGGCCAGCCGGTGACGATCCAATCCAGCAACGGCAAGCCGATCGGCACCGGCTACATCAATCCCAACGTCCTGCTGTGCGCGCGCCTGATTAGCCGCGACCTGGAACATCCACTCAGTCCCTCGCTGCTGGTGCATCGCTTGAACGTGGCCCTGAGCCTGCGCGAACGGCTCTATGCGAAGCCGTTCTATCGCCTGGTCTACGGCGAGGGCGACGGCTTGCCGGGTTTGATCGTGGATCGTTACGGCGCGGTCTGCGTGGTGCAACTCACCACCGCCGGCATGGATCGCTGGCAAGACGAGGTGCTAGCCGCCTTGCACAAGGTGTTGAAACCCGCGGCGGTGCTGTGGCGCAACGATACGCCGATGCGGGAACTGGAGGGCTTGGAACGCACGGTCGCCGACGCCGCCGGCACGGTTCCCGACCTCGTGGAGATCGAGGAAGACGGTCTGCGCTTCCAGGTCGCGCTACGCACCGGGCAGAAGACCGGCTGGTTCTACGACCAGCGCGACAACCGTGCCCGGCTGGATCGCTATGTCCGCGACCGGCGGGTGCTGGACGTATTCAGCTATACCGGCGCCTGGGGCATTCGGGCGGCGGCTCGCGGCGCGCGCGAGGTGTTGTGCGTCGATTCCTCGGCCCCGGCGCTGGAATTGGCGACGCGCAACGCGACGCTGAACGGCGTCGGCGACCGGGTGCGGACTCAGCAGGGCGATGCTTTCGAGGTGTTGAAAGCGCTGCGCGAGGCTCGCGAGCGGTTCGACGTGGTCATCGTCGACCCGCCCGCCTTCATCAAGCGGCGCAAGGATACGAAAGAAGGGACGCTGGCCTACCGACGGCTCAACGAAATGGCGATGCAGGTGCTGGAGCGGGACGGGATATTGGCATCCTGCTCCTGCTCGCAACTGTTGTCCCGCGAGGTGCTGGTGCAAACCCTGCTGCAAGGTGCGCGGCATCTCGACCGCGGTCTGGTGATTCTGGAGCAGGGTCGGGCCGGGCCGGATCATCCGGTGCATCCGGCCATTCCCGAAACCGATTACCTCAAGGCGGTGTTCGTGCGCGTGCTGCCCGCCTGAACCCGCAATCCGGGGAATTCCCATGCCCGACTCCGACTCTCCCAATGTCGCCGCCGTCCTCGCCTATCTACAGGACTTGCAGGAGCGGCTGACCCAGGCCCTGGAAGCCACCGACGGCGCTGCCCGGTTCCATGAGGATGCCTGGACCCGCCATGGCGAACGCGGCTTGCGCGGCAGCGGCCGCAGCCGGGTTTTGCGCGAGGGCGGCGTGTTCGAGCAGACCGGCATCAATTTCTCTCACGTCATCGGCGAACGCCTGCCGCCCTCGGCCACGGCGCAACGGCCGGAGTTGGCCGGGCGGGGATTCGAGGCCCTGGGGGTATCGCTGGTGGCGCATCCCCGCAATCCCTACGTGCCGACTTCTCACGCCAACGTCCGTTTCTTCACCACCACCACCACCCAGAATGATGCCGAGCCGGTGTGGTGGTTCGGCGGTGGTTTTGACCTGACGCCGTATTATGGTTTTGAAGAGGATTGCGTTCACTGGCACCGTACCGCGCGGGCGGCTTGTGAGCCATTTGGATCGGCGGTTCACTCGCGTTACAAGCAGTGGTGCGACGAGTATTTCTTCCTCAAGCACCGCGACGAACCGCGTGGGATCGGCGGATTGTTCTTCGACGATCTCAACGAGGGAGGCTTCACGCGCTGTTTCGCCTTCCAGCGCAGCGTCGGCGATCACTATTTGCCGGCTTATCTGCCCATCGTGGAGCGGCGGCGGGAAATTCCTTACGGAGAGCGCGAGCGGGAATTCCAGCTTTATCGGCGCGGGCGTTACGTCGAATTCAACCTGGTGTACGATCGGGGCACGCTGTTCGGCTTGCAATCCGGCGGGCGCACCGAATCCATCCTGATGTCCCTGCCGCCTCGGGTGCGCTGGGAATACGACTGGCGCCCCGAGCCCAGCAGTCCGGAAGCGCGGCTCCACGATGTGTTCCTGAAACCGCGCGACTGGCTGGTGGCGGCCTAAGAAGTTGGGATTGGTGATGACTCGGCCATGCTCGAGGCGGCATTCCCGCGCATGCATGGGATTGTGGTCATCCAGATCCAACGATCCGAGACTTTTATAGAGCTATGGTCTTACTGCTCCTATCCTTCTCCGGGAATCTCCTCGAATTTATCTGCGAAAACATGCTAGGATTCACATAAAAGTTCGGAGATTCCTTATGGGGTTTTACATCCCTATGTTCGTGGTTACTGGAACCCATTACGATGGTTTCTGAATAGTTGTATGATCCGGCGTAAACGGAGTCGAGAACCACTTTGGTTCTGATATTCACCCACTGATCGGTTTTCCCTATGCCAGCGGTACCTCGTGTGACAGGGTTCCATCTCTCGCGATTGATCTGCCAATTATGGATGCAAACTTCCCTCGAGCCTCCCGAACCATCAGGGGAGACAAGCTTGAAAACAGGAGTGTGTTCTTGTCCCGTGAGAAAGCCTATGATCTTTTTCGTTGTATTGACTTCCCCCTCGTAATGGTAGATGGAACTGACCGGAACCATTTGATACCAAAGTCGACCGTCCCTATCCTCATAAACAAACCATCTTATTTAGAGCGCCGAGGGCTTTTAAATCGCTCAGGCCAAATTGATTGGCGCGAGAAGCGGCTATCAACGACTCCAGCGTACCAAGAGGTTTGATTTCCATCGGGGTTTCATTAAAGTAATTCCTGACCCGACTTGCCCAAAGCGGAAGCTCTGTCGTTTTCGGAAATACCATTGCCCATCCACCATAGGCAATAGCTGCTTGGCGGATTTCAAGAGGACATCTCCCTATCCAATACCGATAATCGCGGAGTTGATCGATGGTTAGTAGCTTCCCACATTTTTCGACTGATAGATTCATGGCCATGGAATTTCACCTCTCGGATCAATATCTAACAAGATTTTCGAACAATGATTGAATGGTTTTCAGCGTGCCTGCACGACTTGCAGGATAGACAGCCGATTTCACCTACTCCCCATCAAACTGAAGCGGTTACCGCTTGACCGTCTGGTGCGTTTGCACACTCGATATATTTCCCGACAGACGCGGCATGGTTCAAAGCGGCGCATCATTTTTTGGGAGGGGTGGCAAACTCTTGGAAAGCGGGCTGGACGCGCTTTGTCCGAGCGATAGCGTTCGGGGTCGCGCCGGAAACCAGAATCAATCGGACGGTTCTCAGGGGTTTATTCATGGGTACAATCGGTGGTTAAAAACGAACATCGGCTGTCGATTTCGCAATCTCCGTGCCACTCTAGGCAATCTATAAATATCTTTAATTATCATAAAATTATAACTTAATCTCGCGATTCGTGATGAGTTGGGGGAGCAATCGGGGTCCGCGATATATCGCAATCTCGCTAAATATCGCGGCCGATACGCTCGATCTAGCGCAATGGTCAAGTCACCGGTCGGATGGCCTCGATGGTTGCCGACACCACGTATTCGGTGATATCGATTCCCGGCGCCCAATCGCGAATGAAGGATTTGCTCTCGTCTTTTGGCGTCACGCGAACCGCTGTAAATCCGCTCGCCTCCAGCATCGCTTCGATTTCCGATTTCAGGGATGCGCCGGCCACGCATCCCGTATAAAGCGCCATGTCCCGCCGGGCCGCCGCCGGTAATTCGGCGAAGGCGACGACATCCGAAATAGCCAGGCGGCCGCCGGGTTTCAAGACTCGATACACCTCCGCAAATACCCGGGGTTTGTTCGGGGACAGATTGATGACGCAGTTTGAGATGATGACGTCCACGACCCCGTCCGCCACCGGTAAATTCTCGATTTCGCCCAGGCGGAACTCGACGTTCCGGTAACCGCCCCGCTCGGCGTTGGCGCGGGCCTTGGAAATCATTTCCGGAGTCATGTCCACGCCGACGACTTGCCCCGTATCGCCGACCTGCCGCGCGGCGAGGAAGCAATCGAAGCCGCCGCCGCTGCCCAAGTCGAGAACGGTTTCTCCCGGTTTCAACGCGGCAATGGCCTGCGGGTTTCCGCACCCCAGCCCCAGGTTTGCGCCTTGAGGCACGGTCCCGACATCATCGGCGGTGTAACCGAGCTTTTGAGACAAGATCTCCGCGCTCGCCGCAGGCGAGTCGCGGGATGTCGAGCCGCAACCACAACCCGCGCCGTTGCTTTCCGCTACATGGCCATAGTGTTGCCGGACCGCCTGTCGTATCTCGTCATGCTTTATCGCATTCATGGATTTCTCCTGCTGTTTGAGGTTGAGACGCCCGTTGCGTCGTACCCTTACAGACGGAGACCCGATAAAAAAGACGCAAGCTTCTTATCAATCGCAGCTTTCATCGCAATTTTTGCGGCGTGGTTCGTAACCGACGATGTGGCCTCGTCCGATTTCGATGTCGCAACAATTCAGCAATTGTCGGCGTAACTTTTCCCTGCCGCGCTGTATTCTGGATTTTGCCCCCGAGAGGGAAATGCCCAGATGCTCGGCCACCTTGCTCTGGGGTAAGCCCTCCAGTTCCGACAGGACGAGCGCCGAACGATAGGTTTCTGGCAGACCGGCGACGAGGGGCTGAAGGCAGGCCGCCAACTCGGCGGCATAATCGCGTTCGGGCTCGGGCGCCGCTAATTCGTCGGGAAGCTCGTCCCACGGCTTTTGTGATCGGTAATGGTCGGCTATGGCGTTTGCCGCGATGCGAAACAGCCAAGCTCTGATACTGCCGCGGGATTTAACCGCATGCAGGCTGACGTGGGCTTTGAGGAATACATCCTGCAGAATGTCGTCCACCGCGTCGCTCTCGCGCACGCGCTTGGCGATGTAACCGCGCAATCGGGTCTTGTGTTCTTGCCAGAGATCGGTCATCAGGTGTAAAGCTCCTCGAGAGGGTGAGGATTTGTAGGATGGGATGGGTTGGTTTGGATGCGACCGACGTCGTTGCTCCAAAAGAGGCAGGACGGGCCAGCTCCGACGCGGGAGGACGCGATAAGCTTTGAATGGCACCTTCCACCCCTGCCCTCCGGGTAACGGTCAGGAAGCAGGCAACGGTAGAATCTCACCGCAGTGCCGTGACCACCTCGCGCACCAACTCCGGGCCACGATAGATGAAGCCGGTATACATCTGCACCAGACTGGCCCCGGCGGCGATTCGGGCGACGGCGTCGGCGCCGCTCATGATCCCGCCGGCGGCGATGATCGGCAGTTCCCCGGCCAACAGATCGACCAGTTGCCGCGTCACGGCCAGCGCCCGTTCCCGCAGGGGTGCGCCACTCAGTCCACCAGATTCGCCGGCGTGGGGTAGCCTCTCAACCCCGGCCCGCGAGAACGTGGTGTTGGTGGCGATGACGGCGTCGAGCCGGTAGCGGCGCAGGGCCTGCGCCAGCGTTTCTAAATCCGTATCGGCGAGGTCCGGAGCGATTTTGATCGCCAGGGGCACGTGACGACCATAAGAGTCGGTCAGGCGCTGCTGCTCCGCTTTCAGCGCCGCCAATAGCTGTTCCAGCGCCGCGCCATATTGCAGATCGCGCAGGCCCGGCGTGTTGGGCGAGGAGATGTTGACCGCGACATAGCTGGCCCAGGGATATACCTTGCGTAATCCGATCAGATAGTCATCGATGGCCCGCTCGACCGGGGTATCGGCGTTTTTGCCGATGTTGATGCCCAGTACCCCTTTGAAGCCGGACTGGCGTACCCGCTCGACCAACGCATCCACGCCGTGATTGTTAAACCCCATCCGATTGATCAGCCCCTGAGCCTTTGGTAGCCGGAACAGCCGGGGTTTGGGATTGCCCGGCTGAGGGCGCGGGGTGACCGTACCGATCTCGACAAAGCCGAAACCCAATGCCGACCAGGCGTTAATACATTCCCCATTTTTATCCAGACCGGCTGCCAGCCCGACCGGATTGGGGAAGTCGAGGCCCATGACCCGGCGCGGAGCAGCGGGGACGCGCGCCGCGAAGCAAACGCCCAGCGGTTGAGCCGGTAGGGCGCGGAGAGTATGGATCGTCCAATCGTGAGCGGTTTCGGGGTCGAGTTGGAACAACAGGGTGCGCAACGGGCGGTAAAACATCGGCGTTCTCGGATTAGGGCGGCAAGCGCGGCAGGCTGATGCTCTGCGCGAGTAAGGATATCAAGGAAACAGCCCGGATTCAGGCGAAAAGGTCATCTCTGCGCCGATGGTGGATTGAAAATGGTAATAATCGATACCTGTATTTTGGCGTACTAAGTCGCGAAGCTGTGGCGGTGGACAACAGGATTGAATCAATAGATACTATTTTCAACGCTGGTTATTCCCATCTGTACCAATATTCCACAAACTACAGGCAACGTGCTCTTCTTTCACTCACTATCCTCCCCCGCGTGACTCGGGAAAGGATCAGTGAACGGGACATTTTTCCGACATCAATTTAACTTGCCGAGAGTCACTCCCATACTCGGGAACTCGGTGTCCTGAAAAAACCACACTAGGTAAATCTGAATGCGCAAGCTTCTGATTCTAAGCACGGGAGCGGTCGAGGAAACGTTGATCCAACAAATCTCGGCGGCCGACTGGGAGGTCTACTGGGCCCAGGATCCTGGTTTGGCGAGAACCCTGCTCACCGAGCATTCCTTCGAGGTCGGTCTAACCATCCTGCTCAGTTGCGAACCCGAACGTTCGGTCCAGTGGCTGATCGATCTGGTGCTGGCCCGCCGGAGAATGCAGTGGGTGATGGCGCTATCCCGCCAGTGTCTCGACCGTAAGCTGATTGCGGGGGTCGTCGCGGAACGTTGCTACGATTACCATACGTTGCCCATCGAGCCAGAACGATTGATCGTGACGCTCGGTCATGCCTATGGAATGGTTGCGCTGGCCGAAACCTCGCTCCGCCAACAGCGCGAGATGGAGTCGCAGTATGGGATGATCGGCAATAGTCCCGCCATGCAAACCCTGTTTCGGGGTATTCAGAAAGCAGCGGAAGTCGACGTCCCGGTTCTGATCACCGGCGAGAGTGGCACCGGCAAGGAACAGTCGGCTCGCGCTATCCACGAGTATTCCGCGCGGGCGGCATCGCCGTTCGTCGCCATGAACTGCGCGGCCCTGCCCGCCAATCTGATTCAGTCGGAACTGTTCGGTCACGAGAAAGGCGCGTTTGCCGGCGCCAGCGAGCGCCGAGTCGGCCACATCGAATCCGCGAACGGCGGCACGCTGTTTCTGGACGAGATCGGCGACCTCGCTCCCGAACTGCAAGCCAACCTGCTGCGCTTTCTGGAGGAAAAGAAATTCCATCGGATGGGCGGCACCAAGCCGATTCCCGCCAATGTCCGGATCATCGCCGCGACCAACACCCATCTCGAACAGACCGTCCGGGATGGCCGGTTCCGCGAGGATCTGTACTATCGGTTGAACGTGTTGCACCTGCGAACTCCGAGCCTGCGCGAACGCAAGGGCGACGTCGAATTGCTGGCCCGCTACTTCTTCAACAAATTCACCGTGGAGACCCGGACCGTCGCCAAGGGCTTCAGCCGCGATGCGCTGGAAGTGATCAACCGCTATGACTGGCCGGGTAACGTCCGGGAGTTGATGAACCGCGTTCGTCGGGCGGTATTGTTGAGCGAGGGACCCTACGTCACTCCCAACGACCTGGAATTGGAACGGCGTTCGCTGGGCCGGGGCTTCGTGACCCTGGATGAAGCCCGGATGGCCGCCGACCGCGAAGTGATTCAGGCGACGCTGCTGCGGACCCGGTTCAACATCGCCCGGGCCGCCCAGGAGTTGAGCGTGTCGCGCATGACGCTGTACCGATTGATGGAGAAGTACGATATCCGTCGGGACAACACCTGAATTCCGACGAGCGTCACCCGAGCAACGCGGCTTCTCGGGACCGATCCACCGCATCGACTGGATCGGCCCCGGACCGCGCGCCCGCCCGTATGGACGTGACTCCACCTTCGTTCGACCCGAAAACCTTCCTCAAAACCCTGACCGCCCTGCCCGGCGTCTACCGGATGCTGGACGAGCGCGGCGAGGTGTTGTACGTCGGCAAGGCCCGCAACCTCAAGCAGCGGGTATCCAGCTACTTCCGGGAAACCCAGTCCTCCGCCAAGACCCGCGGCCTGGTCGCGCGGATTCGCGCCGTCGAAGTCACGGTCACGCACACCGAGACCGAGGCGCTGATCCTGGAAAGTACCCTGATCAAGCAGTTCAAACCCCGTTACAATATTCTACTGCGCGATGACAAAGGCTATCCCTACATCCATGCTTCCGCCGGCGACTTTCCCCGCCTGACCCTGCATCGCGGGGCCAAGCGCGCGCCAGGCCGCTATTTCGGTCCTTATCCGAATGCCCAGGCTGCTCGCGATACTCTGAATCTGCTGCAAAAAATCTTTCGGTTGCGCTCCTGCGAGGACAGCTTCTTTCAAGCGCGCGGTCGCCCCTGTTTGCAATACCAAATCCAGCGTTGCACCGCGCCCTGCGTCGGTCTGGTCGATCGCGACAGTTACCAGCGGCAGTTACGCGACGCTATCAGCTTTCTGGAAGGCCGGAGCGGGCAGGTGATCGAGGATCTCGCCCGACGGATGGAGGCCGCCGCCGCCGCGTTGCGCTTCGAGGAAGCAGCGCTGTACCGCGACCAGATCGCCGAGTTGCGACAAGTCCAGCAACGCCAGCACGTCGAGGGCGAAAGCGGCGATCTCGATGTGGTGGCCTGCGCCGCGCGGGGCGAGGTGGCCTGCGTGCAGGTATTCGTGTTCCGCGACGGTCGGTTGCTGGGTAACCAGGCTCTGTTTCCGCGTCTGCCTGAAGCCGAGGACGCGAGCGCCGTGCTGGGCGCCTTTTTGGCGCAGTACTATCTCGACCGGTTTGTTCCGGCCGAACTGCTGGTCAGCCACGAACCGACCGAGGCTGAATGGTTGGCGCAAGCGTTGCGGGAACGGGCCGGCCGGCGAGTCGCCATCACCGTCCGGGTTCGGGGCGAGCGCGCCCGTTGGCTGGAAATGGCGCAACGCAACGCCGAACACGCGCTGGCCGCGCGCCTGTCCAGCCAGGCCGGGATACGTCATCGCTTGGAGTCCCTGCGGGAAGCGTTGGGCGGCGAAGGCGAACTGACACGCATGGAATGTTTCGACGTCAGTCATACCCAGGGCGAGGCGATGGTGGCGGCGTGCGTGGTGTTTGGCCCGGAAGGCCCCATCAAGGCCGACTACCGTCGTTACAACATCGAAGGCGTCACTCCAGGCGACGACTACGCCGCGCTGTGCCAGGCGCTGACCCGTCGTTACGCCCGGGTGCGGACGGAAGAGGGTCGGTTGCCCGACCTGTTGTTGATCGACGGCGGTCGGGGCCAGTTGTCCCAAGCGCGGGAGGTGTTGGAACTGCTGCGGGCGGCAGGCGTGCGGGTGGTGGGTGTCGCTAAGGGACCCGAGCGTCGCCCCGGGCTGGAAACTCTGTACTTGTTCGGAGAAAACCGACCTCTTATACTGCCTCCCGACTCGGCCGCCCTGCACCTGGTGCAGCAAATCCGCGACGAGGCGCACCGCTTCGCCATCACCGGCCATCGCCAGCGACGGGCTAAAGCTCGCACCGCGTCCGCCCTCGACGCTATCGCCGGTATCGGCCCCAAGCGCCGGCAGGCCCTGCTCCGCCAGTTCGGCGGTCTCAAGCAGTTGGCCCGGGCCGGCGTCGAGGACTTGGGCCGGGTAGACGGCATCAGCGCCGAATTGGCCCAGCGTATTTACGACGCTTTCCACGGTGAGGCCTGATCGCTCATGCAACTGAACCTGCCCACCTGGTTGACCCTGCTGCGGATCGCGCTGATTCCGGTGTTCGTGGGCGTGTTCTTCATGTCGTTCCGCGGCGCCAATCTGTTGTGCGCCGCGCTGTTCGGATTGGCGGCGCTCACCGACTGGCTGGATGGCTATCTGGCGCGGCGGCTCGACCAGACCTCGGCGTTTGGGGCGTTCCTGGACCCGGTGGCCGACAAGCTGATGGTGGCGGCGGCCCTGGTGTTGCTGGTCCAGGCGATCCCCACTCCGTGGATGGCGGTGGCGGCGGTCATCATCATTGGCCGCGAGATCGCTGTCTCGGCGTTACGAGAATGGATGGCTCAGATCGGTAACCAGCGACGGGTGGCGGTTTCCATGATCGGCAAATTCAAGACCACCGCCCAAATGGTGGCCGTGCTGTTGCTACTGTATCGAGAGCCGTTGGGTTTTTTCCCAACTCTGGAGATCGGTTTGGGGCTGTTGCTGATCGCGGCGGCGCTGACGCTATGGTCGATGGCGCATTACCTGATGGCGGCCTGGCCGGTGCTCCGGCCCCGTGGAAACGCTTGACAGCTAGTTTTTTCGCGTTAATATCCTTTTCCCACGCGGCGGGAATAGCTCAGTTGGTAGAGCACAACCTTGCCAAGGTTGGGGTCGCGAGTTCGAGTCTCGTTTTCCGCTCATATCCTTCAAATACTGAGAATCAGGATGATTCGCCTAGCTAGGACAACCTTCAAGGCAGGGAGTATCCCTGAAAGAATCAGCCCTGAATTTTGGAAGATTCGTCTTATAAGAATATTCTTCAAAGTAGGGCGTATCCCCTGAAAGAATCTTTCCAAGCTCAGTATTTGAAGGATTTTTTTTTTCAAGACTGAATTCTTTAGCCCGGGTGGTGGAATGGTAGACACGCTGGACTTAAACAAACTTGTTCTTTGAGAATTTGGCTACTTTGTCAAAAAGCGCAATTGTGAAAAAATGGTTTGTCAAAGAAAGAGTGGATGATTCAAGGTTTGTTGAAATTTGCAATTCTTCTATTTCAATGGCTGAAGCAGCCTCATGACATGGGCTTCACTTCAACTCTTTCAAAAAAAGGGCATTGGAACTCAAATGTTATCGCCCAAATCAAGCAGGTATCGGAATCAGGAAAAATTCGCCGAAAATTCCGCTATCCGATATCATCGAAAAAAACCTTCATCCGCACTATCACTCCTTTAAACTCAAAAGGAGATTAATCGAAGAAGGAATAAAAAAGAACGCCTGCGAAAGATGCGGTATTGCTTCTTGGAATGGCAAGCCATTGGCAATGGAGCTTCATCACAAAGACGGCAACAGGGGAAACAATTTTCTTGACAACCTTGCTTTGTTATGCCCAAATTGCCATAGCCAAACTGACACTTTCAGGTCAAAGAACAGGAAAATTTGAGTGCATTTGGGGAAACCTGAGATGTAGAACCTCTCAAATTCGGGGAAACCTTCTTCATAACGAAATGGCAATCCCGAGCCAAGTCCCAAAAGTTTGGGAAAGGTGTAGAGACTTGATGGGAGGCACCTAAATTTTAGCTGCTGTTAAAACACGGTGAAGGGAAAGTCCAGACCACAAAACCCGATGTTGTTTCGGGCGCAGCGAAAGCTGTAGATGGTAAGAAAATCCAGTGGCCAGCAACGGCCGTGCGGGTTCAAGTCCCGCTCCGGGTACGAAAAAGCCTGACAGTCGGTTGATTGTCAGGCTTTTTTATTGTGCCCCCGGCATGGGGCATGGCAGGCTACAACGGAATATTTAGAGTACCTTATCGGTCAAGTCCTGTGCATCTCTGCAAAAAGTTGAGGGGGTTGTGATGGTTAAGCAGTATCCCTCAACCATCTGAACCATCTTAACCCTTTCAACTTTGGTTCTGACTTTAACAAGGTTAGGTGTTTACATGTTTGCAGCCGATAAGGTTGGTTGGAAGGGGCTTTTCGTTCCAGGCCCGGTGCATGGCCATAGCAGCGCCGAGTGCCGTAGCCTGAGCTACTTCGGCTGCAAATATCTCCATTTCCGGAGAAGCAGATGCCAGGAGTCGCATGTACCGTTCATTTTTTGAAAAACCCCCATCCACAAAAATGCGGCGGACGGGTGAATGGCCGATGGCTAGTCGGGTGGAGGCGGCTTGTTTTTTCACTAACTCCTGCATGAAATCGTCGTAGGCCTTCAGTGCAGTTTGCAGCTTCGTTCCGCCGCCGCCATTACTTTTTTCTTTTTTGTAAAAATCCGTTGGCACGCCGCATTCGTTGGCTATTCTTTTCACAGCCTGCTCGTGTTCATTGCCCCCAAAATAGCGGGCCGCCTTCACGGTCTTACCCACGAAAGTCAGGTAGCACAGACAGTCCTGCGCCAACTCGCCGGCCGTCAGCGGTTCATGGTTGAAAGGGTTGAGGGAAATGCACCAGGTGCCGGTCGAAATCAGCACGAAAGGTTCCCGGAAACTCGACAGGTAAGGAATCAGCGCTGCGGAACTGTCGTGCAGACCTGTGCCGATGTGGTATTTTGGATGTCGGGTTCCGGCTTTGAAAGGAGGAAACTTTTCTGATAGACGCTCCGCTTTCACCCATTCATGATAGTCTTTTTTTTGAAAATCCCAGAGCATGGTATGACAACCGAGGCTGGTCATTTCACTGCAAATTGACCCTTCAAACAAGAGGGAAACCCACTGCGGAAGGTGCAGGGAGTATTTTATTTTATTGAAAATCAGCGATTTGTGGTGTTTTAGCCAAAGCAATTGCAGACCGGAATTGAGGTGGCCGAGCAGGGGAGAGGCCGTTTCGAGGCATAGTTTTTTCTGGCCGCCATATTTTTTCAAAAACCAATCGAGCAGGTCGGGGGGGAAGGGTTTGAGGTAGTTGTAGAGCGGGGTAAGCGGTTGCATATCCTCACCGAGGTGGACGAAACTGGCCCCGTAAGTCGTGCAGTTGATGGCCCGGATTTGAAAATCAGGATGGTGGAGTAGGGTAGCGGTGGTTTCCAGGATCCAGTCTTGCAGCAAGGCGATGTCTTCACAGGGGTCGCCGTCGTCGTCGGTGGTTTCGGGGAGTTGGATGCTGGTTTCATGAACGATTTGATAGTCCTCGTCGAAGACGAAGGCTTTTTTGTTGGTTTTGCCGATGTCGAGGATGAGGATGTGGTTCATTTTACAAGCCTGTCGCCATGCTTTTTGTGCCCCGTTTTTGTATCAATTTTTCCCTGATTTTCAATTCCCGGAACATCCCCAACGGCTCCAGCGCCCCACCACTTTTCATTCTTGCCTCCGCCACCAGTGGCCGTACATCCGTGCGGAAAGCAGCCTGCAATATCTCCTGGCAGCGCACCGTGTCATTCTCCAACTGCGCCTGGTTCAGTGCCTTCCGGTCCACCAGCAGTGCCTGGGCGTAGGCAATCAGGATGGCCTCGACCGATTGGAGCAGGTCTTCGAGGGGGTCTTTCACGTTGTGGCTGGCGTCAATCATCAGGTTGATTTCGGATGTCGGGGTTTCGGATGTCGGATTTCGGATGTCGGTAGCCAAGGCTCTACCATCAATTAACTCATTGAAAATCAGGAATAAATGATACGGGCGGATGCTGCCTACCGTCAGGTCGTCGTCACCGTACATGGAGTCGTTGAAATGGAAACCGCCGAGTTTGCCCTCCATCAGCAGCAGCGCCACGATTTGCTCGATGTTGGCATTGGGCAAGTGGTGGCCGAGGTCAACGAGGGTAAAAGCCTGCGGCCCCAGTTTTTGAGCATAGAGCAGCGATTGCCCCCAGTCGCCAACGGTCATGGAGTAAAAATTCGGCTCGAAGGCTTTGTACTCCACGAACATTTTCCAGTGTGGTGGCAGAGCGGCGTAGATTTCCTGCAGGCTTTCCAGCGTGTTTTGAAAGGCCCTGCGGAAGTTGAGTTGACCGGGAAAACACGACCCATCGGCCAACCAGACGGTGAGCGCTTCCGAGCCGAGCGTCTCGCCGTGGCGAATCACTTCAATGTTGTGTTCGACGGCTTGCCGCCTCACGGCTTTGTCCACGTGCTGCAAACTTCCAAATTTGTAACTCAGGGCCTGATTGGGCTGGTCCTGGAACGTATTGGAGTTGACCGCATCGAACTTCAGCCCATGCGAAGCGGCCAGTTCACGGATGGCCTGCCCGTCCTGCGGAATGTCCCAGGGGATGTGCAGGGAGATGGCCCCGCTGCTGCGGTTCAGCGCATGGAGCAGTCCCACGTCCTCGATTTTTTCTTCCAGGCTGCGAGGCTCGCCGCCACCGGGGAACCGCCCGAAGCGGGTGCCGCCCGTGCCGAGTGCCCAGGAGGGGGTGGCGACCTGAAAGTCCATCAGATTTTGCAAAATATCCTGTACGCCGAGGATTTCGGAAGCGAGGAAATCGAGGCGTTTTTGGTGGAGTGCAATGTGTGTTTCGTTGTGTAATTCGATGTGAGAAGTTATGTTCATCGCTGAATTTTAATATGAAAAGGTAATTTAAAATCAGGCGGTTCTGATTTGAAAATGCGCATGACAAGTTCATGGATACTGGGTGGAGGTGCATTTTGAAGGCGTGGTGTGGCATAGGCAATTGATTCTCATCTGTTTTCCAAAAAATATTTCCATGCAGGTTCAACCCGGATGGTTTTATTGTCCACCTTGATATCCGCTGTTTTGTCCCTTGTTAAAATTAGCCCATCCTTCAGGTCCAGGAATTTCAGGGCCGCTGTCATGCCCTTTATTTCCCGCTCTTGGGTGACCTGGTCGTAGAAATCATAGCAGACATTGATGGGATACCCATTTTCCCAGAAAAAATCTACTTCCTGTTTTTCAAGGAAATAATGGGGTGTCAGGCCCTGCCGCCGCAAGTGTAAAAATACGGCGTTTTCGAGCACCCGTCCCCTGTCTTCACTGATGCTCATAGCATATTTGAATGCAGGGTCAACACAATAATATTTGCTGGGATTGACAGATTGTACCCTGACCGAACGGTGCCAAATATCGGTTTTGAACAACACATAAGCTTCTTCCATGTGCGATACATAATCGAAAACAGTGTTTTTAGCAATGGTAAACCCCTGCGATTTGAGGTCATTGTAAACCTTGGTAAGGCTGAGCGGATTGGCGAGGTTTTGCAGGAAGAATTTCAGCAGATATTTCAGCATGGCCGGTTGCTTTACGGAAAAACGCACAGACAAATCCCGGTATAGCATTAGGTCAAGATATTCGTTGATGAGTTTGCGGTGAAGATTTTCCTGGAGGAAAACCAATTCGGGGAAACCTCCCTGCGCCAGCCACTTATCAAACCAATGGAGGGCTACCGCCTTGTCCTTCGGTGAATATTGGTCCGGAAGGTTTATATCGTTGAATTGCAGGAATTCGCTAAAATCCAGCGGAAAAACTTCATAGGGCAAGGTGCGTCCCCGCAAAGCATAGGCAAGCTCCCGGGTCAGCAATCTGGACGAGGAACCTGTGATATAAATCCTGCACCGTTCCGTGTCCCATAGCCTTCTGACGAATTTCTCCCAATTATCAACTTCTTGTATTTCGTCAAAGAAAAACCAGGCCTGTACCTCACGGTTGGTAGGGTACAATTCATAGTAAGCCTGCACGAGCAGGTCCATGTCCTCCAGTTTCAGCGGGAAAAGCCGGTCGTCTTCAAAATTGATATAAACCAACCTGTCCGGAGCTACTGTCTTCCGCAACTCATTGATAATGTGATACATAATATGGGTTTTCCCCGTTCGTCTTGCTCCAACCAGCGATATTATTTTTGGGGTATCAATAGGAATTTCCAATGCCCTCGGCTTGGTGGTGTCAATGGGTTGGCCGATAAATTCCAAAATCAGATTTTTAAAAACCTCCTTTTTGTTCATAACTGTTTCTTTTAAAGAAGACAAAAATAAGCAAAAGTGTCTTTATCAATAAATACAAGATAAAATAAATCCATCCTTCCCGAAAGGATAACCTTGCGCAAACCCATCCATCCGCCATGGAAACTTTACCTCAAAAACCCCATCGCCACGCCCCCGTCCACGTTCAGCGCATTACCCGTACTCTTGTTTAAAAGCCCGCTTACAAAAGCGAATACCGCATTGGCAATGTCCTCCGGCAGGATAATTTCACCCAACAATGTCCGCTTGGCGTAGTAGGCAGGCAGTTCCTCCACCGGCACGCCGTATGCCTTCGCCCGGCCCTCCGCCCAGCCACCCGCCCAGATGTTCGAGCCGGCGATGACAGCATCGGGGTTCACCATGTTTACCCGGATGTGGTCGGGGCCAAGTTCGGCAGCGAGCAGGCGGGTAATATGCGCCTGGGCAGCCTTCGCAGTGCCGTAGCCCACGTTGTTGGGGCCTGCTACAACGGCGTTTTTGCTCACGATATTCACGATGTCGCCGCCAAATCCCTGCTTGCGCATCACGGCCACGCCCGCTTGCGAAACGAGGAACTGGCCCTTCACGAGGATGTCCTGCAATTTGTCCCAGTCCCCCACCGTGTGGTCGAGGATGCCCTTCGAGATGCTGATGCCCGCATTATTTACCACGATGTCCACTCCGCCAAAGGCGAGGCAGGCGGCCTCGAATGCCTTGGCGACGGAGTCGGGCTGGGTAACGTCGAGCGGTGTGGTGACAACTATGTCCTTGCCAAAGGATTGGAGGAAGTCAGTTTTTGCCTCAGCCAGTCGCTGCTCGTCCACGTCGTTCAGCACTATGCAGGCACCTTCGGCGGCCAGTTTTTTGGCGGTTGCCAGGCCGATGCCGCCGCCGCTGCCTGTCACGAGCGCTACCCGTCCGCTCAGGGGTTTCGGCCTTGGCATACGCTGCAATTTTGCCTCTTCCAGCAGCCAGTATTCGATGTCGAACGCCTCCTGCCGGGGCAGCGCCGTGTATTCCGAAATGGCCTCGGCCCCCCGCATCACGTTGATGGCGTTGATGTAAAACTCGGCGGCGACACGGGCGGTCTGTTTGTCCTTCGCAAAGGTGAACATGCCAACGCCGGGGTAGAGGATGACAACGGGATTGGGGTCCCGCATGGCGGGGGAATTGGGGTGTTTGCAGGACTCGTAGTAGGCGGCGTATTCGGCCCGGTAGTTTTCAAACTGTGGAGTCAAGATTTCCGAAATCTTTGAGATTTCGGAAATGTGCGCATCAGGTGAAAGTTGCAAGACCAGCGGTTGGATTTTTGTCCTTAAAAAATGGTCGGGGCAACTCGTGCCCAATGGAGCGAGGCGGTCGAGGTCGTTGGAGTTGATAAATTCGAGTACCCGCTCGTCGTCGGTGAAATGGCCCACCTTGGGGGATCTCGGATTTTGGATTTCGGGTTTCGGAGGGGGGGAGCATAGGCCTCGCAAGATGGGCGCAATGGCGGCTGCTTGCTTCTTACGAGCCTCAGCGTCAAGGCTTTGCATTTTGGCACCGCCGAAAACGGGACGTACTGCCGAACTCCGGTTCGGCAGTGTTTTGCTCGCTGCCGAACCGGAGTTCGGCA
>JRYF01010584.1_pt1 | contig 26474 bp, 23 predicted proteins | sample 235331 | NCBI WGS metagenome assembly JRYF01 (sample SAMN03074217, study PRJNA261475) | activated sludge metagenome | biome: Wastewater Treatment Plant; feature: Wastewater; material: Activated sludge; isolation source: activated biomass of a wastewater treatment plant treating hydrocarbon... ...
CTTTTCATGAAACCTCATACTTATATGAGCATGATTTAAACCCCGATTTCAAATATAATGCCAGCCCCAATGATCCGGAAGTGTACAAACGAAAAGTCGTCAGAGGGGGTTCCTGGAAAGACATAGGATATTTTCTTCAAACCAGCACCCGGGCATGGGAGTATCAGGATACCTCCAAATCATATATTGGTTTCAGATGTGCCTTAACATTCCTGGGCAGATCAATCAACGACTTTTAATGAATAAAATTCGTATTGAGCATACTAAAAACCCTTACAAAATAAGTTTTAATGGTGTTCGCTGTTTCAAAGTGACTTTAGCCATTTTTGCAACAGATAACCATTCGTATTCCGTAAACATTGGCAAGAATGGTACTTATTGCCAAACAAGCCTTTAAATCAATTATTATTAAACTAAAAAAAATTCAAATAAGCGATGAGTTTTATAAAATCTAAAGGATTTAAATATTTTAAAAATCTGGTTATTGGATTAGGTGCATCAGTGGTGATGCTCGGTGCTTTAGGTAAAATCAATAGCTACTCCTGGGGAGGGATTGCGATTACCGCAGGCCTTGTGGTCGAAGCCATCCTTTTTGCATTCTTAGGAATCATAGGCCCTGAAAAAGATTATTATTGGGAAAAACTTTATCCCGGCCTTGACAAGCACAACGCCAATCTGAAGCCTCTCACGGCAGGCCCTTTAGATACAAGCGTTGTTTCTGCACGCCCCCTGGATGCTGATACAGTAGAGAAAAATTTGGGCGGTATGCTCAATGAATTGCAAGATATGTCCAGAAACTTAAGCGCACTGAAAGCTTTACAGGAAATTGATTTTGAAGAAACTTCAGAGCAGATAAAAACCATGCACAATTTTTATGGAAAAATGACGGAAGCCATGGTTTCATTGAATGAAACTGTAGAGGATACAAAATTATACAAAGAGCAAATGATCACTTTAAATAAAAACCTGTCCTCATTAAATTCAGTATATGGCAATGTATTATCGGCATATCAGATCAGAGGATAACGAATGAACGGGTTTTTTCATTCAAACTAATTTTAACTTAAAGAAAAATATAAAATATGTCAATACCTAAGGAACCCAGACAACTCATGATCAATATCATGTATCTGGTACTTACAGCGCTGTTGGCTCTCAATGTTTCTGCTGAAATCTTTAATGCGTTCGAAATGGTAGACAGAGGATTAACTTCTGCTAATAAAGCATTGGATGAGAGCAATGCCGCATTACCGGCTACCATCAAAGACAGAGCACGTAAAAATTCGAAATTAGAAATTTATGCCCAAAGAGTGGATGAAGTGCAGGCCCTTTCAAGGGAAGCCAATGATTATATAGACGAATTGGTGAATATTCTGATCGACGCAGGTGGCAACAAAAATGGTGTTGTAGATGACGGAGACTTTGTAGAAGTAGACGGTCGACTGGAATTGAGAGGAAAAAGAGACTATGATGCTACCACACGTATTATGGTCAACCAGGGTCGTGGTGAAGAACTTAAAACCAATTTATTAGAATACAGGGATAGATTTCTCGAGCTTTTTGATGAAAATGAAAGACCACAATATATGTCGAAAATTCCAATCGATATAGATGATGAAACCTGGAGATCCAGTAAAACAAGAAGAGAGGGTTGGGCAGATTTCACATTTAATCATATGCCGTTAGGTGCAGTAATGCCCATTTTCTCTAAATTTAAAAACGATATTAAGACTTCTGAAGCTACTGTGTTGAATTACTTAGTAAAAAAGGTGGGAGGAGAAGATGTAGTCCTTGATCAATACACGGTCGTTTCAGCACCTAAAAAGACTTATGTCATCAAAGGAGAAAATTTTGAATCCGATATTTTCTTAAGTGCTTCGGCAGGAACTTCCAATCTAACGGGTATTGATATAAAAGTAAACGGATCTACCTTAAGAGTAGGTGAAGACGGAGTAGCAAGATTCGTCACTCCATCACCAACCGTAGGAAGAAAGACATATAATGCTGAAATCCGGGTTACCAATCCGGTGACCGGAGAAGTGAAAACATATACCAACACCTTTGAATATGAAGTAGGAGAGCGGTCAGTGGCTATTTCACCTTTAAAAATGAATGTATTTTATATTGGTGTTGACAATCCGGTAGAAGTATCAGCTGCTGGAATTTCCAGCAATGAGTTGAGAGTTTCAATGAGCGGCGAGGGAGGTGGCAGTATCAAACCCAATACTGATGGCACTTTCACTGTCAATGTGACTACCCAAACCCGTCAAAATGAATTTGCAGTAATCAACGTGAGTGGAGGTGGCATAACTGCTTCCAAAAACTTTAGGGTGAAAAGAATTCCAGACCCTGTACCTACTTTATCCAACCAGCCCGGAGGGGTAATGGGAAGTGGTCCTTTCAAAGCTCAAACAGGGATTCTTCCTAAGTTAGATGGTTTTGATTTTNNGATGGTTTTGATTTTGACGCCCGTTGTGAAATAGTTGAATTTGATGTAATCAGACGACCGGCAAGACAAGACCCTGAAATTATCAGAAAGCATATGGGTGGTCGCTTTAATGCTGAAATGATAGCTATGTCTAATAAAGCGGCTCCTGGTGACTTTTATTATTTTGAAAATGTAATGTGCCGCTGCCCAGGTGATCAAGCCGCAAGAAATTTGGGTTCTATGAGTTTCCGGATCAATTAAATACCATTAAAATTCTATCACATGAATAATAAATTAATTCAGTTGATTTGCCTGGTTTCCCTAATGGTGGGAACTTTCAATACTTTGAAAGCGCAAGATCCTTCAAGGGCAGAATCCTTTCGCACTGAATCCAGTACGCCTATGGAGGATATGTACATAGACGACATTGTTAAAAAGAATCTGACCATTGACAACCGGGTACTTCCATATCAGCCCATCAGAGAAGCTGATATAGCCTGGGAGAAAAGAATTTGGAGGTTGATTGACACCCGGGAAAAAATGAATCTACCGTTCAGATATCCTCAAAAACCATTCTTTAGTATCCTTCGGGAATTGGCTGAAAATGGTGATATAGCGCTATTCAAAGATGAAGGATTCAGAGAAATTCTTACAGTCGAAGACCTGAATAACATCATGTACAGAACCGATACAACCACTGTTTTTGACTATGATGAGTACATTGAAAAAATCCAGGTCACAAAAAGTGAAATCAACTGGGAAGATATCAAGAAATACCGGATTAAAGAAATTTGGTTTTTTGATACCAAAACTTCAACCATGAAAGTCAGAACCATCGGAATATCACCAATAAAAGACGAATACGACGATCTGACGGGTCAAATAAAATACTCCCTGCCATTATTCTGGGTTTATTATCCGGAAGTCAGAGAACATCTGGCACGGCACAGAGTATTTAATGAATTCAATGATGCTGCTCCAATGACATGGGCTGATCTGATGGAAGCAAGGTTCTTTTCAAGTTATATATTCAAAGCCTCCAATGTCAATGATGTTACATTGGATATTATGTTTGAAAAATCTCCTAATCCAAATATGGATGTTTTACTACAGTNNAATATTCACTTTATGAAAGGCCCCGAATTGGGGCCTTTTTTATTTCCCACCAGGCAATACCCCCTACTAAAATGTATTCAATCCACACTACCCAATAATAGAATTCTCTTAAACCCGTGTCATACAATATATAGGAAAAAACAACCAGATATGACCAAACCAGAGGATAAATATTTCCTGTCAAGGTTCCTAAAAATATAATAGGTATAATATACCAGGGATGAACGGTTGTAGAAATACATAAAAACACTGTCCATATGATCAAAAAATGAAGTAATAGTTGTGGCATGGCGCTTTTCTTTAGCCTTACGGCAAAATACAACACAATAAATGCAAAGATTGCTGATAATCCTGGACCAATCCAGGCAATTTGATTATACCCTGTCAAAATATATCCGACAAACCTCAAGAGATAATAAATACTTGCATTGAATTCAAACTTTCGAAAATACAGGTCAAGACTTTGAAAAAATGTCCTAAAATCATGATTTACAAATACTGGTAAGAAAAGGATTGACGTGATCAAAATCGTAACTGATGTAAAAAGAATCCGGGTCTTTTTGTCTTTACTGAAATACAAAAACGGAGATATAATAAGAGGCACGATCTTTACTCCCATTGCCAGACTGAAATACCCGGCAGCCTGAAATGGACGATTTTTTATAAAATAACAATAATATAATCCTGCCAGAAATGATACCATGATCACTTCTATATGTAAGTTCCCAACACCCTCTATCATCACCAAAGGATTGAGCCAATAGATGATCATCCATTGCAAAGATTGCCCGGTTGACATCAATATTCTGTAAATAAAATACAGTCCTGCCATTTCCAATATTAAAAAAATAGATTTCAATGCCATACTAAACCCTTCCAATCCGGACGAAACTTGCAAAGCTACCCAATACAACACTTGATTCACCGGTGGATACACCGAGTAATATCCGGGTGAATTCAATTGCTCAAAAACATCTTTGTGTGTTTCCATGATGGAATGGGTGATTTCTGCTGGTGTGTATTGATAAGGACTGACACCTTCCGCAATCACCAAGGCATCCCAATAAAATCGATATACATCATCTGAAAGACTAGGAAAAACAAAAACCAGGGATATTCTTCCTAATGTACCGGTCCATATCCAGAACCATAGGGATTCGTCTTTCCAGGCTCTATTTATACACAAAGCATATATTCCAAACAAAACTGAAAAAGAAATAATGATTTTGTGAAAAGAATCCTGTACTGCCCATTCTCCTACCCATAGAGTACTCAAAACAAATATGACAGCCAGAATGTATCGAATCACTTTTCTAATGAAAGATGTCTGATGGAATAAAAAAATACAGTAGAATAACCAAAAAAGAGAAGTAAATGCAAAAGAGTGAATAAATGATTATCCAACTTATATCCCATATATACAGCAGTTGCAAAATACAGCGCTAATATTCCTTCAAAAAGTGTCACCAGGGAAACCGGTTTGCTCAGATAATCTTTTTTATTCATAAACTGATCTGTCAAACTCTGAATATTGAACTTTGGGGTACGAATAAAAGAAGTTTTCTTCCCTAAATAACCTTTTACAACGGCTATAGAATTATGTAATGACAACCCCATGGACAGAGAAAGAAAAACCGGAAAAATGAAAATCATCTTAAGAATGGTCATGTACAAAGGTCTTTCTTTATTGGCAAGATCCACATTGGCATAAATGTATACAATAATGATGCACAGGAGAGAAATTCCAAAAAATGAAAAAACTGATTGGATATACACTGCTGAACTTAAAAGGATCAATATAGGTACGCTCAACACACCTAACAAAAAAACAAACAGATATACAGAACTTGATAATAAATGCATCATTGCATGAAATTTTATGAAGGGATGAGCCTGGGACTTCAATACCAAAGGAATCAATTTTTTTGCCGTTTCTGCGCCTCCTTTCATCCATCGAAATTGCTGCGACTTTAATCCATTCATTTCCGACGGTAATTCAGAAGGAGAGCCAATATCCTCCCTGAAAATGATTTTCCATCCTTTCAATTGTGCCCGGTAACTCAGATCCAGGTCTTCTGTCAGTGTGTCTGCTTCCCATCCACCGGCATCAATAATGGTTTCCTTCCTCCAAACCCCCGCAGTACCATTAAACTGAAGCCAAAAATCAGCATAATCCCTTCCCTTTTGTTCAACGGTGAAATGAACATTCAGCTGAAACGCCTGTAAACGCGTCAATAAAGAATACGATTCATTGATATGCTCCCACCTCGTTTGTACTACTCCCACTTTGGGATCATTGAAAAGCAAAACAGTCCTCTTTAAAAAATCAGGATGAGGAAGAAAGTCGGCATCAAATATAGCGATCAACTTTCCTCTGGCAAAAGGAAGGGCATCACGCAATGCACCTGCTTTATATCCACTCCTTAGCGGTCTTCTGATGTGCTCTATCATAAAGCCCCGGGATTTGTAAATTTCAACTTTTTGCGCTGCAATTTCTTTTGTAACATCATCAGAATCATCAATAACCTGAATTTCCAACTTATCTTTAGGATAATCCAATTGTGCAATATTGTCTATCAACCGTGCGATGACATATCGCTCATTATATACAGGCAGTTGCACCGTTATCAATGGTAATGAATCATGATCCAATGAAATGGATTGTATATCCCGGCTTTCATTTTGACTGGCTATTTTATAAAAACGGTACTGAATCAACAAATAAAACTGAGTTAAACAGAAGAGTGTGATGGCCAGCAGCAATACCACATAAATCCAAAACAAAAAAGTGCCAACGATCAACATCATTTCTTCAGATCAATTTAAAAATCGTCCATAATATTTTATGCCCTGCTAATATAGTACCCTTTAATGTACCAGATACCTTTGATTGACCAATTCTTTGGCGATATCTCACAGGTATCTCTGTGGTTTTCAATTTCATTTTCGCAGCACGAACCTGCATTTCAACCGTCCAACCAAAATCTTTGTCCTGCATATTCATGGCCATAAGAATATCGTATCGAATCGCCCGGAAAGGGCCTAAATCAGTAAAGTGATGGTTATATATTAAACGAATTAAACCGGTTGCCAACCAATTACCAAAAATTTGTTGCGGCAACATTGCCCCCTTTTCCATTTGTCCCAATGCTCTGGAGCCTATGACCAAATCACAACCCTCCTCCAGAATAGGTTGAACCAACAAAGGCAATTCTTCCGGATAATCAGAATAATCTCCGTCTATAAACACCACTATGTCTGGAGGGTTTGTTTTTAAACGAATATATTGTATGGCCTTCAGACAGGCGTTGCCGTAACCTTTTTCCTTTTGAAACAAAACGGTTGCTCCTTTGGCTTTAGCTGCTGCTGCAGTATTATCCCAGCTGTTATTGTCACTAACAATCACTTCACGTACCCATGCTGCCGGAATATCTTCCAACACTTTTCCTATTGACTTTTCTTCATTAAAAGCCGGAATAATCACGTCAATGACTGGATGGGTTATGGACATTTAAATCTTCTCTATTTTCTTATCCATTAATAACATTACTTAAAAAAATACCGAATAAGGTGAGTGTGTTTTTAAATCCAATGTTCCGGTAATAATAAAAAAAAGATTTCTTTGTGATGGCTTAACACACTATTTAATTGAGGAAAGTCATTTCTATATTCTGGAGATCAAACCAATCACAGTATTCAAGAAAAGAATTGAACAATGATTTTAAATATAAAATTAATATCGGCTGAAGAAAGCCATAGTTGATATTATTCCTAAGATGCAATATCCATTGGGCAAAAATAACTCAAAATCTCTTCTGCTATCCCTGTTAGCAGGGGTGTTGGTATTATTTGTCGCATCCTGTCAAAAAGATCCTGTATATACCGGCTCCGATATTGAAATTTCATTTTCTTCCGATACTTTAAGATTCGATACTGTCTTCACTTCTATTGGTTCCGCCACCCGTTTTGTAAAAGTATTTAACCACCAGAACCGGGCCATCTCTATCAGGGAAATCCGGCTTAGTGATGAAGGTCAAAAATTTAGAATGAATGTAGATGGTGAGTCATTGACGACTGCTCAGGATGTTGTGATTCAAGCGAGAGATAGTATTTATATTTTTGTAGAGGTAACCATCGACCCGGATCAATCATTTTCAGTGAGCCCGTTTATTATAGAAGAGGCCATCGAGATTTTTACCGGTGCTGATACGAAAAAAATCATTTTAGAAGCCTGGGGTCAAAATGCAAATTATTTCCCTTCCCGTTCATCCAAAGGAAAAATTAATCTTCTGAGCTGTAATCTCAACCGCCTCACATGGAACGACCCTCGTCCCTATGTGATATATGGGATATTAATCATTGACAGTTGTGAACTGATCATTCCGGAAGGCGCCAGAATTTTTGTACATGGAGGAATTGTCCGTGAAGGAAATGTAGTTTACAATGATGGAATGATCGGATTTTTAGAAAATGGAAAAATCAATATTAATGGAAGTGTTGATAGGCCGGTTGTGATTCAGGGGGACAGGTTAGAACCAGAATTTAGCCAGATTCCCGGGCAATGGACAGGAATCCGCTTTTTTGAAGGAAGTCGGGGCAATACGATCCGTCACGCTGAAATCAGGAATTCCCTGGTAGGAATCCGGGCTGATTCATCTTCACAGGTTTTGATTGATAAGAGCAGAATCTTCAACACTGCAGGTAGCGGCATTGTTGGCGTCAATTCTGACATTTCAATACATAATTCTCTCATTTACAATAATGGTGGAGCCGGTGCACAATTTGTTTATGGAGGGAATTATGAGATTGTGTACTGCACATTTGCAAATTATAACAATCAATCAGAGGCCGTGATTCTGACCAACTATCTGTGCACTGATCCTTTATGCCAGGATGTCATTTTTACTGCTCCGCTGAACGCAAGTATTATTAACACAATTGTGGATGGAAACGCCGCAAAAGAAATCCTTACTGATGATGCATTCAGAGGCCAAAACCCTGAAATGTTTCAGGTAGAATGGGCCAACTGCGTCATCAAACACAATGAACCCAATACACATTCTTCCCTGAACGGTTGTAATCAATGCATTTTTATCGGTAACCCAGATATGCTCTTTGAATCCAGGTCAGACCACAATTACAGGTTGGTAGAAAACTCTAAAGCCCTAGGAGTTGCTCAACCCCTATCTCATATCACAACAGACATTACCGGGTCTACGAGAAAGATGAGTAATCCGGATGCAGGCTGTTTTGAATTTGGAAATTAAACCCGATTGACTGATCAGATAATTTTTATGATTATATCAGCTGATTTCAACAGCTTTCACCGATCTGAGTAATAGAAGTCCGACGATAAAAAATGCGGCCAACACCAAGACAGAGTACCGCATATTCCCGGTCAGATTGTCGACAAATCCAAATGAAAAGGTACCTACTACAATTGCAACTTTATACAAAACATCGTAAAAGCTGAAATAAGATGTTGTATCCTGATCCTTGTTCTTCAACATTTTACTATACGAAGAGCGGGAAAGGGATTGTATTCCACCCATCACCATTCCTACCATAGCCGCTAACACATAGAAAAATAATTTACCTGTTGTAAAATATGCTCCGGCACATATAAAAATCCAAATGATCAACATAATCGACAAAGAGGATTTATTGGAAGTTTTAGAGGAAACCCAAGCAAAAAAATAAGCACCTCCAATGGCTACCAATTGAAGAATCAAGACCAAAATGATCAATTCAGATGCAACAAATGATAATTCCTTCTCAGCGAACACAGTTGCCAGATACAAAATTGTTTGAACGCCAGCAGAATAAAAAAAGAAAGCCAATAGAAATCGCTGGAGCCAGGGTTGAGATTTTAATTGAATGAAAACACCTTTTACCTCATTGTACCCTTTGCTCATCATCCTTAAACCCATTTTTACAGGTGAATCTTTGGGAAGATATTTGAAAGAAATTTGAGCAAATCCGATCCACCAAAGTCCCACCATTACAAATCCTATTCTCGCAGGAAGTTGGGCATCCTGTATTCCAAACCAGTGAGGTTGCTGTATCATCATCAGGATTCCTATTAACAGAATGACACTCCCAATATATCCATAAGAGAAACCCTTTGCACTCACTTTATCATATCGGTCTTCCGTTACAATAAGGGGTAAGTAAGCATCATAAAAAACAATACCCCCAGCAAAACCAATGGTCGCCAGAATAAATGCTGAAGTGCCCAGCCAAAGCTGAGGTTCTCCTTTGAAAAAATACAAGGTTATACATGCTATGGAGCCCACAAGAGTAAACATGCGCAAGAAAAACTTCCTCTTTCCTCCATAATCTGCAATGCCCGACAACAACGGTGAAATAAATGCTATGATCAGATAGGATGCAGAAACCGCATAGGAATATAAGGCGCTATTGGAAATGTTTCTCCCTCCAATGCTCACCCAATCAGGAGTAAACTGAATAAAATAAATAGGAAATATAGCTGTTGAGATGACCAACGCATAGGCAGAATTAGCCCAGTCAAAGAAAGCCCATGCATTGATCACTTTGTGATTATTTTTTTCAATGGGTTCCTTCAAAACTGATTCGTTTTTCATTGGATTTTTATCCAAGATAGAAAGTTTATAAAGACTTGTATTCACTTGTTAGAAATATCTTTAATTTAGGCCTGTATCGACGATTAGTATAAATCCAAAATGAAAATTATCATCCTTTCAAGAAACCCTTCCTTGTATAGTACTGAAAGCCTGTACAAAGCAGCCTATAGGAGAAATCATCAGATTTCAGTCATTGACCACATGCATTGTGATGTTTATATTGAAACCGGCAACCCGCATATCATGTACCTGGGTAAAAAAATAGAAAATGCAGATGCCATAATTCCACGGATCGGATATACTGCAACTTTTCACGGCGCCGCCATCATCCGTCAGTTTGAAAGCATGGGGGTTTTCACTACACTCGGGTCACAACCCTTATTGAATGCGCGCGACAAACTAAGTTGTCTCCAAATACTGTCAGCCAATGGTTTAAGTGTTCCAAAAACTATCGTGTCTGACAATTATGACTCTATAGCTTCTGTAGTGGATCAGATAGAACAATACCCGGTGATTATCAAGTTATTGAATGGTACGCACGGTTTGGGAGTTATTTTAGCTGAAAATCGCTCCAATGCAGAGTCGATTCTGGAAGCATTCTATAGTGCACGACAGAAGGTGATGATCCAGGAATATATTGGAGAATCTCAGGGTTCTGATCTCAGGGCATTTATAGTGGATGGAAAAATTGCAGGTGCTATGAAGCGTCATGCGGCACCGGGTGAATTCAGATCCAATCTGCATAGAGGTGCCACAGCAGTGCCCTATCGCCTTACAGATATAGAAATGAAAGTGGCCATTCGTGCTGTCAAAATCCTGGGTTTGAAAATAGCCGGTGTAGACCTGCTTCAATCCCGGCGAGGGCCGCTGATTTTGGAGGTAAACGCGTCACCGGGCTTAGAAGGTATCGAAAGTGTCACAGGCAAGGATATAGCCGGACGTATCATTCAATTTATAGAGGACAAAAAAAGAAGGTGATGGAATATTGGTTGACAAGGAAATATGAAGATTTTTACAAACCGCTGGAAATTAACTCCAACTCCATACTACCCGGAGAAAGTGCAGAATTCAAAATTTTAGTAGGAAAACTTCCCTCCGGAAATCAGATTTCGATCGTAACCCATGTATATCGCAGTGAAGTACCCGGCCCTACCCTACTCTTATTGGCCGGTGTGCATGGAGATGAAGTTAATGGAATTGAAACACTGAGAGCCATGGCGGAAGAAGGAGATTTTAATGGCATTCTGAAGGGTAATGTCATTGTGATTCCTCTGCTGAATATATTCGGTTTTATTAATTTTTCGAGAGAAGTACCCGACGGTAAAGATGTGAATCGCAGTTTTCCGGGCATAGCCAGTGGGTCATTGGCATCTAGGGTAGCCAGTCTGCTTACAAGAAAAATCCTTCCTTCGGTGGATCTTGCCATTGACTTACATACCGGAGGTGCGAGCCGTTACAATTATCCCCAGACTCGATATGGTAAGCAACATCAACATAGCGAACCATTGGCCATGGCGTTTCAGGCACCTTTTACGATTCAGAATAAAGTGATTGCCAATTCCTTCAGAAAAGCATGTAAAGATCTGGAAATCCCGGCCATTGTATATGAAGGGGGAGAATCTGTGCGATTGGATGGTTATTCCATTCAAAAGGCAAAGGAAGGAATATTGCGCGTAATGAATGCCATGGAAATGACGGATATCTGGCTCCCCAGAGTACAATCTCCAAGATATCACATTTTTAAAACTTCCTGGATTCGCGCTCCTCATTCTGGTATTTTCATATGGACTAAGTCTTCAGGTCAAAGCATTGAAAAAAAAGAACCCATAGGAATGATCAACGACCCTAACGGAATCAAATCAGTAACCGTTCTTGCAAAAAGAAATGGTATCATCATTGGCCACAATAATGCATCTGTGGTAACACAAGGTGATGCACTTTTTCATATAGCCTACGATTATGAAAAAATGGATTAACACCGGATTTTTGTTGGTTTCCATTATTGGAAACCTCCTGGGACAGCGTGCACTCGAACACCGGATGCAAGACATACTGGAATCTGGCCAATGGGGAAAATCGGAAACAGGCATCAGTGTCATAAATGACCAGGGAGATGTTCTATTCTCTAAAGATCCATGGAGAAAAATGACACCGGCATCAACATTGAAACTGATTACTTCCTGGACAATCCTTGATATTAAAGGGTGGAATTTTAAATATACTACTACGATATACCATAATGGAAGTATTGCTCCGGACGGAACACTGACAGGAGATATAATCATTAAGGGCTCTGGTGACCCCACTTTAGGTTCACCCAGAGAGGAAGTAGGTCGCAATTTATACAGGCTCCTGGATGAAATCGTTGAAATGGTAAAAAAGCTAGGAATACAGTGTATCGATGGAAATATACTGGTATATAATGGGGCATTTGATGAAGAAGCTGCCCATCCCTCGTGGGCATGGAATGATGTGGGAAATTATTATGGAGGAGGAGTATATGGACTTAACATTAATGAAAATGAATATTCTTTATATTTCGATCGCGAAAAACCTGAGGGCAGTCAGGCAGTGATCGTTAAACACGAGCCCCTCATTGAAGAGCTGACTTTTGACAATTATGTGACGGTAGCTGGCCGAAATACAGGGGATCAGGCTTATATCTATGGTGGTCAGGGTTTTTTTCATAAAATCATAAAAGGTACGGTACCGCGAGGCAAAGGTGAATTTGACATCAGAGGATCCATGCCACATCCCCCCGGCTTTTTTGCGGAAGCACTTAAAAAAGCATTAGATCAGGCGGGCATTTCTTCAGAGAATTCACATGTCATTAGGAAAATAGAAGATCAATCTTTAAAAAAACTAGGTGAAATTACTTCTCCCCCTCTTTCCACATTGGTTTCACTCAATAACGCTTTCAGCATCAATCTGTATAGTGAAGCATTTTTAAAAACACTGGCAAAAGACGGAACACGCAAAGATGGGATAAAACGCATATATGAACACCTTCAAAGTGAAGGATTGAATGTCAATGGACTTCTGATGGCAGACGGCAGCGGCCTCAGTCCATCCAATGCAGTAGCGCCGCAATTTTTCACTACCTTCCTTCTGCACTATCTCAAAAAGTGGGAAAAAAAGCCGTTCCATACCACACTCCCCAAGCCCGGCAGCGAGGGAACTATGAAATATTTTCTTAATGGATCCAAAGCGGGCAGAAAAATGTGGGTGAAATCCGGTTATATAGGTGGTGTATTATCCTATGCAGGATGGATGGAAAATGAAAAAGGCAACCGGGTAATTTTTTCCATCATGGTTAATCACATCGATGTACCTGCCTCCAATGTCCGGAAAAATATTGAGCGTCTACTTGAAACCATTTATCATCACTCCAATTAATCCTTTTCCATGATCCGAAACCCGACTATAATCCAACTATTAATTTTACTTTTCAGCTTGTTCATGATGGGGTGTCAATCATCCAAACATGAAGATAAAGAATTGGGGTGGTATCTGTCATCTGCCAAAGGGAGGGATGTGTGGCAAAAACCTGAACTGGTAATACAAAAAATGGGGAAAATCGCAGATAAAACGGTCGTCGATATCGGTGCAGGTACCGGTTATTTTACTTTTCGTCTTGCCTTTCATGCGCAAAAAGTGATTGCAACAGATATTGACCCCAAAATGGTTGAATTAATGGAATTGTTTGCTTCACATCTTCCAGTTCATATCCAGGAAAAAATAGATATCCGGCAGGTGGAACCTGATCATCCGGGAACAATTGAAGGAGAGGCTGATATATACCTGTTGATCAATACCATTACCTACATCAATCATCCTGTCGATTATTTGACTCTCATCCATCAGCTATTGCCTGAGGACGGAATGGTAATGATCGTCGACTTCAAAACCCTTTTCCTTGAAGTGGAAGCGCCTCCCGTGCATGAGCGGATTGCTCACGACATCATTGTTCAATGGCTTGTTAAAGCCGGCTTTTCCAAAGTGGAATACGACCTGGATTTATTGACCAATCAATATATTATATTGGGTTGGAAAAATGAATAACGGCGCTTTAAAGGGTTACTTTTTGGTCAAAATCTTCTTTCTCTCCGGTCCGGTGGAAACCATAGAAATGGGAGTCTGTAGATAATCTTCAAGTATGCGGATATAATTCTTAGCCTGTTGTGGAAGGTCATCATATTCACTCACATCATCGATAGAGCGTGACCAGCCCTTACTGAGTTGGTATACCGGATCAATTTTTGCTTTCATCATGTCAAATGGTACTTCATCGGTAAGGTGGTCTTTGATTGAATAATGGGTGCAGTACAGGATCTCATTGAAAGTGTTGAGTACATCGAGTTTGGTAATGATCAGATCCGTTACCCCATTGATCATAGTTGTATATTTAAGTTGCACCAGATCCATCCATCCACAACGACGTGCTCTGCCTGTGGTGGATCCGAATTCATGTCCGTATTCCCTCAAGAGATTACCGGTTTCGTTTTCCAACTCTGTAGGAAATGGACCGCTGCCTACTCGTGTACAATATGCCTTGGCGATTCCATATACACGGCCAATTCTGGACGGGGGTATACCCAACCCACTGCACACGCCTGAAGAAATGGTGTTGGAGGAAGTCACATAAGGATAAGTACCAAAATCAATATCCAGCATGGAACCTTGAGCCCCTTCCGCCAGAATTTTTTGCCCTTCCTTGAGGGCATGATTGACAAAATATTCTCCATCAGTAAACTGTAATTTCTTTAATTCCTGGATGGCTTCAAACCATTTTTCCTCTTCCTCCTTCAATTGAAAGTCTACATCGGGATACAAACGAATCAGTCCGAGATGTTTATCTCTCAATGAAAAATACTGACTTTCAAAGTCGGCATAAAACATATCGCCGGTACGTAATCCATTACGGCCAGTTTTGTCCATATAAGTAGGGCCTATTCCTTTGAGCGTTGACCCAATTTTTTCTTTGCCTTTGAATGCCTCTGAAGCCAGATCAAGATACCTGTGGGTGGGAAGGATCAGGTGCGCCTTCTTTGAAATGAAAAGCCGGTCTCTAAACATTATATCTGCTTGATCGAGGGATTGCAATTCTTTTATAAAAGATCCCGGATCGATGACAACACCATTCCCAATTAAATTGGTGGTGCCTTTCCTGAAGATACCGGAAGGAATGGTATGAAGGATGTATTTATTGCCATCGATTTTGATCGTATGCCCTGCATTGGGTCCTCCCTGAAACCGGCATACCATATTGTATTGATCCGCCAGATAATCCACAATTTTACCTTTCCCTTCATCTCCCCACTGAAGGCCCAGAATAACATCAACCGTCATAATTTATTTATTGCTGATAGAAAAAGCAAATGTAGGAAATGATTTAGATAACCCGATTAATTTTTCATTAAGCCTGGAACACCGGCAAGATTGCTGCTTCAAATACAACATAAGGCTATAACTATATTCACACTTCAATGAAAAGCAATCATGGATATTAAAAAATAATTGCTATTTTATTAGATCACATAGATTAAAAGGGTTGTTTATATGGGAAATAATCGGATTGCTTTTGCACCTGGAAAAGTCTATCATGTATATACGCATGGCAATGCAGATGACAATATCTTCAGAGAAGAAAAAAATTACTACCGATTCATTGATAAATACAATCAATATTTACCTGTCATTGCTTATACTTTTGCCTTTTGTCTAATGCCCAATCATTTTCATGTATTGCTAATGGTAAAAAATGAAAATGAATTGGTAACCTATTATAGTAAAAAGTACAAACAGAAATCCATCGAAGAAATCCGGAAAAACCTTGAACAATACAATGCCCAACAATTCAGCAATTATTTAAATGCTTACGCAAAATATTTCAACATAAAGTATAATCGAAGAGGCAGCCTTTTTATCAACAATATTGGTCGAAGGAAAATAGAAAACAGGAAATATTTTCTCAACGCATTCCACTATATTCATTCCAATCCAGTGATGCATAAATTTGTAACAGATCCCGGAGAATACAAATTCTCTTCATTTAATCATTATTTAAAAAAAAATGATGTTGTGATTGAAAAGGAACTGGCTAATCAACTATTTCCTGAAATTAACCATGATATAATGCTGAATGAAAAGGAATTAGGGCAGTATACTTTGATAATGCGCATTTATTACTAGCAACCCGCAAGAATACTGTTTAAAATACTTCATAATGCTTTGATTATATTCATACCTCTTTGAAAGGCATTCTTGCGAGTTGCAATGGATAAAATTTTGATTATTAAGATATTATTGTTATATTAGCCGGGATATCCGTATCATTGACTTATGGAATGAGGGAAGTTTTTACTAATTGATGAAAGTTCATTTGAAAAAGGGAAATACTTGATCAACAATCATCAGAGTCGATAATAAATTATAAGATATCCAGAGTCATAGAAGACATGGGTGCGAGTTGAATATGGAAAATCCAGTTACGATTCCATTTTTTTTTGGGGAAAAGTATTTTCATAAAGAAAATAAAAGCAAAATGTTAAACACATTAATCAAACCAGGAGAATGGCAAAGGAGGGGGAAGAGCGAGTGGAATAAGTTTTCTAACATACCCCACCGGGATTCGAACCCGGATCTCCCCCTTAGATTGAGGGGCTTTATCCAATTAAGCTATAGGGAATTCAATCCTTGTTTTAGTGGAATTTACAAACGATATACACTTAATTTCAAAGCTTATTCTCATTGCAATAAAAAAGCAAAGTTAAATTAAAGTTATGAAACAATATAAACTTATAAATATTTTTGTAAATTTGCTTTAAAACACGCATATACCATGCTACAGACATTAATCAAAATAGGAGAATGGCAAAGTCAGGGGAAAAGTGAGTGGGATAGGTTTTTGGAGAAGCCGAAAATACTTCATGAGGATAAGAAAGGTAATAAAATTACTCAATACGTTTTGCCAATTATTTTTGATTTGGATGCCGGTGAGGTGATTGTTGAAAGTGAGAATTTAAGGGAATATAGGGAAAGTGATGTAGAAAATTTGAAATCATTGAGTATTCAAGGAGGGAACAATAAAGCAATCTACGTAACAGTTCCCCCAAATAAACTTATACAACTCTATAAAACCTTTTTTGGAAAGGAGGATGATAAAAACGGTGAAATTGAATTGCTGGAAGCTATTAAAAAAACAGATCAATCTTTGTTAACAGAATACTTCAAAGATCTACTTGAAGAAATATTTAAACTTAAAACTAAGGTTCTTGAAAAATTTCAATACTACAATGAAAATAAAGATGAATACAAAATAGATTTTAAATCTATAGAGAAGAATTTAGAGCTAGCAAAAAACGAAAATGTCGCTTTGGTTTATTTAATGATAAAAGCGGAACAGTATGGATTTTCTCAGCCGGTAGAGTTCAGTAAAATAGATGACTACCTGGCATTTTTAAATAAGAAGTTCATAAAGCAAGAAGGTAAAAATTATGCTGATGAAGGAAAATTGTTACAAAAGGTTTGCTATGCAAATGGAGAATTGGCATTTAATGTAAATGAATTAAATCTTAATGATAGGTATAGTTTGAACAAAATGTTTGTTACTGAGACAAAGAATTACGCTTCACTATTTAACGGAAAATTGTTCAACTTAAATTACCAGGTTAGCAGTGGAAATCAGGAGAAGCTTGATTATGCTTCTAAATTCTTATTGAATAATTTTAAAACAAGAATAGCAAATATTGACCATGTAATTATTCCACAATTTAGAAACAATGAAAAGGTAGATTGGGAATTGGCATTAACAGGTATTAAAAGGAAGTCAGATTTACTTTTCAGTTTTGATTCTTTAGAAAGTTTTAGCAAAAATATTGAGGATGAGATAGAACAGATTTATTGGATAAATTTTGTCGCATTTGAGTCAGATGGAAATTTTTTTAAATCAACTGAAATTATTAAGGATGTCAGTAAATTTCACTTTAATAAAGTAATTAAAGTTTTTAATAACATTAACTGGCAATTTAAGGAAGAAACTTTTGCAGATTGGAATAATGTGATGAAAGAGTATGGAAAGACGGGAAGGCTTAATTTCAATTCTATTTATGGTTTGATACCGCTCCGCAAAGACAAAGAAAAGAAAAACAAAGCACTTGATTTGTTTAAGATGATTTTGGAAAATAGAAAAGTAGATAATAATATTTTATTTGATTACTTCAGTGAATTGATACTTTGTCATTATTATGAGCGATACAGAAGTTATACAAATATTGCATCGTCTTCTAAGGACTATTTTTACTTTTCAGTAAGAAACAGTGTTTTCAAATACCTTGCTTTTTTTCAAGTACTTAAGAAACTAAAACTTATAGATATGAAAGACCATGAAATAATCCAATCCCAAAATGATGAAACACCAAACAAATATGAAAAAGCAATCCGGGATTTCTTTGACAAAATGGAGTTGAATCAAAACCAACAAGCAATATTCTATTTAGGGCGGATGCTTAATGCTGTAGAATACATACAAGTAAAGAAAAAAATTAAAAAGACTGTTATTAACCTTGTAAATTTTAACGGTATAGACAGGGATGATATTGAACGGCTTAGAAACGATTTAATTAACAAGGCAAGACAACATGGTCAAGTTGGAAAAGTGATTTTCACTAGTGGCAAATTCAGTGAGTTGTTTGATTACAACAATTGGAAAATGAGACCGACGGAAGCTTTGTTTTTTCTATTAACCGGATATTCTTTTGGCACAAATAAAAGCGATGAAGTCGCACGGATGGAAGTTGAATTAGAAGAAGAAAATGTTTAATCACCTTAAAACCAATAAAAATGAAAGAGATCATAAAAAACTCATCAGATTTTCTATTTATCTATGAAGCCATTCAATGTAATCCGAATGGTGATCCCGATCAGGAAAATAAACCACGGATGGATTATGCCACAAATACCAATCTTGTGACAGATACAAGAGTAAAACGCTTTATTCGTGACTTCTTGAAGTCCAATAGTCCAGATGAACGTGTTTTTGTTGATATGGAAGGCAACTCAAAAGTTAGTGTTGACAGTAAGTTAAAAGCAGTAGTTAAACGAACAATTGAAAACACTGTTGAATTGGAAAAGGCATTTACTGATAGTCCTGAATCTCTTAAGGTTTATCAAGAAGTAATAAATCAGAAGAAAGATTCTGAAGAAGTATGGAAAGAAATTACGGATAAGAAATTTAAACACAAAAATGTGAACTATGAACTACTAGCCTATTTAGTTAAGGAGAAGTTTATAGACATAAGGATGTTTGGTGGAGCTTTTGCAGTTGGTGGATTTACAAAAGCGTATACCGGAGCAATTCAACTTAATTGGGGTTATTCTTTCAATAAAGTGGAACTCATTGATTCCAGTTCAATTGTTACTATTATGAATGATGACAGCAGTACTTTTGGTAAAGATTATCGGGTGCATTATAGTTTGTTGGGTTTTAACGGTACAATTAATGCTCCGGCAGCGAAAACAACAGGTTTAACAGAAGATGATGTTAATGAATTTCGTTCTGCAATTTGGGAGAGTATTCCGGCATCACCCACTCGATCAAAATTAAATCAATATCCTAAAGTTTATTTGGAATTGGTTTATATCGATGGGGGTTCCAATGGCCAGTTTGGAGATTTAAGAAATCTTGTAGAAGTAAAACCTAAAAACGGAATTGATTCAAAACAGGTGAGGAAATTGTCTGATTTAGAGATTGATTTCAAACCACTTTTAGATCTCTTAAAAAGTAATAAAGGTGAAGGGAAAAAAATTAAAGAAATTATTATAAAGACTTCGCCTGAAATCAGTATTGAAGTATAAAAGCCAGCAATACCATGGAAATATTAAGTTTTAAAATCCGGGGTAAACTGGCACATTTCAGGAAGTATTATGCAAACAATACTGCATTTAGTTTTTCTATTCCACCGCGAACTTCTTTAATTGGAATGATTGCTGCTGTAATGGGAAAACAGAAAGATTCTTACTATGAAGAATTTTCATCTGAGAATCTTAGAATCGGCATTAGAGTTTTAAGCCCATTAAAAAAGAGCTTTCATCGTGTGAATTTTTTAAGTATTAAGTCACTTGGAGACATGTCAAAAAACTGGTCTTCAGACTTCAGAGGCGAAGGTGGTCGAATTCAAACCCCATTTGAAGTAGTAAGTGCATGGGATATTAGTAAGAAAGAGGTTATATACCAGGTTTTCATTTCTAATAAAGATTCCGGGAAAGCAATTTTTGAAAGTGTAAAAAACCATTTTCTAAAAAAAGAACCCATCTATAATATCTCGCTTGGCACAGCCAATTTTAATGCTTCAATTTATGACATTCAACTCATAGATAACCAAGCTTTAAAAATTGAAAATTCAAGTGACTTCGTACTAATACACTCTGCAATTCCAACAGAATTAGTTCAGGAATTGCAATTTGATAAAGATGAATACGATAGCTACAACTTTGTTGAAGAAGACATGATGCCGGGTGATTTTATCGGAAATGGAAACAGAGAAGTACGAAAAATGAATAAATTGCTTTTTTCAACAACACCTAACCCCTTAAGAGTAAAAATTTCCGGAGATTATTATCGGATCAAACTACCTGATGAGATTATCAATATTCAATTTATGGATTCATGAAATTTTATTCTCACAGTAAACAAACTGAAACGAATGAAACGATTGGTTCAAAAGAACTGAAAGTACATGTAAACGGTGTATTAGAGAAAGCCAAATCTCATTTAGCAAATAACCTTAATTTTGATATAACTTTCAATGAATTAGAATCTTTACTAGTATTAATTGTAAAGTTTCATGACTTGGGAAAATACACCTCTTTCTTTCAAAATTATTTGCTGAAAAAAGGCAAGACTGACAATGACAAAAAGCGTCATCCCCCTATTGGTGCTTTTGCTGCTTACAATATGCATAAAGATCTTAATGAAAAACATGCACTATTCAGCCTGTATTTAATATTTCTTCATCATGCTAACCTGACTGATATATTGCAATTTTCTGAAAAACTTAATGACTATTTAAAAAGAATCATTGATGATCAAATTGAAGACTTAAAAAAGTGTTCATCAATCATTGAAAGCGAAATTGAAATAAATAATTTTTCAGAAAAAATTTACTACCCGGAGGAAAGAACCATCAGAAGATCACTTAAAATTTGGGCAAAACGAAATCAAAACATACAAGACTATTTTTTAATCAACTACCTGTTTTCTCTTTTAATAGAAGCAGATAAATTAGATGCTTCAGATACCCCCATTTATAAGTTAAAAGCATTTGAAGCTGATTTTGTTGACAATAGATTTGGCCGCCCAAAAAGTAATATAAATGAATTAGAACCTCTCACCAATTCAGAACTTAGAAATTACTGCCGTGCAGAGGTGATTTCTAATTTAGATTCTCCGGACATTTTAAATCACTACATTTTCACGTTAACTGCTCCAACCGGAATAGGAAAAACAATGACTGCATTGGATTTTGCACTTAAACTCAAGTCTAAAGTCAGGAGTGATGAAGGAATCGAATCAAGAATCATATATGCACTTCCCTTTATCAATATCATTGAACAGGCATTTAACGAATACCAAATAACATTGCCTGAAGACATTGAGATTTTGGCTCATTATCAGTATTCAGATGTTTTCGGAGAAGAAAAGAAAGAAGAATATAAAAATGAAGACGGTTCCATTAAGAATTACAATCAAAAGTTAATGTCTCTCGACACATGGCAAGCTGATGTTGTTATCACTTCTTTTGTACAGTTTTTTGAAACCCTGATTGGCAATAGAAACAAGCTCTTAAAAAAGTTCAATCATTTTTCCAATGCGATTATCATAATAGATGAAGTTCAAACTTTGCGTCTCGACCAAATGCCATTAATTGGAACAACTCTGTATTATCTTTCAAAATTTCTTAAGTCTCGCATAATTCTAATGACTGCCACAAAGCCAAAAATTTTTGATTTAACACAAAAAGAGATTCTCAATTATGAAAATGAGATAGTCAGACCTAAAGAGCTGCTATCATCACACGAACATGTGTTTAAAGCTTTTAACAGAACAAAAATTGTTAACCTGATTAACAAAAAAATTGATAATACGGAAGATTTTATTAATGATATTTTCTCTGAAAATTGGAGTAAAAAGAAATCCTGCATCATTGTTTGCAACACTGTTAACAGGTCAATAGAAGTTTATAAAGCCATAAAGAAATATTTAAAAGAAAATGACTTTCAAAATCCAATTGAGTATTTATCAACTAATATAATTCCGGCACATAGATTTGATAGAATTGAAAAAGTCAGGAAAAAAATTGTGGGTAAAGCGTTTCCGATTTTAATTTCCACACAAGTTGTTGAAGCAGGTGTGGATTTAGACTTTGATATGGGTTTTAGAGATTTAGGGCCAATTGACTCAATTATTCAGGTTGCAGGTAGAATCAATAGAAATAACAACCCTGTTAAAAAGCATTCGCCACTTTATATAGTTGATTTTGGTGACTCAAATAAGATTTATGGAAGCCTAACAACCATTCAAGCATCAAAAACACTTAAAATTAAATCTGAAATACCGGAAAGTGAATATCTTTCTTTCATAGAAAGCTATTTCAACACCATTTCGGATAGAAGTTCATTTGACCAGTATAACAAAGTATTCCAATCTATGAAATCACTTTGTTATGATTCTGAAAATCCTGAAGATCATCCTGTATCAAGTTTTAAGATCATTGAAGAATCAAGGACAACAAAAGCAGTTTTCATTGAACTGACTGAATTTGAATCTAAACTAAGAGAACGCTATCTGGCTAAAATAAGAAATGAAATATCTAAAGAAGAATTTGAAAAAAAATATAAAAAAGAATTTCAACAAAGGATTATTTCCATTCCGGGATATTTATCCAATGAGTTGAGTCCAATAAATGAATATGAGAGCAATATTTTAGTTGTCCCTATTGAATTAATTGGAGTATATTATAATACAAGTACTGGCTTTGTCCGCAAAAAGCAAACAAACTCTACATTCTTCCTCTAAAAAAAATTGTAAAAAAGCGTTTCGCAACTAATTTATTGCCCATTATTTTCAAACATATTTACAATAGCAATGCATTTTTAATTGATTGAATTACAAATAAATATGTTACAATTGGAACCTTTCTATTTTCGAAACAAACGAGAATGATGGATACTGGTATGTACTGAGACATACCGGCAGGTAAAGCAAGATCAATGGATGAATTTGTTTTATGCAAGTGAGGGTAAACCCGGAAATTAAAACCATTGAATGGTCAAACGGAGCAGACTTGCATCCGGAAACACTTTTCAATTACATAATCCGGGTCAAAGTGTACCACCAAATCCGGAACAAAGTGTACCACACACTTCTTCTTATAAATTTTATGTAAATTGCGTTACGCAACTTACGTAACGTAGCTTGCGTAAGATATTAAGCCATGACAAACTTACTGTTCACAAAAATTCAATTCCCTGAAATTCAATTGTCAACCAGAGATGCAAACAAGCTGAGGGGATACTTTGGCAACTTATTCAAAGATCACTCAGAGCTCCTGCATAATCATTACAGTAGTGGAGCATTGAGATATCGATATCCATTAGTCCAATATAAAATCCTGGATCAGGTACCCACACTCATTGCCCTGGAAGAAGGAGCAAAATTACTTACCGGATTATTCCTGAAAATCAGCGAAATCAACATCGATGGAACGATATATGCCATCCACAGTAAAAACATTGAAAATAAAAAGGTGGAAATTGGATATTCGGAGGAATTGATGGAATATGAATTCAAGACATTATGGATGGGATTGAACCAAAATAATTATCTCTCATACAAAGCAACTGCCAAAGATGACCAGGCCAAACTCCTTACAAAAATATTGATCGGAAACATTTTATCTTTTTATAAAAGTGTCGGTTTACGCCTTGAGCCGCATCAAAAAATCCTCGCTAAATGTGATCTGAAAGAAAAACAGACCGGATTCAAAGGACAATCTATGATGGCATTTTCCGGTCGATTTCTTGCCAATGCCCATCTCCCTTCCGGCATTGGATTGGGAAAAGGGGTGAGCAGGGGATATGGTACTATTACTCCATTATAAAGGAGTAATCTTAGATGAACACTTCAACCGGTAGTATGCTAAAAAAATATTAATATTTTCTATCTTTACAAACATACCGGAAAGAAAAGATTGAATATGCAACTTCATATTAATACATACGGTACTTATGTTCATGTGAAAGATGAAATGTTTGAAGTTCGGGTACCAGAATCCGAGGGGTCTAAAGCCTATAAAAAACACCATTTTGCAGCAAAAAAAGTAAAGAGTATATTGATGCAAAAATCAGCAGCAATAAGTACAGATGCTGTGTTTTTAGCGTTGAAATTCAATGTGGATATAGTATTTGTTGAATATGACGGAAAGCCTGCCGGCAGAATATGGCACAGCAAATTAGGCAGCACAACCAAAATACGTAAAAAACAGTTAGAGACCAGCCTGAACAAAGAGGGTGTAAAATGGGTAAAAACGTGGATTACGCAAAAACTTGAAAATCAGGTAGAATTTCTGACCGATTTAAAAAAACACAGAGAAAGTAAAAGAGATTTGCTGGATGAAAAAATCGGCAAGATCCAACAGCAGTCCGTATCCATCCAGCAAATGGAAGGCCAGGCCATTCATAATATTGCCGACAGTATAAGAGGTATGGAAGGCACCGCCGGCAGGTATTATTTTGACACCCTCAGCCAATTACTTTCAACCGAACACCGCTTTAATGGCAGAAGCGCCAGACCGGCTTNNCTACGCTTATGGCATACTGTATGGTAGAGTGGAGAAAGTATTGATCATAGCTGGCATAGACCCATATCTTGGTTTTATGCACCGGGATGATTACAACCAGTTGAGTATGGTATATGACTTTATTGAACCTTACCGGATCCATGCAGAAAGAACTGTATTTAAATTATTCTCTGCCAAAAAAGTGAACCGGCAACATACCGATAAAATCACGAACGGATATACATTAAATGAGGAAGGTAAAAGACTGCTGGTAGAAAATTTTAATAAATATTTTGAAGAAGACACCCATCGCTACCGGGGCAGAAACCAAACCAGGGCGAATGCGCTTCAAATGGATGCACATACTTTTGCCAATGCATTAATCAAATANNAATCCGTATGATCACATGGGTATTGTATGATATTTCGAAAGACAAAGCAAGGAATAAAGCTGCAGTGTTATGTAAACAAGCTGGATTGTACAGAGTACAATATTCTGTATTTCTGGGTCAGATCAATACGAATGAAAAAGACACTCTCAGCTTGCAGCTACAGGAAATCATTGATGAATCGCAGGACAAAGTATATGTATTTGTCATGAGCAAAAGGGAACTGAAAAGTGCATCACTTCTCGGACAGGCCTTTGATAAAAAGCTGGTGACTGATGAAGTAAAAGCTTTATTCTTATAATGTGTATTTAACATGCTCTCATTGACACCTTCACATATCATCCAGTACCTGTATTGTCCCCGATTCACGTTTTTTGAATATGTGCTGGCTATTCCCCAATATGAAGAAAAGCATTTTAAAGTATTGAAGGGCAGGGAATTGCACGATATCAAACTTGAGCAAAACAAAAACTATCTGAGAAAGAAAATAGGCGCGGTGGAAAAACACCTGGATCAATATCTCACCAATGGACTGTTGCGAGGGAAAGTGGATGAGGTACTATTGTTAAATGACGGCAGTATGAGTCCGTTGGATTATAAATTTGCAGAATTTAAAGACAAAATTTTTGATACCTACAAGACCCAGCTCTTTTGTTATGCCTGGCTGATTGAAGAAAATTTTAATAGAAAAGTTAAGAAAGGTTTTTTGGTATATACGAGAAGCAAGCACAAGCTCATTGAAGTGGAAGTACGGCCAGAAGACATAGAAAAAGTTAGAAAAAGTGCTGAAGAAATCCACGTGATTATTGACAAAAATTTCTTTCCTAAAGCTACTACATATAAGAAAAGATGTTTAGATTGCACATACCGGAATATATGCATTCAATAGATTTCCGGAGTATAATTTATTTTAGTATTCAAAAATTAACACATTAAATTGTTGATTATCAATAGATTAATTATTCGGAAAAATTTAAAAAACACCTATAAACGTTCTTTGAATGGTTGTAAAGAAAAGAAAATATCTAGTAATAAAACCTATGTATGTTGTTGGTTTTGAGAAATATGTAATAAAAATCGGCTTAGAACCGATTGTCCA
>JRYF01000720.1_pt1 | contig 26452 bp, 28 predicted proteins | sample 235331 | NCBI WGS metagenome assembly JRYF01 (sample SAMN03074217, study PRJNA261475) | activated sludge metagenome | biome: Wastewater Treatment Plant; feature: Wastewater; material: Activated sludge; isolation source: activated biomass of a wastewater treatment plant treating hydrocarbon... ...
CAGCGGCGCGGCGCGCAGGCCGGCTACCTCTCCGGCGGCGAGCAACAGATGCTGGCGATCGGCCGCGCCCTGATGACCCAGCCGAAGCTGCTGATGCTGGACGAACCCAGCCTCGGCCTGGCACCCGTGATCGTTGCCGAGATCTTCGACATCCTGCGCCGGATCAACCGCGACGACGGCATGTCGATCCTGCTCGTCGAGCAAAACGCGATCGCCGCGCTGGACGTGGTCTCGCACGGCTACCTGATCGAGAACGGCCGTGTCGTCATGCACGACAAGGCTGAGGTGCTCAAGAACAACCCCGACATCCGCGACGCCTACCTCGGCGGGGCCGAAGGGCGGGACTTCAAGGAGATCAAGCACTACCGGCGCCGCAAGCGCTGGCTGGCTTGAGGGTCGGCGCCGCCCGGCGGCGCCACCCGCTTCCTGCGCCTCAGGCCGGCGTGAACACCGGCAGCGGCGGCCCGTCCTTGCTGCGCTGGAAGCGCACCTTCACCCGCTGGCCGATGCGGATCGCGTCGGCGTCGGTGTCGACGATGTTGGTCATCATCGTCGGCCCCTCGTCGAGCGTGACGTAGGCCACCACGTACGGCACCTCGGCCCGGCGCATCACGCTGAAGCTGTAGATCGTGCCCTGCCCGCTCGACTGGCGCCATTGCGTGCGCTCGCTGCCGCAGAACGGACAGGCCGCGCGCGGATAGTGGTGGTGCTCGCCGCAGTCGTCGCAGCGCTTGACGAGCAGCAGGCCTTCGACCGCGGCCTCCCAGAACGGCCGCGTTTCCGGGTAGACGGTGGGCGCCGGCATCTCGCGCCGGCCGATGGTCATGCTCATTCGCGCTCCAGGATCAGGGTGGCACTGCCGTGCCGGGTGCCGAGCGAGCCGCCGGTGCCGTGCGCCAGCGCGAGCCGACAACCGCGCACCTGCACCTTCGGATGCGCCTCGCCGCGCAGCTGGCGCACCGCCTCGACCACCTTGGTCATGCCGCCGCGGTTGCCGGGATGGTTGTTGCACAGCCCGCCGCCGTCGGTGTTGAACGGCAGCCTGCCGGTGCCCGAGATCAGGTTGCCGTCGCTGACGAAGCGGCCGCCCTCGCCCTTGGCGCAGAAGCCCAGGTCTTCCAGCGTCAGCAGCACGGTGATCGTGAAGCTGTCGTAGATCGACGCGTACTGGATGTCGGCCGGCTTCACGCCGGCCTCGGCGAACGCGGCCTTGCCGGTCCAGGCCGCGCCGGTGGTCAGCAGGTCGACCTTGCCGCCGCTCTGCGTGCGGACGAACTCGCCGGTGCCCAGCACCGCGACGACCGGGCGCTTCAGCGTGCGCGCGATCTCGGGCCGCACGACCACCAGCGCGCCGCCGCCGTCGCTGATCACGCAGCAGTCGAGCCGGTGCAGCGGGTCGGCGATCATCGGCGAGCCGACCACGTCCTTGACCGTCACCACGTCGCGCACCATCGCGTGCGGGTTGTGCTGGGCATGGTGCGACGCGGCCACGCGGATCCAGGCGAGCTGTTCGCTCGTCGTGCCGTGTTCGTGCATGTGGCGCATCGCCGCCATCGCGTACATGTTGACGGTGGTGGGTGCGTAGGGCAGCTCGAACGGCACGTCCGGCGCCGGCCCGTAGTTGCGCGGCGCCGTGCCGGTGGCCATGCCCTCGGCCTTGGGCCGGCCAGCGAGCGTGATCAGCGCCACGTCGCAGCGGCCCGCGGCGATCGCCGCCGCCGCGTGCGCCACGTGCACCACGTACGACGAGCCGCCGGTTTCGGTGGTGTCCACGTGCCGCAGCTTCAAGCCCATGTAGTCGACCATGCTCATCGCGCCGAGCCCGGGCGCGTCGCCAGCGCAGAAGTAGCCGTCGACGTCACGCAGCGTGAGCCCGGCGTCGGCGAGCGCGCCGCGCGCCACCTCGGCGTGCAGCTGCGCCACCGACTTGTCATCGGCGCGGCGGATCGGATGTTCGTAGGCGCCCGCGATGCAGGCCTTGCCCTTCAGGCTCATGCTGCCGCTCTCTCGGCCTTGACCGTGGCCGTGCCGGCGATCACGTTCTCTCCCTTGGCATTGCGCACCCACACGTCGTACACCGGCGGCAAGCTCCCGGCGCGCAGTTCGCCGCCGCCGGTCACGTCGTCGTCGATGCGCACCGGCTGCACGAAGCGGATCTCGAGGTGGATACGGCTCAGCGCCTCGACCCCCAGCGTGTTCCTCAGCGCCTGCCAGATCAGCGCCACCGACATCGTGCCGTGGGCGATGATCCCGCCCATCGGGCTCCTGGCGGCGAACTCCTTGTCGACGTGGATCGGGTTGTAGTCGTTCGTCACCGCCGCATACTTCATGATGGTGTCGAAGTCGACGTGCTTGCTCGACGGTTTCAGCTGCGCTTGCATCGGGCCTTCCTCACTGGGCGACGAGGGTCGTCATGACGCCGGTGAACAGCAGTTCTCCGGAGCCGACCTCGCGCGTCTCGGTGCGCACGCGCACCCACTTGCGTTCCTTCTTGATCTCCTTGTCGAGGCAGGACACCTCGGTGCGCAGCGTCTCACCGATGCGCGGCATGCGCCGGATGTCGAAGGTCTGGCCGCCGTGCACGCCGCCCGGCGGCCGCGGCGAGTTCAGCGTCAGCACGGCGTCGATGACGATCATCGCCAGCATGCCGGCCGGCATCACGCCAGGGTCGGCGTCGTTCGGATAGACGTCGCGCCACTTGGCGATCGTCGCCGTGTCGACGGCGAAGTCGCGCGAGCCGTAGTGTTTGCCGGGCTCGTAGTGGGCGTAGTTGAAGACGGGTTGCTCGCTCATGCCGGTTCCACCTGGGGGATCTTCTGTTCACTGCCAACCCGCGACTCGAAGCACACGCGCACCGGCATGCCGATGCGCACGGTCGCCGGGTCGCAGCGCAGCACGTTGCACATGAAGCGGAAGCCCTCGTCGAGGTCGACGAGGGCGAGCACGTAGGGCACGTCGCCGGCGAAGGCCGCGATCGGCGCGCGGTGAATCACCGAGAAGCTGGCGATGCGCCCCCCACCCGAGGCGACCTGCCACGTCAGCTCGCGCCCCTGGCAGTGCACGCAGGCATTGCGCGCATAGAACTGCGCCTTGCCGCAGGCCTTGCAGCGCTGGTAGCGGAGTTCGCCCAGGTTCGCGCCTTCCCAGTAGGGGCGGCTGATGCCGTCGGGCTGCGGCACGGGCTTGGCTTGGACTTCGGCCATGTCTCAGGACCTCCCCATCAGGATCGAGCAATGGCCCGAGAAGATGCCGCCGAGCGTGTGGGCCAGCGCCACCTCGGCATCCTTCACCTGGCGTGGCCCGGCCTCGCCGCGAAGCTGCCGCACCGCCTCGACGACGTGGAACATGCCGCCGGCGGCACCCGAAGAGCCGTACGACAGCAGCCCGCCGTTGGTGTTGACCGGAAAGCGCCCGCCGATCGCGAACTCGCCGGCCAGCGCCGCCGGACCGGCCTCCCCGCGCCCATAGAAGCCCATCGACTCGAGCTGGATCAGCAGTGTGCTGGTGAAGCAGTCGTAGATGTGCGCGCAATCCACGTCGGCGTGCTTCAGCCCGGCCCGGCCCAGCGCATCGGCCACCGACTCGCGGCAGCCGAAGTCCACCAGCGACGGCGCAGCGAAGATGTGCTCGTGCGTGTGGCCCTCGCCGGTGGAGAGCAGCTCGACGGCGCGCTTCGGACGATCGCGGCCGGTCTCGGCGGCGCTCACCACCACCGCCGCGCCCCCGTCGGAGACCAGGCAGCAGTCGAGCATGCGCAGCGGCGAGGCGATCACCTTGGACTTGCGCACATCGTCCATCGTGATCGGCTTCTTCATGTGCGACTGCGGGTGCAGCGCGGCGTTGGCGCGCTGGTTCACTGCCACCGCCGCGAGGTGCTCGCCGTTCAGCCAGCCCTCGTGGAAGTAGACCTGCGCGGCCATCGCGAAAGCCGCCGGCACGCTCATGCCGTAGGGCTGCTCGTACTGCGCGTGGCCCACGTCGGCCAGTGCGGCCTGCACCTTCTCGCCCATGCCGGTGAGGCGGTTGTCGCCGGTCACGCACAGCACGTGCCGGCAGATGCCCGAGCGCACCAGCGACTCGGCGTGGCGCACCAGCAGACCACCGGTCATGCCGCCCATGCAGATCGACGCGTTGACCTTCGGCCGCAGGCCGAGGTACTCGCCGAGCACGCCGCCGAGCATGAGCTGCGGCGACGCGAACGAATAGGCGGTGAGCAGGCCGTCGATGTCCGACACCTTCAGCCCCGCGTCGGCAAGCGCGCCGAGGCTGGCCTCGACGTGCAGCGACATGCACGTGCTGTCGGGCAAGGGGCCGACGGCCGTGTCGTGCACGCCGCTGATGATCGCTTTGGTTCCCATGGACTCCTTGTCGCGGTTCAGGCCAGCGCCGCGGCGAACTCGTGCCGCAGGCGCTGCAGTTGCTCGACCGCGCCGTCGACCAGCTCGGTCATGATGGTTTTGGCCGGCCGCCGCTGGCGCACCAGGCCGCCCGCCTGGCCGGCGATGTTGTAGAAGAGGTCGTGGCGCCCGGCCGCCAGCGCGGCGGCCAGAAAGTCCTCCATCAGGATGCGCTGGTGCGGCGTCTCGAGCGTGGGCAGGCCCGAGTCGGCCCAGGCCTGCGCGATCTCGCCGTGGAAGGCGCGCACCGTCTTGCCGGTCCAGACCTTGCTGATTCGGAAGGCTTCCGACTCCGAGGCGACGATCTGGTCCTTGCACGAATCGAACAGCGCGCACTCGTCGGCGACGAGGAAGGCGGTGCCGATCCACACCGCCTGCGCGCCGAGCGCGAGCGCGGCGACGATACCGCGGCCGTCGGCGATGCCGCCGGCGGCGATCACCGGCGTCGAGCCCACCGCGTCGACCACCTGCGGGATCAGCGGCAGCGAGGCCACCGTGCCGGTGTGGCCGCCGGCCTCGGTGCCCTGCGCGACGATCGCATCGACGCCGGCCTTGCGCTGGCGCACCGCGTTGCGCACCGAGCCCGACAGGCCGATCAGCTTCATGCCCTGGGCGCGCGCGCGCGGCAGCAGCAGCTCGGGGTCGCCGAGGCCGGCCGCGAACACCGGCACGCGCTCCTCGAAGATGACCTCGAGCACCGAGTTCGCATACTCGATGTTCACCACCGTCTCGTCGGCGGGCTTCACGTCCGGCAGACCATGGCGCCGGATCAGCTCCTGCACGAATGCGGCGTGCTGCGGAAAGCGCGCGCGGATGTCGTTGCGCACCTCGGAGCGCGTCGGCGGCGCATCGGCGATCCGCGCCGGCAGCAACAGATCGACGCCGAATGGCCGATCCGTCAGCGTGCGCACTTCGCGGATGCGCCGCCGCGTCTCTTCGGGCGACAGCGCCGAGCAGCCGAGCACGCCCAGGCCACCGGCCTGCGACACCGCCGCCACCAGCGCCGGCGGCGTGGCCCGCCCGCCCACGCCCATGCCGGCGAGGAAGATGGGCACCTCGATGCCCCAGGCATCGCAGAAGGCGTTGTGCAGCCCGCGGGAGGACGCCATCGTCAGCTCACTTGAACGACGGCTTGCGCTTGGCGCGGAACGCGGCCACGCCTTCCTTTACGTCGTCGGTCTGGAAAAGGAAAGGGAACGCGTCGATCGCGTAGCGCATGTCGTCGCCGCCCAGGCCCTGGTTGTAGAACGACTTGGCCATCTGCACGGCCATCTGCGGCCGGCCGGCGAGCTTCTCGGCGAAGGCCATCGCCTCGTCCATCAGCTTGTCGTGCGCCACGGTGCGCAGCGCGATGCCCAGGCGCACCGCCTCGGCGGCGTCGATCGGCTCGCCGAGCATGCTCAGCTCCTTCGCCTTCGGCCGGCCGACCATGCGGTGCAGCCGCAGCACCGCGAAGCCGGGCAGCAGGCCGAGCTGGATCTCGGGCACGCCGAACTTCGCCCGCTCGGAAGCGAGGATGAAGTCGCAGGCGATCGCCAGCTCGAAGCCGCCGCCGAAGGCCATGCCGTTAACCGCCGCGATCAGCGGCTTGCGGCAGCGCTCGGGCGCCTCGAGCACCGGCAGCACGCCGGCGATGAAGTCGCGCGCCTGCTCGGGCGTCTCGGGGAAGCTGCTGATGTCGGCGCCGGCGCAGAACGCCTTCTCGCCCCGGCCGGTGATGATGCCGACGCGGATCTCCGGGTCGGCATCGACGCGCGCCAGCCCTTCGCTCACGCCCTGCCGGATGCCGACCGAGATCGCGTTCAGCTTGGTGGGCTCGTCCAGCGTCAGGACCGCGATGCGGCCCTTCTTCTCGAATTCGACACTGCCGATTCTCATGCTGCGTTCCTTGCTGCCGTGGCCGGGAACGGCAAGACTAACAAACGTTCGATAGCCTCGTCAATCGCCGGGCGGCTTCGTCAGCCGCGCCGCAGCCCGCCGTAGCTTGCCCACGGCACGGCGACCAGGTAGCCGGCGTCCACCGGCAGGTTGACGCCGGTGATCGCGCCGGCTTGCGCCGAGGCAAGGAAGGCCACCGCGTGGGCGATCTCGCGCGCCTGCACCAGCCGACCGAGCGCGCAGTTCGCGGTCATGTCGTCCGGCGCGAGCGTGTGCGTCGTGATGCCCTTCTCGAGCGCGGGCGTGTGCGTGAACCCGGGCGACACCGCGTTGACGCGCACGCCCTTCGGCCCCCACTCGGCCGCCAGGCATTCGGTGAGGTTGATGACGCCCGCCTTGGCCGGCCCGTAGGCATGCAGCGGCCCCGATCCCATGCCCGCCACCGACGCGATGTTGACGATCGCACCCCCACCGGCGCGCGCCATCGCCGCGCCGAAGCGGGCGCAGCACAGGTAAGTGCCGCGCAGATCCACGCGGGCGACAAAGTCCCATTCCCGCAGCGTCAGTTCCTCGGGCGGCAGCGTACGCTGCAGCACGCCAGCGCTGTTGACGAGCACCGTCGCCGTGCCGCACTGCGCCTGCACCGCGGCCAGGGCCGCATCGACCGAGGCTTCGTCGCCCACGTCCAGCGGCAAGGCCAACCCGCCCACCCCCGCGGCCACCGCACGCGCCGCGTCCGCATTGCGGTCGGCCACCACCACGCGCGCGCCGGCCTCGGCCAGCACGCGGGCGCACGCCTCACCGATGCCGCTGGCGCCGCCGGTCACCACGGCCACCCGGCCACCGAAATCAACCTGCATGTCGTTCTCCCTGTTTGTTGGCCAACTCCGCGCGCAGCACGCGCTTGAGCACCTTGCCCGAGGGCAGCCGCGGCAGCGTCTCGCGCAGCACGAGCTGGCGCGGCAGCTTGAAGCCGCCCAGCCTGCCGCGGCAGAACGCCTGCAGTTCGTCGAGCGACAGCACGGTGCCCGGCCGCAGCACGACCACCGCGGCGACACGCTCGCCCCATTGCGCATCGGGCAGCCCCACCGCCGCCGCCTCCAGCACCTGCGGCAGCTGGTACAGCACGCGCTCGACCTCGCTCGACGCGATGTTCTCGCCGCCGCTGATGATCATGTCCTTCTTGCGGTCGGTGAGGAACAGGAACCCTTCTGCATCGACATGGCCGACATCGCCCGTGCGGAACCAGCCGTCGGCGTGGAAGCTCGCCGCGGTCTTCGCCTCGTCGCGCCAGTAGCCCGAGGTCACCTTGGGCCCGCGCAGGCAGATCTCGCCGGCCTCGCCGGCCGGCAGCGCGCCGCCTTCGTCGTCGCACACGCGCAGTTCCACGTGCGGCAGCACGCGGCCGGTGGAGCCGATCTTCTCGATCTCGCGGCCGGCCTCCATCAGCGTGTCGCCCGAGCAGCTTTCGGTGAGGCCGTAGCCGTCGATGTAGCGGCCGGCCGGGAACAGCGAGCGGAACTCGCGGATGCGCTCCTCGGGCGTGCGCTCGCCGCCGCCGATCTGCCAGCGCAGGCTGCTCAGGTCGAAACGCCCGCGCTCGGGCAGCGCGAGCAGGCGGTTCAGCATCACCGGCGCCATCCACGCCGCGGTGAGCCGCTCGCGCTCGATCAGCGCCAGCGTCGGCTCGGGCTCGAACTCGCGCAGCACCGCGAGCAGGCCGCCCATCTGCAGCACGGCCAGTCCCGGCAAGTCGAACGCGCCGACGTGGTAGAGCGGCCCCACCACCAGCAGCCGCTCGGCGCCGTGCAGGCCCAGCACGGCGATGTGGTCCAGGCACTTCCAGTGGTAGTTGGCGTAGGTGTGGATCACGCCCTTGGGCCGGTCGGTGGTGCCCGAGGTGTACATCAGGCGGAACAAGTCGTCGGGCCGGCGCATGCGCGGCGTCCACACCGGGCCGGCCGCCGGGCCGATGCGCCGGCTGTCCGACTGCGCCGCCGCATCGACCACGACGGTGTTGCCGAAACCGCCGGCGAGCGCGTGCAGCTCGTCGTCGACGAGCAGCAGCTTCACGCCGGCATGGCCGACGATGTAGGCCACCTCCTCGACGCCGAGCCGGTAGTTGATCGGCAGCAGCACCGCCCCGAGATGGCTCACCGCGAGCGACAGCTCGATGAACGCAGCGCTGTTCTTCATCAGCAGCGCGACGATGTCGCCCTCGCCGATGCCGCGCGCGGCCAGCGCGCCGGCGCTGCCGGCGAGCCGCTGCGCGAGCGCGCCGTAGGACAGCCGCTGGTCGCGGTACAGCAGCGCCGGCCGCTCGGGCTCGGCACGCGCCCAGCGCAGCACGGCGGCGCTCAGGTTGACCATGGTGGGCGTCTCCTCTCGTCCTTGCCGTCGACGAAGCGCTCAGTACGAGCGCGGCATGCCGAGGTCGTGGTTGGCCACGTAGTTGAGGATCATTTCCTCGGACACGGGCGCGAAGCGGAACAGCCGCGCATCGCGCCACAGCCGCTCGACGTGGAACTCGCTGGCGTAGCCCATGCCGCCCATCGTCTGCATCGCGCGCTCGGTGGCGCGCGACACCGCCTGCGCCGCCAGCAGCTTGGCGGCGTTGGCCTCGCTGCCGTAGGGCAGGCCCATGTCGCAGTTGACCGCGGCCTTGTGGTTGAGCAGCCGCGCCGCCTCGATCTCGACGTGGCACTGCGCGAGCGGGAACTGCAGCCCCTGGTAGCTGGACACCGGCTTGTCGCCGAACACCTTGCGCTCGTTGGCGTAGGCCACCGCGAGGCGGATCGCCAGCTCGCCGGTGCCGGCCAGCGCGGCGGTGGTCACGATGCGCTCCGTGTTCAGCACGTCGAGCAGCTCGTGCCAGCCGCGGTGCAGCGTGCCTACCAGTTCGTCGGCGCGGATGCGCACGTCGTCGAAGAACACGCTGCTCGACGCGAGCGTGCGCGTGCCCACCTTGTCGATCGCGGTGTGCGTGAGGCCCTGGCGATCGACGTCGATCATGAACATCGACAGGCCGTCGCTGCGCGACTTGCATTCGGCGAGCTTCTTCGTGCGCGCCACCACCAGCATCTTGGCCGCGTCGGGTACGCCGGTGATCCAGATCTTGCGGCCGTTCAGGCGCCAGCCGTCGCCGTCGGCTTCCGCGTAGCTGCGCAGCTCGAGCGTGTTGGTGCCGGCGTCGGGCTCGGTGAGCGCCATGCAGCAGTTGATCTCGCCGGACACGATCTTCGGCAGCAGCTCGGCCTTCATCGCCGGCGTGCCGAACTTCGACAGCGCGACGCCGCCGAAGATCGGGTTGATCATGAACAGCTGGCCGACGGTGGCGCCGCCGCCGCAGGCGGCGAGCGTCTCCACCACCAGCGCGAGTTCGAGCATGCCCAGCCCCGCGCCGCCCACCGCGGTGGGCAGCGCGGCGCCGCACAGGCCGGCGTCGCACACGGCCAGCCAGAACTCCTTCGGGAAGGCCTTGGCGGCGTCCTGCTTGCGCCAGTACTCGGTGCCGAAGCGCTCGCCCACCTTGCGGGCGGCCTCGATGATCAGCTTCTGTTCGTCGGAAAGTCGGAAGTCCATCGCATGCTCCTGAAAGTGATTCCGCGTCGCGCTGCTCAGAACAGCAGCCGCGTCGGCGCGGCAAGCGCGTCGGCCAGCGCCGCCAGCAGCGCGGCGCCGGCCACGCCGTCGAGCACGCGGTGGTCGACCGACAGCGTGAGCGCGATCTCGCGGCACGGCCTGGGCGCGCCCTGCGCGTCGGGGCGAAACAGCTCGCGCACCGCGCCGACGCCGAGGATCATCGACTGGCCCGGCACGATGATCGACGCCATCGCGGCCAGCCCGTGCATGCCGGCGTTGGACACCGTGATCGAGCCGCCGCTGATCTCGTCGGCCGCGAGCCGCCCGGCGCGCGCGCGCTCGACGAGCGCATTCGCCTGCCGCGCCAGCGCGCCGAGCGCGAGGCGGCCCGCATCGCGCAGCACCGGCACGGCGAGGCCGCGCTCGGTGTGGACGGCGATGCCGACGTCGGGGCGGTCGAGCAGCAGCGCGCCCTCCTCGCACCAGACGCGGTTCAGCTCGGGCCGCGCAAGCAGCGCGCGGCCGGTGGCGGCGACGATGAAGTGGTTCAGCGTGAGCCGCGGTTCTTCGCCCTGCGCGCCCTTGAGCCGCGCGTGCAGCTCGAGCAGCGGCGTGACCTCCACCTCGCGCGTGAGGTAGAAGTGCGGCGCCTGCTGCTTGCTCGCGACGAGCCGCGCCACGACGCCGCGCTGCGTGGCGTTGAAGGGCACGATGCGGCCCGGGGCGAGCGATGCAGCGGACGCGCGCGACGGCGCGGGCTGCGGCTCCGCCGCCGGTGCCGCGGCCGGCCCGACCGGGCTTGCCGAGCGCTTCTGCGCAGCCTCGACATCGCGTCCACGGACGCGGCCGCGCGGCCCGGATCCGACGACGGCGCCGAGGTCGATGCCATGTCGTCTGGCAAGGGTTCGGGCCCAGGGCGTGATCGGCCGCCGGTCGGGCGACGCGGCAAGGGCCTTGACGGCGCCTTCGGGCGTCGGGGCAGCGACGCTGCGATCCGCACCGGGGCCGTCTTCCCAATATCCGATCTCGGCCCCCACCAGCGCCGTCTCGCCGGCCGCGACGCGCGGCGCGCCCATCACGCCGTCGTGCTCGGCGGCAATCTCGCTGGCGGCCTTGTCGTTCTCGACCACGAACACGCAGTCGCCGGCCTTGAAGCGCGCGCCGGGCGCGAGCGTCCACTCGACGAGCACGCCCTCGGTCATCGTCAGGCCCAGCTTGGGCATCAGCCAGGCGTGGCGCACCGGCCTACTCGCCCTTGAAGTCGGCCTTGCGCTTCTCGAGGAAGGCGCGGCAGCCCTCGTGCGCGTCGCGGCTGTCGAGCACCAGGCCGATCATCGCCTGCTCGTGCGCCAGCGCCTGCGGCAGCGGCATCTCCAGGCCGTCGCGCAGCGTGCGCTTGAGCAGCTTCAGCACCAGCGGCGACTTCTCGGCGATGCGCGCCGCCAGCGCAAGCGTCTCGTCGAGCAGGCGTTCGCGCGGCACCGCGCGGTTGCACAGGCCGAGCGCCACCGCCTCGGCGGCGCTGATCTGGTCGCCGGTGAACATCAGCTCCTTGGCGCGGCACAGCGGAATCTGGCGGATCAGCCGCTGCGTGCCGCCGGCGCCGGGGAACAGGCCGAGCGTGATCTCGGGCAGCCCCAGCCGCGCCTCCTCGGCGACGATACGGATGTCGAAGGCGAGCAGCAGCTCGGTGCCGCCGCCGAGAGCCCAGCCGTTGATGGCGCCGAGCGTCGGCTTGTCGCAGCGCTCGAAGCGCGCGATCAGCCGGTGGATCACTTCGGCGAACTGCTGATAGTGCGCAAGGCCCTGGCGACTGTCGAGGTCGGCGATGTCGCCGCCGGCGACGAAGGCGCGCTCGCCGGCGCCGGTGACGACGATCGCGCGCACCGCCGGGTCGGCCTCGAACGCCGCGAGGGCGGCGTCGAGCTCGTGCATCGTCGCCACGTCGAGCGCGTTCAGTGTCTTCGGCCGGTTGATGGTGAGCAGCCCGACCGGGCCGCGCATTTCGCTGAGGATGCTGGTCATGGTTCAGTTCATTCGAGGGTGCGCCGCACCGCGGCGACGATGCCGGCAGCGCCGACGCGGTAGTGTTGTTCGAGGGACTTGGCGAACGGCACCGGCATGAACGGCGCGCCGACACGCACGATGGGCGCGTCGAGATCGTCGAAGCCGTCGTCGGCCAGCGTGGCGGCGATTTCCGCGCCGGCGCCGAAGGCCTGCACCGCCTCGTGCGCGACCACCGCGCGGTGCGTGCGCGCGAGCGAGCCGAGCACGGTGGCGCGGTCCCAGGGCTGCAGGCTGCGCAGGTCGATCACCTCGGCCTCCACGCCTTCGGCCGCGAGCTGCCGGGCTGCGTCGAGCGCGGCGTGCACGGTGGCGCCGTAGGTCACGATGCTCACGTCGCGGCCGGGGCGCACGATGCAGGCGCGGCCGATCGCGTCGGCGGCAGTCGTGTCCACCGGCCCCTTGCTGCCGTACAGGCCCTTGTGCTCGACGAAGATCACCGGGTCGGGGTCGCGGATCGCCGCGCGCAGCAGGCTGTAGGCGTCCTGCGGCGTCGCCGCGCACACCACCTTGAGCCCGGGCACATGGGCCAGCCAGGCCTCGAGGCATTGCGAATGCTGCGGCCCGGCGTTCAGCCCGCCGCCATGCGGCGTGCGCAGCACCATCGGCGCGCTGCACTGGCCGCCGAACATGAAGCGCGCCTTGGCCGCCTGGTTCACGAGCGCGTCCATCGCCAGCGTCGTGAAGTCCATGAACATGATCTCGACCACCGGGCGCAGGCCGGACAGCGCCGCGCCCACCGCGGCCGAGACGATCGACGCCTCCGAGATCGGCGTGTCGATCACGCGCGCCGGCCCGAACTCCTCGAGCAGGCCGCGCGTGGCCTTGAACGAGCCGCCGGGCGCACCGATGTCCTCGCCCATCACGACGACGCGCGGGTCCTCGGCCATGCTGTCGCGCAGCGCACGCGCGACGCTGGCCATGTACTTCATCTCGCCGGTCGAATCGCTCACGCGGCCTCCGGCGTGTAGACATCGGCGAAGGCCGGCGCGAACTCGGGCATCGCGTCGGCGCGCGCGGCGTCGATGGCCGCGGCGATGCGCCGGTCGACCTCGCGCAGCGCCTCGTCGATCGCGTCGGCGGTCACGCCCGAGGCGGCCAGCGCGGCGCGCGCACGTTCGAGCGGGTCGCCGCGGGCGCCCGGGTCCAGCTCGTCGGCGCTGCGGTACTTCTGCGGGTCGCCCTCGAAGTGACCGCGCACGCGGTGCGTGAGGCATTCGAGCAGGCGCGGCCCCTGCCCTGCGCGAATGGCAGCCACCGCGCGTGCGGCGGCGTCGGCCGCCGCCAGCGCGTCGTTGCCGTCGACCCGTTCATGGGCGATGCCGAAGGCGGCGCCGAGCCGCTCGAGCTGCCCGGCGAACTGGCGCGAGGTGGGCGAGAACTCGCTCCAGCCGTTGTTCTCGCACACCAGCAGCAGCGGCGACTTCCACAGCGCCGCCATGTTCAGCGTCTCGTGCAGCACGCCCTCGGCCATCGCCCCGTCGCCGAAGAAGGAGACGGCGAGCCCGCCGCGCCCGAGCACCGACTGCGCGATCGCGCTGCCCAGCGCGATCGGGATGCCGGCGCCGACGATGCCGTTGGCGCCGAGGATGCCCAGCCGCGTGTCGGCCACATGCATCGAGCCGCCGCGGCCGGCGCAGATGCCGCCGGCGCGCCCCATCACCTCCTTGAAGAAGGCGTCGAGAGCGAGGCCGCGCGCGAGCACGTGGCCGTGGCCGCGGTGGGTGGTGGCGAGCGTGTCGGCCGGGCCGAGCGCCGCGGCCACGCCCGCGGCGATGGCCTCCTGCCCGATGCTCAGGTGGATGAAGCCGGGCACCTCGCCGTCGGCGAAAAGCCGGGTCAGCGCCGTCTCGGCCTGGCGCACGAGCAGCATCGTGCGGTACAGCGCGAGCAGGCGTTCGCGCGCGGGCGAAGCAAGCGGACTCATCGGCCGCCGCCCGGCACGCGCTTGGCGGGCCACTCGAACGCGCGTGGCTGCTTGTTCAGGAAGCGCGCCACGGCGTCCTTGTGGTAGTCGGTCTTCATCACCATCGCCTGCGCGGCCGCCTCGAGCTCGGCCAGCGTGTCCTGGTCGAGGTTGAACGAGCGGTTCAGGATGTTCTTGGAGATGCCGATCGCCTGCGTGGCCGCGCCGTGGAAACGCGCCGCCATCGCCAGCGCCTCGTCGAGCAGTTGCTCCTCGGGCACCACCTCGTAGACGATGCCGAGCGCGCGCGCTTCTTCCGCCTCGACCTCGCGCGCCGAGAACACCAGCTCCTTGGCGCGCTGCAGGCCCACGATGCGCGGCAGCAGATAGAACGCGCCCAGGTCGGGCACGAGGCCGACGCGCGTGAACACCGCGCAGAAGCGCGCGCTCGGCGCCGCCAGCACGAAGTCGCAGGCCAGCGCGAGGATGAAGCCGGCGCCGAAGGCCGGCCCGTGCACCGCGGCGATGACCGGCTTCTCCAGGTTGACGAGTTCGCGGAACCAGACATGCAGGCGCCGGATGCGGTCGCGGTCGGCGAACACGGGGCGCGCCTCGGACGACAGCGACTTCAGGTCGCCCCCTGCGCAGAACGCCTTGCCCGAGCCGGTGATGACGACGGCGCGCACGTCGGCGCTGTCGCGCGCCTCGTACACCGCCTCGGCGATGCCCTGGCGCATCTCCAGGTCGAAGGCGTTGCGCAACTCGGGCTTGTTGAGCCGGATCACGAGCGTGGCGCCGTGGCGCTCGCGCAGGACGGAAGGTGCGGTGGTCATCGGTGAAAGCCCGGGTCGCGGGCGGTGAGGCTGCGCCGGACGACGGCGCGAACTGCGGTCATTGCGGAGCCCGCCTGCTTCCGTCCTTGCCCGAGAGCGCACCGGACACCAACAAGGCGCGCTCCCGGAGACCTTCGCCGAGGGCCTTGACGGCGGCGCGCGGCAGTTGCGCCGAGAAGCCGGTTCCGCTCAACGCCATCACCGGCCGACCGGACGAATCGAGAACGGCGGCCGAGACGCTCGTGACGCCGCGCACGTAGCAGCCGGAGTCGACCGCATAGCCGCGGCGCCCTGCCTCGTCGACGCTGCGCAGGTACGCATCGAACGAGGGAGGGTCGTCCCAGCGCAACTGCTCGAAGCGGCGACGCAGTTCGTCGCGCGACAGGCCCGCGTGGGCGGCCATCGCTCGCCCGAGCGCCGAGATGAACGTCGGCAGGCGCTGGCCGACGTTCATGTGCACCCGCATCGTGGCGTCGTTGTCGGCGCGCGCCACCAGCACGACGCGATCCGCCGACTCGCGGTGCCAGAGCGTGGCAGTGACCTTGTGCGTGGCCGCCACGAGCTCGAGGTGCGGCTGCACGAGGCGCGCGTACGAGGCCGTCTCGAGCGCCCCCTTGGCGAGTTCCACGAGACCGAGGCCGACCCGGTAGGTCTTGGTGGACTCGTCGAACACGACCACCCGCTCGTGCACCAAGGTCTTGAGAAGGTTGAAGCAGGTGCTCGAGTTCAGGTCGAGATGTTGCGCGATCCGGCTCACGCCGACCGGCGCGCCGGCGACCGAGAGGTAGCGCACGATCGCGAGCCCGCTGGAAAGGGCGGCCACGAGCTTCTGCGGGGGTTCGGGCGAGTGCTCGGGATCCATGACGTGAAGGCCGGCCGGTCGTTCGGTAGGGATGTTGACACGGTCCGCATCCGAAGTCCATCAAATCTTCTCTATGGAGAATGTTCTTCGTCCCAAAGAATAGCTTCCGCTCGCTTGCAAGAGGCCCGCTACGCATGACCGCGTGTCAGCAGTGCGCAACGCAAGGGAAAGCCCCAAGGCGACGCATCATGTAACAACCTAACATTTGTTCGATTCGGGGACTGCCTGTCAAGAGGAGAGCGGTGCGCCGAACGTTTGATCGACTTTCAACCTGGCCAGATGGAGGCAGCCCAATGACTTTGCGAGGTTTCGTTCTAGGCGGTATCGCCGCGTCGGCAGCCCTCGGCGCCAACGCACAGACTTCCGTGACCCTGTACGGCCTGCTCGATGCCGCGCCGGCGGTCTTCAGCCGGACCACCGCCAATGACGATCGCCTGTTCAAGCTGAACAGCGACACCGGCAGTTCGTCGCGATTCGGCGTGCGGGGATCGGAGGACCTGGGCGGCGGCTTGTCCGCATTCTTCAACCTGGAGTCGCCTATCGATCTCAAGAGTGGCGCGGTGGGGGGCGGCGCCAGTTCAGGCGCCTGCAACGCCGCGGCAGGATGCGCGGGAGCCACGACACCTTCGTTCTGGCGCCGCAACTCGTTCGTCGGGATCAGGGGAGGCTTCGGCGAAGTGACGTTTGGCCGCAACTACACCGCTGCCGTGATCAAGCAGGCAGCAACGCTGAGCGCGACGCCCTCGGGCATCAACACCGGCATGGGTCTGACCTTGCTGTCGCAGGGCATCAGCAACGACTTCTGGAACAGCAACCAGGTGCGTTACGACAGCCCGAAGTTCGGCCCGGTCGATTTCGCGGTGCATGTGGCTCCCGGAGAGGGCGTCTCGGGGCGCAGCGTGGGCGGCAATGTCCGCTTCATGAGCGGCCCTGCGGCCATCTCCGTGAGCGCGCAAAAGAACGAGAATCTCGCCGGTCGCTCCGTCACCTGGACGATGATCTCGGGTTCATACGACTTCGGGGGCTTCAAGCTTCATGCCGGCGCCAATCAAGTCGACAACGCGGATGGCGTCGCTGGGTTCGTGGATTCCGCGCTGTGGACCGTCGGCGCCAGCTTCAAGGCCACTCCGCTGCTGACGCTCGCCGCCCAGTACTGGACCGTGAAGGAGAAGGTCGGCGCGGCGACCTCCAGCAAGCTCTTTGTCCTGAACGCGGACTATGCCTTGTCCAAGCGCAGCTTCCTCTACGGCATGTTCGGATCCGTCGACAACAAGGATCTCGGCCTTGCGCCGCTCTGGGGGAACGGCAACTTCTCCGGCAGCGGCAACGTGATCGTCACGAACGAGAAGTCCAACGGACTCGCCATCGGCGTTCGCCACGTGTTCTGAATCTCCTGGGTTACCGGTCCACGGGTCGGTGAGCCTTTGGGGCGGCAGGACCAACTCTCCGCCGCCCTCTTTTCTTGCCGTCACGGCGCAGCAGTGTTCCGGTCAGCACCGGGTGAACTACGACGCAACGACGGCCGGCCGGCGGATCAGCCTTCCTTCGGCGTGGCCGAGACGCGATGCGAGACGCGCGAACAGGTAGTCCTGCCGGTCCGATTCATTCAGCGTGTCCAGTTCGACATTGCCGCTGCCGTCACAGGGAAAGACAACCGTCTTGCCCTCGAGATGCGCGCCGCGGAACCGTACTTCCAGTGCAACGGGCGCAGCCTGCATCGGTACGTCGCCGGCCGCGCTCCCGGCCTCCTCGCGCAGATCCATCGGAATCATGGGCCGACGGGTCGAAAGCGCGGCAGGACGATCGCGTCGCTGACCGGGTCACAGACCAGCTCGACAGGCATATCGAAAGTGACGCCCATCGGGTCGCAGCCTTCCGCCAGGGAACTGATCATCCGGGGCCCTTCCGCCAATTCGACGAGCAGGACGGCATACGGCGTGTCCTGCTTGAAGGCAGGACCGGGCGCGCGGTACACCACGCTGAAGGAATGCACCGTCCCGCGCCCGCTGGCCGGACGATGAACCAGGTTGGTGCCGGCGCACTTGCGGCAGATCGATTGCTGGTACAGCTGAACATGCCCGCAGTCGTTGCAGTGCTGCAGCAACAGGCGGCCTTCCTTGAGCCCATCCCAGTAGGTCTGCGAGTCAGGGTCGGGTGCCGGCATCGGCTTGACGTGCGCTTCCTTCGGGTCGATGCGCCTCACAGCGTGGCCTCCGTGCCCAGGATGGTGGTGGCCTGGGTCGCGAAGCCTGCACCCAGGCTGTGGACGAGGCCGAGCTCGGCGCCGGGGACCTGGCGTTCCCCGCAGCGACCTCGCAGTTGCTCCACCACCTCCAGGAAATGGAACAGCGAGCCGGGCATGCCGGGGTGCGCGAATGAGAGCAGCCCGCCGTGCGTGTTGCACGGAATGCTTCCGCCGTGGGTGATCTGCCGGTCGTCGACGAACCGACCTCCCTCGCCCTTGGGGCAGAACCCGAGGTCCTCCAGCATCATCACGACGGTTCCCGTGAAGCAGTCGTAGACGCCCGCCACGTCGATGTCGCGAGGCGTGCATCCGGCCATCGCGTAGGCCTTGGCACTGGACTGGACTGCGCCGGTGGTGGTCAACGACGGCATCAGGAAGATGTGCTCGTGCGTGTAGCACTCGCCGCCGCCCAAGATGTAGACGGGCTTGCTCCTGAACTCGCCGACGCGGTCCGCGGAGCTGACGACAAAGGCCGCGGCACCATCGGAGATCAGTGAGCAGTCGAGCTTGTGATAGGGCGTCGTCACCCAGCCGGAGTTCAGCACGTCGTCGACCGTGATCGGCTCGGTGGTCTGCGCCCCGGGTGTGCGCAGGGCATGCTCGCGGTGGATGACGGCCACCTTGGCGAATTGCTCCGCCGTCGTCCCGAACTCCTTCATGTGCCGGTGCGCCGTCATCGCGAAGGTATTGGCCACCGGAATGCCGAACGGCATCTCGTACTGCTGGTCCCGGCTCTCGGTCATCGAGCGCAGCGCCAGATCGGGCGAAAGACCGGTCAGCAGGCTGTCGGCGCCGAGCACGAGCACGTTCTCCGCCAGGCCGCCGGCGATGGCGGCGGCCGCGATGTTGAACATCGTCGCGGCGGTTGCCCCCGACACCTGCAGCGTGTTCGAGAAGGTCGGCGCGATGCCGAAATATTCGCTGAACGCGACGCTGAAGCGATGGAACGGGGCGGCGAACGCGACGCTGGTGAGCACGCCGTCGATGGCGCCCCGTTCGATGCCTGCGTCCGCCAGGGCGGCCCTGGCGGCGTCGCAGCCCAGGGCCAGCGCGCTGCGTCCGGCAACCCGTCCCACGGCGGACCGACCCGCGCCGACGATGGCTGCGCGGCCACGAAGGCTCCGCGACGGAGGAGGAGCACGGAAATCGAGCATTGGAGGAGGACCTCGACCGATCAGGGAAGAACGTTTGCCAAACCGCCGCATTCTAACCTGCCAAGCGTTCGTTTGTCTGCCCAGCCGCCGCCAGCGTCGGGCTGCATCAGGTGCCGGCTGCAACATCGACGCTCGATGGCGGATCCCGACAACCAGCATGACGGCGCACCGCTGATCAGCGGCAAGCATGCTTTCACATTCGGAAGGGAGGAAACCACGAGCTGCGACCTCGACAGCTGATGCCCGCCAAAGTGTGGTTCTTCGATGGACAGTGTGCCCGATACTGACGACAACGCGACAGGCGAGCAGCTTTAGCCAGCCCATGGCGCGAGCGGCTGGGCCGGCACAGGCTCAAGACCCCAGCCGACGCGAGCTTCTCCATGTTCACCTGTGTGGGGGCTTGGTGCAGCCCCCGCCTGTGGCAGGCGACGCGAGGCGCGTCTTGCCGGTCGCCTTCGACCGAGCGACGCCGCCCGTGCGCACGGGGTCGCACCGGCTCCGATTCGCCCCGTCGGCGCCTACATGGCGAGCACCCGCCGCCGGCATACGTTTACACCAGTTCTTGTACTAGGCTTGCAATGCTCGGCCTCACCCGCGGAAACTGCTCGCGCACCGCACTTCTCTCGCTGATGCCGAGTACCAGGCCGACCTGCTCCTCATCGGCGCCGCGGTCGTACAGGCGCGCCACCACCGTGCGGCGGATCGACAGCGGTGTCGCCCACTCCAATTCCGCATAGCGGAACAGCTTGCGGTAGGTCTCGAGGATCGGGCGGCAGAGGCAGCGCCGCCGACCCTCGGCGCCGTACTGCGTGATGCGGAAGCCCTCGCCCGTCGCACTCAGGAACAAGGGTCCGTCCGGATCGAGACCTCGGTAGGCGCCGCCGTCCGCGATGCCATGGCCCCGAGCCACTCGTTCCGCGAGGTAGGCGTCCAGTGCGTCGTCCAACTTCCGGCTGGCGAAGTAGAGCGGTCTTGACTTCCCGGAAATGCTGGCGCTCGCCGGCAGTTCCGACTCTCGGCGTACCTCACCACCGGCCTGCAGGTAGTCACGCACGCGCAGCCGCACGATCTCCAGCGGGCGCGCGCCGGTGACGAACAGCGTGTAGAACAAGGCCACGTCGCGCGCGGGCTGGGCGCTGCGGCCACGGATGCGCAACACCGCCCGGGCGATCTCGTCCGCGCTCACGACCCGGTCCCCTTTCGGAGCGTGGCCCGCGGCAGGCTCGAACCGCTCCAGGGCATGCAGGATAGCCTCGCGCCGCTCGCGCAGGCGCCGCACGAAAGCGGTGGCACCGTCGTTCATGCCCTCGATGCCCACCTCCCTGCACAGGCGGATCGCCACCGCCTTCACGCGCCGCTCCACGGCGGTGCGCGTGATACCGAAATCCGCGGCCACCGATTCGTAGGTGCGGCCGTCGATCACCGCACGCAGCATGGCCACCGCCTGTATCGCGGCGGCCCCCGTGGAACCTGGTTCATCGTCTTCCATGGCATGCCCTCCGACTGCTGTCGAACATGTCCATCGTTCCCAAGAGATCCCTGCGCGGACAGCCAAAACCACGCGGCCCGGCCAGAGGTATCGGCACTGGCTCATTCAACGGCGACCGCTGTCCATCAATCTCCAATGGCAAGCAATTAGCGGTTTAGTTACCGGGTGCAACCCGAGCGCGCACATCGCCCTGTTTCCTGCGCCAATATCAACGAGCCACTCCATGGGAACGTCGGTATCGAAATGCTAGGTTGAACGCGTCGCGGCCGATCGGCGTTTAGGGAGTTTCGTCGGCACGCAGAAACGCTGAACAGGGAGCGAAAGGAATGCTCGATCGCGATCAGCTGGAAACCTTCGCGACGGTGGCCGAAGCGCACAGCTTCGAGCGCGCCGCGGCATTGCTCAACATCACGCGCGGGGCGGTGTCACAGCGCATCAAGGCCCTCGAGGAGTCGTTGACGACGGTGCTGCTGGTTCGCGAGAAGCCCGTCGTGCCGACTGCCGCGGGCGAGGTCCTGTTGCGCCACGTCAAGGCGCTTCGCCTGCTCGAAGGCGCGACGCTGAACGAGCTGAAGCCGCAGGCCGGCCCGCATGTGCCCGTGCCGCTGGCCATCGCGGTCAATGCCGACTCGCTCGCGACCTGGTTTCCGCGCGCCTTGTGGGAGTTGCTGCTGCGCAGGCAGGTGGCGCTGGAGATCGTCACCGACGACCAGGACCACACGTCGGGGCGCCTGGCACGCGGCGAGGTCATCGGCTGCGTGTCCACCGACGCCAAGCCCGCGGGCGGCTTTCTGGCCGAATGCCTGGGTGCGATGGAGTACCGCTGCTGCGCCACGCCGGCCTTTGCAGCCGAATACTTTCCGAACGGACTGAACGTGCAGGCAGTGCTCGTCGCGCCGGCGATCCTGTTCAACCGGAAGGATTCACTGCACGACGACTTCCTCAAGCGACGCTTCGGCTTCGCCGTGGACCGCTACCCGCGCCACTACCTGCCCTCGCCGATGACCCTGATGGAGGGTGTTGCCGCCGGGATCGGCTATGGGTTGGTGCCGAGCCTGCAGGCCGCCGCGGCGGCCGGGCGTGGCGAACTCGTCGACCTCGCGCCAGATGAACCGGTGCTCGTCAACCTGCACTGGCATCACTGGGAACTGGAGCCGCCTCTGTCGCGAGAGATCACGAACCTCGTCGTCGGCCATGCACACGCCCAACTGCTGCCGCGCGCGGCGCAGGAGCCACCTGAGGCGGCAGCTTCAGCGCCGAAGGCCACCGACGCCGCTTGACCTGGGCGCACCCATCGCGCAGATCAGGCACACCATGGCCGACACACCGAGTCCTCCAATCAGCGACACGGTGTCTGCATCGCCCTTGATCCAGCCCGTCCATCCTGCCAGGTAGACAGCCCCCGACGCGGCCAATCCAGATCCCATCACGAGGCCCGCATGGCCCCCTGGAAGGGTCGCTCCGCGCAACAGCAGAACGAACAGCCAACCGACGCTGGCGAGGTAGACCACGTTCACCGACACCATGGTCTCGACAATGCCCTGCCCGCGCGCGGCCAGCAGGCCGCCGGCGGCGAGCGCGGCCATCGACCAGCCCAGGTGGTTCGTATCGCGCGCGCCGGGCACTGCAGCCGCCATCGCGCTGGCCATGGCGCGCACGATCGCCGCGCCCGAACCCAGCGCGGCCGTCGACAGCGCGGCGAGCAGCAGCGCTGCCGATCCGGGCCAAAGGCCATCCGCTGCGCGCCCCAGCGCAAACGGGATCACCTGTTTAGCCTCCCGCAGCCCGTCCAGTTCGCCCGAGCCTCGCAGCGCCAGCACCAAGGCGGGCGGCAGGAAGGCCACGGCGATCAGGATGACGCCGGCGAGTGCGCAGCCTGCGGCCGCGACCAGCGGACGGCGCGCGGCCAGCACGAACTGGTGGTAGTCCGCGCCCAGGCACACGAGCAGCCCGACGGCCATCACGATGGACACCAGCCGGGACGTGCTGAACCCGCCGAGGTCACTCACGAACCGTGGCGCCGCTTGCGCGTACAGCGTCAGGCCGCCCGCATCGGCCAGCGCGTAGAGCAGCACCAGCGCGCTCGCCAGCAGGCAGGCGCCGAACAGGCGCGATGCGACACGCAGGTCGAGCCTGGACGCGCCGAGGATCAGCGCCAGCACCAGAGCCTGGGACAAGTACCCAGGCAGGCCGATCACCCGCGCGATGGCGACGCCGCCCGCGATCTGGGCCGCCAGGACACCGCTCATCCAGACCAGGGACAGGAACGCGACGGCGCGCTGGATCGGCTGGCCGAAGGCCTGCCCGAACAGTTCCCAGACCGGTACGCCGAGCTTCCACAACCTGCCCGCGAAGGTCGCAAGCGCCAGCATGCCCAGCGCGGTCGCGACACCGTACAGACCGCCCGCCATGCCGTGCGACAGCGCCATCTCGCCCGACCCGAACAGGAAGCCGATGCCGTAGCTCGCCGACACCAGCAGGGCTGCCACCTGCAGCGTGCCGAGCACCCGCGTGGTCATGATCTGCCCCCCCGCTCCCAGGCCCGCACGACCGCGGTAGGACCGGCGAAGTACGCGTCGCAAACCGTCCCATACGCCTGGTACGCGGGCAGGCGCCGGAAGAGCGCATGCGCTCGCGGCAGGTGGTAGTAGGGAACGGCCGGCAGCAGGTGATGGGTCAGGTGGTAGCCGTTGTTGCGCGGGTGGATCAGCCAGCGCGCGGGGCCGCGCACTGCCATGTCGCGCGTGAAGCTCAGGATGCCGCCAGGCCGCAGACCGAAGTGGTCGCACATCTCGCGCAGGGTCGTGATCAAGTGAAAGACCGTGGCCCGCGCCAGCAGCCACAGCCCGATGAACGTCAGCGTGAAGTGCGTGCCGGTGAACTCGACCAGAAGCGCAAGCGCGCCGACCCACCAGGCCACGATGCCGGCCCGACTCGACCATGACACGCCCACGGCCCCGAGGTGCCCGAGGAAGTTGCCCCACCAGGCCCGCACCGAGAAGACTTGGCGCAGATAGCTCGACAGCCAATGGCGCGGCAGCGCTTCCGGTGGATCGATCAGGTCGGGATCACCACCTGCCGCACCGAGCTGCATGTGGTGCTTGAAGTGGTCCGCCCGATAGCTCTCGAGCGACGCGAACACCAAAGGCGCGACGAGCAGCCCCGCGACGGCATCGTTCACGCACCGCGTTCGGCAGAGGTTGCGATGACCGGCATCGTGCAGGATGTTGCCCAGGGCTCGCTGCCGGTTCGCAACGACCAGCAGCGCGAGCGGCAGCGCCTCGAGCCCGATCCACGCCACCGCCGCCGTCGCAGCCAGGACGGCAGCCCAATCGAAGGCAATGTCGCCGAGTGGCCGCGCCCAGTTCAGCCGCAGCAGCTCGCGGTGCGCGTCGCCGTCGCGGTGCAGCTGCGCGCGCAACGCCGACTGGTCCCCGAGGACTTCCGAATGCGTCAACATGTCCGGAAACTCCTTCCCTGGGCGGCAACGCATCGCGCGCCCCACCGGCTTCGCGCCAGTGAAAACGCTTCTGCAAAGGCCCGCGTATCGACGCTAGCAGCGCGCCGAGCCGCTTTGGCAGCGTTTAGCAACTTTGGCCCTCGGTGAGCTTCGCTTAACCGCGACCTCGAACCGCGAGAAGCCTCGCCGAGTCCTCATAATCAGTTACAGAAACCAGCCTTCCCACACACGCAAGGAGAGCCCCGGATGAGTGGCGAACGCGACCTCGATACCCTGCGGCGCGAGATGGCCCCGCAGTTGCACCCCGAGACCTTCGTCTACTGCAGTTTTCCGGACTTCCGCATCCCACCCGGCCTGGAGCCGATCTGCACCTTCCGTGAGGCCGAGGGAGTCACCGCGATCGTGGAGAAGGCGCAGGCCGACGACTCGGCCGTGCCCTATGTCTTCGAGTCGCACCTCATCACCCTCACGGTGCATTCGGCACTCGACGCCGTGGGATTCATTGCGACGCTGGCCGGCCGGCTGGCCGACGCCGACATCCCCTGCAATGTCGTCGCGGGCTACCACCACGATCACCTGTTCGTGCCGACGCGTCACTCGCAGCAGGCACTGAAGGTGCTGGCGTCGATTTCAGCATCGCCGCGCCCCTCGGCGCGGCCCGCCGTCTAGCTAGCTGCCGCCCTGCTCGGTGATCCAGCGCCGCACATCCTCGGCGCGCCAGGCCGTGACCCCTGCCGACAGCTTCACCGGGCTCGGAAACGAGCACGCACGGACCTGTCGCCACAGCGTGGACTTCGAGATCGGCACGAACGCGAGTACCTGACGCTGGCGCAGGAAGCCCGTGTCGGGCAAGCAGGGTGAGGGGTTGGTGGCCGCGCCTGACTCGTTCGCGCGCAAGGGCGGTGCAGCGACGGCGCTGCCGGGCAAGGATGTTCGCATGGGCATGTTCGGTCTCCACGGCGGATGGCTCCGCCGGAAGGCATGACCAGCTCGTTGCAGCAGCGAAGGGTCACGGGCGGATCGCTGCGGAGAGGAACGCGAAGACTCCAGGTCAACCGCCAGTGCGTTCCCAACTGGCGGTTCGTGCGGACCGGCGCGGATGCCCGGCCCCGGAAGTAGCTGCCGGCGTTGCCGCTGGTCGCCTCAAGCGCAATCAAGGCAGGTGTCGACTGCGACGCCATCGACCTTCGATGGGAGAAACGCTGCGACCCGTGGAGCCGCCATGCGCCTGCGAGAGACCGTAGCGCCGGCGATCAGTGAACGCACGTCGAGCGAAACACGCGCCTGCGAAACGGCCGCCCTGTGCGGGCGCTACGCGGTGGCGATTCGCGGCGAAGGCGTTCCGTCGTTCTCGGCTTCGCCCAACGCGGCAGCCTCGGCCTCTGGCGCGGCGGACGGCAAAGCGGCAATCGCCACGTCTTCTCCGCCCGGGGCACTCGCACCATCCGGTGCAGCCTCTTTGACCGAATCACCCTGCCCCTCGATCTCGACCTCCGGTGCGTTCATGCGCCGCCGCAGGCCCGACGCGAAGTTGCGTGCCGCCGTGGCGACGCCACGCACCTGGCGCTTCACCAGCGCGCGTTGCTTGTCGACCTCGCGCGTGGTGATGACCTCGTGGATCTCCAGCGTCTGCAGCAAGGGCATCAGCTGGTCGAGTTTGCCGAGCAGTTCCAGGTAGCGCCGGCCGCTCGACGACAGCACGCCCACCTCGATCTCCAGCGCTCGGGTGTCGTAGGTCGCCACGCGCGTGATCCCGTGCGCCTTGAAGAGCGCTTCGGCGCCGTCGATGGCGCGGTCGAGCGCTGCGGAAACGGCATCTAGGCGCTCGCGCAGCGCGGTCTCGACGCGCGCAACGTCGTCGGGGTCCAGGCGCGTGCGTGCGATCACCGAGATGAAGTGCGCGTTGAGCTGCAGCGTCGCGAACATGCGCACGAACAGGCGCTTGCCCTCGGCACTGGTGAAGCAGGCCGGCATCTTCACGCTCGCCGCTTCGACACGCCGGTAGTCGACCTTGGCCTCGCGCGCCAGGATGCGCTCGTTCACGCCACCCTGGTCCACCCGCACGATCTGCAGGCTGGTGGTCGTCGGCAGGACATCGTTGTGCATGGGCATCTCCCGCAACAATCACTCTGAGGACGCGCTGGCGGCCAGTGTTTGCCGCGGCCGGCACCCATCGCCACGCGAAACGGCCGCGCGGCGGCGGTGGTTTCGCCATCAGCCCGCGCCGCACGGCGCCAACCCCGTTGACCGACGGCGATCGCGTCGCTACCTTTCGCACACGCAGCAGCTGGCCCTGCGTCCACCTCGGCAAGCCCCATCGATCCTTGTGCGCATGCGAGCGGCTCGGCCGCTACGCACCCTGAGCACGCTTTCGAGCCGTTGACTGCCCGGGCCCCGTGCGGCCGACGGCTGTAACGCGCGCTTCGATCGGCTGCTGGCATCCCGATCACGCGGCACACGCTGCGCCCAGCCAGCCCTTGAAGTCAGCCGCCGGCTCCGAACCGGCATTCGTCACCCCGTGGGGCCATCGCCCCGCGGGCGGTCATGGCCTCCGCGTTCCCCATGGAGGCCAACATGCCACA
>JRYF01001574.1_pt1 | contig 26343 bp, 29 predicted proteins | sample 235331 | NCBI WGS metagenome assembly JRYF01 (sample SAMN03074217, study PRJNA261475) | activated sludge metagenome | biome: Wastewater Treatment Plant; feature: Wastewater; material: Activated sludge; isolation source: activated biomass of a wastewater treatment plant treating hydrocarbon... ...
CCCAGCCTTTATTATTCCAGGCGGCGTTGTGGTTCGGAGCCAGTTGCAGCGTATCTTGATAAGCTTCCAGCGCTTCCGCAAATTTGCCTTGCTCGACCAAAAAAGCGTTGCCGACCACGAATGCCGTACTCGCCGCTTCTGGATGCCGTCCTAACTGTTGCAACAGATTGAACTTGTTTTTCCAGGCCAGGGGATGAGTTTTCTCGACGGCCAGAGCGCCATCAAAGGCAGCGAGCGCTTCGTCCCACTGCTTGAGATTGTAATGCACCCAGCCTTTGTTGCTCCAAGCCAAAGCCAGGTTTGGATCCAGTTCGAGCGCTTGGTCGACGGCAGCCAGCGCTTCGACGAAACGCCCCAGACTCCCCAATATCCAGCTTCGGTTGCTCTGAGCCAACGCAAAGCGCGGTTCGAGCGCGAGCGCCTTGTCGAAAGCTGCCAAGGCTGCGGCAAAGCGCCCTTGATTCCCCAATTCCCAGCCGTGCTGGTTCCAAGCTAAAGCATCGGGATTCATTGCTGGTGAAACACGCCTTTAGAGCAGATTTTTACCTTTTAGCCTCCGGAAATAAGACCAGCGCTCCATCAATGAAATCAATGATAGACGCTTCGCGGAAAACCGACTACATCGCTGGGTTTTCCTGAACCAGGGTGCCGGAACACGGCGTTTTTTTCATCGAAACCGAACGCGAATGGCGCACCGGGATGTTCGACGGGACGGGAAAACAGTTCATTTCAACCCCTCCCGCAAGCGGGAGGGGTTGCTGTAGTTCAAATTACTTCCACCAGAACCAGCGCCGTTTATCCCCCGGCGCCGACTCCAGAAGCTTACGAACGCGCTTCGACCAGGCACGGAGCCGTTTGCGCAGCGCGGCCGGTTCGACCCGGCCGCTTTCGAGGCGCTGGATCAATTCCCGGCCTTCCTTCGCCAGATCGGCGGCGCTTGCACCCAAGGCATCCAACTCCATAACCGCGTCTCGCAGCGCGTCGATCTGTTCGCTTTGATCCGGCGCTGGCGCGTCCAAGGCCGTTTCCAGATTCACGAACCAGCTTGGCAGCGATTTCGGCGGCGTCAGTTGCCGCGCGATCGAGCGTTTTAGATGTTGGCCGATTCCACCAAAGCCAGAACCGGAACGGGAACCTGGCGTTGGTGACGGGGGCGCCGTCGGCAATGGCTGGCGGGTAAAATCGGGCATCTCGAAAGATTCGGGAGGCGGTTCCGACAAGCGCAGCGCCGCCATGCTGCCGGTTATGGTGCCAGTAGCCATTGGCGCGGGACACCGCAACGCCAGCGCGGCCATCGGCATCGCCCATTCCGCTGGCGGTTCCACCGCTTGCGTCACCTGAAGCACCTCGCCGCCGGGATTGACCGTCTCCGACCGATCCACGGCGACGAAGGCGGTGAAACGGCACAGCACGCCGTAGCGGAGCGAAAAGGCGGTGATTTCATCCGCCAACCCGGATTCGCGCCGAGGACCGGCGGCGAACCGATGCTCCAAATCGAGCACTCGCGCCCGCGCCCACAGGGTCCGCACGGCGTCATCCGGTGTCTCCACCGGCGTCAATACCTGCCGGAATGGCTGCCCGTCGGCGGTGCGGGCCGTCACCGCGACCTGGGCCGGCAGCGGGCCGTGTAATCGGCCTCCCAGCCGCACCGGCACGCCGGGGAACAGATCGACCGCATCGGGCGCGAGGTCTTCGAGCACCGGCTCCAGGCGAACGTCGGTCAACAGCGGCGCACCCAGCCGGCGATGCACGGCGCGCAGCACCTCGTCCAGCCGATCTTCCGATTCGACCAGTTCGAAATGTCCGCCGCCGTAGCTCGCCAATCGTTCCAGCAACGAGGCGTTGACCGCCCGGTCGATGCCGACCGCGAAGATCCGACAGTGTCGCGCGTGCTGTTGCACTTGACGGAGCAGTTGATCCTCGTTGCCCACCTGGCCGTCGGTGACGAACAGCAGAATCCGCTCGCGGCCAGCGTCCGGCGGATCCGGGAAATACTGAAGGGCACGAGTCAGCGCCGGGGCGATTTCGGTGCCACCGCGCGCCTCGACCCGCGCCAGAAACTCCACCGCCCGAAAGCGGTTGCGATCCGTCGCCGCCACCAGCCGGCCAGCGCTCGGCGCGGGTTCCTCGATCTGGTCGTCGAACAGCAGCACCCCGAAGCGATCCCGCTCGGTCAGCGCGTCGAGCAAGCGGCCCGCCGCCCGCCGCGCCGCCGCCATTTTCCAGCCGTCCATCGAGCCGGAACGGTCCAGCACCACCACCACGTCGCGGGGTCGGAGCGAGGCCGGCAGCGTCGCGGGTGGCACCACGGTCAACAGGGCGGTCGTTTCGCCGTCGGGGTCGCGATAAACGCTGAAGCCGCCGCATACGCCCGCTTCGCCGACCCGGAAACGCAGGATGAAATCCCGGTCCAGCCGCTCCGCGCCCGGCGTCAGTTCGACCACCCGGAGATCGCCTTCCGCGTGGCGCAGTTGCAAAGCGTACAGGCTGGCCCGCAGGTCGGCGAACGGCAACCCGGCCGGGTCCAGTTCCATGCGAAGGGTCAGAACAACCGGGTTGGGCTGTCCCGGCAGCAACACCGGCGGGCTGATGCGGCTGGCGTCGGGCACGGCGTCGGTATCCCATGCGGTGCCCTGTCCCACGCCCGGCCCGTCCAGGGCCATGCCGGGGATGTAGCGCGGCGCCACCACCAGCGGGAAGCGGAACGTCGCCTCGCCGTCGGCGAACGCCAGCGGGCCAGCCAGTTCCAGTTCCACGCCGACCGCCTCGCCGGGCGGGATGTTGCCGGCGCGCACCGTGAACACTTCGGGCCGCTCTTCTTCGGCGATGGCGGCACGATGGCCTTCGCGGATAGCCTGGTCGTATTCGGCCCGCGCCGCGCCGCGCTCCTTCAGCACGCCTTCGACGACCCGTTCGCCCACCCGCAAGCGAAACCGGGTCACGCCCGCCCGCGCCGGCAGCGGAAAAATGTAGGTGGCTTCCAGCGGTTCGGCGCAGGCGTTGACGAATTCCTGCGCCACCGCCAGCCGGTAGAGCAGGCCGGTGATCCGGCCATTCACCCCCAGCCGCCGCAGCGGCAACCCGCCCCGGACGGTCTCCAAACAACCGAAACCGGCTTCTTCGACTGCGCCGACGGCCGGTGCGCTACCGTTTGGCACTTCGTCCAACACGGTCAGGGAATCGAAATTTGTCACCATTCTTCGCCTCCATCGGGTTGATCTTGGGGGGAACGGGCAACCGCGCGCAGCGCGGCGCTCAGGTTTCGCAACGCGGCTTCCAGCCGGCCATCGAGTTCGGGATAACGGCGGCGGTCGAGCATGAGCCGCGCGCCGGGCGCCAGCGTCACCGCCAGCAGTTCCGTCACCGGCCCGGTCGGAGCGGCGGTCGGAGCGCTTGGTACGCTGGTAACGCGGCCCGAACCCGCGCCAGAAAACCGTGGCCGTGCAGGCGTCGCGCCCGATGGCCGACCGGTCGATTCTCCAGCCGGCGGGCGGCTTCGAAGGAGGCGGTGGCGAGGATATGGAGTCGGGAGATCATGACGCGACACCGCGGAACCGCTCCACCAGGGGGTCGGGAATCCCGGCTTCGGCGAAGCCTTTGGCGCGCAACTCGCACGCCGGGCAGACCCCGCAGGGCGGTTGCTGGCCGTTGTAGCAAGTGTGGCTGTAGGCCAACGCCGACAAAGCGCCCAGATCGCGAGCCAGCAGCACGCTTTCGGCCTTGGACTTGAACATCAGCGGCGCATGGAGGGTGAGGTCGTAGTCCATGCCCAGCCGAATGGCCTGTTCCAATGCCCGCAGGGTGGTTTCCCGGCAGTCCGGATAGCCGCTGTAGTCGGTCTGGGTCACGCCGGTCACCAGATGGTGGATGACCCGTTGATAGGCTAGGGCGGCGGCGAAGGTCAGGAAAATCAGGTTACGACCGGGGACGAAGGTGTTGGGTAGTTGGGTATGCGGGTCCACGCCCGGCTGCACGGCGACGGCGGCGGCGGTCAGGGCGTTGCCGCCCAAGGCGGCGAAGGTGTTGATCGGCAGCACCGTGTGCGGAACACCGGCCAGGGCCGATACCCGCGCGGCGCATTCCAGTTCGATGCGGTGACGCTGGCCATAATCGAAGGTCACCGTCGCGACGTTGCCGGCGCCGAATCGATCCAGCGTCCAGTACAGGCAGGTGGTGGAATCCTGGCCACCGGACAATAACAGCAGCGCGGTGTTCATCAGTCGCTCCGTGAAAGACTCCGGGTGCATTCAAGCCGGAATCGTTGATTTCATGACCCTCATCCCGCCGCCGGCTCTCAGCGCCCGGGCACCCGCTCCAGAGTGGCGATATCCTCGGCATCCAGCGTCAATTCCACCGCCCGCAGACTGTCGCGGATGCTGGTGACTCGGCTGGCGCCTGGAATCGGCAGGACGTGTTCTCCCTTGCCCAACAGCCAGGCCAGGGCGATCCGGTGCGGCGAGACCTGATATTGCGTCGCCAGCCGACGGATCAGCGAATCTTGGGCAAGCTGGAGATGACCGTGATGTCCGCCGACCGGACTGTAGGGAATGTAGGTGATCCGCCGGGTCCGACAAAACTCGATCATGTGATTGCGAACATCTCGCTGGTCGTGGAGATTGCAGCGATTCTGCACCGACACGATCGGGGTGAAGCTCAGCGCCTGTTCCAGTTGCGCCTGGCTGACGTTAGACAACCCCAGATGCCCGATCTTGCCTTCCTCCTTCAGCGCGACCAGCGTCTCCAATGACCGGCGGAAATCCACCTTGGGATCGATGGCGTGAAGCTGGTACAACGCGATTCGATCCGTGTTCAGCGCCTTCAGGCTAGCCTCGCAGGATTGCCGCAGCCAGGCTGGACTGCCATCCGTCACCCAGGTGCCACTGGGCCGGCGCAATCCACCCTTGGTGGCGACGAAGACGGAATCGGTCGCGCCGATCCGGTCCAACGCTTGCCGAATCAGTCGCTCGTTGTGGCCGAGGTCGTCGTCGTCCAGGCAGTACACGTTGGCGGTATCGATGAAATTTCCGCCCCCCGCGACGAAAGCCTCGATCACGGCAAAGGCTTGTTGCTCGGAGGGTCGCCCGCTGATCGACAGCGGCATGGCTCCCAGACCGATGGCGTTCACCCGCAATCCCGTGTCGCCCAATTCACGTTGCATGGTCATCATCACCTCCCAAGTTTTGCCTGTATCGCCCGTTCAGGCGAAGGGTGAGAAGGCCGGCGGGTCGCATTCCGGCAACCCGGCTTCCCGTATGATCCGATCCCAGAGATCGGGCAGGGTCAGGTCCTGGGTCTGACAGGCCTCGTCCAGACTGATATAGCGATACCGCACCAGGAACCGGCAGGCGGCCGATTCGGCATCGCGGCGTTCGTTCAGGGGCAGATCCTCGAAGCGCATGGCGATCTCGATGGCGTGATTGTTCGCATTGAAAGTGGAAAATTACCACCCTCAAGAATACCAGAGGCTGCCAGGCAATGGAGAACCCATCCGACTGGCCTTCTCGCGTGGAGACATCGGCAATGGCGACCGCGCCCGGTTCATTGGCGCTCGGCTGACGGTAACTCCATGGCCATCTGTGCCTCGGCCTGAGGCAACATTTCCAGGGCCATCGGAGTTGAGCCAGCTTTCCACCACCATGTAGACCCCCACCACCGCCACGCCGATCACCGCGCGCAGAGCGAACCAGACGACGGGATGCACCACCAGACCGTGGCCCAACACCGCCGCCGAACCCACCGCCGCCATGGCGGCGAAAGCGCGGATGTGGCCCACTCGCCGGATCAGCACCGGCACCACGAAGGTCCCAATCACATAGCCCAGATAATAGGCGGTCATGACCGTGCCGATGGCGGTGTTGGAGAAGCCTTCCAGTTTGGCCCGCAGGCCCAGCAGAGTTCCCAGCAGACCGGTACCGACCAGGAGCGTTCCCAGACCCAACAACAGCATCACAACCGTTCCAGACACCCCTTTCTCCCGCTCGATCAAAACACCATGGCCGTACGGCTGGTGGCGTTGCTGGAGGTTACCGGCGGCGCGTCGGTACTGAAGCCCTCGCGCATGTAGCCGGCCAGACACTCCGCCACCGCCGAAATCCGACTGCCGCGATGCAGCGTGATGCTGGCCGTCGGCAGCGGCGGGAACCCTTCCTCGGCGCCGAGCGGGCGCACCCCGGCCGGCAGCACGCTGCGGCAGAGCACGGTGACCGCCAGTCCGGCGGTCACTGCGGCCAGGACGCCGCTGATGCTCGCGCTAGTGTAGGCCAGGCGATACGGTCGGCCGAGCCGGTTTAGACTGGCCAGCGCCCAATCCCGAAACGGACAACCGTGCTGGAACATCGCCAGCGGCAACGGATCATCCTCATGGGCGAGATGGCGTTCGGCGGTGGCCCACACGGTCGGCTCCCGGCGCAGTACCTCGCCGGTCTCCGCGCCCGGCGAGCAGGTGAGCAGCGCCAGATCGAGCCGATCCTCGGCGAGCAGCCGGCGCAAGGTCACGCTGGGCTCGCAATTGACTTCCACCTGAACCCGGGGAAAGGTACGGGCGAATCGCACCAGGATCTCGGGCAGAAAGCGCCCGACGTAGTCGTCCGGCGTACCGATGCGCACCAGCCCGGACAAATCCGGCCGAGTGAGCGCGGCAACGGCTTCGTCGTGCAGTTTCAGCAGGCGGCGCGCGTAGCCGAGCAGGGCCTCGCCGTCCGGAGTGAGCTGGACGCCACGCCCATCGCGCTGGAACAAAGGCCGACCGAGGGCTTCCTCCAACCGTCGCACCTGCATGGAAACCGCGGATTGAGTGCGATGTACCTGCCGGGCAGCCGGGGTGAAGCCGCCCGCATCGACGATGGCCACAAAGGTGCGCAGCAGATCCGGGTCGAGTTGGGCCGACATGACAGGACTCCCGATTCATCATGAAGATAGATCGATCATATCAAACTTATTCGTTTGATGAATCAGTCAATGCTCTCCATGCTCGGACACAAAGTCTAACTGGAGGACAACATCATGTTTCGCGACACGACCCTGCGCCTGGAACTTCCCACCGGACGTGATTCCACGATCCGCACGCCACTGGTTGCCATGCTGGGGCGGCTACCACACTGGTATGCGGTCTACCGCCAGCGCCGCACTCTACTGCAACTCGACGACGCAATGTTGAAAGATATCGGCATCAGCCGCGTCGACGCCATTCAGGAAGGCAGCAAGCCGTTCTGGCGGCCGTGATCGACGATGGGATGAGCCCATCATTCGACTGAAACCAAGCCACCCGTCATGCGCCGCGCTCGCTGGGGGGTGAAGAAAGGGTGGCGGAACGGCCCCGCCACCGACTCATCATCCGGGCTGGATGAAGCGCGCGGGGGTGGATACTGCGTTACAATCCATGTCCTGTGATGCCCGCCCAATCAAGGCCCAGCCCTCCATGACCTCCAATCCCTCCTTGCCCCTGGCGAATGTGGATCGCCCGGCGTCCGGTGGTTCGCCTTCGACGACCCACCGCTTCAGTGACGCCGAGATTGCCGCGGTGTACAAAGCCATTGCGCTGCGGCGCGATATCCGCCATTTCCGCCCTGGCCAAGTCCCGGAGGAACAACTCACCCGCCTGCTGGCGGCGGCTCATCAGGCGCCGAGCGTCGGTTTCATGCAGCCCTGGCGTTTTATCCGCATCACCGACCTCGCTCTACGCCGAGCCATTCACGCCCTGGTCGAGGAGGAGCGCCTCCGCACCGCCCGGGCGCTGGGCGAGCGCGAAGAAGACTTCATGCGCCTCAAGGTCGAAGGCGTGTTGGAATGTGGCGAGTTGCTGGTGGCGGCACTGATGGATGGCCGGGAACGGCATGTATTCGGCCGCCGCACCCTGCCGGAAATGGATCTGGCCTCGGTGGCCTGCGCCATTCAGAACGTGTGGCTGGCGGCCCGCGCCGAAGGATTGGGATTGGGTTGGGTGTCGCTGTTCGATCCTGAAGCGCTGGCCGCGCTGCTGGGGATGCCGGTGGGCGCCCGGCCGGTGGCGGTGCTTTGTTTGGGACCGGTCGAACAATTTTACGACCGGCCGATGCTGGAACTGGAAGGCTGGGCCGAACGCCAGCCCTTGCATGAGCTCGTGGCGGAAAACGGCTGGCCGCGCTAAAGACGGCGTTACTTCGATCGAGAGGTTCCATCCTCTCGATCATCAGTGGGATCTGGCGGTTCCGGATTCCCACCCCGAATCATTCCTTGCTCCCTCACCCCCGCGGATTTTACCATGAAAGCAAAAATCCTCATGAACCCCCACCCGCTGACGCTGCATCCGTCCGATACGGTCGCCGTCGCCGCCGACCGCATTCTCAAACATCACCCGCGCCATCCGCCGGTGGTGGACGAAGAGGGTCGCTATCCCGGAGCCTTCTGACCTCCCCATCAGTCATTGTTCAAGGCTTGCCGTTGACGAATGCGATTTCTCTACTAGGATTTAAAATAATGATGAGTGATGAGTAGAGACTGTTTTTAGTATCACCCGCCATAAAAAATACAACTTAAGCCTAGCGCACCTCCATGTTCGCCATCGCCACCTTTTGCATCCTGTTCGGCATGTGGATCGTCATGTCGGGCAAGTTCGACCTTTTTCACCTTTTCCTGGGCGTGTTGTCCAGCGCCCTGGTCGCCTGGCTATCGCACGATCTTCTATTCGTCGATCGCGACAAAAAACTGATCGCCCGTCTAACCGAGGCCGGACGTTTCTGTCGCTACGCCCTCTGGCTCGCCCGGGAAATCCTGGTCGCCAATTTCCACGTCACCGCCCTCGCTCTCTCCCCTCGAGCCATGCAGCGCATCGATCCACGCCTTTTCACTTTCCGCACCCGCCTTAAAACTGATTTTGCCCGTTTCGTGCTGGCCAATTCGATCACCCTGACGCCGGGCACCGTGACCATCCGGGTCCATGGCGATCTGTTTTACATTCACGCCATCACCCCGAAAGCCGCCGGTGACTTGACGAGCGATGCGGTCAGCGAGATGGAGCGCCGGGTGGCGCGGGTTTTCGAACCGGAGCTGGGCTGAGCCATGGAAGGGTTTTTTATCAGTGTCGGGGTGGTTCTGTTGCTACTCATGATGCTCGCTTTGTACCCGGCGATCGGCGGACCAACCATTATCGATCGGATCCTGGCGGCCAACGTGATCGGCACCAAGACCACGGTGCTGATTATCCTGATTGGAGTTCTGTATGGTCGAGTCGAGATGTTTGTCGATATCGCCCTTACTTACGCCCTACTCAATTTCATCACCTCGGTGGCCGCGTCGCGGTTTTACCAGCGTCATGTCCAGCTGTTCGCGGAACCGGTCGTCCCCCCCGAAGACTCCAAGGAGGAATCCCGTGCTTGATCTTATCGTTGCGCTGTTGATGTGCGGCGGCGTGCTATTGTTCGCCGGCACCACGATCGGACTGCTGCGGTTCCCGGACTTTTACTGTCGGGTGCATGCGGCCGGCAAGGGGGACACGCTCTCCACCATCCTCCTGCTGGGCGGCCTGATCATGTACCACCTGCACGACACCAGCGGCGCGGGTCTGCTGGTCACGCTCAAGATGTTTCTGATCGTCCTGTTTGTGTTCGTGGCCAGCCCGGCCGCCACGCACGCCATCATCGACGCCGGGTACGAGGCCCGGGCGCCGTACTGGGTCAAGCCCGCGTCGCCGGATTCGGCAACCGCCAGTCCCGACGCCGACTCCCCGCCACCATCCCCGGAATCGTGAGGTCGCCATGGAATGGGATGCCAGCCTGCTTTGGCAATTCGATCTGCTGCTCTTGCTGATGGCGGTGGTTTGCGCCATCGCCGCGCTGTCCCTGAAGGATTTGGTCAGTTGCGCGGTGGTCGGTGGAGTTTATAGTTTTCTCCTCTGCCTGGCGTGGACCGAAATGCTGGCGGTCGACGTGGCGTTCACCGAGGCGGCGGTAGGCGCCGGGATCAGTACCGTCCTGATTCTCGGCACCGTGCTGCACCTCAACCGGAGGTCCAAGGATTGAAACACCTGACTCTGGTTCTCATGATTCTCGTCGGCTGGTTGCTGCTCCAGGCGGCGCTGGATCTGCCGGATTGGAGCGATCCCGCCTCGCCGGCCAGCCTGCACTTGTCGGCCCACTATCTGGAAAAAGGCCTGGAGGAAACCGCGGTGCCCAACATCGTGACCGCGGTACTCGCCGACTATCGGGGCTATGACACCCTGTTCGAGGCGGTGGTGGTGCTTGCCGCCGGGCTGATCGTGCTGACGCTCCTGCGCCGCACCCCACGTCGACGCCCGAAACTGGTGCGGCCCCGGCCCCAGCGGGAAAGCCAGGATATCGTGCTCCAGGGCGCGGCCCGTCTGCTCATCCCGGCCATTCAGGTCTTCGCCCTTTATGTGGTGGCCCACGGTCACTACAGTCCCGGCGGCGGGTTTCAGGGCGGGGTGATCTNNTGTTATGACCTTCAGACCATGCTGGCGCGGTTTCGGGAACAACTGGTGTTGATTTGTTGCGTCGCCGGAGTGCTGCTCTACGCCGGCATCGGCGCCTTGTGCATAGCCCTGGGTTGGAACTTCCTCGGCTACGCCGCCCTCGCCGGAGTGCTCGGCTCGTCCGAGGTCATGGCCCGCTCCCACGGAATTCTCGGCGTGGAAATCGGGGTCGGGATCACGGTCATGGCCATCATGGTATCGCTCTATATCGACCTGGCCTCGGGCGGCGATGTGGACGAGGGCCTGTAACCATGGACGAACTGTTGCCCTTCATCGTCGCCAAGTATAACTACTGGGCCGCCCTGATCCTGCTGCTGATCGGTCTGTACGGCATGATCGCCAAAAATAATCTGATGAAGAAGGTCATTGGCATGACCATCTTTCAGACCGCCATCATTCTGTTCTATATCTCCGTCGGCGAGAAAAAAGGGGCCTCGATCCCCATCCTCCGGGAGGGTCACGGCTTGGTGGGTTCCGCCCCCATCGAAGCGATAGCCTACGCTAATCCGTTACCGCATGTTCTGATGCTGACCGCTATCGTGGTCGGGGTCGGCACCTTGGGAGTGGCGCTGGCTATTCTCCAAAAGATCCAGCGAGTCCACGGCACCATTGAGGAAGACGAAGTCCTTCAAGACCTGCGGGATCAGGCGGAATGAGCGGCCAGGCTCCCATCCTCGTCATCGCCATCCCCCTGTTCGCCGCCTTCCTGCTCATCTTGGGTGATAGTCTCCGTCGCGCTGTCACTGTTGGCCAGCGATGGGTAGGTGAATATTCAACCCTGTCCTTGCCCAAGGAACCCGGCCGCCATTTGGCCTATGGGTTGCTTGTTGTGGCCCTGACCGGCTCTTTTCTGGCAGCGTTGGCCGCGCTCGGCGCGGTGCTGGACGGCAGTGGCGAAACCGTGCGCTACCGGCTCGGCGATTGGCCGCCACCGATCGGCATCGAATTGGTAATCGACCACTTAAGTGGGGTGGTGCTGGTGCTAGTCGCTGGTTGCGCCCTGTTGACCGCGATCTACTCGCTGCGCACCGCCGAACAGGAGAATCCGGATCGGATTCATCTCTATTACGCGCTCTATGCTCTGCTGGTCGCTGGCCTGCTCGGCATGATCGCCACCGGCGACGTGTTCAACCTGTTCGTGCTGCTGGAAATTTCCGCCCTGTCCAGCTACGCCCTGCTGGCCCGGGGGCGGGGTCCGGCCTATTACGCGACCTTCAAGTATCTGATCGTCGGCACCATCGGCGCCGGTTTTTACCTGCTCGGCGTGGGCTACCTGTACATTAAAACCGGTTCGCTCAACATGGCGGACCTCGCCGAGATCCTCGCCCGCCCGGAATTGCAAGCGTCCGAAAGCATCCGCGTCGGCTTCATCCTGATCATGGTCGGGGTGTGGATCAAGATGGCTTTTTTCCCGCTGCACGGCTGGCTGCCCAACGCCTACGCCTATTCCTCGATCACCACCGGTTGCCTGATCGCGCCGCTGATGACCAAGGTCAGCGTCTACATCATGATTCGGCTGATGTTTTCGGTGTTTTCGGCGGATTATGTGTTCGGCGTCATCCCGTGGGGATCGCTGGTGATCGGACTGGCTTCCGCAGCCATGCTGGTCGGCATGATTTCAGCTTTGGCCCAGCAAGATCTGAAAAAGATGCTCACCTACATCATCGTGGCGGAGATCGGTTACATGGTCGGCGGCGCGTGGCTGGCCAACGCCAGCGGCCTGACCGGCGCGATGTACCACATCCTGGCCGATGCGCTGATGACCCTGTGCCTGTTCATGGCGGTGGGCGCCATCATTTATCGCACCGGCGACTGTTCCTTGGCGGCCATGCACCGGATTTTCCAGCGCATGCCGGTGACCGCCGCCGTCTTCCTGGTCGGAGCCGCGTCCATCATCGGCGTGCCCCCCACCTGCGGCTTTTTCTCCAAGTGGTATCTGATTCAGGGCGGGGTCCAGGCCGAGGCCTGGGTCTTTGTCATCGCCCTGCTCGTCTCCAGTCTGATCGCGGCGATCATGTTCTTCCGGCTCATCGAAATTGCCCTGTTTGGTCCGCCCGACGCCGCACCTTCGGTCGAGGGTCACGATCACCACCACGGCCACGCCGCCCAACCTGCCATGGCCATGACCGAAGCTCCCGCCTCGATGCTGGCGCCCATGGTGCTGACCGCGACCTCGCTGGTCGTACTCGGCCTGTATACCAATGAGATGGTGACGCATTTCATCCGCTGGGCGATGCCGGAGGGATGGTGATGACGACCACGCTGTTTCCTTCCATCCTGCCGGTGCTGGCGGTCGGCGTTTCGCTCGCCGCCGTGCCCCTGATCGCCGCCAACCACCATCGGCCCAACGTGCGTGAGTTCTGGACTCTCGTGGCGGCCGGGATCAAGTTCGCGCTGGTGCTATCCCTGATCGGCTGGATCGTGGCGGGCCAGACCGTGGCCGTGGATCTGCTTCACGTCCTGCCGGAATTGTCCATCCGCTTCCGGGTGGACAGCTTCGGCCTGTTCTTCGCCCTGGTGTCCTCCTTCCTGTGGATCGTGGCCTCGGTGTATTGCATCGGCTACATGCGAGGACTCAAGGAACACGCCCAGACCCGATTCTACGTCTGCTTCGCGCTCTCGTTGTGCGCCACCCTGGGCGTGGCTTTCTCCGGCAATCTGCTGACGATGTATCTGTTCTACGAGATGCTGTCGCTGTCTACTTATCCCCTGGTCGCCCACCATCAGGACCGGGAAGCGCGCGCCGGCAGCCGCAAGTATCTGGTCTTTCTGCTGGGGGGCTCGGTGGGTCTGGTGCTGCCGGCCATGCTGGTGATCTACGTCGCCACCGGCACCCTCGATTTTGCCGATAACATCGCCAGCGGCATTTTTCCGGATGAGGTCAACCCTACCCTGATCGTCGTGGTGTACGTGTGCTGTCTGTTGGGGTTCGCCAAGAACGGCGTGATGCCCATGCACGCCTGGCTGCCCGGCGCGATGGTGGCGCCGACGCCGGTCAGCGCCCTGCTCCACGCGGTGGCGGTGGTCAAGGTGGGAGTGTTCTGCACCACCCGAGTGATGCTGTACGTGTTTGGGGTGGAAAACCTGGACGCCCTGGGGTTGGGCATCGCCACCGCCTGGTTCGTCTCCTTCACCATCCTGGCCGCCTCGATGATCGCCCTCGGCAAGGACAATCTCAAGGCCCGACTGGCCTACTCCACCGTGAGCCAGCTTTCCTACATTATCCTGGGGGTGGCCCTGCTCACGCCGGCGGCCATCGAGGGCGGCCTGATTCACATCGCCAATCACGCCTTCGCCAAGATCACACTGTTCTTCTGCGCCGGGGCTATCTACGTCGCCAGCCACAAGAAGAACGTCTCCGAGCTGGACGGCCTGGGCCGAGTGATGCCCTTCACCTTCGCGGCCTTCGCCATCGCCTCGCTGTCGATGATCGGCGCGCCGCCGGTGGGCGGCTTCGTGAGCAAATGGTATCTCCTGGTGGGATCGCTGGACGCCGGGCAGATCGGCATTCTGATGGTGTTGCTGGTTTCGACCTTGCTCAATGTGGGTTACTTCGCGCCCATCATCTACCGGGCCTTTTTCGCCAAGCCGCCGGCCGGCGCGGTGGATCAGGGCATCAAGGAGGCACCGCTGACCATGGTCGTGCCGATTCTGCTCGCGGCGACGATCTCGGTGCTGATTGGGATCTTCCCGGAGGTCATGATGCAGTTCGTCAAGGCGGTGACGGCGGGATATGGGTGACGCGAGGATACTTCGAGGCCAAGCGGATGATTGTGAAATTCATTGATTTCCTGCGCGACCGGCTCCGGCTGGTGGTCCGGCTAAGCTATGCGGGCCTGGCCCTGCTGGTGCTGTGGGACACCCTGCTGCTGGACAAACACCAGGCGCACACGGCCGTGGAGAAATTGCCGGGCTTCTGGGCCCTGTTCGGCTTGGTCGCCTGCGTGGCGATCATCCTTCTATCCAAGTGGTTCGGCCATTTGGGCATCATGACCCGCGAAGACTACTATGATCGGTGAACTCTGGCTGCATCCGGCGCTGATCCTGATCGCGGGCGCCTGCGTCCTGCCGTGGGTACGAGGTCCGCTCCGTCAACCCCTCCTGCTGCTGGTCCCGGTGGCCGCCTTCGCGGCGGTACTGGTCATGCAGCCGGGAACCTTCGGGGTGTTTCCGTTCCTGGACTGGGATCTGACCTTCGGCCGGGTGGACCGGTTGAGCCTGGTGTTCGCCTACATCATGACCCTGATGTGCTTCATCGGCACGTTGTACGGTCTGTGCGTCGAAAATCCCTACGAACATACGGCCGCCTGGTTGTACGTGGCCGGCTCGCTCGGGGTGATTTTCGCCGGCGATTTCCTGGTGCTGTTCCTGTTCTGGGAACTGATGGCCTTTTCCTCGGTGTTCCTGGTCTGGTTTCGGCGGCGGCCCGAATCCCTGGCCGCCGGCTACCGCTATCTCCTGGTGCATACCGCCGGCGGCCTGGTGCTGCTAGCTGGACTGGTGCTGCACTATCAGGATGTCGGTAGCCTGAGCTTCGTCCAGTTGGATGTCGCCAATCCGACCCTGGCGATGTATCTGATTTTGACCGGCTTCATCCTGAACGCGGCGGTGCCGCCGCTGCACGCCTGGTTGCCCGACGCCTACGGCGAGGCCACGGTGAGCGGCGCGGTATTCATGTGCGCCTTCACCACCAAGACCGCCGTTTACGCCTTGGCGCGGGGCTTTCCCGGCATGGAGATTCTGATCCCGCTCGGGGTGGCGATGGCCCTGTACGGCGTGGTGTACGCCGTGCTGGAGAACGACGCCCGGCGCTTGCTGGCCTACCACATCATCAGCCAGGTCGGCTACATGGTGGCCGCGGTGGGCATCGGCACGGAAATGGCGATCAACGGCGCCTGCGCCCACGCCTTCGCCCATATCCTGTACAAGGGGCTGCTGTTCATGGGCGTGGGTTCGGTGCTGTACGCCACCGGCCAGAGCAAATTCACCGATCTGGGCGGCCTGTACCCAAAGATGCCGCTGGCCTTCGTCTTCACTCTGATCGGCGGGTTGTCGATCTCCGCCTTTCCGCTGTTCTCGGGCTTTGTCAGCAAATCCATGATCGTGGCGGCGGGTTTCGACGAACACATGTACTGGGCGGCCTTTCTGTTGATTCTGGCTTCGGCCGGGACTTTTTTGCACACCGGGCTCAAGGTGCCGTACTTCATCTGGTTCGGTAAAAACAACTGTTCGCCGGAGACTTGGGAGAAGGCCAGCGACCCGCCCTGGTTCATGAACCTCGCGATGGGGATCGCCGCTTTCCTGTGCATTCTGATCGGCGTGTATACCCCGTACCTCTATCAGATGCTGCCGTATCCGGTGCATTACGAACCGTATACCGCCTATCATGTGGTCGAAACCCTGCAAATCCTGGCGTTCACGGCCTTGGGTTTCTTCCTGTTCCTGAAGAAACTGACCCCGGAGCCGACCATCAGCCTCGATCTGGACTGGTTCTACCGGATGGGCGGCCGGATCTTTTTCCTGACCGCCGACGTCGGTCTGGGTCGCCTGAACCGCTGGGCGCAGGACACGCTGGCCGAACGCTGGCCCCATGCCCTGGCGCGGTATTTCCAGGAAGGGCCGGCCCGCTTGTGCCTGGCGGTGATCAAGCCCTTCTGGCAAATGACCGGCGTGCGGATCGACGGACCGGACGGCGCCGAGCGGCGGTTCCTCGACACCTTCGCCTACTCCAGTTTCACGATCGGCTCCACTGGAATATTCGCCGTGGTCGCCCTCCTGGTCCTGCTGCTGTTTGCGGGGTAGGCCGGGCCGGGATAGGGTTTGGGAACTGTGGGGTTTGGCCGACAATGGGGCGAACACCACATGCCGTGCGAAAACCCGGGCGACTCATTCCGGCGTTTTCACCGCGCCACCGGGCGTGCGCGGCGCACCGTCCAGATACTTGAACGGCGTGAACCGCGCCTGCTGCGGTGCCTCGCCGGGGCGGCCGAACGAGACCACCACGACCAGATCCGGCTCCGGCACGAAGCGGCCCGAACCGCGCAGCGCGTTGTCGCCCGCCGGCTCCAGGGGGACGTTGATCCGCTGGCGGTGGGCGACGACGGCGGCGCGACCGGTGGCGCCCGCGGTGGCCATCGGTCGGTCGTCGTGGTCGGCGAGATAGACCGTCAACACGCTGTCCGGCCCGGCGTGACCGAGCGGCGGCGCCACCAGTTCCACATGGTAGTCGCCGACCACGCGCTGCTGTCCGCCGTGCGGCCCCGGTTGCCGGTCGATCCCGGCGTCGTCGTGGGCCCACGCGCCACCCGCCAGCGCCACGCCGGCCACGATCGGGAGGATTTTCAGAAATCGCATCGTCGTTGTTCCTCGGTTGCGGTTAAAAACTCTCGCGCCCGTGCCGCGCCAGCAGCCGCTCCAGCGGCTTGCGACCGTACAGGCGGAACAGGGTCGGGGTGATGAAGGTATCCAGCACGGTCGAGCTGATCAGACCCCCGAAGATCACCACGGCGACCGGATACAGGATTTCCTTGCCGGGATCCTGCCCGGCGAGGATCAATGGCACCAGGGCGATGGCGGTGACCAGCGCGGTCATCAGCACCGGCGTGAGCCGCTCCCGCGAGCCGCGCACGATCATCGCGTCGTCGAAGCGCTCGCCCTCGTGCAGGACGAGATTGAGGTAATGGCTGATCTTGAGAATGCCGTTGCGCGCGCTGATCCCGGCCAGGGTGATGAAGCCGATCAAACTGGCGACCGAGAGCTGCGCGCCGGCGATCCACAACGCCAGCACGGAGCCGACCAGTGCCATCGGGATGTTCGCCATGATGATCAGACCGAGCACGGTCGATCGATAACGGCTGTACAGCACCAGAAACACCAGCAGCCCGGAAATCACCGCCAGCACCGCGATCAGGGCCATCGCCTGCTCCTGCGCCTGGAACTGGCCCTCCAGACTGAAGTAATAGCCGGGCGGCAGCTCGAATTCCGCCATCGCCGCGCGCACGCCATCGACCACCTCGGACAAATTGCCGCCGCTGTTGGCCTGAATCACGATACGGCGCGCGCCGTCGTCGCGGCTGATCTGGTTCGGTCCCAGCGTCTCTTCGATGCGCGCCAGGGCTGTCAGGGGCACGCGGCCGGCGGGCGTGTCGATGGTCAGCGCGCGCAGGCCGTCCGCGTCGCGCGCCGCGTCGTCCAGCCGCAGCGTGACGGCGAAGCGCCGGTTGGCGTCGATCACCTCGGCCACGCGCCGCCCGTCCAGGGCGGATTCCAGCCAGTGCAACAGTTCGCCGGGGGCGATACCGTAGCGCGCCGCCGCCGTATAATCGAGTTCCACGCTGAGTTGGGGAATCAGCACCTGAGGTTCGAGCTGAAGATCCGTCAGGCCGGGGATGCCGGCCAGCCGCTCGACCAGCGCCGCGCCCTGGGCGCGCAGGGTGTCCAGATCGTCGCCGAAGATCTTCAGGGCGATCTGAGCGCGGATGCCGGACAGCAGGTGATCCAGCCGGTGCGAGATCGGCTGGCCGATGCTGACCGCGGCCGGCAGCGGCGCGAGGCGCTGGCGGATGTCGGCCATCACGGCCTCGCGGCTCCGGTCGGAGGGCGTCAAATCCACGTCGATTTCGCTGTAATGAACGCCCTCCGCATGCTCATCCAGCTCCGCGCGGCCGGTGCGCCGACCGACCTTGACCACCTCCGGCACTTCCAGAATCAGCCGTTCGGCCAGGGCGCCGATTCGGTTGGATTCGGCCAGCGCGGTGCCGGGGCGCAGCAGCACGTTGATGGTCAGCGTGCCCTCGTTGAAGGCCGGCAGGAAGCTGCGCGGAAACAGCGGCACGCTGGCGGCGGCGGCGACCACCAGCAGCGCCGCGCCGACCAGCAGCAACCGTGCGTGGGCGAAGCAATGGCGCAAGGCCCAGGCCTGGAACCGCTTGAGCGTCCGCACCAACGGGCTGTCGCCGCGCTCGAGTTGGCGCATGCCCGGCAGCAGGTAGTAGCACAGCACCGGCGTGACCGTCATGGCCACCACCATGCTGGCGAGAATCGACACGATGTAGGCCACGCCCAGCGGCGCGAACAGCCGCCCTTCGATGCCCGGCAGCGCGAACAGCGGCACGAACACCAGCACCACGATGGCGGTGGCGTAGACGATGCCGGAGCGGACCTCGACCGAAGCCTTCGCGATCACCTCCAGCACGCCGACCGGATCGCCCTGCGCGCGGTTCTGCCGCAGCCGGCGCAACACGTTCTCCACGTCGACGACCGCGTCGTCCACCAGCTCGCCGATGGCGATCGCGATGCCGCCCAGGGTCATCGTGTTGATCGACAAACCGAAATAGTGAAACACCAGCACGGTCGCGAGGATCGACAGCGGAATCGCCGTCAGCGTGATCGCCGTGGTGCGCAGGTTCAACAGGAACAGGAACAGCACCACCGTGACCATGATCGCGCCGTCGCGGATGGCCTCCCGCACGTTCGCGACCGAGGCTTCGATGAAATCGGCCTGCTTGAACAGCACCTCGGGCGCCGGTACGCCGGCTGGCAGACTGCCGGCCAGGGTGGCGAGCGCCCGTTCCACCTCCGCGGTCAGCGCCACCGTGTCCGCGTTGGGCTGCTTTTGCAGCGACAGGATCACCGCCGGCTCGCCGTTGAAACCGCCGTCGCCGCGCTTCACCCCGGCCGCGAAGCCGGCTTCGGCGACCTGGTGGAGCAGCACCGGATGACCGTCGCGCCAGGCCACCGGCAGGCCGCGCAAGTCGATCAGCCGGTCGGTGCGGCCCAGGTGGCGGATCAGGTATTCCTCCGCGCCGCGCTCCAGAAAGCCGCCGCCGCTGGTGGCCGCGAACCCCTCCAGCGCCCGCGCCAGGTCGGTGAGCGACACCTGCAACTGGCCCTGGCGCGCCGGCAGCGGCGTGACCCGGAATTCGCGCACCTCGCCGCCCAGGGGAATCACCTGCGCGATGCCGGGAATGCCGAGCAGGCGCGGGCGCAACACCCAGTCCGCGTATTCGCGCGCCGCCATCGGGTCGCTCGCGCCGATCGGCAGGGCCACCAGCATGATCTCGCCCATGATCGAGCTGATTGGCCCGAGGTGCGGCGTGATGTCGGGCGGCAGGCTGTCGCGCACCAGGGCCAGCCGCTCCGTCACCTGCTGCCGGTTCAGATAAATGTCGCTGCCCCAGTCGAATTCCACATAAACCACCGACAGGCCCACCCCGGACACCGAGCGCACGCGGATCACCCCCGGCATGCCGTTCATCGCGGTTTCGATCGGGAAGGTGACGAGCTGCTCGACCTCCTCCGGGGCCATGCCCCCGGCCTCCGTCATCAAGGTGACGGTGGGGCGGTTCAGATCGGGGAACACGTCCACCGGGATTTGCCGCAGGGTGAGCGCGCCGTACCCGATCAGGAGCAGCGCCAGGCTCAGCACGAGCAGGCGCTGTTTCAGGCTGGCCCAGATGATGGCGTTGAACATGGCTCAGCGCACCTGATTCAGCAAGGCGGCGCCCTGGACGACCACGCGATCGCCCTCCGTCAACCCACCGCGGATCACGACGCGCGCTGCGTCCAGCGGCTCCACCTCGACCAGGCGGGGCGCGAAGCGCTCGGCGCCGACATGCAGCCAGACCTGCGTCAGGCTGCCCGCGCCGCGCGCCACCGCCCCACGCGGCAGCACCATGCCCTCGACGGTGTCGGCCGTTTCCACCAGCACCTCCACCGGCTGGCGGACGACGAGCGGAACCGGCGGCGCTTCCAGCAGGGCGAAACGCAGCGGCACGGCCTGCCCGTGCAACCGCGGGCCGGCGCCGAGGTATTCCAGTTTCAGCGCCGTGCCCTGATCGGTGCGCGCCGTCGCGCGCGCGACGCGGCTGGCGAGCGTGTGATCGAACGCCAGCGCCTCGATCTGCATCCGGCTGGGATCGACGATTTCCAGGAGACGGTCTCCGGCCGCCGCCACCTGCCCCAGGACGAGCCGGCTGTCCGCGATCGTCCCGGCGAGCGGCGCGCGCAACGGCCGCGGCTCGCGCAGGGCCAGTTGCAAGGCCTTTTGGCGGGCTTCCAGAGCCTGCCACTCGGCGCGCGCCTGCTCGATCTGCCGCGGCGTGGCGCTTTCCCTGAGCTGTTCCAGACGCCGCAGTTCCTGCTCGGCGAAGGCGATCCGCCGCGCGAGTTCCGCCAGGGCCGCCTCGTGTTCGGCCCGGTCCAGGCTGTCCGGGAGCGGTTCGAGCCAGGCCACGATCTGCTCGGCCCGCACCCGCTGCCCGATGCCGGGCAAGCCGCCCTCGGGCGCGACGATGCGTCCGCGCTCCGGGGCCTGTACCTGCCCGCTGCCGTTCGGATCCGGCGTCGTCAGCGCTTCGAGCCGATAGGCGCGCGCGGCGACGCCGTTCCGGGCTGGCTCGGTGCGGATGCCGTACAACCGCTGCGCCGGCTTCGGCAGGAACACGCCGCCGTCCGGCAGACGGCTCGGGTCGTTGGCCAGCGGCGCGGCCGGTTCGCCATGGTCGTGGCCGGCATGGGCGCGAACGCCCTCGGCGGGCGACAGAAGCAACAACGCCGCCAGCAGCGCGACCGGCGCGACGTTTCCTTCACGCATGACGGCGTCCTCCCCGACCCAGTCCGTAGCCGACCATCAGACCGAGCAGCAACACCAATGAGCCACCGCCGAGCAACCCTTGCGGCGTCGCCGCGAACCCGCCGCGCGCGTTTTCGCTGTCGGCCGTTTCCGGCACGACCAGGCGCAACGCGAGCAGATCGAACAGCGTATCGGTTTGCACGCCGAGCAATAAGGAGTGCTCGCCGGGGGCCTCCAGGCCGTTTGCGGGCAATCGGTAGACGCCATCGCCCAGCGCTTCGGCGACGCGCGGTTCGCCGCCGACTTCGATTTCCAGTTTGGCGCCATCGATGGGCGCGTTGGTGGCGAACTCGTCCAGATAAATCCGCAGCTCGCCGTTCTCCAGCACGGCCAGCGCTTCGATCTGGTCGGAATACGCCTCGGCGCGCGGCGCGAGCGGCAGCGCCGAGACGGGCTCGTCATGGTCGTGCCCGGCATGACCGAACGCCGCGAGCGGCGAGCACAGAAACAGAACTAACAGCGCGCGGCGCGGTGATAACATCGGAACGGACTCCTCCAAAATACAAGATCGGGCAGCCATGGAATTGGCGTTCTTGCAGCGGGCGGTCGCTTGCCTCAATGACTGGCGAACACCTGCGTGTTGCCCTCGGCGTCGAAGCCGATCACGGTGTAGCGATCGGCCGGGTAAGGTCCTTCCATGCCGGGCGAGCCGAGCGGCATGCCCGGGGCGGCGATGCCGACGACCGGCGGCCGTTCGGCGAGCAGCCGCTGCACGTCGGCGGCCGGCACGTGTCCTTCGACGACATAGCCGCCGACCGTCGCGGTATGACAGGAACCGAGCGCCCGTGGCACGCCGGCCTCGCTCCTGACTCGACTCAGCTCGCGGGTGGCGATGATCTCGACGGTGAAACCGTGCGCCCGCAGGTGGTCGGCCCACTGGCCACAACAGCCGCAGTTGGGGTCCTTGTACATCACCACGACCTCACCCGCGGCCAGAGCGGAACCGGCGCCCAGCGCGGCGAACAAGACGAGCCCCGACACCAGGCGGCGAAGGGCGTGAAGGGATACGGTTGCTTTCATGTGGGCTCCTGAATGTTGCGGACAAGTCGGTTGTGGGACGATGGTCGGCGCCTTCGATTCATCGCGGGATGATCGGCTGCGCGTTCGGCGCTCCGGATTTTTGCGGTTCGTTGTGTCCCACGCCGGAGACCGACGCCTTGGACCGCGGCAAATGCAGGCGGAACGTGGTCGTTCCGTTGGCCGATTCGACGTCGATCGCGCCGCCGTGGGCCTCGACGATCGAGCGGGTGATCGCCAGCCCCAGGCCCGCGCCCTCGCCCTGGCGGGCGCGAGATGGATCGCCTCGGTGGAAGCGCTCGAACAGCCGGGGCAGTTGTTCCGGCGGAATGGGGTCTCCCGGATTGCGCACCAGGAGTCGGGCTTGGTCGCCTGCCCCCTCGATCTGGAGGGTCACCTGACCGCCGGCCGGCGTGTGGCGCAGGGCATTCGCCATGAGGTTGGACAGCGCGCGGCGCAGCATCAGACGGTCGCCCGTCACCGTGGCGGCGCCGGTCAGGCGCAGGCGGACGCCTTTTTCCTCGGCCAGCGCCTCGTAGAACTCCATCAGCGCGCGCACTTCGGTCTCCAGGGCCACGGTTGCAACCGGACGCGGCAGCAGGCCGTTGTCCGCCTTGGCGAGAAACAACATGTCGGCGATCATGCGCGCCAGCCGGTCCAACTCTTCCAGATTGGACTGCAAGGTTTCGCGATACTCGTCGGCCGAGCGCGAGCGCGACAGCGCCACTTGAGTCTCGGTCATCAAGTTGGACACCGGGGTGCGCAGCTCGTGGGCGATATCGGCCGAGAAATCGCTGAGACGGCGAAACGCGGCTTCGAGCCGATCCAACATGCCGTTGAAGGCTTCCACCAGCGCCCGCATTTCCGCCGGGGCATCGCTTTCCGAAAGACGCTCGCCCAATCGTTCGGTGGAGAGACGGCGGGCGGTGGCGGTCACTCTTCGCAACGGCGCCAAGCCCTTGCGCGCGGCGAACCAGCCCAGCAGCGCGGCGACCCACGCCGCCACCGACATACCGATCCACAGCCGTTGGCGAACTTCGGTCAGAAAGTGCGCGTGATGGCTGATGTCCAAACCGATCAGCACTCGCACCGGCAGCGGTTCGGGCAGCGGAATGAGGAACGTCGCCTCGCGACCGAGATATCGACGGCCCTCCCGCTCCCAGTGGCGCGCGGTTTCGGACAAGGGAACGCCCGCGAGCTGGGCGGGCGCGAAGCGCTGGGGTCGGGCGGCGTAGAGGCCGCTTCCTTCCGCATCGCGCACCAGCACCGCAATCAAGTCGTGGCCCGCCAGGGCATCTTCAAGACGCTGGGGCAACCGGTCGAGATCTTCTCCAGAAGCGATGCGCGCCAGCAGACTGCTGACGACCGCCAGTTTGGAGGCCAGTTCCTGGTGATCGAGTTCCTCGAAATGCGCCTCCGCGGCGCGCTCGAGCGCCACGCCGACCACGAGCAGCAGGATGGTTGCGACCATGGCGAACAACAGGGCCAGGCGCGCGGTGAGCGACAGCGGCGTCCGAGGCAATTTCATCGCGTCTCGGCGGCTTCGAGCACGTAACCCATCCCGCGCACGGTGTGGATCAGCTTGGGCTCGAAGGGTTCGTCCACTTTCGCGCGCAACCGCCGCACCGCCACCTCGATGACGTTGGTGTCGCTGTCGAAATTCATGTCCCACACCTGAGAGGCGATCAGCGAGCGCGGCAACACTTCGCCTTGGCGGCGCAGCAACAATTCCAGCAATGCGAATTCCTTGGCGGTCAAGTCGATGCGTACACCGGCCCGCGTCACCCGCCGGCGCAGCAGATCGAGTTCCAGATCGGCGGCCCGAAGTACTTCCGGCTCCCTGGTTTTGCCGCGTCGCAACAGGGTGCGGACCCGGGCCAGCAACTCGGAAAACGCGAACGGTTTGACCAGATAATCGTCGGCGCCGAGTTCCAGCCCGCGAACCCGGTCCTCGACCTGATCCCGCGCGGTCAGGAACAGCACCGGCATCTCCTGCCCTCCGCGCCGCAGCGTCCGTAGCACCGCCCAGCCGTCCAGTCCAGGCAGCATCACGTCCAACACGACCAGATCGTAGTCGCCGGTCCGCGCCAGATGCAGTCCGTCCGAGCCGTCGCGCGCCAGATCGACGACGAAGCCGGCCTCGCCGAGACCTTTCCGTAAATAGTCGCCCGTTTTTACTTCATCTTCCACGATCAGAATCTTCACGGCGGACTCCATCGATCATCTCGAACACCGCCACATTCTGCCATCCCCAACAGCCCCCGGCATGAAGATGACAAAAATGTCATCTCCCCGTCAGCTTCCTGTTCGGCGTTGGAGGGCATTGTTGATTGGCTTCCACGTTCAATTCAGTGAGAGAGACAAGTCATGAAAAACCTATTCGCCATGATTACCGTCGCCGCTCTTGTCGTGCTGGCTAATCCAGCCTTCGCCCAGCATCACGGTCACGACGCCCACCAGGCCGCGCCGTCCGCCCAAGGCGCAACGGCCGAGGCGGTGACGATGACCGAGGGTACGGTACGGCGGGTGAACGCGGACCAGGGTACGGTCAGCATCGCGCATGGTCCCATCGCGCATCTCAACATGCCGCCAATGACGATGACCTTCAACGCCGCCGATGGCGTGGATTTGTCCGCGATAAAGCCAGGCGACAAGGTCCGCTTCGAACCGGCCAACGAGGGCGGCAGACTCACGATCCACCAGATCGAAGTCGTGCGCTAAGCGGTCGTGAAGGGAACCCGCGATGGTTGCCAGATCCTTCCGCGTAATCGCGCGCGCCACGCTGTTCGGGATTTCCGCGTGGGCCCTGCCGCTCGCGGTTGCTCTGCTGCTTCCGCCGTTTGCGGGTACGGTTCGCGCCGGGACACCGCGGGTCGAATGGGGCGAAAAACTGGGCGAAGACCTCGCTGGCCTGCTCGCTTACGCTCGCACCCACAACCCGGAATTCGTTACCGAGAGCCTCGAGGCCGAAGCGACGCGGGCTGGGGTGGCGGCGGCGGGCGCTCTGCCCGACCCTCGCTTCCAGATCGAGCTGATGGACGTGAATAACGCCATGAGCGGGCGCGACACCTTCTCGCTCCTGCCAGGGCAGGTCGGCGAAACCCGCTACCGGGTCGTACAGATGCTGCCCTATCCCGGCAAACGGGCTCTGGAAGCACGGGCGGCGGACGCGCGCGCCGCCCAGCGCGAGGCGCGTGCCGCGGGCGCCTGGCTGGAGGTCGCCGCCGCGATCAAGACCGCGTGGATGCGCTACTACGCCGCCGACCGCGAAACGGCGCTCATCGACGAGATGCTCGCCGCGATGGTCGCCCTCGAGGACGCCACTCTCGCTCGCTACCGCCGGGGTCTCGCCACCCAGGAGGCGGTATTGCGCGTCCACGCGGAGATCACCGGCCTGCGCCTGCGACGGGTGGAGATCGAACAAGCGCTGCGGAGCGCGCGGGCCACGGTGAACGGCCTGCTCGACCGTCCGGCCGATGCGCCACTGGCGCGCCCAGGCGCTCCGCCGGCGCTGCCCGAGCGACTGGACCCGACCGCGCTGGTCGCGCGTCTGGTGGAGACCAATCCAGCCGTCGTCGCGCAGGTCCGCGCCGCCGACGCCGCCCGGTTCGCGCGCGCGCAAACCCGGCTGGATCGTTACCCGGACTTCGCGGTGGGCATCACCTACAACCAACCGCGCGTGGGCGCCGACCGTTGGGATGTCATGCTGGAACTGAATATTCCCTTGCAGGCGCCACGGCGCGCGCGCAACCTGGAAGCCGAACGGATGTTGGACGCCGCCCACGCCCGACTGACGGCCGAGGCGGCGCGGTTGCGGACGGCTCTGGACACGGCGCTCGCTGGCCTGGACGGCGGCCGCGAGCGCCTGCGGTTGCTTCGGACCGCGCTGTTGCCGCAAGCCGAGGCCGGACTCGACGCCGCCCGCGCCGCGTTTGCGACCGGTCAGACCGATTTCGGCGCCGTGCTTCAAGCCTGGCGGCAAGTGCTGGACACCCGGCTCGCCTTGCTCGGCGTCGAGGTGGACAGCCGGCTGGCCCTCTTCGAACTGGAAAAACTCGTCGGAGAACCGCTGTGAAGACTGCGGTGCAACTCACGCTGATCGCGATCGTGGCCGCCGTCGCCCTGTATGGCGGCTACTGGTATGGAAGCCGCGGCGCCGACCGCGGCCATGCGGCGGTCGCCGCGGCGCCGGCCGCCGAAGCCGGTAGCGGCGAGCGCAGGATCCTCT
>JRYF01004082.1_pt1 | contig 26322 bp, 27 predicted proteins | sample 235331 | NCBI WGS metagenome assembly JRYF01 (sample SAMN03074217, study PRJNA261475) | activated sludge metagenome | biome: Wastewater Treatment Plant; feature: Wastewater; material: Activated sludge; isolation source: activated biomass of a wastewater treatment plant treating hydrocarbon... ...
CCGGCGCGCGCGGCGCGCAGGTCGGGAACCGGTAGTGCGAAGGCCGGCAATGCCGCGCGCCCGCTGGAGGCGCCGGCTGCCGTGTCAGGCACGGATCTTCGCGAAATCGACGATGGCGCGCAGCTTGTCGATCTCGCGCGCCTGCCGCGCAGCCAGGTCGACGCCGGGTGCGGCCATCGTCGCGCCGGCCTCCTCCAGCCGCCGGCGCACCTCGGGCGCGGCCAGGGTCTGCGCCAAGGCGGCCTGCAAGCGCTCGCGCACCGCGGCCGGCAGGCCGGCCGGGCCCCACAGCCCGAACCAGCTCGACAGGTCGACCGCCCGCAGCGCCGGATGCTCGGCCAGCGGCGCGATCTCGGGCGCCACGGCCGAGCGCTGGGCGCTCGTCAGGCCCAGCGGCAGCATGCGTCCGGCGCGGATGTGCGGCAACGCGCTGGACAGCACGAACACGCCGTATTCGATGTTGCCGGCCAGCAGGTCGGCGCTCAGCGGGCCGACACCGCGGTACGGGATGTGGACCACGAACAGCCCGGCGGCCTGCTTGACCATCTCGCCGGCCAGGTGCAGCGCGGTGCCGACGCCCGACGACCCGAAGCTGTAGCGCCCGGGGTGGCGGCGCGCGCGTTCGATGAAGCCGTCGAGCCCGTCGACGCCGGCCTTCGGCCCGGCCACCAGCACCATCGGTTGCGAGGCCACCATGCCGATCGGGGTGAAGCCGAGCAGCGGGTCGTAGCGCAGCGATTGCACCAGGCCCGAGATCGCCATCTCGTTGTTGCTGCCCAGCAGCAGCGTGTAGCCGTCGGGTGCCGCCTGCGCGACGCGCTGCGCGCCCAGCGTCCCGCCGGCGCCGCCGACGTTCTCGACCACCACCGGCTGGCCCAGCCGCTCGGCGAGGTCGGTCGCCACCGTACGGCCGGTCAGGTCGGTGCTGCCGCCGGGTGGGTAGCCGACGATGAGACTGATCGATCGCGTCGGCCAGGCCACGGGCTGCGCGCCGGCAGCGCCCGGCAGCGACGCCGCCAGGGCCAGGGCGGCCAGCACATCGCGGCGGCGCCAGGCCGCCGCGCCGCCGACGTCGGCGCGACGCTTCGGGCCCGGGCCGTCAGACGACAGGCGCGGGAACTGCAGCATGGTGCGCTGGCGCATCGGCGTTCTCCTTGGTGGCAGTGCTCGCATGCTCGCTGCGGCCGCGCAGGCACGCGGTGCCGGTACGGCACCGGTCGGTGCCGATGCGGCACCGGACGGCGCACTGCCGCTCAGCGTTCGCTGGCCGCCCAGATCGCCTCGACGAGCGCCCGCTGCCGCGCGCGCGGGCGGTACATCCGGACCTCGAACGGCACCTGGTCGGTGTTGCCGCCGAGCACCACCAGCAGCCCGCGGCGGATGTCGGCCGCCGCCAGCGAGGCCGGCAGCCACGCCATGCCGAGGCCCTTGAGTGCCAGTTCCAGCATGGCGTCAGCGGAGTCGCAGACCACGGCCGGCGCGGCACGGCCGTCCGCGGCGGCGCCAACCAGATGGTCGGCCAACAGGCGGCCGAGCGACAGCGTCGGCGCGTAGGCGATCCATGCCGAGCCGTGCAGGAGATGGCGCGGCCGGCCCGAGGCGTCGGCGCGGCTGACCGGCAGCAGCCTGTCCTGCGCCAGCCGTAGGTAGCGAAAGCGCTGGGGCGCCAGCCCGGTCGACAGCGCGGCATGCTCGTAGCAGCACAGCAGGTCCACCTCGCCGCGCTCGAACACCTGCGCGATCTCGGCCATCGATCGCGTCACCACCTCCACCCGCTGGCCGCGCCAAACGGCCCGGTGGCGCGCCAGCCAGTCGGCCACCAGCGTGCGCGCCAGCGTGCGGCCGGTGCCGACGCGCAGGGGCAAGCTGGCCCCCGCGAGCGTCCCGCCGGCCTGCCAGCCTGCGCGGGCCTGCTCGAGCGCGGCCAGCAGCGGCGCCGCTTCCGCCAGCAGCGCCTGACCGGCCGATGTCAGCCTCAGCGGCGCGCGCCCGGGTTCGACCAGCGGCACGCCGGCCCAGGCCTGGAGCGCACGAATGCGGCGACCGAAGGCCGGGTGCGTGACGTGGCGCTCGGCGGCGGCGCGCACGTAGCTGCCACAGCGCTGCAGCGCGCGCAGGTCCTCGATCAGCTTCAGGTCCATCGTCTCGCCCGCTGTCTGCCGGCCACCCACCACGAACGCGCGCGCCAGCCCGCGCAGCCTTGGGCCGACCCGGCCGTCCCCGTGCGCAGCGGTTGCACGCGCCGTCGGCGCCACCGCAGCCGTGCGAGGCGCGGCGTCCCGCCGCCGGTGACGCCGAGCTGCAGCAGGATCAGCGCCGTGAAGCGGCCGTCCGTGATGACGTCACCATGCTTGAAGTCGATCGTGCGGATGATGCCGTACACCATCGACCGGCCGAGTCAGCTGCTGGGCGAAATACGCCACGCGATGGCCCTCCCGCCGCGCCCCCCCCGACGCAGCGACGCGCCGCGCGGTCGTCGGCAGCGCGGGCGGGCAAGCGCCCAATGGCATGCCCGTGGGCGGCACGCTGCTGCCCACGGCGCCGTGTCACCCCGTCATGCGTGGGTCGGGATCCCTTCGGGCTGCGCGCTTCGGGACTCACCCGCGGGCGGGCCTGGCGGGCTCAGGCGCTTGCCGCGTCCTGCACGACGCGCGCCAGGCGCAGGCAGTCGTCGCGCGTCAGCGCCAGCGGGATGCGCAGGTCGCACAGCCCGGCCAGCACCTGCGGTGCGCGCGGCAGGTCCTGCCGCAGGTCGGCGAAGCGCCAGCTCGTCCACTGGGCGGTGAAGCCCAGCGGCTCGTCGTCGCCGAACCACTTGACGTTGACGCCGCCGGCCGCGGCGGCGGCGACGAAGCGGCGCATCTGCGTCTGGCTGCGGCCGGGCAGCAGGAACTGGATCGAGCTCTGCACGTACTGCTCGCGCGGGTCGCGCCGCGGCAGCACCAGCCCGGGGACGGCCGCCAGCGCCTCGGCCAGCCAGTGGTAGCGCTCGTTCCAGCGCCGGCAGCGCGCGGCGAGCGCGTCGCCCATCTGCGGCCGCACGATCGCCGCCACCAGGTTGCTGATGCGCAGGCTGAAGTTGGGCGTCACGAACTTCCAGCGCTCGAACACGGCGTCGTCCGGGCGCACGCGGTGGCTGCGCCAGTGCATGTAGCTGCCGCTCATCAGGATCGCGCGCGCCGCGACGTCGTCGTCGTCCGTCACCAGCAACCCGCCTTCGCCGCCGTTGGCATGCTTGTAGCTCTGCAGGCTGAAGCAGCCGATGGCGCCGAAGCTGCCGGTCGGCCGCCCGTCCCAGCCGGCGCCCAGCGTGTGTGCGCAGTCCTCGACCAGCGTCAGGCCGTGGCGCCGGCAGATCGCGACCACGCGCTCCATGTCGGCGACATGGCCGCGCATGTGGCTGAGCAGCAGCACACGCGCGCCGCCGGCGGCGGCCTTGCGTTCGAGGTCGTCGAGGTCGATCGTCAGCTCGTCGGTGACGTCGACCAGCCGCAGCGCGGCGCCGGCATGCGCGATCGCGCCCGGCACCGGCGCCAGCGTGAAGCAATTCGACAGCACGCTGTCGCCCGGGCCGACGTCCAGCGCCTTCAGCGCCAGGAACATCGCCGACCCGCAGCTGTTGACGCCGACCGCGTAGCGCCGGCCGACGCTGGCCGCGAACTCGGCCTCCAGCAGCGCCGCCTCGGCCGGCACATGGCTCGCTTCGCCGTAGCGGTGCAGCTTGCCGCTGGCCAGCAGCGCCAGCGCGGCCCGCACGCCGTCGGGCGGGATCGGCTCCTGCGCGGTGAGGTCGATCATCGGTTCCGGCATCGTCCGCCCACCGGCCTTCAGCCGCGGTGGCCGCCGAGCGTGCCGAGGTCGAAGCGGTCCTGCGGGTAGTACTTGTGCAGCCGGATGTCGCCGGTGCGGGCGTGGCCTTCCATGCCCTCCAGGCGCGAGATGCGCGCCGCGACCTGGCCGACCTCGCGCGACGCGGCGCGGTCCAGCCGCTGCCAGGTGACGGTCTTGATGAACTTGCCGACCGACAGCCCGCCCGAGTAGCGCGCCGCGCCGCGTGTGGGCAGGATGTGGTTGGGCCCGCTGCACTTGTCGCCGTAGGCCACCGTGGTCTCCTCGCCGAGGAACAGCGAGCCGTAGTTGGTCAGCGCGGCCAGCCACCATTCGAGGTCGTCGGCCAGCACCTGCAGGTGCTCCGGCGCGTAGCGATCGCTGACCTGCACGGCCTCCTCGCGCGTGTCGCACAGCACCACCTCGGCCCAGTCGCGCCAGGCGACGCTGGCGGCCTGGCGCGCGACCTCGGGCAGCGATTCGATCACCGCCGGCACGCGGTCGATCACGGCCTGGCCGACGCGGCGCGACGTGGTGATCAGCCAGACCGGCGAGTCCGGCCCATGCTCGGCCTGGCCGACCAGGTCCTGGGCGACGATGTCGGGGTCGGCGCCGTCGTCGGCGATGACGGCCGACTCGGTCGGCCCGGCAACGACGTCGATGCCGACGCGCCCGAACAGCATGCGCTTGGCCTCGGCGACGAAGCGGTTGCCCGGGCCGACGACGATGTCGGCCGGGTGGCCGCTGAACAGCCCCTCGACCAGCGACGCCACCGCCTGCACGCCACCGAGCGCGAGCACGGTGTCGGCGCCCGACAGCTTCATCGCGTACAGGATCGCGGGGTTGATGCCATCCTCCTTGTGCGGCGGCGAGGTGGCGACGACGTGGCGCACGCCGGCCACGCGCGCCGTGGCCACGCTCATGATCGCGCTGGCGGCATGCGCGTAGCGGCCGCCGGGCACGTAGCAGCCGGCGGTCTGGCAGGGGATCAGCCGCTGGCCGGCGACCAGGCCCGGCATCAGCTCGGTCTCGAACTCGAGCAGCGACTCGCGCTGGCGGCGCGCGAAGTCGGTCACGCGCCGGTGGGCGAATCCGATGTCGGCCTTGACGCCGTCGCTCAGGCTGCGCTCGGCGCGCCGCAGCGCGTCCTCGCCGACCACGATCTCGCCGCTGTAGCCGTCCAGCTCGCGTGCGTACCGGCGCACGCGCGCCTCGCCGCCGTCGGCGATCTCGGCCAGCATCGTGCGCACGGTTTCGGCGGTGGCGGTGTCGATGGCCTGCACCGGCGGGCTGGCCTTCTTCAGGTATTCGATGCTCATGTCGTCTCGTCCCGGGCCCCGCATGGCCACACCGGACCCGGCCGCGCCTGCGGCGGCCGGGTCGGCGCGCCGGCGGTGCTCAGTTGGTCGCGGTGGCGAAAGCGCGCAGCTTGGGGTCGGCCGCGACGCGCCTGAGGTACTCGTCGGTGACGTAGGTCGCCGGGTCCGGCAGCGCCTCGTCGGCACGCAGCGAGCCGACCTCCTTCATGAAGGCGGCGATGGTGTTCATCGTCGCGTCGGCCTTGGACGGCTGGCCGCTGCGCGCGAACAGTGCCAGGTGGGCGTCGAGGTCGAACATCGGCCGCAGGTCGAACTCCTTGTTCATCGCCGCTTCGCTGATGTTGACGCCGCCGGCCTCGTAGTGGCGCTTCATCACCGCCAGCGCCTCGGCGCGGTTGGCCGCCAGGTAGCGCTGCGCGCGCAGGTAGACGGCAAGGAAGCGCGCCACCAGGTCCGGGTGGTCGCGCGCCCAGTCGGAGCGCACGACGATGTTGCCTGGGATCATGGTGCCGGTGTCCTTGCCCGAGCACAGGTACTTGCCGCCGGCGCGCTCCTCGACGGTGTAGGTGTTGGGCGCCCACAGGCCGCCGATCTCGGCGCTGCCCGAGCTCATCGCGGCGATGATCTCGGCCTGGCCCATCGAGCGCACCGTCACGTCGCCGCGCTGCAGCCCGAACTTCTGCAGACAGCTGCGCGCCGCCAGGTCGACCGTCGAGTTGCCGGTCAGGAACACCGTGCCGCCCTTCATCGACGCCGGGTTGCGGATGAGGGCTTCGGCACGCGGGCCGGTCACGTACAGCGCGTTGGTGGCCGACTGGTCGTCGCTGAAGGCCACCGTGTGCAGCCCGAAGCGCACCGCGCCGAGCACCGCCGGCACGCTGCCGGTGTAGCCGACGTCCCAGCTACGGCTGGCGGCGATCTGCGGTGCGCCGGCCGGGAAGTTGATGATCGTGACCCGCAGGCCGACGTCCTTCCACCAGTCCTTCTCCTGCGCCAGCAGGAAGGGCACCGAGCCGAGCAGCGCCGGCTGCGAGCTGATGCGGACTTCCTTCAGGTCCTGTGCCTGGGCGACCCAGGGGGCGATGGCCAGCAGACCGGCCAGCGCGGCGGCGGTGAAGGTGCGACGGGTGGACTTCATGCGGAACTCCTCGGGGTGGGAACGCAGGGAGGGGCGTCGGGCGCGGGGCGCGACGTCGGGGTGGCCGGGTGGACCCGGGGCCCGGCAGGGCGGGGTGGCGCCATCTCAGTGCGCTGCCGGGTCGTGCTGCTCGCGCAGCAAGCGCCAGATACGGGTCTTGAGGTGGACGAAGGACGCCAGGTCCATCACGTCCTCGATGCGCTCGTACTGCGCCCAGCGCTCGGCCTCGCGCATCGGCTTGATGTCGATCGTCTCCTTGATCCGGCCGGGCCGGCGCGTCATCACGATCACGCGGTCGGCCAGGTAGACCGCCTCCTCGACCGCGTGGGTGATGAACATGATGGTGCGCGGGTCGGCGCGGCCGACCCGCAGCAGTTCCTCCTGCATCACGGTGCGGGTCTGGGCGTCCAGCGCGCCGAACGGCTCGTCCATCAGCAGCACGTCGGGGTTCAGCACGTAGGCGCGCGCGATCGCCACCCGCTGCTGCATGCCGCCGGAGAGCTGGTGCGGGTAGGCCGACTCGTAGCCCTGCAGCCCCATCAGCTTCAGGTTGGCCGCGATGCGGCGCTCGGACTCGTCGCGCGGCACGCCGAGCGAGCGCAGGCCGAATATCACGTTGTCGTGCACCGTCTTCCACGGGAAGAGCGCGAACTGCTGGAACACCACCGCGCGGTCCGGCCCCGGCCCGCGGACCTGCTTGTCGCCGACCAGCACGCGGCCGCTGGACGGGAACTCCAGCCCGGCGGCCATGCGCAGGCAGGTCGTCTTGCCGCAGCCCGACGGCCCGACGACGGCGACGAACTCCTTGTCGCGCACCGTGAAGCTGACCTCGTCGAGCGCGAGGAAGTCCTTGCCGTCGCGCCGGAAGTTGCGGCTGACCTTGTCGAGCACGATCTCGCTCATGCTGTGTTCGCCTTCCGCTCCAAGCTGCCGCTAGCGCCCGCGCCGGTGCTGGACCCAGGCCTCGACGCCGCGCAGCGCGACGTCGATCAGCAGCCCGAACACGCCGACCGCGATCATCCCGACCATCACGATCGAGGTGTCCAGCGCGGCCTGCCCGCGCACCATCATCAGCCCGATGCCGGAGTTGGCGGCGATCAGCTCGGCGCCGATCAGGCTCTGCCAGCCGGCGCCGGCGCTGACGCGCAGCCCGGCGATGATCGACGGCAGCGACGCCGGCAGCAGCACCTCGTGCACGATGCGCGGCCCGCTGGCGCCGTAGACCTGCGCCGCCTCGATGTACTTGCGGTCGACGTAGCGCGCGCCGCGGTAGGCGTTGATCAGGCAGGGCGGGAAGGCGCCGGCGAAGATGATCATCGTCGGCCCGCCGATGCCGGTGCCGAACCACAGCGCGGCGAACGGCACCCAGGCGATCGGGGCGATGAAGCGCAGGCTGTCGAAAAGCGGCGTGATCACGTTGTCGAGCCAGCGGTACCAGCCCATCAGCAGCCCCAGCGGCACGCCGACCAGCACCGCCAGCCCGAAGCCGCGCACGAAGCGCTCGACGCTGGCCGCCAGGTGGCCTTGCAGCGTCTGGCCGGAGAAGGTCTCGCCGACCAGCGTGATGCCGCGCTGCAGCACCTCCCACGGCAGCGGCAGGAACTTGCGCGGTGCCAGCTCGACCCAAGCCGAGACGGTCCAGACGCCGAAGAACAGCAGCAGGCCGAGCGCCGACAGCGTCCACAGCTCGGTGCGCGACAGGCGTTCACCCATGGCCGGCGCCCCGCGTCAATGCGCCGCGCGCCACGGCATCGTGCGCGACTCGGCGAAGTCGAGCAGCGCCGTCAGCAGGTAGCCGAGCACGCCGACGGCGACCATGCCGACCAGGATCATCGCCGGGTAGATGTCCAGCCCGGCCTGGTACAGCACCTTGCCGACGCCGAGGATCGCGCCCAGCAGTTCGGCGGCCACGAGCGCGGTCAGGCAGCCCTGCAGCGACAGCCGCAGGCCGGTGAAGATCGACGGCAGCGCGCCCGGCACGATGACGTCCTTGACCAGCGCCCAGCCGCGCGCGCCGAGCATCTGGCTGGCCTCGATGATCGGGCGCTCGATCGTCCGCACGCCGGTGAAGCTGTTGATCACCGACGGCACGAAGGCGGCGAACCACAGGATCATGACCTTGGCGGCGTCGCCCAGCCCGAGCCAGACGATGGCCAGCGGGATCCAGGCCAGCGCCGGGATCGGGCGGATCAGCAGGAAGATCGGGTTGACCAGCGCCTCGGCGCGCCGGCTCCAGCCCATCCACAGCCCGAGCGGCACGCCGATCAGGGTGGCGGCGAAGAAGCCCATCACGATCAGCTTGGTGCTCTGCAGCATGTGCTCGTGCAGCAGGCCGTCGCCGAAGCCGCCGCCCCACACGAGCTGCTTGGCGGCAGCGCCGAACTGCTCGGGCGACGGGAAGGTCTGGGTCGAGATCCAGCCGGCCCGCGAGCCGAAGTACCAGACCGCCAGCAGCGTCAGCACGGTCGCCACCCCGGTGGCGAGCCTTGCCGGGTCGCGGCTGCGGTTCATCGCCTGGCCTCGCCGGCGTGGGTGCCGGCGGCGGGCTGCGCGCGGCCGGCGCGCTCGCCCGCGCCGCTGCGGTTCAGCACACGTCCCGGGCGGCGGCCGGTCGGCCGCCCGCGCGCGAGCACCGCCTCGCCGTTGACCCAGACATGGACGACGCCGTCGGGCGCGCGCGCGGGGTCGGCCAGCGTCGTGCGGTCGGCGACGCGGTCCGGCTCGAAGGCCACCAGGTCGGCCCAGGCGCCGGGCGCGATGCGGCCGCGGTCGGCCAGCACCAGCCTATCGGCCGGCAGCGCACTGAGGCGCCGCACCGCCTCAGGCAGCGGCAGCGTCGCCGGGTCGTCGTGCGCGCGCTGCAGCAGCCGCGCCGCCCAGCCCCAGGTGCTCGGCGACCAGCGCCAGCCGCCGAGCGGGCCGTCGGCGCTCAGCGTGATGGCGTCGGAGATCACGCCGGCCATCCCGTGCGCGAGCAGCAGCGCGGTGTCGCTGGCGGCGAAATTGCGGCCGACCCAGGCCAGCGTGTGCAGCTCGTCGCCGGCTTCCGCCAGCAGGTCGAGCACGGCATCGAACGGGTCGACGCCGCGCGCGCGGCCGATCTGCGCCAGGCTGAGTCCGAGCAGCCCGCGCGGCGCGGTGCCGCCGAACAGCACGATGTCGTCCCAGCGGCGGTCGCGCACCAGCGGCCAGATCGGGTTCGGCGCGGCCTGGATGCGCGCGCGCGCGTGCGGGTCGCGCAGCCGGGCCGCGCGTGACGCCGGCCCGCCTTCGAACACCCAGGCCGGCAGCACCGACGCCACCGCGGTCGGGCCCCACTCGTGCGGGATGAGGTCGAACGCGGCGTCGACGCCGTCGCGCCGCGCCCGGTCGACCATCTCGCGCATGTGTTGCGCCGCGCCCGGCGGCGCGCCGTACTTCGGCGTCATGTGCGAGACCTGCAGCCGCACGCCGGCGTCGCGCGCGCAGCGCAGGGCTTCGGCCAGCCCGCGCTCGTAGTCGGCGTCGCGGTTGCGGATGTGGCTGGTGTACAGCGCGCCGCGCCGGGCGGCGCAGCGGCACAAGGCAGTCAGCTCGGCCTCGTCGGCGGCGCGCCCCGGCAGGTACTCCAGGCCGCTGGACAGGCCGATCGCACCCTGCGCCAGGCAGTCGTCGAGCAGTGCGGCCATGCGGGCCGTCTGTGCCGCGTCGGCGGGCCGGTCGACGCCGGGCATGACGACGTGGCGCAGCGCGCCGTGGCCGACCAGGGCGGCGACGTTGAGTCCCAGGCCCAGGCCGTCGCCGCCGCCGGACAGCGCGTCCAGGTAGCCGGCGAAGTCCTGCCAGCGTGCCGCGGAGCCCAGGGCCGGGCCGAGGCCCATCGCGTGCGTGCCGTCGGCGGCGCAGGGCGCACACGAGAAGCCGCAGTTGCCGACCACCTCCAGCGTCACGCCCTGGCCGATCTGGCTGTGACCGCGGCCGTCGCGCAGCAGGGCCACGTCGCTGTGCGTGTGCAGGTCGATGAATCCCGGCGCGAGCGTCAGGCCGCCGAGGTCGACCTCGGCCACCCCTTCCAGCGGCGGCAACTGGCCGACGGCGGCGATCCGGCCGGCCTCGACCAGCAGGTCGGCGCGCCGCGCGGCGGTGCCGCTGCCATCGACGACCATGGCCCCGCGCAGTGCGAAGCGCGGCGTGGCGTCGGTGATCGAAGCAGACCTCACGGGCCCAACGCTAACGACGCCGCAGGCGCCACAATCAGGCCAGGTTCGAGCTAACTATCGGGCCAGATGCCGGCTTCCTCCACGAACTCAGGGATGATCCCTAGGTCGCCACGCGCCGCGGTGCCGGTGTCGGCGATGTGGGCACGGCTGTTCCGCCGCTTCCCGCGTGGCACGCTGCAGATGCGCATCCGCGACATGCTCGCGCAGGCGGTGCACGAGGGCCTGCTGGCGCCGGGCGCGGCACTGCCGTCGTCGCGCGCGCTGGCGCGCTCGCTCGGGGTGTCGCGCATGACGGTCGCGCTGGCGCTGGAGCATCTGTGCGACGTCGGCCTGGTGGTGGCGCGCCCGCGCAGCGGTCACCGGGTGCACCCGCAGGCGCTGCAGCACCGTGCGCTGATCGCCGAGCCGGTGGCGGAGACCGCCACCCCGCCACCGCGCCGGGCGCCCGGCTGGGGCGCGCGCCTGAAGATGCGCCCGAGCAGCCAGCGCAACATCCGCAAGCCTGCCGACTGGCAGCAGCAGCCCTACCCGTTCATCTACGGCCAGTTCGACGCCACGCTGTTCCCGCTCGCGCAGTGGCGCGAATGCGCGCACGAGTCGATACACGTGGCGGCGATCCGCAGCTGGGCGCCCGACCACATCGACGCCGACCATGCACCGCTGATCGAGCAGATCCACCAGCGGCTGCTGCCTGCGCGCGGCATCTGGGCGCGGCGCGACGAGATCCTCGTCACCGCCGGCGCTCAGCATGGGATGTTCCTGCTGACGCAGCTGCTGGTCGGGCCACGCACGGTGGTCGGCATCGAGGACCCGGGCTACCCCGATGCGCGCAACAACCTGCTCTTGCGCAGTGCCGCGCTGCGCCCCTTGCCGGTCGACGAGCAGGGCCTGATCGTCAGCGGTGCGCTGCGCCATTGCCGCTACGTCTACGTCACGCCCAGCCACCAGTGCCCGACGACGGTGACGATGTCGCTCGAACGCCGCCAGCACCTGCTGGCCGCTGCCCAGCGCCACGATGTCATCGTCATCGAGGACGATCACGAGAGCGAGCTGAACTTCGAGCATCGCCCGCGGGCCGCGCTCAAGAGCCTGGACACGGCCGGTCGGGTGATCTACCTCGGCAGCCTGTCGAAAACCCTGGCACACGGGTTGCGGCTGGGCTACGTCGTGGCGCCGGCGGAGCTGGTCGCCGAGCTGCGCGCCCTGCGGCGCCTGATGCTGCGCCACCCACCGACCAACAACGAACACACGGCGGCGCTGTTCATCGCCCACGGCTACCACGAGCGCTTCGTGCAGCGGCTGAACAGCGCGTACCGCGAGCGTGCCGCCGCGCTGCACCAAGCGCTCGCGCGCGAGCTGCCGGCATTCCGCGCCCGGCCGGCCGAGGGCGGGTCGGCGCTGTGGGTCGGCGCACCGGCGGGGGTCGACACGCGCGCGCTGGCGGCGCGCGCGCTGGAGCACGGGGTGGTCGTGGAGCCCGGCGACGTCTTCTTCGCCGCGGCACGCCCGCCGGGCAGCTGGCTGCGTCTGGGCTATTCGTCTATCCCGGTCGAGCGCATCGCACCCGGTGTGCGCGCCTTGCGTGCGGCCTGGTCGTCGCTCGGCTGACAGGTTGGCCTGGCGTCCGCAGCCGGCTGCGGGTGGGAGCTCAGGAGCTGCCCGCCCAGCGGCTGACGACCCAGAGTACCGTGCCGACGACCAGCAGCGCCAGCCCCATGGCCGGCATGCGCCGCTGCGTACGCTCGATGCGCAGCAGCCAGCGGCGCAGCCCCGCCAGGGCGGGCGGTGACGCGGCGTCTTCCGGCGCCGGCGGCGCGCCGCGCGGGCGCGGCCAGGGCAGCCGCTCGAGCAGCACCACCAGATCGCCCTCTGGCCACACCGGCCCGCGCCCGCGCATCCAGCTGCGATGGACGAGGATCAGCGCCGCGGCCAGCAGCAGCGGCCACGTGGCGTCGGCGAGCTTCGCCACCCCTGGCACGGCGGCCAGGCCGTGCAGCGCGCCGTAGACCCAGGGCACGACGAGACCGGCCACCACGAGCAGCGGCCATGCCGGGTGCAGCGGCACCGCCCGGTCGGCCTGCTGCCGCGCCAGCGCGAAGGCCTTCCACATCAGCAACGCGGTCGCGGTGGAGCTGAGCGCCAGCAGCAGCCCCATCGCCGGCAGCAACGCGCCCGGCGCCAGCCCATCCCCGAGCGCCAGCGCATCCTTCAACGCGCCCTTGGCGACGAAGCCGGTGGTCAGCGGCGCTGCCGCCAGCGACAGAGCGGGCAGGGCGAACAGCGCCAGCCTCAGGCGCGATGCCCCGGGTGCGCAGCCGCAGGCGACGAACAGCGAAGCCTTGTTCAGCCCGTGGTGCAGCGCCAGCAGGCCCAGCGTCGCCAGCAGCACCTCGCGCCCTCCGGGCAGCACGAAGGCGAGCGCGAAGCCGGCCAGCACCAGCCCCATCTGGCTGATGGTGGAGTAGGCCAGCACCGTCTTCAGCCGCAACTGGGTCAGGCCGAGCGCGACGCCGCCGAAGGCGGTGGCCAAGCCGAGCACGAGCAGCGCCTGAGCGACCCACGCCGGGTCGTCCGACAGTGCGGGGACGAAACGCAGCCAGCCCATCAGCCCGGCCTTGACGATGATGCCCGACAGGATCGCGCTGGCCGGCACCGGCGCCACCGGGTGCGCCAGCGGCAGCCACAGGTGCAGCGGCAGGATGCCGAGCTTGACCGCGAAGCCGGCGAACAGCAGCCAGCGCGCCGGCGAGTCGGCCAGCACCGCCGGCTGCGCCAGCAGCTCCGCGAACGGCGCGTTGCCGAGGCTGCCGGCGATCAGCAGAAGCCCGACCAACAGCAGGGCCTCGCCGGCCAGCGCCATCACCAGGTACACGCGCCCGGCGCGCCAGGCCTCGGCGCTGGCGGCGTGCGTCACCAGCAGGTAGGCCGACACGCCGAGCGTCGCGTAGCCCACGTAGAAGCTCGCGATGTCGCCCGCCAGCAGCAGGAGCTGCATGCCGGCGAGCGCACCCAGCCATCCGGCCCAGAACCAGCGCCGCCGCTCGCCGACGCGTGCGGCGGCGAACCAGCCCACCAGCGTCCATCCGATCATGGTCAGCAGAAGCACCGGCCGCGAGACCGCATCGACCGAGAGGCTGACGCCGAGCAGTGGCCCTTCGAGGCGGGCCGCGTCGCCCGCGTGCAGCGGCAGCGCCAGCGCCAGCGCCAGCGGCGCCCAGGGTGCCACGCGCATCACGGCCTCGCGCAGCCGGGCCGGGCCGGCCAGCCCTGTGGCGAGCAGCAGCGGCAGCAGCAGGGCAGCCAGAGCCGTCACGGAAAGTACCCCCTCACGATGCCCGTGACCCAGCTCAGCGGGCTCAGCGGGTGGCCGGCGAACAGCCCGACGCCGAGCGCCATCGCCGCGGCGACGATCGCCGAGCCCACCATGCCCATCGATTCCAGGCGGCTGGCCGGCACCTCGCGCGGCCAGCGCGCAGGCGGCGGGTTCAGCCAGATGCGCTTGAGCACCGGCAGGAAGTAGGCGGCGTTGAGCAGCGTGCTGGCCACCAGGATGCCGATCACCCACGGCATCGCCGCGGCCACCGCGCCGGCGCCCAGGTACCACTTGCTGATGAAGCCGGCCACCGGCGGCAACCCGATCATGCCCAGCGCGCCGATGGTGAAGCAGGCGCTGGTCCACGGCAGCCGGCGCCCGACGCCGTCCAGCTCGTGGATCTTCTTGATGCCCAGCAGGTTGCCGTAGATGCCGGCGCAGAAGAACAGCACGATCTTCATCAGCCCCTGGTGCACCAGGTGCACGATGCCGCCGATGGTGGCCAGCGGCCCGCCCACGGCGACACCGAGCGCGATGTACGACACCTGGCTGACGGTGGAGTAGGCCAGCCGCTTCTTGATGTCGTCCTGCCACAGCGCGAGCACCGAGCCGTAGACGATGGTGAAGCCGGCCAGCGCCACCAGCGGCAGCGCCAGCCCCAGCCCGGCGACCAGGCTGGGGCCGTAGATGTCCTCCACCAGCCGCACGATGCCGAAGGCCCCGGCCTTGACCACCGCCACCGCGTGCAGCAGCGCGCTCACCGGTGCCGGGGCCACCATCGCCTTCGGCAGCCAGCTGTGCAGCGGGAACAGCGCCGCCTTCACGCCCATGCCCACCACCAGCAGCACGAAGATCAGCTGCAGCTGCAGCGTGTGTTCCAGCCCCAGCTCGGCCAGCGTGCCGCCGGCGATGAAGTCCTGCGCGCCGGCCAGCGCAACCAGCCACACCATGCCGGCGAGGAACAGCGCGCTGGCCCCCAGCGTGTGCACGAGGTAGGTGCGTGCGCCGGCGAAGGCCGCACGGGTGCCGCTGTGCACCACCAGCGGCCAGGTGGTGAGCGTCAGCAGCTCGTAGAAGACGAAGAAGGTGAGCAGATTGCCCGCCATCGCGATGCCCATGGTCGCGGTGACGCACAGGCTGAAGAAGCCGAAGAAGCGTGCACGGTCGGCCGAGCGCTCGAGGTAGGCGATCGCGTACACCGTCGTCACCAGCCACAGCACCGCCGAGAGCGTCGCGAACAGCATGCTCAGCGCATCGGCGCGCAGCACCAGGTCCAGCCCCGGCAGCAGCGCCATGCGGAACTCGGGTACCTGCCCGCCGACGACGAACAGCCCCATCAGCCCCACCAGCAGCAGCTTGGCGCCGGCGGCCAGCAGGTTGAGCGTGGTGCGCAGCCGCTGGCGCGCCTCGCCGGCCACGAAGATGCCCAGCCCCGCGAGCGCCGAGACGCCGACCACCATCAGCGGCAGCCAGAACAGCAGCGTGTCGTTCACGGCGCGATCCCCGGCGGCAGCCCGCGCTCGAGGAAGGCCAGCACCGGTGCCGGCACGAAGCCGGCCACGAGGGCCGCGAGCGCGAGCCCGAGTGCGAGCACGCTGGCGGCGCCGATGGGCGTCGTCGCGGGCGCATCGCCGCCCGCCGCGGCCACCGGCCGCGCGCACAGCATGGCCAGCGGCCGGAACAGGTAGGCCGCCGCCAGCAGCCCGCCGGCCAGGATCACGGCCACCCACACCCAGCCCTGCTGCGCCCAGGCCGCCTGCAGCATCAGCCACTTGGCGACGAAGCCCCCGCTCGGCGGCAGCCCGAGGATGCTGACACCGGCCAGCGCGAGCGCGAAGACGTCCAGCGGCATGCGCCGGTCGGCGCCGGCCATCGCGTCCATGCGGTCGGTGGCCAGCCCCTTCATCAGGTTGGCCACCGCCAGGAACATCGCCGCCTTCGCCAGCCCATGGCTCAGCAGGTGGTAGCTTGCTGCCGCGAAGCCCACGGCGCCCAGCAGCGGGAACACCAGCATCAGGTAGCCGAGCTGCGCGACGGTGGAGTAGGCCACCATCATCTTCAGCCGCACCTGCAGCAGCGCCAGCATCGAGCCGTAGAGGATGGCTGCCGCACCGAGCGCACCCAGCAGCGGCATCGCCCAGCCGAGCGGCCAGTCGGCGGCCATCCAGAACCACAGCCGCCAGATCATGACGATCGAGACCTTGACGACCATCGCCGACAGCACCGCGCTCACCGGCCCCGGCGCGTTGCCGTGCGCCGCCGGCAGCCAGCCGTGCAGCGGGAAGATGGCCGACTTCAGCAGCAGCCCGGCGGTCATCAGTGCCAGCGCCGTCACCGGCAGCAGGTCGGCCGACATCCGCGCGCCGGCCTGGTAGAGGTCCAGCGTGCCGGCCTGGCCGTAGACCAGCGCCACCCCCAGCAGGTAGAGCAGCGAGCCCAGCAGTGCCAGCAGCAGGTAGCGCATCGCGGCGCGCAGCGCTGCCGGCTTGCCTTCGATGACCAGCAGGCCGATGGCGGCCAGCGTCATCAGCTCGAGCGTGACGAACAGGTTGAACAGGTCGGCCGACAGCAGCGCCGCGTTCATCGCGCACACCAGCATCAGCCAGAGCGACCAGAAACGCCGCCCGGCGCCGCTCGCCGGCGGCCACTGGCGGGTGGCCGCGAGCCCGACGACGATGGCGATCACCACGTTCAGCCACAGCAGCGCCACCGCCAGCGCATCGGCCCGCCAGACGATGCCCAGCGGCGCCTCGAAGCCGGCGAGCGGCAGCCACTGCACGCCGTGTTGCGCCACTGCAGCGGTGACCGGCCACAGCAGCAGCGGAAGCGGCAGCAGCCCGGCGAGCGCCGGGACGCCCAGCCAGCGCGGCGGCAGCACCGCCACCGCGCAGGCCGCCAGCAGCGGCAGGAACACCAGCCCCGCGAGACCGACCTGGACCTCAACGGTCATCGTCGTCCTCCGCCGCATCGAGGCTGATCGAGCCGCTGACCTCGGCCAGGCGCACCACCAGCGCCAGCGCGAAGGCGATCGCCGACACCGCGACCACGATGCCGGTCAGCACCAGCGCCTTCGGGATGCCGTCCAGCGCGCCGTCGATGCTGCCGGCGGCCACCACCAGCACCAGGAACACCGCGCTGCCCATCACCTTGAGCGCCATCAGTTGGCGCAGCAGGTGGCGCGCGACGATCAGCGTGTACAGGCCGACGCCGAAGATGCCGGCCGCAGCCAGCATCCAGACCTCCGGGTGTGTCATCGCGCGCCGCCCCGGATGCCCGGCGCGCCGGCGAACAGCAGCACCAGCGTCGAGCCGATCGACACCATCATCGCGGTTTCGATCAGGTAGACGGCCCACACGCCCGGGATCGCCAGCGGCGGCAGGCCGAAGGCCATCACCGCCAGCCCCACGACGGCGAACACCAGCGTGCCGGCGACGAGTGCCGGCCCCAGCAGCGGCCCCGCCGCCGGCGCCGGCCGCAGCCGCCCGGCGAGCATCAGCAGCACCCCGCAGGCGCCGAGCATGGCGCCGCCCTGGAAGGCGCCGCCGGGCAGCTGCCCGCCGGCGTTCAGCAGGTAGATCGCCACCAGCACCGTGAGTGGCACCAGCACCGCCACCAGCGCACCGACCAGAGGCGCGTCCTGGTCCGGCGGCAGCGGCAGCGCGGCCTTGTCGTCGCCCAGCACGGCGCGCGAGGCCAGGTAGGCTGCGAGCAGCACCGCCATCTCGAGCAGGGTGTCGAGGTTGCGGAAGACCACCAGCACGCCGGTGATGGGGTTGCCCAGCCCGGTCGCGGGCAGGGCCTCGGCGAGCCGGTAGCCGGCCTCGCCGCCGGCGCCGATGGCCTGCACCGCCGCCAGGCCGACGGCAGCGACGACTCCAGCGGCCAGCAGCGCCACCACGGTGGCCAGCCGCGACTGCGGCGGCGCAGGGTCCGCCGGCTCCTGCGGCTGGATGCGGCGCAGCCGCCAGTAGGCGATCATCAGCAGCGCACCGGTGACGCCGGCGCCGATCGCCGCCTCGGCCATCGCGAGGTCGGGCGAACCGAGCCGCGCCCAGGCCAGCGCCAGCACGAGGCCGAACACCACGTACATCACGATGCCGCGGAACAGGCTGCGCCCGACGAGCGACTGCCAGGCCAGCACCAGCAGGCCGAGGGCGAGCGCCAGGTCGATCGCCAGCGTCATGGCCGCGCCCCGCCCGCTGCCGCCTCGCGGCGCGCTGCAGCCTGGTCGGCCAGCGCGCGGCGTGCGATCAGGTGCGCCGACACGGTGGCCGCCAGCATCGCGATCAGCCAGATCATCAGCAGCAGCGCGGCACTGCGCAGGCTGCCGCCGAGCAGCGCCAGGCCGACGCACACCAGCAGCAGCCCCACGTTGTCGGCCTTGGTGAGCGCGTGCAGTCGGCTGAGCGCGTCGGGGAAGCGCAGCAGCCCCACCGTACCGGCGAGGTAGAAGAAGCCGCCGGCCACGAGCGCCACGGCGGCGAGCCACTCGACGCCGCTCATGGCTGGCGCAGCTCCGCGTCGTCGTCGATCGCGCGCGGCAGCCCCTGGGCGATGGCCACGTAGGCGATGGAGATCACCGCCGCCAGCATCACGAAGATGAGGGCGACGATGCGCAGCGCCGGCGCCTGCTGCCATTCGGCCATCAGCAGCAGCACGGCTACCGTGGTGGCGCCGAACAGCAGGGCCGAGAGCATGCGGTCGGCCGCGGTCGGTCCGCGGTAGACGCGCCACAGCCCTGCGGCCAGGTTGGCCAGCAGGAACAGCAGCAGTGCAGGCAGCAGCAGGTTCACGGCTGCGCCCCCGGCCGCAGCCCGAACAGGCGTGCGATGCGCTGCTCCAGCGCCACCAAACCGGCGCGCGCGCCGGGCATGATCGCGTGCACCACCAGCGTGTCGCCGCGCGGCGAGAGTTCCGCGCTCAGCGTGCCGGGCAGCAGGCTGACCACGCTGACGAACAGCGTGCGCGGCTTGCCGGCCGGCAAGGTGATCGGGTGCCGTTCGAGGTGGGGCTCGATCGGCAGCGCCGGGTGCAGCGCGCGCCACGCCACGTCGACGGCGCCGCGCACCGATTCGACGACGAAGAAGACGCCGAAACCGACCAGCTGCAATGGCCGCCAGCCGTGGGGCCGGACCGGCGCGAAACGGGCGCCGACGAAGGCACCGATCGCGGCCGCGGGCAGCGCGACCGCCAGGTCGTGCATGCCGTCCAACACCACCCAGACCAGCAGCAAGGCCGTGAAGACCTGGATGCCCCAGACCAGGCGCTCGTCCGTTCTCATCGGCACCTCCCGTGTTGGTCGAATCGGACGGCGGCAAGTTCCGCGTCCCGCGCATGGATCGATCGCCGTCGCGCGAGTTCCGCGACGCTGGCGGCCGCGCTCGAGCGGCGCTTTCCGTGACGCACGCACGGCGCCTGGGTCCTGGGTCTTGGCGGTGCTCAAGTGCCCCGCGCGCGTGGCCGAAGCACCGACCAGAGGCTGCCGCTCCGCCACGTCCGAACACGCCCCTGCGGCCCATGCACCACGATCCCAAGTCACCCACGGCCGGACCCGGCGCCGAACCCTGGCTGCTGGCCACCTCCGGTGCGGGCGCCTTGGCCGCATGGGTGGGACCGGGTCCCGCGCACGCCGCGCTGCTGGTGCTGATGGTCGTGCTGTGCGCGCTGGGCCTGCTGGCCTGCCTCCGGCAGCGTCGCACGCTGGCGGACGCGGCCCGCATCGTTGCCGAGCACCGCATGCTGCGCGAGAGCGTCGAACACAACCCGATGCCATTCGCCGTGTACGACGACGAGGACCGGCTGCTCGCCTGGAACAAGGCCTACGAGGCAACGCATGCGCAAGCCTTCAGCCGCCTGCGGCCGCGCATGGCGCAGGGGTCGCTGCGCTATGCGGACCTGATCGCCGTGACCGCCGAGGCGACGCTCGCGCCCGAACACGTGGCCGCGCATGTCGCCGAGCGCGTGCGCCAGCAGCGGCAGGCCGACGGCGTGGGTGTGGACCGCGAGTACCCCGGCCTGGGCTGGCTGCGGGTGTGCAAGTTCGCCACACCGAGCGGTGCGGTGGCCGGCTTCGCGGTCGACATCAACGAGCTGAAGCAGCGCGAGGCGGCGCTGCAGGCGCAGATCGGCGTCAGCCAGGCGCTGGCGCGCCAGTTGCGCGAGATCGCCGACACCGACGCGCTCACCGGCGCCGCGAGCCGGCGCGCCTTCTTCGAGCGTGCGGCCGACGAGTTCCAGCGCGCGCGCCGCTACGGCCAGACGCTGAGCGTGGCGATGCTGGACATCGACGACTTCAAGGCCGTCAACGACCGCCATGGCCATGCGGCAGGCGACGCCGTGCTGGCGCGCGTGGCCGCGGTGTGCCTGGCCGACCTGCGCCAGGGGGCGGACCTGTGCGGCCGCCTGGGCGGTGAGGAGTTCGGGATCCTGCTGCCCGAGACCGGTCTGGAGGGCGCGCAACTTGGCGCCGAGCGCCTGTGCACGGCCGTGCGCGGGCTGTGCTTCGCGGCCGCGGGGCGAGCCTTCACCGTCAGCGTGAGCATCGGCGTGGCCACCCTGCATCCCGACGACGCCGAGTTCGGCACCCTGCTCAGCCGCGCCGATGCCGCGCTGTACCGGGCCAAGTCGGCCGGCCGCGACCGGGTGCAGCCGGCCCTGGTCTGATCGCGGGCCGGGCGGGCCACGCGTTCGGCGTGGCGCGCCACCGCGCCTCGGCGAAGCCTTCCGGCGCAGGACGCCGCACTAGCGACGTCCGGGGCCCTCGTCCGGCGGCGGCTGCGTCGACGCGCGCACGACGAGCTGCGGGCGCAGCAGCAATGTCGATGCCTCGCTGCCCGGCAGGCCGTCGAGCATGTCGAGCAGCGCCTGCGCGGCGCGGAACCCCATCTCGTAGTGCTGGATGCGCACGCTGGTCAGCGGTGGGCTGATCTGCTCGAGCAGCGGCATGTCGTTGTGGCCGACGATCGACACCGCCCGTGGCACGGCCACGCCGCGCTCGCGCAGCAGTTGCAGCGCGCCGAGCGCGATCAGGTCGTTGGCGGCGGCGATGGCGGTGAAGGCCGCGGATGCATCCGCCGCGTCGAGCAGCGATGCGGCGGCATTGCGTCCGGCGTCGACGCTGTAGCCGTCGCACTCGACGATCGCGGCCGGTGCGAGGCCATGCTCGCGCAGCGCCAGCTCGAAACCGACGCGGCGCGTGTGCCCGGTCGAGATCGACGGCGGCCCCGCCAGGTGGACGATGCGGCAGTGGCCGAGCGCGACCAGGTGGTCGACCGCGAGCCGCATGCCGAGCAGGTCGTCGCTGAGCACCGCGGGCAGCAGGCCGCGGCCGTCGGTGCGGTTGACCAGCACGATGGTCGCGCCGCTGCGGCGCAGGCCCTCGAGCCAGGGGTCGTCGCGCAGCGCGTTGGCGATCACGAAACCTTCGACCCGCTGCTGCTGCATGCGCTCGACGGCAAGCTGCGCCGCATCCGGCCGGTGCGACGTGTTGGCCAGCAGCGCGAAGTAGCCGCGGGCGTCGAGGGCGTCCTCGATGCCGCGCAGGATCGGCGGGAACACCGGGTTGGTGATGTCGGGCAGCAGCACGCCGACGGTGCGCGAGCGACCGGTGGCGAGGGTCGCCGCGGCGAGGTTGGGCCGGTAGCCGAGTTCGCGCGCCGCCGCCTCGACCCGCTGCAGCGTCGCCCGGCTGATCTTGTGGCGCCGGGCGGGGTCGAGTGCCCGCGAGACGGTCGACTTGTGCACCCCCAGGTGCGCGGCCAGTTCGTCGATGGTGACTGTTGATGCCATCCCGTTGGGACTCGTGATGCAACCGCTCGCCATTCGCAAGGCAAGGGTCGATTCAAGGCAATCTTAGCCGAACCCCTTGACAAGGATCGGACGCATCGCCTACAGTGAATGCAACCGGTTGCCTTGCAGTTGCATTAAAGGAGACCCATGAACCCGACCACCGCCGAACTGCCGACCACCCCGCAGTCCCTGCTTCCCTTCGTGCTGCGCGCCATGGCGCAGACGCCCGATGTCCGGCTGCGCCAGCTCATGGCGTCGCTGACGACGCACCTGCACCAGTTCGTGCTCGAGAACGCGCTGACCGAGGCCGAGTTCGAGGCCGGCATCTCGTTCTTGACCGCGATCGGCCAGGCCACCGGGCCGGAGACCAACGAGGTGGTGCTCGCCGCGGACCTGCTCGGCGTCTCGACGCTGGTGGCGATGCTCAACAACCCGGGGGCGACCGAGTCGCAGGCGGCGTTGCTGGGGCCGTTCTGGCGCGCCGGTGCGCCGCTGTGCGCCGCCGGGGACAGCATCGCGCGTGACGACGCGCACGGGCGTGTGCTCGAGCTCGGCGGCACCGTCTACGGTGACGACGGCCAGCCGCTCGCCGGTGCCACCGTCGACGTCTGGCAGGCCTCGCCCAAGGGCCTGTACGAGAACCAGGACCCGGCGCAGCCCGAGATGAACCTGCGCGGCCGGTTCGTGACCGACGCTGCCGGGCACTACCGCCTGCGCAGCATCGTGCCGGCGGGCTACCCGGTGCCCACCGACGGGCCCTGCGGCGACCTGCTGCGCGCCCAGCAACGCCATCCGTACCGCCCGGCGCACCTGCACTTCATGGTCTCGGCACCGGGCCACAAGGTGCTGGTGACCCAGGTCTTCGTCGCCGACGACCCCTACCTGCAGAGCGACCCGGTGTTCGGCGTCACGGCGCCGCTGGTCGGCCGCTTCGTCGACGGCGGGCCGGCCGGCGTGACGACGCTCGAGCAGGACTTCCGCCTGCAGGCGGGTGCGACGGTCTTCCCGCACCCGCCGATCCCCTGAACCCACGCCAAGCATGGAGACGACACGATGAACGAGACCCCATTCGCCCCCCTGGACCGGCTCGACGGCCGGGTGGCCGTGATCGCCGGCGGCACCGGTTCGATCGGCCGGGCCACCGCGACGCGGCTGGCCGCGCTCGGTGCGCGCTGCGTGCTGCTCTACCTGCACGACGACCCGGCCAAGGCCGACGCGATCGCGGCCGGCCTGCCCGGCAGCGGGCATGCCGCGCTGCGCGCGTCGATCACCGACAGCGCCTCGCTGCGTGCGGCGGCCGCAGCGGTCGAAGCGAGGTACGGCGCCGTCCACGTGCTCGTCAACAGCGCCGGCTACACCCGGGCGGTGCCGGCGGCCGACCTCGAGGCGCTCGACGACGCGCTGATCGACGAGATGCTGCAGGTCAACTTCCGCGGCGTGGTGGCGACGATCCGCGCCTTCCTGCCGCTGCTGCGCGCCTCGGGCGAAGGCCTGGTGGTCAACCTGTCGTCGATCGCCGGCTTCACCGGCGTCGGCAGCAACCTCGGCTACGTGGCCGCGAAGGCGGCGATCGACGTCGTCGGCAGCGCGCTGGCGCGCGCCCTGGCGCCGACGGTGCGCGTGCTGTCGGTATCGCCGGGCGTGGTCGACACCGCCTTCGTGCCCGGCCGCGGTGCCGACTTCAACACCCGCGCAGCGGCCGCGATCCCGCTCGGCCGCGTCGGCACGGTGGACGACATCGCCGCCGCCATCCAGGCCTGCGCGACGACGCTGCGCTACGCCACCGGCACGCGCATCGTCGTCGACGGCGGGCGCCACCTCTGAGACACGGGAGCGCGCGATGACCAAGACCATGCTGACCTGCGCCGTCACCGGCAACCTGACGCGGCCGGAGCAGACGCCGCACCTGCCGATCACGCCCGAACAGATCGCCGCCGAATGCCTGGCCGCCGCCGAGGCCGGGGCGGCCGTCGTCCACGTGCACGTGCGCGACCCGAAGACCGGTGCGCCGTCGATGGACGTCGAGCTCTACCGCGAGGTCGTCGACCGCATCCGGCGCGCCGACCGCGAGCTCGTGATCAACCTGACGACCGGCCCCGGCGGACGCTTCGTGCCCGGTGCCGACGACCCTCGCGTGGCCGCGCCGGGCACGACGCTGCTGCCCCCGCTGGCCCGCGTCGAGCACATCGCGCGCATCCGCCCGGACGTCTGCTCGCTCGACCTGAACACCATGAACTCGGGCGGCGACGTCGTCATCAACACGCCGCGCAACGTGCGGCTGATGGCGCAGGCGATCCGCGCGGCGGGCGTCGTGCCCGAGCTCGAGGTGTTCGACTCGGGCGACATCCACCTCGCGCGCGACCTGATCGCCGACGGCACGCTCGCCGGCCCCGGCCTGTGGACCGTCGTCACCGGCGTCAAGTACGGCTTCGCGGCCACGCCCGAGGCCTTGATGTACGCGCGCAGCCTGCTGCCCGCGGGCGCGCTGTGGTCGGCCTTCGGCATCGGCCGCCACGAGTTCCCGCTCGTCGCGCAGAGCTTCCTGCTCGGCGGCCAGGTGCGGGTCGGGCTGGAGGACAACATCTACCTCGAGCGCGGCGTGCTGGCCAAGGGCAACGCCGAGCTGGTGCGCAAGGCGCGCCGCATCGTCGAGGACCTCGGCGGGGCCTTGATGAGCGCGCGTGAGGCCCGCGCGGCGATCGGGCTGGGGGGCTGACGCCATGGAACGCATCGACACCATGGCCGACGGCCCGCTGCCCGCGGTGCGCATCGACCGGCCGGCCGCCGACGCGGCGCAGCTGGCGCAGACGCAGGCCCACGCCATCCGCACGGCGCAGGAGGGCATGTGGCAGCAGCTGCGCGCCCGGGGGCTGGCGTGATGCCCGGCGCCGTGCTGCCGTTCCCCGCCCGGCCTGCGCCCGAGCCGGTGCCAGAGATGGTGCAGCGCGAACTTGACGCCGTGGAAGCGTGGTGCGCCGACGCGCAGCGCCGACTGGCGCGACTGGCCTACAGCGAGCGGCACCACCACCTGGCGGTGCGGCGCATTGCCGACGCGCTGCGCGCCGACATCTTCAACGAATGGCGGGCAGCGCAGCCGCGCAAGTAGCGCCGCGCCAGGCGCGCCGCCAGCTGCGCGTGCCGCCGTTTTCCGGCCTGCCGCTGCACCTGCAGCGCGAGCTCGCCCTCGTGGCCTGGACGGCACTTGCCGTAGTCGATCATCCCGCTGGCCGCGACGCCGCGCTGGCAGACCTGGCCGCCGCCGCCCGCACGGTGCACGTGCTGGTGCCGGAAGCCCGTGATGACGCCGGCCAGGCGCTGGTGGCGCTGGCCAGTGCCGACGCCCTGCCGGCACCAGAGCTTCGGCGCCGCTGCGCGCCGATGGTCGAGGTGTTCGACGCCGTGCTGGCCCGGGTGCGCTGGGCCACGCTGATCGAGGTCATGGGCCTGGCGCTGCGCCGGTAGTCCCCCGCTTTCTTCACTTTCCGCCCGGCGCCTTTGGGTGTATTCTGGCGTCGGATGGTGTGCAGAAACGGCCTCTTAATCCGTTGGTCGTAGGTTCGAATCCTACAGGGCCCACCAAACACGAAAGGGACCTGGCGCGCGAGTGTCAGGTCCCTCTTTCTTTCGCGGACAGAATTTCGCGGACAGAAGCGCAACGGCGCAACGGCGCAACGGCGTGTTGCGTTCCTGCTGTCATCGGCCGCCCTGGCCAGCGCACCGGTCATTTCCCTTGCCACCGGCATCTGTCAATCTCGATTGACGCTCCCGGTGCGCGGGCGCTCATAATGCCTCGACGGGTTCGCCCGGACGGAGCAATGCATGGCAATCCCTTTTCCCTTCTCGGCCATCGTCGGACAGGACGAGATGACGCGGGCGATCCTCGTCGCGGCGGTGGACCCGGGACTGGGCGGCGTGCTGGTGTTCGGCGACCGCGGCACCGGCAAGTCGACCGCGGTGCGCGCGCTGGCCGCGCTGCTGCCGCCGATGCCGGCGGTCGTGGGCTGCCGCTACGCCTGCGCGCCCGAGACGCCCCCGCACGCCTGCCACGACTGCGCCACGCTCAAGGGCCCGGGCACGCGCGTGCGCACCCATCGCGTGCCGGTGCCGGTGGTGGACCTGCCGCTGGGTGCCACCGAGGACCGCGTCGTCGGCGCGCTGGACCTCGAGCGGGCGCTGTCGCAGGGCGTCAAGGCCTTCGAGCCCGGGCTGCTGGCGCGTGCCAACCGCGGCTTCCTCTACATCGACGAGGTCAACCTGCTCGAGGACCACCTGGTCGACCTGCTGATCGACGTCGCCGCCTCGGGCGAGAACGTGGTCGAGCGCGAGGGCCTGTCGGTGCGCCACCCGGCGCGCTTCGTGCTGGTGGGCAGCGGCAACCCGGAGGAAGGCGAACTGCGCCCGCAGCTGCTCGACCGCTTCGGCCTGTCGGTGGAGGTCAAGACGCCCACCGACCTGGCGCTGCGCGTGGAGGTGGTCAAGCGCCGTGACGCCTTCGAGCGCGACCCCGAGGCCTTCGTCGCGAAGTGGAAGCGCGAGGACGACCGCCTGCGCCGCCGCATCGTGGCCGCGCGCACCCGGCTGGCCCAGGTGCAGGTGCCCGATGCCGTGCTCGAGCGTTCCGCCCGCCTGTGCATGGCCCTGGGCACCGACGGCCTGCGCGGTGAACTGACGCTGATGCGCGCCGCGCGCGCCCTGGCGGCGCTGGACGGCGACGACACCGTCACCGACGCCCACCTG
>JRYF01000969.1_pt1 | contig 26256 bp, 14 predicted proteins | sample 235331 | NCBI WGS metagenome assembly JRYF01 (sample SAMN03074217, study PRJNA261475) | activated sludge metagenome | biome: Wastewater Treatment Plant; feature: Wastewater; material: Activated sludge; isolation source: activated biomass of a wastewater treatment plant treating hydrocarbon... ...
TCGTCGTCATGTCCACGTTGCTGGGACACTCGGAGGTACAGCCTTTGCAGGATAGGCAGAGGTCCATCACCTCCATCAATTCCGCTTGCGCAAAAGGATTCCTGCTGATAGAGCTGCCATCCTCACGGGGCGTGAGAAATTCCCGGAGGGCATTGGCACGCGCCCGCGTGGTGTCCTTTTCCCGGCGGGTGGCCCGGTAGCTGGGGCACATCGTGCCGCCGGCAAAGCCGAGGCGGCGGCAGTCGCCGGAACCGTTGCATTTTTCCGCCGCCCGCAGGATGCCGCCCTCTGCTGAAAAGTCGAAAACGGTCGGATAATCGGGCGTTGGCCGGTCAGGTTCGTAGCGCAGGGAACTGCGCATGGGCGGAGCATCCGTGATTTTGCCGGGGTTGAAAATGCCATGCGGGTCCCATGCTTTTTTGATGCTGCGCAACCGCTCGTAGTTGGCCTGGCCGAGCATGAGGGGGATGAACTCGGCCCGCACGCGCCCATCGCCGTGTTCACCACTGAGGGAGCCACCGTATTTTTTAACCAGTTGGGCCGAGGCGAGGCCGATGTCGTGGAAAAGTTGCACGTCCTCCGCTTTTTTCAGGTCAAGCACGGGGCGGAGGTGCAGTTCGCCGGCACCGGCGTGGGCATAATAGACGGCCTTTTGGCCAAAGCCTGCCATCAGGTTTTCAAACTCCCGTATATAGGCAGGCAGGTCGGCCAGGGCCACTGCTGTATCTTCGATGAAAGCAACCGGTTTGGCATCGCCGGGCATGTTGGACAGCACGCCGAGGCCCGCACTGCGCAAGTCCCACACTTGTTTTGTCTTTTTTCCTGAAATGAGGGGGAAAGCATAACCCAGGCCCGCCGCCCTTAAATCCTGTATGAGGGCATTGGCCATGGCGGTTGCGGCCTCCTGCGTGTCCGCCCGGAACTCGATCATCAGCACGGCAGCGGGATCGCCTTCCACAAAGAAGCGGTTTTTCATCTGTTCGATATTGCCCTTCGTGCAATCGAGCACGGTCTTGTCCATCAGTTCGCACTGGTTGGGGCGGTGCTGCATCGCCGTTAGCACGGCTTCCATCGTTTCGCCCAAGCTGCCGAAATGGGCAGCCAACACGACAGGGCAAGGCAGCGGTAATGGCACGAGGTTCAGTTTGACGGCGGTGGTGAAAGCCAGCGTGCCCTCCGAGCCGGCGAGCAGTTTGCAGAAGTTGAAATCAGGGCCGTCGGGATGGAAGGGCTTGCCATCGAGCAGCACGTCCAGCGCATAGCCCGTGTTGCGGCGATGGATGCCGGGCTTGGGAAATTCCCTGCGTATTTCCTCCTGTACCTCAGTTGGGCGGAGCATTTCAAAAATATGCCTGTACAGGCGAGGTTCCAGGTTGGGCGCAGTGTCTGCCTGTTTTATTTTATCAAAAAAAGCAGCCTCGTCGAGGGCTTTGAACACGGCTTCCGACCCATCGCTGAGAATGGCTTCCACCTCCAGCAGGTGATCGCGGGTCGTACCGTATTCGATGGAGGTTGTGCCGCAGGAGTTGTTGCCGACCATGCCGCCGATCATGCAGCGGTTGGCCGTAGAGGTGTTAGGGCCGAAATAGAGGCCGTAGGGTTTCAGGTACTCGTTCAACTCGTCTCTAATTACGCCGGACTGCACCAATGCCCAACGTTCATCGGCATTTACTTCGAGGATGCGGTTCCAGTGTTTCGAAACATCTACCACGATGCCGCCGCCAACGCACTGCCCGGCCAGGGAAGTGCCCGCCGTGCGGGGTATGAGGGAGGTGCCGTTGTCGCGGGCGAAAGCGATGAGTTTTTTCAGGTCGTCCTTCGTCTTGGGATAGGCGACGGCCAAAGGCATTTCCCGATAGACGGAAGCATCGGTGGCATAGAGGCTGCGGTGGAGGCGGTCGAAGTACAGTTCGCCATCGAGCGCAGCCCGTAGAAGGGAGCTTTTTTCCTGCACGTTGTTTGTGGTTGAGCGGGAGCAAATGTAGGGAAATCTGAAATGGTCGGAGCCAATCGAAAGACATCAATTATGGTAAAGCGAGTGCGAGAATGTATGGTGTATGTACGTGAGATAGGATTTATACCCAATCGTCGGGGGCTTGAAAACAACATGTTCGCAAACTGCTGAAAAACTCAACCTTATGGTGCAATGTTCTGCTCACAAACTACTTTTCGGTGGATGTATCTTGGAAATTGGCAGGTCTTGATTGGGAATTTTAAGCGAACTTTGCCAGAAAGCATCTCAAGCGTATGAAAAAAGGAACCACCATCTTCATTACATATAATCCTGGAAGTGAGGCAGAACAGCGCTTGGCGGTCAGGCTGCAAGCCATTGGCTCGGTAAACGGGTTTCGTATGTTCCTGCCGGAGCGCTACTACTCCGAGACAATATTGGACGACGAGACAAAGCATCGAATAGAGGCCTCCGATTATTACGTGGTTTTTTCATTGGGCAAACTGTCTGATATTGTTCAACAGGAAATCATATATGCGTTCAACCACCTGCGGGACAAATCACGCATCCTTGTCATTTACGATGCCCGCAAAAGCAATAAAAAGGAAGGGCATATCCACGACTATTTTCACCCCTTTTATTTTGATCCGGTAAACGACAATGTGGATGGGTTGGTCACACAGATACTTTCCCATGTAGCTCAAAAAACAAAAAAAGCCGAAATGGACAGGGCTTTTGCAACCCTTCTGGGCAATGGATTGGGATTATGGGCACTTTCTTCCCTGAATAGCAGCAGAAGTTAAATTATGCTTCGCAAAATCATTCTTGACAATACTGTTTTTAACCGCTTTGTTTGGCTCCATTCCGTCGAATTGTTCCAGATGCTCCTTAACATGGGCCTTGAACAGGTGTTGGTGCCTGAAAAAGTAAAGGATGAGTTGCAAGTTTTCGCTGGCGGCACCCCACATGCTGCACCCCGGTTGAATAGTTGGCTGAACGCCATTCGACCCAATGGTTTCTTCCATCTATGTACTACTGTGGATAACATTGTGTTCGCTTTGATTTCCGACAAGTTGGATGAGGGAGAAGCCCATGCCCTTGCTCAAAGCACCGCCACATCTGTTGGTATTTTCATAACGGACGACTTTAGGATACCTGAACAGCTAACCCAAATAGGAAACTATCCAAAGACATACAGCTCATACTTCTTGCTTGCCTACGCCGACGTAATTGGCTTCCTCGCTGAAAAACAATATCAAGGGGCTTTCATCGAGATGATGCTCGATATGCGATTTGGTGACTTCACCCCAAGAAAGAAAAAGGAATACCGCCCCAGCGCTGGCGAAGTGAATACTCTGCCGCATTGCGCCACCTCTCACTGCCCATTGACAAGAAATTGATAAAAAGGAAGGTTTACCTGCGTTGAACGACAGCGGCATAAAAGTTTTTTACTACCTTTCGCTCTGTCCGAATCCAATTTGTCCATACCCACTGAAGAGGGGTTTGCGGGTGGCTCGTCGCCTCATAATATGAGTTGAGCCTGCGGCTCGCAAGCTGTTGTTGTTGGGTTTAACGAAAAAATCAACTGCCATGAAAACGGAAGTAAAATGGGCCTTGGTGGCCGCTGTTGGTTTGTTCCTCATCCTTATCGCCGAAAAGCTGTTCGGTTTGCAGACGGCGGAGTCGTATGACACCTGGATATTGGTGGAAATCGTATTGAGCCTGCTGCTTGCCATCTTCGTTTTTTGGATGCTGAACCGGGAAAAGCGTGAAATTGACCTGGCCGGCTCCATGACCTGGAACCAGGGTTTTTGGGCAGGGGCGCTCATGACGCTGATTTTTATCCCCCTCGGCACTTTGCTGGTTTACATTTTCCTGAAGTGGGTAAACCCGGAGGCGGCACAGTTGCTGATGGTGAAAGGAGGGAGTATTTCCGGCAAAGACCCGGTAAATAATTACCTGTACCTGCACCTTATCAACTCGCTGTGCGGGGGGCTGATACTGGCCTTGATTTTTCCGATATTTATGAAGAACAGGGGTAATTGAGCATGATTGCAATCGTGTTGCCGATTCTTGTGCTGCCGATTTTTTCAAATTCACGAACAATGAACATCACCCACATCGAACACATAGGGATTGCCGTAGAAAACATGGAAGAGGCCATCGGTTACTATGAAAACGTGCTTGGTTTCAAGTGCTACAAGATCGAAGAAGTGCCTGACCAAAAGGTAAAAACCGCCTTCTTTATGGTGGGCCAGACCAAGATCGAGTTGCTGGAAACGACCGACCCGGAAGGCCCGGTCGGCAAGTTCATCGAAAAGCGAGGCCCCGGCATCCATCACATCGCCTTCGCTGTGGACGACGTGAACACATCCCTCCAAACAGCAGCGCAAAAGGGCATCCGCCTCATTGACGAACAGGCCCGCCCCGGTGCTGACAATATGCAAATCGGTTTTTTGCATCCCAAATCCACCTTCGGCGTACTGACGGAATTTTGCGGGATGAACGGAGCTTCGTTTGAGGTTATTTGAAATTTTCACGACCCATCCACTAAGGAACGTGTCCGAAATAAGATGCCGCCCAAATGGGTATGTTATTTCGGACACGTTCCTAATTCTCCAACCATGCAATTTATCGCTGCGCTCAACAACTTTGATTCTCCGCTTTGGGGGTTCCATATTCCCGTGCCGGACGAGGTATCGTCCCGATTCGAAGGTGCCGGCCCACGGCGCGTGGTATGCACCCTGAACGGCACAGAGACGTTTCACTGTGCGCTCATGCCCAAAGGCGACGGCACGTTTTTCATCAACATCAATAAAAAATTGAGGGACAAGCTGAAGTTGAAATTGGGCAGCGAGGTCGAAGTGTCGCTTAGCGAAGACGACAGCAAATATGGCCTGCCCATGCCCGAAGAAATGGCCGAACTGCTGACTCTCGACCTGGAGGGAGACAGGTTGTTCCATGCCCTGACACCAGGCAAACAGCGCAGCCTCATTTACATTGCCGGCTCGCCCAAAACATCCGAAACCCGCATCAAACGGGCCGTCACGCTTATCGAACACCTGAAAGCAAATAACGGTAAAATTGACTTCAAGCGCCTGAACGAGGATATGAAGGAGGCGAATCGTATGTGATCAATGCCGCACGACGGGCGATTATTTTTTGAAACACCTGCTCACACGTTCCACCAATAATTCAACTTGATGACGAGTGCCCGGTTCCGCGCTGCGGAGAAGTCGGAGAAATAGTTGTTCGTGTAAACGATGAACAAGTCGGAGGCAGGGCTGTAACGCCATTGGAAACGGAGGTTGAGGTTCACGTTTTTCGCTTGGTTGTTGTATTGGACAAAGTTGGTGAGGAAGAGCTTGTTCGTCAGCGTGAGGTCAATGCGGGGGCCGACGAGCCATAAGTCGAAACGCCGATTGCGCAGCCCAGCAGGCAGGTCTTTGTTGTCCTTGAATTCGATGCGGTTGATCTGGGCCGCCATGCTGATGGACACGTAGGGCTGGAACCGATAGCCCGCCTCTCCGCCGAGCCGCAGGCGGGTCCCATCGGCATAATAGCCGCCATAGCGGCTGTTGAACGACCAGGTGAACAGGCTTTGCGGTTTGGAATTGAAGTTCGTGCCGAAGGCCCGCCAGTTGTGTTTGGTGCCGGTGGCCAGTGTGTCCCCGGCGAAATTGGTGGGATCGAAAGGCTGAAGCAATTCCTGGAAATCATAGGCTGCCCACACGTCGAACTCTGTGCGGTTGAGGAAAGTTACCCGATAGATAAGCGGCAGCTCACTTTCGACGTACCGCATGTTTTCATCAAAAAAAATCTGGTAAAAAGTGAGGGGGCCGTGACTCAGCACTTTACCGGATTTTGGGAAAAACAAATAGCCGGCCGTACCATTCAGGCGGTGGTATCCTGTGCGCGGAACAAACCCCGTTTCGGCCCGGAAGTTCTCCCCCGTGCGTTCGAGCTGAAGGTTGAAATACCAATCCCTGGCACTGTAGGCGAGGTTGCCGGCGAGTATCATGTCCTTGCCGGATACGCCGGGGCTGAAGGATTTCAGGAGAAGCAGTTTGCCCGTCCAGAGGTTGTTTTGGGAGGCGAGGTTGTATTCCAGGCCCACGTTGCGGTTGTAGCGTTTAATGGCGCTTTTGTCAGTGACCGAGCCGTAGTCGAAGGTTTCTTTGTTAACGATAATGGCAGCCACATTGGAGCGTGCAAACACCCGACGTTGCAGGGACAACACGCCGAAATTCTGGGCAGGTGTGCCTTGTCCGTCCTCGCCTGTCTGCATGTTAAGGGCACCGATGCGCCAGTTTTTGTTCAGCTTGCCGCTCAACCTGGCCCCAAAGCGGATAGGCGCGTTCAGCCCAATGCGGCGGGAGAAAAAAGGCCGGAGAGCACCGTAGCCGAAGTTGGCGAACAAATCGGCGTTTTCGAGAAAAAACTGGCGGCGTTCGGGAAAAAAAAGTTCGAAGCGGTCGAGGTTGGTCTGCTGTACGTCCACTTCCACTTGGGAGAAGTCGGGGTTCACCGTCAGGTCGAGGTTGAGGGAGGAAGTGAGGCTGACCTTGGCATCTGCACCGAAGTCTTTGTTGAAATGTGTGGGCTTGTTGTTTTCATTGTCCTTGCTCAGGCCGGCGAGGGCATAAGGAATAAAAGAAATATTGGTCTTGGCCGGCGGTGGCGGCTCGTCCCAGACCAGCACCCCGGTATAGGCCAGCGAAGCCGTCGGGAATTGTCTTGGCACGGGAGCCCAGGCCGATTTTTCGGTCGTTTTCAGGTCGAGGCGGCTGAAATTCACGCCCCATCGGTCAATGCCCTTTTTGTAGCGAAGGGTTTTGAAAGGAACGGCCATTTCAAACACCCACTTCTCGTTGTCTGCCTGCACCGCCGATTCCCATTTTCCTTCCCAACTCAGGTCAATCCTGCCACCTTCGAACATCAGGCCGTCCCACTGTGCGCCGCGAGCGTTGGAACCAAAAGAAAAACCATTTGTCTGATCGTCGAAGGGGTCGAGGAAAACGAGAAAGTTGTCGTTTCTGCCAAAGAGAAAATCCCGCCGAAGGGATTCCACCATATAGGGGCCATCGAGTTTTTCGTAGTTGACGGCCAAGAGGTAGAGGTTTTGGTCATCATAGAGCATGCGCACCTCCGTGCGGACAATGGCCTTGCTGGTGTCCATCGGCAGCACTTGATAAAAATCGGTGGCCACGTCTGCCTTCAGCCATGCCGGGTCGTCGGCCAGCCCATCCACCTTGACAGGCCCTTCGGCCCGTCGGATGTGATACTCGAAAGCAGCATTTTCCTTTTGTGAAAAACCCGCCGTGCCCACAAAAAGCAGCAGCAACGACCCTATCGTTTTAGCCCGAAACCTAATTGCCATGCAACATCAAATTTGAGGGCGGGAAGATGGGGATTTTTTTAAAAATAGGGTAACTACTTAGCAGGGGGTGTTTTTGGGGAATCCAGACTAGAGATTCGGGATCAATTNNCCCTCCTAAACAGTTACAAAATAGGCTTTTTACAATCGTTCTTTCGGAACGAATGCAATAGAAGTAAAAGAATGGAACAAGGGCTATGGGCAGCCCGGCCAGCGGGGAAGTACAGATTTTGTGATGCTGTCAGTTGCTGTCTTTGGGCAGCAGGCCTGCCTCCTTTGTTGCGTCTTCAAATTCGCCGTTGTCTGCATCGGGGGCCGTGCCGTTTTGGTGGTGCAAATAGCGTTCTCCTTCGACAGGATATGGGCGCGGCCCAATGAGTTTTTCCACGTCCGATTTGTGGAGGACTTCCTTTTCGAGGAGTTGATGGGCCAGGCTTTCCAATTCCCGACGCTTTTCGCGCAGCATATTTTTGGCCCTTTCAAATTGAGCGTTGACCAAGCGGCGCACTTCGTCGTCAATGAGGCTGGCCGTTTCGTCGGAGTAGGGTTTTTGGAAAGAGTCGTTTTGAAGTCCGTAAAAAGAAACCTGTCCCACCTTTTCGTTCATGCCGAACACGGCCACCATGCTGTACGCCATTTTGGTCACCTGGTCGAGGTCGTTCTGGGCACCGGTGGATATTTTGCCAAAGACAATCTCCTCGGCGGCCCGCCCTCCAAAGGTCATGCAAATGCGGTCGAGCAACTGTTCCGTGCGGGTGATGTACTCGTCTTTTGGCAAATACTGAGCGAAGCCGAGCGTACCGACACCTCTGGGCACAATGGTCACTTTCACCAAAGGCGAAGCGTGTTCGAGGAACCAGCCACAGACGGCGTGGCCTGCCTCGTGATAGGCGATGATTTCCTTTTCTTCCGGTGAAATGAGTTTGTTCTTTTTCTCCAGCCCCCCGATGACCCGGTCGAGTGCATAGTTGAAGTCGTCCATGTCCACTTCTTCCTTGTTGCGGCGGGCGGCGATGAGGGCCGCTTCGTTGCAGACATTGGCGATTTCGGCACCGGCAAAGCCAGGGGTCATTTCCGAAAGTTCGTGCGGGCTGACGGAAGCCGAAATTTTGATGTTTTTCAAATGCACGTTGAAAATGGACTCCCGGCCATTGAGGTCGGGCCGGTCAATGCCGATTTGGCGGTCGAAACGACCGGGCCGCATGAGTGCGGAGTCGAGCACATCGGGCCGGTTGGTAGCGGCCATGAGGATCACGCCTTTGTCGGTGGGGAAGCCGTCCATTTCGACCAGCAACTGGTTCAGGGTGTTTTCGCGTTCGTCGTTGCCGCCCTGAAAACCACCGCGCCCCCTGGCCCGTCCAATGGCATCTATTTCGTCAATGAACACGATGCAGGGCGCTTTTTCGCGGGCCTGCCGGAAAAGGTCGCGCACCCGCGAGGCACCCACGCCTACGAACATTTCAACGAAATCGGAGCCGGAAATGGAAAAGAAGGGTACGCCTGCCTCGCCTGCCACTGCTTTGGCCAAGAGGGTTTTTCCGGTACCGGGAGGGCCTATGAGCAGTACGCCCTTTGGGATTTTGCCGCCCAGCGCTGTGTATTTTTTCGGATTTTTCAAAAAATCCACCACTTCCATGACCTCCTCTTTGGCCTCGTCGAGGCCGGCCACATCGGCGAAAGTGATGTTCACCTTCGAGTTTTGGTCAAAGAGGGTAGCCTTGGATTTGCCGATGTTGAAAAGCTGCGCACCAGGGCCGCCTGCCCCGCCGCTCACCCTGCGCATGATGAAAACCCAGATGGCCACGACAATGGCCACCGGCAACAGCCAACCGAGAATCGGGCCTATCCAATTGGTTTTTTCAACAAAAGCAACAGGAACGGTTGCCCTTCCGGCATCGGCCAATTCGTTGTTCAGGGCCTTCAGTTCCGGTGCGAAATAGTCGAGCGAACCGATGTCGAAGGTGAAATGGGCTCGGTTTTTACCGAAGGTGCCTTTTGAGAAATCTTTGTACTTCTCGTTTTCCGAAAGGGCTTTTTCGGTCAAAAAGACCTGTGCCGTTTTCTGGTTGACCACTTCGATTTTTTCGACTTCACCTGCCCTCGCCATTTCGGCAAACCGCTCAAAGTTGATGGGTTCGTTTGGTGCATTGGGCAGGTTGATGAACTGCAGTGCGACCAACAAGAGGGCCACTACCCCGTATATCCAATAGGCATAGGACTTCGAGCCGTTCTTGTTCTTATTTTCTTGATTATTTTCCATGTAAACCTTTAGCAAAAATGAAAATGGCAAAAGCCCAGGTGCAGATCATCTGCGTTTCCGTTATCATTTGCCCCAATTGATTTCGGAGCGACTATGAAAAAATTACTCATCCCGCAACATACAGCGACCATTTTGGGAGTGGCTGTGGTTGTTGCATCTGCCGCAACAACAGGAAGTTGTTTATTTTAAAACGTCCCTGAAGTGCGCTCCTTTTTCAAATTGTCCTGACAAAACAAACGAAACCTGCGTTCGTTGCGAAGCAACCTCGCCCCATGCTCCGTTTTTCGATGAAGGATGGGGTTTCGTTGTTTCAAAGGTTTTCGTATTCCGAAAACTTGGCATCGCTCCAAAGTTCTTCCAGTCCATAGAAAACCCTGGTTTCACGATAAAAAACATGGATGACGATGTAGAAATAGTCCATGCAAACCCAACGGGCGTTTTGCTTGCCTTCCACATGGACGGGCACCTGCCCGGCTTCCAGTTTCATCCGTTTGTAAATGTTGTCGGAAATAGCTTTGACCTGGGTGTTGGAATCGCCCTCGCAAATGATGAAGTAGTCGGTAGGGGCATCGTCGAGTTTGCGGAGGTCGAGCTTCACGATGTTTTTTCCTTTGATGTCTTGAATGCTGTCTATGATCAGCTCGTTGAGGTCTTCGATGGAGGGCAGGCTCCTTGTTAATACGGCTTGTGTACTCAAAATAAGGATTTATTTACTTTTGGACTTCGGACACTGGGCATCCGGTTCAACGGTTTTCAGTGTCTTGGAAGCTGTTTAAATTTTCTTGCCGGAGATAGAAAAGAGCCATTTTTTGTCCTGCGGTGAAAAATTTTTGAGGAAATAGCAGCGCTATTGCTGAAAAAAGTTTTCGCCGCAAGGCGGAAAATGGCCTTTTGTAGCCCAGTAAAGAGTATTAACAGCTTCTTAGGTCGTAGGTTGATGATCAGTGACTTGCTGTTCTGGATTTTGGTCAATGCCGGATACCGGGAATGTTCGGTTTTGAAAGGATAAAAGTACAATTTTTTTCTTTTGAAAAGGCCCGACACATTGTTCATAGGGCAGGTCATGCACGATTTGCCGGAGGTGGCATCCACCAATGCCCACGCTTTTTCGCTATTATCAAAAAACAAACCACCTGAAGGAACTGTCATTTCGACCTTTTGCCAAACGGCAGGCAGGGGACAAATTGGCAGCAACTGGGAAAGCGAACCGGGAAAAAACATTGCGTTGAGCATCGTGCTGTATCCTGTTTTTTTGGAAGCCCGCCACCAATTCCGGTTGAACCTGGCCCTTTCGCTTGCTGTCAGGGATTTTGTCGAACGCCACCTGGCGCTTGAAGTCAAGATCAAGTGGCCCAATGACATTTACATCGGCAGCCGCAAAGTTGCAGGTATTTTGGTACAAAATGTACTTCGGGGCGAATATATCCGCACCACTGTCGCAGGGATCGGGATAAATGTAAACCAATCCGTTTTTCGCTCCAACCCTCCCAATCCAACCTCTTTCTTGCTCGAAACAGAGCAGACTTTTGAGCTTTATGATTTAATCGCCTCGCTCTGCCAGTGTGCCGAACAGCGCTACCTTCAACTAAAATCAGGGAAAATAGTTCCTTTGCAGCGCGAATACGTGCAGCATCTGTACCGCTATGGAGAACCTGGCCCTTATCGGCGGGCTTCCAGTGGCGAAGTGTTCATGGGTACTATCTGCGGCATTGACGAGGCCGGTCGGCTGCGACTCGGCGTACATGGGGCAGTAGAAACATTCGACTTAAAAGAAATCCAATTTTTATGACCGTCCACATACTCACCATAGGTGACGAGCTGCTCATCGGGCAGGTCATTGACACCAATTCGGCCCGTATGGCCCAGTTCCTGCTCGAAATCGGCGCAAAAGTGACCGGCAAAACAGCAGTCGGCGACGACCATGAGGACATCGTCCGGGCATTGAAAAATGCCGTGCAGCAAGCGGAGATCGTGCTCATAACAGGCGGCCTCGGCCCCACGAAGGACGACATCACAAAAAAGGCGCTGGCTGCATTTTACGGAACCGGTTTTGTATTTCACCAGCCGACCTACGAACGCATCCTCCGAATATGGGAGCGGCTCGGCAGACCCGTGTCGGATGCGGTGCGCGACCAATGCTGGATGCCCCAGACAGCCGTTATCCTGCCCAACAAGATGGGGTCTGCTCCCGGTATGTGGTTTGATGAAAATGACAAGGTAGTGGTCTCCATGCCGGGAGTTCCGTTCGAGATGGAGTACCTCATGGAACACGAAGTGATGCCCCGTCTTCAGCAACGTTTCAACCCCTTGCCCACTGCCCACAGAACCTTGCTGACAGCAGGTGAGGGAGAATCCACCATCGCCCGCTATCTCGCCGATTTTGAGGAAAATCTTCCTCCTTCGGTCAAATTGGCCTACCTGCCCGCCATTGGGCGCGTGCGCCTACGTTTGACCGTTGCCCACCCCGATGCTGTTTTTGTCAAAAACACCCTGGACGAAAAGTTCCGGGAAATGGAAGGTGCGCTCCCCCCTGAACTCATAGCGGGCTACGACGATGACACGCTCGAAGTGATCGTGGGCAAGATTTTACTGGAAAAGGGCTTGCATCTATCCACTGCCGAAAGCTGCACGGGCGGCTACCTGGCCCACTTGATCACTTCTGTGCCCGGCTCGTCCGCCTATTTTCAGGGCAGTGTGGTTTCCTATGCCAACGAACTGAAAATGAACCAATTGGGTGTGAAAAAGGAAACGTTGGAAACGCACGGGGCCGTGAGCGAGCTAACGGTGAGGGAAATGGTGGCTGGTGCCATCAGTCATTTGAACACAGATGTTGCCATTGCCACTTCCGGCATAGCCGGCCCCGACGGTGGTACGCCCGAAAAACCTGTGGGCACGATTTGGGTTGCCGTCGGGGACAAAGACCGCACGATTGCCCGGAAATTGCAATTGGGAAAAGACCGGCTGCGCAACATCCAGTACACGGCCTATTTTGCATTGAACTACTTGAGGTTGTTTATGCTGGGATTGGAAGAAGGATAGTGCCCTGCCTACCTTGCTTAGCGGGAACACACGCACAGCGTTTCCCGCAAAGTCTCGCAAAGGACAACGCAAAGCCACGCAAAGCCAGTCAAAGCTAGCGAGCCTTAGCGGGAAACACTCTCATGCCACTTTAAAATTCTCAAAGGCTATAAGCGTGGCATATCCCTCCCCGTTCTGCACCTGCGGTGTGCCTTTCAGTTTTTTGCTCAAAATCTCCACGAGGTTGGTGCCGAAGGAGGTGCTGTTTTTCAAAACGGGAGCGCCGGCCATGCCCACGCCGTCGTCGGCCACTTTCAGGCAGAGCTTGCCCTTTTCGTTTTGCCAGAGGGAAATTTCTACCGTGCCGCTTCGGCCCTCCGGGAAGGCGTATTTCAGCGAATTGGTCACCAACTCATTGATAATCAGGCCCAACGGGATGGCCGTGTCCACGTCCAGGTGCAAGGGTTCGACGTGATAGATGATTTTTACCCGCTCTTCGTCCAGGCGGAAAGCATCCATCAGGGTGTCGCCGAGGTTGTGAAGGTAGTCGCGCATTTCCACGGCGGCGAGGTTGTCGCCCATGTACAGTTTTTGGTGGATGAGGCCCATCGCCTCCACCCGGTTTTGGCCTTCCCGCACGGCATCGAGGGCCGTTTCGTCTTTGATGTGCCGCGACTGGAGGTGCAGCAGGCTGGACAATACCTGCAGGTTGTTTTTTACCCGGTGGTGTATTTCTTTGATGAGAAACTCCTTTTCCCGGTTGCGCTTGCGCAGTTGGCGGGTGAGGCGGAAGAGCAGGCCTCCCGCTGCCAGTGCCAGTGCCAGTATGCCCGATATGAGCCAAAACCGGATGCGCTCCTGCCGGAGGGCTTCCTGCTGCTCGGCAATGAGGATTTCCTTCTTTTCGGTTTCGTAGCGGGTGCTGATGTCTTGCAGGGCCTGAAATTTAGCGGCATTGGCCACGCTGTCGTGATTGACCAGAAAGGCTTCGAGCGCCGCCAGAGCGTTCGGCACGTCGCGCAGGTGTTCCTTGTAGATGTTGTACTGGTTGTAGTAGAGCGTCTCCAGAAAGCGATAATTTTTTTGCTCCTCAGCCAGGGGCACCGCCTTTTTGTAGTATCCGATGGCTTTGTCGAACTCGCCCCTGTTTTTGTAGATGTTGCCCAGGCTGTAGTACCCCACATATACTCCGTCGAGACGGCCTATCTCTTCGGCTAAGGCAATATATTTCAGGCTGATGCGGAGGCGTTCTTCTTCAGGCAGGCCAACCTGCTCCGCCACGGTTGCCAATGCGGAATAACCGTCAACGAGCAGCCTTTTGTCGTTCAGTTTTTCCGCCAGTATTATGGTTTTATTGTAATAAAAATAGGCGGAATCTATGACCGCCAATTTCTCAAAAGCCCCGCCAAGATATCGGAAAACATAGGCCATTCCCCGCTCGCTGCCCAGTTCTTCCTTTATTTTCAATGCTTTGCGGAAGTAGTCCAGGGCAAGTTCGCAGTTGTTGAGGTACTCGCAATTGATTTCCCCAATCCCCTGATAACTTCTCGCAATGCCGTCCCGATTGTCCAGTTTTTCAAAAACCCGCAGTGCTTCGAGGTGCATCTCGGCGGCTTGCTCGTATTGTGCCTGGTCGAGGTAAATGTAGGCCAGGGTGGTCAGCGAGTTGGCCAGGGGTTTGTCAGCGCCCCATTTGCGGCCTAATTCAACCGCTTGCCGGTGATAAAACACAGCAGAGTCGAGCGCTGACTGGTAGAAGTGCCAATTGCCGATATTGCTGACCGTGCCGGCGTAGCCTTCCTGTATTTTTGTGCGATCCTCTTCTCCGCCCTGTTTCAACAATTTTTCATATTCCAGCAGGGCCATTTGGCTGTAATGCCTTGAAGAATCATAAACAGAACCGATAAGGTATGTAACACCTATATCCTTATAGACGGTGGCGAGTGCCAGGCGGTCTCCGGTTTTTTGGCTCAAGTCCACCACCTGGAACGCGTATTGGCGGGATTTGTCGAGGTCGGAGTTCAGGTAGAACTTCAACAATTGGTTCAGTACCCCGATTTTTTCTTTGCCATCGGGGAGCGTGGGCAGCAGCGCAACAAGACTGTCCGCAGCGGGCGGTTGTGCCGGTGCCCAGTGGGCCATGAGCACCATTGCCAGGATTAAATTTGCTTTTTTGAGCATCGTATGTTTTCTCATTGTTTAGCCGTAACTACTTAGCAGGGGGTGTTTTCGGGGGAAAACTGAAAATTTTTCCCTGAAAACACCCTCAAAATGCGGGAGGAGAGAAAAAATGAAATTTTTTCTTGCCTCCCGCATCCTCCTAAACTGTTACGTTTAGCGTAATGTATGGAATTTTGGCAAAGATAAGGGGTGTTTTTCAGAATAATGTCGTACATGCAGGCAGGTGAGGTAAAATTTATTCCGCTATATCCCGGGATTGTAAAACATTGCCGCCATAGATTGAAGTTGTCCCCAAAAAAATAGCCCTTACAAATCCGGCACGGCATATCGGATTTGTACGGGCCATTGTTGCTGTGAAAAAAGTCAGGAAGCTACTTTCCCCGAAGCCCCGCCTGCGGAGCAGGGGCTACTCCCCAACTTCGTCGTCATTACTTCGCCACCACCAGCCGCACCGCACGGCTGCGCTTGCCATCCACCTGCACATTGACGAGGTAAAAACCGTCGGGCAATTGCCGGAGGCTGAACACCACCGGGGCGGCGGGCAGTTCGTCGAAGCGCTGCGTGGCCACCACCATGCCCTGCCCGTTGATGAGCTGTAGCAGGGCGGGTTTGCCCAACTGCCCGGCCAGTGCCACCCGCACCTCGGTGGAGGCGGGGTTGGGGAACACGGTGAAGTCAACGGGCAGTTCGAGGCGCACCAACTGGGGCGGGGTATGGGCGATGCTGCCGTCACGATGCACCACTTTCAGGCGGTAGAGCCAGTCACCTTCGGCAGGTGCAGGGTCGGGCGAGCGGTACAGGCGGGGCCGGTCGTCGCCGTAGCGGCTGCCGGTCTGGGCGACCGGTTGGAAGTCAATGCCATCAGCGGACTTCTCGACCGTGTAGGTTTCAACGGCGTGGTCGTGCCGGGTCGTCCAGTGCAGGTCCACGAACAGTTCACCTTCGAGTTCCCGGCCCTGGGCGTTGAAATCCGGCAGGCCGGCCAGGTACTGTGGCTGCGGTGCAGCGGGGCAGGTCACCGGGTCCCAGTTCCAGAAGACGTTGTCCTTCGAGTCCACCTTATTGGCGATGAACAGGCCCGTCATGAAGGTGGGGTTGCCGGCAGCAGTCTTGTCCACGAGCAGGTTCTGCCTGACGTGCATATTGACGGAGATGTTGTTGCCGTCGTCAATCTTCACCGCATCGTCCACGTGCAGCCAAACGGTGTTTCCGTTGCGGGAGATGGTGACGTTCTTGCCCGTGTCGAGTTTTTTGTTCACCCGCAGGATGGTGTTTTGGGCAAACAGCACCGTAGCGCCTTCCTTGAGGTCCAGGTCCTTGACGTTCACGTCGGCATGGCCGCTGAAGGTGACGGTGACGTTTTTGCCCACCTTAATGTTGCCGTAGCAGGCCAGGTTGAGCGTCACGGGGGCGCTGTTGTCGGGGATGTCGAGGTTGTTGCCGCAGTTGGCGCTGGGCGGCAGGAAGGCGGGCAGCAGGCTGTTTGGCACGAAGCCGGGATAATGGGTGGCTACCAAGCTGCCGCCGCTGAGCGTAATGTCGGGCGACTTGACAAAGGTGTTCGCCGCCGTGACCAGGGTGCCGCCCTCCAGTTTCACCTTGTCCTTTTTGGTGTCAACCATGCCGATGCCGCCGCTCTGCACGGTGTTCTTTTTCATCTTCACCTCGTCGAAGGCGATGACGGTGTAGGCCCACAGCAGGTCGGGGTCGCCGGTTTTCAGCACCGTGACGGTGAAGGAGCAGGTGGCGGTGTTGTCCGACGGGTCGGTGGAAGTCCATGTGTTGGTGGTCGTACCAACGGGGAAGGCGCTGCCGCTGGCCAACCCGCCTGTTTGCGACAGGAAGTAGGAACAATTATCGCTGCCGGTCACGGTGTAGTTCACCACGGCGCTGCACTGCCCGGGGTCGTTGTTGACGGTGATGGGGGCGGGGCAGGTGATGGTCGGGTTTTCGTTGTCCAAAGCGGTCACCGTGAAAGAGCAACTTACGGAGTTGCCTGCTGGGTCGGTGGCTGTCCATGTGTTGGTAATCGTGCCGACGGGAAATGCCGTGCCTGATGCCTGCCCCGCCGTTTGCGACAGCGTGAAGGAACAGTTGTCGGAGCCGGTCACTTCGTAGTCCACCACTGCGCTGCACTGCCCGGGGTCGTTGTTGACGGTGATGTTGGCGGGGCAAGTGATGGACGGGTTTTCGTTGTCAATGACTATGACGATAGCCGTACAGGTGGCCGTTTGCCCCCGTGCATCCGTTACCGTGAGTGTGTATTGCGGGGAACCGATATTGGCACAGGTGTAGCTCAGCGAAGACTGGCCGCCCACGGTAAAGGCCAGCGTGCCGCAGCCGGTGGAGCCGTTGTTGAGTGCAGCGGCTGCTAAAGAGGCCTGGCCCATGCTGCCGAGGTAGACCGTTTGGGGTTGGCAGTTGGCCACTACGGGCGTGGGCGTGCCTTGTAACTCATACGCTCCCATGTCCACTACTCCGCTATTGAAGAAGCGGGGATTGCCGTCGAAGTCGGTCGTAATACCCGAAGGCACGGCGGCGTTGTTGCCCGCATTGATGGCGGGGGAGCAGGACTGGAGGCGGAGGTTGCCGTTGGCGGGGTTGACGAAAAGTGGGTCGGTGTTCAGGTTGCCCGTGCCGTTCCAGCCGCCCTGCACGATGGAATTAGATACCGTTACCGAGCCAGAGAGAGAAAATATCTCGTTATTGTTGCCCCAAAGGATGCAGTTGTTGAGGATGGAAGTTCCATGAAAATTGCGAAGCGCACCGCCCTGCGCTGCCGAATTGCCGCTGAATGAGCAATTGGTGCAATTCAGGGTACTGTTGGCATTGACGATGCCTCCACCCCAGTTGGCAGCGATATTGCCAATAAAGACGCAGTTCACGAGCGTGGAATAATTTCCGCCATCCAAATTCATCCCACCGCCATTGACTGTTGAAGTATTTGCAGAGAAAATACAATTGATTATGGAAGGCGAGGCAGCCCCATCAATTGCCATGCCTGCTCCCCACGCACCAGCATTGTTCTGAAAAGTACAGTTTCTTACGGTTGGGGAGGCGGCGGCGTTCTGCATTCCTGCACCTCTTTGGTAAGTTGAAATCGAGGGATGGTTGGCATTGCCGCCCGAAATCACAAATCCATCCAGCACGGAGGATCCCGTGACCGTCGAATTAGCAAAAACGACATTGTAAGTATTGTCGCTGTTGTTTCCAGCCGTACCGATGTCTCCGCTGAGTGTCGTCACGTTCGTCACCCAGTTCCTTTGCGAAAGCTGTGTCTCCGTGCCGTTGAAGCCGCCATAGATGCCCACGCCGTTTTTCATCACAAAGGAAATGGTGCGGTCGGTACCGGAGGTGGGCTTGTAGGTTCCAGCGGCGACCCACACCTCGTCGCCGGTGCCGGAGGCATTTATCATGGCTTGCAGGTTGTCGGAGGCATTTGCCCAGGAGGAGCCGTCGCCGGAGCCGCTGGCGGTGGGCTTCACGTAGCGCACCGTTGCCTGCAATTGCAGTACCACACAGAGCAATAAAAACATAAAAGCCGTGCGCAGCCGGGGCGCAAGAGGACTGGAGGTAAGTGTTTGTTTCATGACACAACTTTTTAAAAGGTGAATGTTGAAGCTGGTACATACCGCCCGCCGCCCTTCCCGATAGTTAGCGGGACGGGAGGGTGACAGGCGGCTAAAGTGTTGAGCCGCTTTTTCCACTTGCCCACCGGCGGTGGAAAAAATGACAGTGAACTTATGTGCCACGAAGTTGCAGGCGAAGGCAGGGAAGGCATTCCCATTTTTCTATCAAAAAGGTGGAGATTTCTATCAGGCGGGGTGGATTTTTCTATCAAAAAGGTGGAGATTTCTATCAGGCAGGAAAAATAAAAGCTATAAGCTGTTGAAATACAGCAGGTTAAATTTTGCTGGGCGGGATGCCGAATTCTTCGTTAAAAACCCGGCTGAAATATTTCGGGTCGTCGAAACCGACCTCGAAAGCGACCTCGCTGACGTTCATCCCTCTCATCATCAGCAGTTCTTTTGCTCGGGCGAGGCGCATGGAGCGGATGAGGGCAGCAGGCCCTTTGCCGGTCAGGGCAGCCAATTTGCGGTGCAGTTGCGGGTGGCTCATGGCAAGCGCCCGGCAGAGGTCTTCCACGTTGAGGTTAGGATCGGAGAGGCGCTCCAGGATGGCGGTTTTTACTTTTTGGAGGAAGGCGTCTTCGGGGTCAGGGATGAGGGATGAGGGGTGAGGGATGAGAGGGGCGGGGGTTAAATCCATTGTGCTGTATTTCACCTGCAGCTTCCTGCGAATTTCCAGCAGGTTCGCCAGCGTGATGAGCAGTTCTTCCTGGTGGAAAGGCTTGGCGAGATAGGCATCAGCGCCTCTTTTCAGACCGGCGATGCGGTTTTCCACGCCCGCCTTCGCCGTCAGCAATACGATGGGGATGTGGCTGGTGCGCTCGTCGTTTTTCAATGTTTCGCACACCTCGAAGCCGTCTTTTTCGGGCATCATCACGTCGGAGACGATGAGGTCGGGCACGGTTTCCAATGCTTTTTCCATGCCCGCCCTGCCGTTGTAGGCGAAATCCAACTGGTAATATTCATTCAAGCAGGTGGCGAGGTACTCGACCACGTCGGGGTTGTCTTCTATCAAAAGGATGGAGGGATTGTCCTCGCGGCTTAGACCCCCTGACCCCCTAAAGGGGGAACCTATACCGGGAAGTTCTGAGGCAACTTTTTCCTTTATAAATTCAGCAGAATTTGGCGATTGCGGTTCCCCTTCAGGGGTCAGGGGTGAAAGCGCCAAGGGCAGCCTCACCGTAAATGTCGCCCCCTTCCCCACCTCGCTTTCCACGCTGATTTCTCCACCCATCGCCTTCACCAATTCTTTGGTCAATGCCAGCCCGATGCCGGTGCCGCCAGTCCTGGCTTTTTCCAAATTATTGGCTTGGTAAAAACGGTCGAAGATGTGCGGCAGGTCTTCGGGGGGGATGCCTGCGCCGGTGTCGCTAACCACGAGGGTTAGACCTGCCAGGTTTTGAAAACCTGGCAGGTCTGTGGTTGCCCGCAGCGTCACCCTGCCGCCAGATGGCGTAAACTTTATCGCATTGGAAAGCAGGTTGTAAACGATTTGCAACAGCCGTTCCGGGTCGTAGTCCATGACGATTTCGGTTTCGGTACTCTCCACCCGCAGCATCACGTTTTGGGTATTGGCAAGCGAGTGCAGGCTCTCTGCGATATAGCGCAGGTAGGGCAGCACATCTCCTTGCACGTAGTTCAACTTCAGCGTGTTGCTCTCCAACTTCGCCAAATCGAGGAGCTGGTTGATGAGGCGGAGGAGGTTTTGCCCGTTGCGGCGAATCAAGCCGAGTTTGGGTTTGAATTCCTCGCCGACCTTCGTTTCCACCTGCTCTGCCGTTCCCAAAATCACCGTGAGCGGGGTGCGGAACTCGTGCGTGATGTTGGTAAAAAAGCGGTTTTTAAACTCGTCCAGTTCCCGCAGGCGCAGGGTCTCCTGGTGTTCGAGTTTTTGGCGGAGTTGATACCGGTAAAAAAGCCAGATGCCTGTGCCAATCGCCAGCGCATAGAACAAGTATGCCCACCAGGCCGCCCACCAGGGCGGGCGGATGGTGAATTCGAGCACGGCGGGCTGCTCGCTCCAGATGCCGTCGTTGTTGCTGCCCAGCACTTTGAAGGTGTAGCTGCCGGGTTGCAGGTTGGCGAACTGGACGCTGTTGCGGGTGCCGAGTTCCACCCAGTCCTTCCCTTCATCCATGCCGAACAGGCGGTGGTGCCGCAGTTGGTAGCGGTAAAGGTTTTGCGGGGGGTTGGTGAACTCAAGGGCTGCAAATTCAAAGGTTATCAGGTTTTGGCGGTGCGATAATTTGATATTGGGATATTGAGGTATTGCTGGCCTCCTGACCAATATCTGAATATCCCAATACCCCAATATCCCAATTTTCATTGTTCACCCACAGTTGGGTTATGACCGTGCGGGGCTTTTGCTCATTGAAGCGCAGGCTATCGGGGTGAAAGGTCGTCACGCCGTTGACACCACCGAATATTAGGGTGCCGTCCCTGGTTTTCAGGAAACTGGAATGGTTGAACTCGTTTTCCTGCAGGCCGTCGGCAAGGGTGAAGTTTTTCACCGTTTCATTCCGCACATGGAAGCGGCACAGGCCTTTGTTGGTGCTCATCCAGAGGTGCCCGGCATTGTCGGGCAAGATTCCGTAGATGACATTGTCGGGCAGGCCCTGTTTGGTAGTGTAATGTTTGAACTCCCCGGATTGGAGGTCGAGGCGGTTCAGGCCGCCGCCCCTGGTGCCTGCCCAGAGGTAGCGCCGGGGTTCGAGGGGGTCTTCCGCTGCCGAAAGCACGACGTTGTTGGACAGGGAAGCAAGATTGGCGGGGTCATTTTGAAACAGCCTGAACCGGTAGCCGGCACTCTCAGGACTGATTCGGAGCAACCCCTCCACCGTGAACAACCAGACATCACCATAGCTGCCCTGGTAGAATAGATTGCCAAAAAATTCACCCTCTGAGCTTAATTTGAGATTCTTCCCGTAAGGTTGCCCGGTACTTATCTTTCTGATGGGGTCAAACTCATACAAGGAGTCCGGCCCTGCGCTGAGCAACTTTCCGTTTCGGTGGAAAATCAGGCCATATCCCGGAAATGGATAGGACGTGATTTTTTTTGTCGAGGCATCTATGTGAAATACACTGTCAATGCCGGTTTTTGTCCAACAATGGCCCTGGTTGTCGAAAGTCAGCGCAAAAATATTTTTTACATTTGGGAAATTCACCATCCAGGGGTTTGGGCCGAAAATGAGGAAATGTTTGTCCGTGAAAAATAGCTCGCTGCTGTAAATGTTGAACAAGTTTCCATTTGGGTCCTCGTAAATCCTTCTCGTGCTGACCTCGGGCAGGAAACTGTTGAACTTGGGCCGGGCCGAATTGATTTTTATCAATCCGTACCCGCTGGTACCGATCCAAACATTGCCGGATTGGTCAACATTAAATTTCGTCTGATAGAATGCATAGGACTTTCGCCGCGAAGCAGGAACGGAAGCTGCATAGTCGGGGGCCGCATTTTTCACGAGCTTGTCGGGAATCCATTTTCTAATGGCTTTTGCATCCAAATTCCACAGATTTCCCTCTTGGTCAAAAATCCATTTAAAAGACACTCCGGAGAGGACTTTTTCAAAAGGCCTGTCATTTTGCTCCCTGACCCAGAGATCATCATCGGCGAAAACCCACAGCCTGCCTGCTTTGTCCTCGCCAATGATACGGCAGTTTTTCCCCTTCATGGCCTCTGGGACAAAGCGGTATTGGATGCCGTTTTTTTCAATACGGAAAATGCCTTGCAAAGTGCCCGTGAGCAAGGTCTGGTCTTTTGTCAGATAAACGGAATTGAACCGCAAATCCGGGGGCAGGCCAACCACCAATTCGTCCAGCGATACGTATTTGATGCCTGGGTATGCCTGTCCGGCAGCACCTGCCTTGGCCAATATGTCCTCAGATACTTCGATTCTCCAAAGGTCCATGCTAGTGTTCAACCACACACTGCCATCTGGCATTTTGGCAAAACTGTCACTAAATCCACTAAAGCCTCTTTGCGAAACTATGGGCACATGAAAAGCCCGCCCGTTGCTTGGCATAAAAATGTCAATTCCGCCTTGGTAGGTAAGCCAAAGCCAGCCACGGGGGTCATCGTGCATGTCCCGGATTTCGTTGGAGCCAATGGAGAAAGGGTCGAAGGCATCGTGCCCGAAGACTTTGAAGCGGTAGCCGTCGTGGCGGTTCAGGCCGCCCTTGGTGGCTACCCAGAGGTACCCGTCACGGCTTTGCATCACGTCGAAGACCATGCCCTGGGAGAGGCCTTCGTTGACGGAAAGGAGGGTGCCGGTGCCTGTCGGCTGGGCGAACAGGCGGGCGCAAAGGAAGAACAGAAAGAAGAAAAAAGCTCTCATCATAGATGTTCGGGCTGACTGATGGTGCAAGTTATGTCATTTCAATCGAAGCCAATCGAGTAGGAGGAAATAAACCCTGCTGGTGCGGGGCACAGCCCCGCACCAGCGATGGCAGGCACCAGCGGGTTCACCATCCGGTTTTTCGCTCAACGAACCAGTAGTTGCACCGACCGTTTTGCGTTCCTGCCAAACAAATACATCAACCGTTTTCAAATGAAAACTGCCCTGACCGCCTATCTTTGCACCCCTTCATGCGGCCACGCCGGCCTCATGCCATAAATTCCGGAACAAGAACATGGATAGCCAAACCTTCCGCCAACGTTTCAAAGACCTGTCGCCCGTCGAAAGGGACATCCTCAAAGCCCTCGCCGTGGCTTACGAGCCGATCAACCAGAGCGCTGTTGTCAACCTGTTGAGAGCATTGAATTTCAAGAACGAAAAGGGGAATTTCATTCAGTCGCCCCAGGTGAAGGAATGTCGCGAGTTGCTCGAAGCCAGTGGCTGGTTGGAGTACAACGCTACGGGCGGGATGCAGGTGTCCGAAAAATACCTTGAATTGACGATGCGCATGGCGGTTGTTGATCCCCGTTTCAAACAAATCGTCAAGGCGGTCACACAGTATTCTCCCTACCGCTCGTGGGGCTATGGCCCCAGCAGTTTCAACGTCGCCATACGCGACCTGCGCATTGCCCTGTATGATGGCGATACCAAGAAAGCCCTGATGGTGATGTCGGAGGCGGCCCGTTATTTCCCAAAAGAATGGGCAGCAACGAATTTTTTCGGGCAGTTTTTTTTGCCTTTCGATCCCGCTTGGTTCTCTACCTATCCCGTTGATATTCAGGAGCTTGCATTGCGGCGAATGATCGAGGACAAACTTGCCCGGCTGGAACCTGTGGATGAGTACCTTGATTACATCAAAAATCAAGGCTGGATTGACCAAAAGGCGACCGTGCACAAAGCCGTGAAATTGATGGCCTTGCCACTATTCCGGCAGGGCAGGTTCGGGGAACTTTTAAAACTGTTGGAGAAGGTGCCTCCCACCTACGATAACCTGCTCTATCAGGCCACTTCCTTGTTTTTCATGAAAAAATACAGCGAGGCCGCCCGCAAGTTCGAGGAGGGGATGAAGCTGTACAAAAGCGAGACGGGCATCCGCAAAGGGGCACATCCCAGTTTTATGGGCGTGGCGCACATCCTATCCGTTCTGCACGAGAAGGGAAAAGACTACCTGAAAAAAGCCAGCGACCTGGCCGCCGAATCACCCGACGGCCCTTACGATATTGTTTTCGGCTATTTGCAATCCTCCATTTTGTTCCAACTCAACCACGTGGCAGATGCGAAGGATATACTCGACGACAAACCATCGTCGGCTCTTGAATGGCTGTTTTACGCAGCGGCCCACTACTGGAACGATCTGCCTCTGAAAAACACCGAACTGAAAGCACTCAAGGATCACTATTTCAAGGCGGAAAAAGGTGGCTACAAATGGATGGCCATGGAGTTTGCAGCGATGTTGTCCGTACTGGAGGATAAAAAAAACGCTGCCGGCTACGCAGAGGCCGCTGCCGAACTGGAGGAATCGCTCGACACCGAAAGCATCCTCCACCTCATCAAGCGCACGGAAAAATGGGAGCGTGCGCTCGATGCACTGATGCAGATCAGCGCAAAAAAAAGAGGAAAAGCCGCCGCAACAGAAAAGATGACCCGCTTGGTGTGGTGGGTGGATTTCAGCAAAAGCATCGTGCAACCAGTAGAACAGACCTTCGGCAAAGGCGGTTGGTCGAAAGGGCGCAACGTGGCCCTCAAGCGCATCAAGGAGTTCAAAGTGGACAACATGACCGAGCAGGACATGGAAGCCGCCCGCGCCGTCAAGTTGTACAATCACGGCTACTACGGCGGAGTGGAGTATTATTTCGAGTGGGAAAAACTGCTGCCGGCGCTCGTCGGCCACCCCCTCCTCTTCCTCATGGAAAACCCCAACATCTCGGTCGAGTTGGTGGAAAAAAAGCCACAGTTGCTCGTGGAAGAAACCAAAAGCGGGTATGAACTCAAGTTTTCGCACGAGTTCAAAGAGGCCGGCTACAACCTCATCCGGGAAACCCCGACCCGTTATATCCTTTTGAAAATCAGCCCAGAACACGCCGAGGTCAACCGCCTCATTGACTTTGGCAAGCTGAAACTGCCCGCCAAAGCCAAAGACAAAGTCATTGAGGCAGTGGGGCATCTGTCCACCGTCGTCACTGTGCAATCCGAAGTCGGCGGCGAAACGATGGACATCCCGACTGTGGAAGGCGACCCCACGCTGTTCGTCCACTTGCTGCCGGTGGGCGACGGTTTCAAGATCGAGTTTTTCGTGAAACCCTTCACCCACGAACCGCCCTACTTCAAGCCGGGGCAGGGACGGGAGAACGTCATCTCAGAGGTGAACAGCCTGCCGACCCGTGCTTTGCGGAATTTGAAAAAAGAAAAAGAAAACGCCCGCCGGGTGGAGGATGCCTGCCCTACCTTGCTCAAAACCCCTAACGAAAACCTCGAATGGCTCTTCGACCAAATCGAGGACTGCCTCAACGTGCTGCTCGAACTCGAACCACTCAAACAAGGCGGCGACATCGTGATGGAGCACCCCAAAGGCGAAAAACTGCGCATCGCCGGGCAAGTCGGCTTCGACCAGCTTTCGATGGGCATCAAAAAAGACCGGGACTGGTTCTCGGTGGACGGCAAGGTGCGCGTGAACGAGCACCTGGTCATGGACTTCCGCCAACTGCTCGAACTGTCCAGGGAGTCGAAAAACAATTTCATAGAACTCAGCGACGGCCAGTTCCTGGCGCTTACCGGCCACCTGAAGCGCAAACTGGACGAACTGAACAACCTTTTCACAAAAACAAAAAACGATCTCCGCTTCCACCCGCTGGCCATTCATGCCATGGAGGATTTCACCGGGCTGCTGAACGACGTGGAGGTGGATGCCGCCTGGAAAAAGCAGGTCGCCCGCCTCAAATCGTCCAAAGAAATAGCCCCCCAGGTGCCCTCCACCTTCAAGGCCGAACTGCGCAACTATCAGGAGGAAGGTTTCCGCTGGCTTTCGCAAATGGCGCACTGGGGCGTGGGGGCCTGCCTGGCCGACGACATGGGCCTGGGCAAAACCGTGCAGGCACTGGCCCTGCTGCTCGACCGCGCCAAACAAGGCCCGGCCATGGTCGTGGCGCCTGCCTCGGTGGTGCGCAACTGGTACCACGAGGCCCGCAAATTCACGCCTACCCTGAACCCGCTCGTTTTCAGCGAAGGCGACCGCAAGGAACTGATTGACAACCTCCAGCCCTTCGACCTGCTGTTGGTGAGCTATGGCCTTTTGCAGCATGAAAGCGAGATGCTCACCGCCAAACATTTCACCACCATCGTGCTCGACGAGGCACAGGCCATCAAAAACCGGGCGACCAAACGCTCGCAGGCCGCCATGCAGTTGCAGGCGGATTTCAAAATCATCACCACCGGCACGCCCATCGAGAACC
>JRYF01003907.1_pt1 | contig 26177 bp, 13 predicted proteins | sample 235331 | NCBI WGS metagenome assembly JRYF01 (sample SAMN03074217, study PRJNA261475) | activated sludge metagenome | biome: Wastewater Treatment Plant; feature: Wastewater; material: Activated sludge; isolation source: activated biomass of a wastewater treatment plant treating hydrocarbon... ...
TTGAAGAGCCGAGTGGAATTTCAATAAAATATGCCATTTGTCATACACACCAGAATATGAATATATATTTAAAACAAAAGGAATTCTGTACATTACCTTTTTAAATCTCCTTCAATTTTTTCAATGTTTAAACTAAACCAAATCACAATTGTATAAAGATCAAAAAGTTATAGTCGTTTTGCCCGCCTACAATGCTGCGAAAACATTGGAGAAAACCTTCCATGAAATACCTCACACTTTGGTGGATGAAATCATATTATGCGATGACGCATCCGGAGACGATACACTTGAAATAGCCTCAAAGCTGGGCATCCAACATGTCATCGCTCACCCCAGGAATATGGGTTACGGGGCTAATCAAAAAACTTTATATAATAAGGCGCTTGAATTGGGAGGAGATATCATAATTATGCTTCACCCCGATTATCAATACACCCCAAAATTGATACCCGCTATGATCCATATTATCGGGGAAAAAATCTATCCTGTGGTGTTGGGATCCAGAATATTAGGCAAAGGCGCTTTGCCGGGAGGAATGCCTCGCTATAAATATGTGGCGAACCGAATCCTTACCCTGTTTCAAAATTTCATTTTAAATTATAAACTATCAGAATACCACACAGGCTATCGCGCATTTCACCGAAGTGTACTGGAAAGCATTCCATATCAGAAAAACAGTGACAATTTCGTTTTTGACAATGAAGTACTGGCACAGATTATTTTTTACCGGTTTCATATTGCTGAAGTAACTTGCCCTACAAGATATTTCAGTGATGCGTCATCGATTAATTTTACAAAAAGTATACTATATGGCTTGGGAGTTCTCAGGGTTTCTATGGTCTTCAGGCTATGCCGGTGGGGCTTATGGAAATCCTCTATTTTCCCCGTAAAGAAATAATAATAAGGTAGGTTTTGATTTTATATATTGAGTAAGTTTTTCACCGGTTATCATTTAAATCTCTTTTCATGAAAAATTCTTTTCTATTGCTTTTATGTGTGATAGGGCTTAATGCCTGTCAGCGGTCCCACACCATCAGCGTTTCTTCGGATGGGTTACTGGAAAAGTACATCAGTGAATACCAGGAAGGATTTATATCAATTAATGATCCATTCATAATAGTTTTTAACAGGGAAATTGATCTGGATGTTAAAGATCCAGCTGCAATCATCCAAGTCAGTCCAAAGACAGAAGGAAGAGCAGAAATCTTAAATCCCTATTCAATACGCTACGTTCCGGCAAAACCTTTGATCTACGGAACTACTTATTTTGTATCGGTTGAACTTCATCGATTGTTTTCAGAAGCTGACAAACAGGATATTTTGCGAATGTCTGTACAAACACGCAATTTGGAGCTGATGGTATCAATGGATAGCGAACCTATGTACTCCGCTGATTTTGGTGTTTTACAAGGAAGAGTTCAGGCCAGTGATTGGATTTCCCACGAAGATGTTAAATCCATGATTCAACTCATCGGTCCTGGTCAATTGAGATGGGAATCTACGGATGGAGGAAAGATCCATGTTTTTTCAGTTAATGATATTCCCCGATCGACAAAAACCCAAAATTTTTCAATCGCCTGGAATGGTGGAATAAAGGCTCCGGAATTTAAAGGGGAGCGAAGATTTGAGATCCCGGAAAAAGGTCTTTTCAAGGTCATGTCCGTTCAACCCAACAGGCAAACCCATTCGGTTATTCTTCAGTTTTCTGATGCGATTGATCCCAATCAGCGTCTTGATGGGCTCATACAATTGGAAGGTTACAGTAGCAGGCTCAGGTTTGATGTTGAATCCTCCATACTTACCATCAATGGGACGGAAGCATTACCAGAGAATGGAAACATTCTAATTTCATCTACTTTGAAAAGCGCAGCCAATAAAAACATCAGTGGTGAACTATCATTTTCGTATTCAATGGAACCTGTGGAGCCCGCAGTCAGGATGAAAGGAAAAGGAGTAGTTACTCCCTATGACACCGAAGTTTTATTTCCATTTGAGGCGAGAGGGTTGCATGCAGTGGATGTAGAAATTGTAAAAATTTTTTCCAATAATGTCTTACAACACCTTCAGAGTAACAAACTATATGAAACCGGATACAACCTGAAACCTGTGGGTAGGATTGTTTATCAAAGCAAAATTAATCTGGCATCACAGGCTTCTAACCCATCTTACGATGAATGGAATACTTACACCCTTGAACTGAGTAAAATGGTTTCGCCTGACCCGGGAGCATTGTATGTGATTCGGATAGGATTCCGACGTGATTATACGGATTACCCCTGTGACCGTGGGTTGTCTGATGGGTCACTCCTGTTGAAAGAAGACCCGGAAAGTATCATGAGATGGCCCTGGAATTATGAGGGATACCAATACAGGCAGGAGAAAGATCCTTGTTTTCCGGTGTATTACAATTACACCCGTTTTGTCGAACGCAATTTACTGGCTTCCAATTTAGGTGTAATGACGAAAAAAGGAGAGGATGGTAAACTGACCATTTGGGTGAATGATATAAAAACATTGCAACCCGTGAGTAATGCATCTGTTCAGGTTTTTGACTACCAGAAGCAAATTTTGGGTACCGGCCAGACCAATTCATCCGGCAATTTTTCATTAACTCTACCTTCACGCAGCAGTTTTATCATCGTACAAAAAGAAAAACAATACGCCTACCTGGATATAACCGATGTTACTTCTCAGACTTTGACAGATTTTGACATAGGTGGAAGCAAGAAAAAAGAAGGTCTGGATGGCTATATCTATGGCGAAAGAGGGGTTTGGCGTCCAGGGGATACCATCTACCTGACCTTTGTTTTAGAAGATGCGCAAAATAAAATTCCAGCCAATCATCCGGTCACATTAACTATTACAGACGCCAGAGGAAATATTAAAGGCAATCCCAGAACCATGACAAAAGGATTAGAGGGCATGTATTTGTTTAAAATTCCTACGGATGATAAAGATCCTACCGGCAATTGGCGTGCAGCCATTCAAATCGGTGATATCACTTTCTCAAGAATTCTCAAAGTGGAAACCGTTAAGCCCAACCGGTTAAAAATCGATATGGGACTGGAGGGGGTAAATGACTTTACCCGATCAGTCAGGATTCCCCTGCAAGCGCAATGGCTCCATGGTGCCAGCGGTTCAGGGTTGAAAGCAAGAACAGAAGTTAATTTTAGCGCAGTGAAAACAAATTTTGATGGTTATCTCAGTTATACCTTCGATGATCCGGCAAGAAGTATAGAAAGTGTTCCCCAAGTAGTTTATGATGCCCCTTTGAATGACCAGGGCAAAGCGGTTGTAACAATAAACAGAGCAAGTAATTTCAATCCGCCGGGGAAAATAATGGCCCAATTTTTCAATCGTGTATATGAACCGGGCGGGGATTTCAGCGAAGACAGGATCAATGCCTCTCTTTCTCCGTACAGTACTTTTACAGGCATTAAAATACCTGAATCCCGGTGGGGTCAGAAAACAGCAGGTAGCGCCGACCAACCCATAGAACTCATTGTCCTGGATCAAAAAGGAGTGCCGGTTCCGAATCGAAAAATCAATGTGGGACTATACAAAACGGAGTGGCATTGGTGGTACAACCGGGGGTATTCCAACTTGTATCAATATAGCTCCAGTGACCATTACAATGCAGAGACTACCGTTACCTTGACCACTAACCAAAAAGGGGTGATTGAATATCATCCGGAAAAACTTTCGGGAAACAGATATCTGATCCGTGCTTGTGATCCTGTTTCCGGTCACTGTTCCGGTGAAATTTTTTATACGCCATGGTATGATGATGATGTGACCCATCAGTCGTCTGCGCATACACTCAGACTCCAGGCAGATAAATCAAAATATCTGACCGGAGAGAATATTGAACTGAACATACCCTCCAATGCGGACAGTAAAATATTTGTTTCCGTCGAAGGCGGTCAAAGCATTTTATATGAAAAACAATGGGAAGGAAATACCGGATTTACTAAAGTGAATATACCGGTTACCAAAGAAATGGCTCCTAACATCTATATTTATGTAACCCTTCTGCAGCGCTATGACCAGGCAGTTTCGAGTTTACCTCTTCGTATGTATGGGGTGTTACCTCTGACTATTGAAGATCCCTCAACACGCCTCCATCCCATCATCAAAGTTGCCGATGAAATCAAACCCAAATCAAAATACTCCATTGAAGTTTCAGAAAAAGATAATCACGAAATGGTCTACACGCTGGCCGTCGTAGATGAAGGTTTATTGGGACTTACCCGTTTCGAAACTCCGGATTTGCATAACCACTTTTATTCCAAACAGTCTCTGGGCGTAAAAACCTGGGATATGTATGACATGGTGATTCGGCAAGGTGAGTTACCTTCCGGAAAATTATTAAGTATTGGAGGGGATGTTGAAATCAATCGTGCGGTAAGTGAACAAAAAATGGGCAGGTTTGACCCGGTGGTCACGGTATTAGGACCTTTTACATTAGAAAAAGGAAAAAAGAACAGGCATGAACTGGAAATGCCCAATTATCTCGGTGAAGTTAGGGTGATGGTAGTTGCACGAAAGGAAAAGGCTTATGGAAACGCGTCAAAAAGCATTAAAGTCAATCACCCTATCATGGTGCTACCTACAGCACCCCGGGTCTTGTCCCCTGAAGAAGAATTTGTTTTGCCTGTTCAGGTTTTCACCTCCAAAGATCAGATCAAATCTGTTCAAGTGGAAGTAAATGTTGATGGTCCGATACAAAGTGTTGGGGGCACATCCCAAACAGCAAGTTTTGAAAAAACCGGTGATAAAACCTTATTTTTTACATTAAAGACCAGCTCATTGACCGGGGTAGCCAAAATCACCGTTCAAGCCAGGAGCGGAAGCGAAAGGATAGACCAAACTTTGCATATCGAGGTGACCGACCCCAACCCTCCATTAACCTGGGCAGAAGAAAAAGTATTGGCGGCAGGTTCTACAATTCAAATACGTCCTGAAAAACTGGGTAAAGCAAATAGTCATTTCGGATATGTGGAATTGAGCACTTTTCCACCGGTACGCCTTCAACATCTGGTGGAGTATCTGATACAATATCCCTATGGATGTCTGGAGCAAAAGATTTCATCGGCTTTTCCTCAATTATATCTGGCACATATCAACGCTTTGAAAGACAATGAGAAATCAAAAATCCAACAGCACATCACCAGCGTGATCAAAGACATTCAAAAATATCAGACAACAAATGGAGCATTGTCGTATTGGCCGGGTCATTCCGGTATCAACGAATGGGCAAGTAGTTATGCAGGGCACTTTTTGATTGAAGCCCGGGATCTTGGGTATCTTGTTCCTTCACGAATACTTGATCAATGGGCTGCCTTCCAAAAGGAAAGAGCCAAAGCAGGCAGTTTAATTAAAGGAAATGAATTCGAGCAAAAACAGCAGGCCTATCGCCTTTACACATTGGTTAGATATGGACAACCCGACTGGGCGTCCATGAATGCCCTTCGAAGTCATCAACCTACTCATACAGCGCTGTATCTGCTTGCTTCTGCCTATGCATATGCGGGGCAACTTAATGTGGCTAAAGCAATGATTGAAAAAGAAAGATTACTAATAAGAGAATACAGGGAACTTTCCCAAACTTTTGGTTCCGCCATACGTGATAAATCCCTTATTGCAGATGCTTTAATGAGCAGCGCACTTTCTTCAGAATGGGCCAATGCAGCGGCCATGATCCGTGAAGTGGCGGAAGATCTGCGAAAGGATCAGTATTATACTACTCAGGAAACCGCTTTTGCTCTCCTGGCTCTTGGGAAATATTTAAAAAATAACCCACCAGGAAATATTTCTGCCACAGTGCGGTTAGGTAAAGAAGATCAAAATGTTTCCGGTGAGATGGCGTACTACAAAATCCCATTTTCTCCGGATCACCGGGATTCTGAAATGATTGAAATCAAAAATTTATCCAATACAACGCTGTATGCAAAAAGCGTTGTTACCGGAAAAGCTGAATACGAATCTACTCCTCTGCTATCAGAAAACCTTTATCTGGATGTGTCATTTACCGATTTGGGAGGAAGCCGGCTGGATGTTTCTTCTTTGAAACAAGGCAAAGATTTTATTGCCGTCATCAAAGTAACTAATCCGGGTAGCAGAGCATTTGAACTCAAAGAAATGGCATTGACCCTGGGCATACCGTCCGGGTGGGAAATTATTTCTGGTAGCGGGGAAGGAAATGGAGGTACTATCCCATCGGATCTATGGACGTATCGCGATATTCGGGACGACAGGGTTGATATATTCTTCGATATGCAAAATCAAAAGACCTTCAGGATTCGAATGACAGCAACTTATGCAGGTCGATTTTATCTCCCCGACATAAATTGTCAGGCCATGTATGATTTGAAAATTCAAGCCAGAATTCCCGGGAAATGGGTGTATGTTCAACGAGACGAGTCAATATAATGGTAAAAAAGAATAAGGCATTCAGTCTTTTTTAATCATTCAATTTTATAGAATCATCTCTTCACCCACTCTATGTTGGTATGATTTAACATTGCATATTATTAAATTCTTTTTTTCTCACCATTGACAAAGTATATACAAGTGAAAGAATTTATAATAATTTCACTAAAATAAATTTAATATATAAGTATATTAATAATCAATACTTTATACACTTCAATCTCATGACTTAATCCATCTCCCCTGAATTTGTATATATATTGTATATATAGGTATATCACCTGATGTGTATAACTTTCATTTTGATATTTTATTTGTTTTCCTACTTTAATTAAAGCCAGATGCAGTCGAAGCCAACAAAATATCTGCTAACCATTTTATCTATTGTCATATCTCTATCTTTAGATTCTCAATCTCAAACTATAGGGAGTAAAGTAGAATTATCCCAATCGGGTTCAGAATTTACGCTATACGTAGAAGGAAAGAAATTCATGGTTAACGGCATGAATTGGGATTACTTTCCTATAGGCACCAATTATTCATATTCTGTGTGGAATGAATCGGATGACTTCATTCGTGCAGCATTGGATGCTGAAATGGGGTTATTAAAAAACATGGGTGTCAATTCGATACGCGTATATACCGGAATTCCAAAGAAATGGATTACCTACATTTATGACCAATATGGTATATATACCATGCTCAATCATTCTTTTGGAAGATATGGTCTCAATTTGGATGGAGCCTGGGTAGCAAATACTGACTATTCAGACCCAAGAACCATACAATTACTAAAGAAAGAAGTCCGGGAACTTGCTGAGGAATACCGGGGTACCCGTGGGTTATTGTTTTATTTACTAGGCAATGAGAATAATTATGGATTGTTTTGGGAAGGGGCAGAAACAGAGGATATACCTGCTGAAGACAGGGCTTCTACCCAAAAGGCCATACCCATGTACCAATTATTTAATGAAGGGGCAAAAGTAATTAAATCCGTTGACCCCAATCATCCGGTGGTAATTTGTAATGGAGATCTCCTGTTTATGGACATTATCGTAAAAGAATGTCCCGACATTGATGTTTTTGGTACCAATATGTATAGGGGGGTTTCATTTGGAGATGCTTTTGACAGGGTAAGAAACGAATATGGAAAACCTATACTATTCACTGAGTTTGGAGCCGATGCATTCAATGTTTTGACCAATGAAGAGGATCAGGTATCACAGGCATTTTTCAAGGTTGGAAACTGGAAAGAAATTTATGAAAATGCTGCCGGTCTTGGTAAGGCAGGCAATTCTTTAGGGGGTTACACTTTTCAATTTAGTGATGGCTGGTGGAAATACGGACAAACCATAAACCTGGATGTTCATGACACCAATGCGTCATGGGAAAACGGAGGATATTTTCATGATCACACTCCCGGTGAAAATAATATGAATGAAGAGTGGTTTGGAATATGTGCTAAGGGGCCTTCCAATGAAAGAGGATTATACAACCTTTTTCCCCGGGCCGCATATTATGCCTTGAAAGAAGCGCATGCTTTAAATCCTTATGAAGATGGAATGAGTTTGGAAAAAATCGAAAAGCATTTTGGTAATATATCGTTAGTAGAATCCGAACTAAAAGCAAGAGGCGATAAAGCTGCTTTACAGGGAATCAGAAATAGTATGATCAGTTTAAGTCGCTTCACAGCGCAATTCACGACATTTCAAACCGGTGGCAGTTTGATTTCCACACCAAAAAACCCGATCCCCGGAAGTGATATATTCCCAAATCAACAAGGCTTTGACCACATGCAATCATTTTTTGTAGGCATTCAGGCCAATCCAGCTCCCAACATGAGAGCCAATGTCGATTTTAATATGTTGGGCAATGTGGCGTTAAACCCCATTGATCAAATATTCTATGAAAACCGGGGCAGGCCTATTGAGGTAAGATCTCCGAATGGGGATGTTACGCTGGAATCGGTAAACCGATTGCAGGTTTACAGCGCTACCTATGAATGGGATCACAAACATTTTCACCTCAATGGATTTTACCGTACAGGTCATTATCATTGGGGATATGAGGGAGATTTTTTCGGATTATATCCTGAAGCCAATTATGGTCCCAATATTGACATATATAATGGTATTGCCCCCTTTGGTTTTGAAGTCTCCGGAAAAAAGAGTTTAAGCGGATTGAAAGCTGCTTTTGGCCCGCAATTATGGTGGGGAGCGAACCCTGCGGTTTTACTTAAGTATAGTAAAGAGATATCCAAATTTAAATTTACCGGGGTATTCCATGAGGACCTCGAGCAATTGGATCTGACGGAAAGTTCATTTGCTATTCCGCAACCGAAAACAAGACGGCTTACATTACATTTGAATCGTCAATTAGGAAAGCTGGGCATAGATATGGGTGGAATCTGGGGGGGTCAACCTCTACAAGGAAGAACATTTCAGGCAGTCAGAGGTGAACCTGGCGATTACACAGTATTCCAGGATGAAATTGGGGCGAGAGACAATTGGGGAGGAAAGTTAAAAGTAACCTATGCAGGTGGCAGATTCAATTGGTATGCCCAATCTGCGGTGATGGGCCTGGTGGCTCATGGGGGTGCAGATCTGACACAAACTTTTACAGGATGGAGATTAAAAGATAGCGGCAGTGGTAACCAGTATAACTTTCTCAGCGGTTTAACATATACTGTGGGAAATTTGCAGATTGCTCCTAATTTTCTATGGCAAAAACCTATTGAAGGACCTATCCCTGTGGATGTGGTTGCGCCTGGAAGACCTCGAAATATATTGGATGACCCATTTGTGGTTCGCGCTAACCGGGAAACAGTGGCCGGGGAGATACTATTAACCTATGATCCTACTCCTGGAACATGGATGTATGATTGGGATAATGACAGAACGGAAGATGCAAAACTTGCCATCAGTGCGGGACTGGTATTCCGTCATCATCCCACTACCATGGATGCCGCCATTGGTATTCTCCCCGATGGCCGTACCACCTTTGCATTTCCAGGGGCCGTACCCGCTCAGGACTTGTGGGAAGTACACGCAAGGATCGTTTCAAAACTGAACAGGGATTTTGGTTTTATTTCAAACATTTATGCAGGAGATGCACAAGCTAACGGCAGTGATGATCGGACAATCCGAAGATATGGCATGGATCTGAGAATGATCTGGAAAAAAGTAAAACTGAATTCCTTTGTACGATACAATGATTGGGGCCCCTATGATTATCACCGGGATTTCAACCTGACTTTCCCCGCCCAATACATGGCTGATCTGTCAACGAGCCTTGGAAAACCGGATTGGTTTCATATGCCGGCAACTCAACTGGGTATCCGGACCACTTTTCGAACTTTAGACAGGTTTTCACCGCGTTATTCTCCCACTCAAAGCTTGTTGGGAAGCGGAAATCTCGGACCCGATCCTGACGCCATTGGCTTTGATAATGGAAACGAATGGGAAATCAGAACTTATATTCATATTCATATAGGAAGATAGCATTTTACTATGATTATTAGGAATTTAAAAATATAAAAATGAAAAATATTGTATTCTTTCATCCCAGATTATTGCTTTTAATAATCATCTGTTCTGTCATCATTTTCGGTTGTGAGAGGGATATTGAAGATTTACAACCCGCACAATTCTCAAAAAATCCGGCAATATTTATCGATGGTTTTAGTCCGGGCTTGAATTACGCCGCTTTTGGAGGCTCTGTTCCTACAGCCTTTCAGGTTGACAATGATGTCACTTATGAAAATTCGCAAGCTTCAATGCGATTTGAAGTACCAGATGTTAATGACCCTCGAGGTGCGTATGCTGGAGGAGCATTCTTTACGGATGTGGGAAGAGATTTGACTGGATATACTGCATTAACTTTTTGGGGAAAGGCTTCACAAGCCGCAGATATAGATGTTGTAGGATTTGGAAATGACCTGAGGGAATCAAAATATCAGGTTGTATTACCCGCACTCAGGATGAATACAAACTGGAAAAAGTATATTATACCCATACCTGATCCTTCTAAACTGACAGCAGAAAGAGGAATGTTTTTTTATTCTTCAGGCCCAATAAATGGACGGGGATATACTTTCTGGATCGATGAATTAAAATTTGAGAATTTGCAAACCCTGGCGCACTCAAGGCATTCCATTATGAATGGGGAAAACAGGGTTGTAGAAGCAGAACCAGGAGAAAGGGTACAAATCACAGGATTGCAATCTACTTTTAATCTTCCAACAGGTATTGACCAAACTACAAATATTTCGCCTGCATATTTTGAATTTTCAACTTCTAATGAGTCCGTGGTAGTTATAAGAGAAAATGGTGTTGCAGAGCTTGTGGGAACAGGTACAGCAGTCATTACTGCAAAGGTAAGTGGTGTAGATGCCACAGGTTCTCTTACACTCACATCAGAGGGTTTGACACCCCGGCCCGAAGTTCCTGCTCCACTCCCCACCAGAAATCCTGCGGATGTCATTTCTATGTTCAGTAACGCATATGATAATGTACCTATTGATACATGGAATACACGATGGGAATTTTCAACTNNATTCTTTATTAAGATTGAAAATAGTGATGTCATCCGGTACAGGAATTTAAATTTTGTGGGAATTGAGTTCACCTCTCAAACCATAGATGCTTCCGGAATGACACATTTTCATTTGAACATTTGGACACCCGATCCAACAGATCCCCCCAGAAATTTTAAGGTCCTTTTGGTAGATTTTGGTCCTGATAATGCATTCGGTGGAGGAGACGACTCTTCCCATGAACTTACCTTTACCCGGCCACTATTGACAACAGGCAATTGGATTACGATAGATATAACTTTATCCAGCTTTACTGGTCTTGTGCGGAGAGCCAATTTAGCGCAACTCGTACTTTCCGGTGATTTGCCCAATGTATATGTGGATAATGTATATTTCTATAATGCGCAGAGTGGAGGTGGTGGTGGCCCTGCCTCCCCCAACACAGCAGCTCCTACACCTGTTCACAATCCATCCAATGTGATCTCAATATTTAGCGATGCCTATTCAAACATTCCAGGCACCGATTTTAATCCTAACTGGGGTCAGGCCACCATGGTTTCCCAACTTAATATTGGAGGAAGCAATACACTTAGATATGGTAACCTGAATTATCAGGGCATACAATTAGGAAGCAACCAGAATGTATCTCAGATGGAGTTTTTACACCTGGATTTTTGGACATCCAATTCTACATCATTAGAAGTATTTATTATCAGTCCGGGACCCGTAGAAACCCCCTTTAGGTTGACTGTTCCCACCAATGGATGGTCGAGTATTAACATTCCGATTTCGGCATTTGCTCCCGTTGATCTGACCAATGTTTTCCAATTCAAATTTGAAGGAAATGGAAACATCTATTTGGACAATATATATTTTTTTAAATAATTGAAACATTTTATACCATGTGGATAGTAAACAAAAAAGTAAAAAGTAAAAAAATTGTACAGGTCTTTTGCTTGATCATATTGGTTACTTTACTCAGGTGTAATCCTGATGACTTTCAAAAACTCGAAAACAGAGAGTGGGAACTGGTATGGAGCGATGAGTTCGAAGGAGCGGCTGGCACCTCTCCTGATCCTGCTAAGTGGCAGTTTGATATCGGTACCGGTGAGAATGGCTGGGGAAATCAGGAGTTACAATACTACACAAGCCGGCCTCAAAATATTTCAATGGATGGAAATGGCCATCTTGTAATTACTGCAAGAAATGAAATTTTTGCTGGTTCACCCTTCACTTCTGCCAGAATCAAAACGCAAGGTTTATTTGAACAGGCTTATGGGAGGGTAGAAGCTCGCTTGAAAACACCTTATGGACCTGGTTTGTGGCCTGCTTTTTGGATGTTAGGGTCAAATATTGAGACGGTGAATTGGCCCCAATGTGGAGAAATTGACATTATGGAACTCCGGGGGCAAGAACCCAACATCATTCACGGCTCATTACACGGGCCAGGATATTCTGCCGGAAATGCTGTAACAAAAAAATACACTCTCTCAATGGGTAGATTTGACACAGATTTCTACAATTATGCCATTGAATGGGATGAAGAAAAAATTGATTTTTTTCTCAACGAATTTCTATATCAAAGAATTCGACGCGATGATGTTCCGGGTGAATGGGTTTACGATCAGCCATTTTTTATCATCCTGAATGTAGCCGTTGGGGGCACTTTTGTGGGTTTTCCTACCATTCATACCCCTTTTCCACAACGAATGATGATTGACTATGTAAGGGTTTTTAGAGAAATCAAAAGGTGAATCCATCAACAAAACATCATACTGAATAAAAAACATTTGTAAACTATATCGAAATCAACCAACCCATTTTGAATGAATAAGCCCAGTGAAATCCAGTTTGCCAAAATAGATGGCAATGAATACTTAAAGATGACCCATCATGATTCGCTCAGACCTTTTTTTATGAGCATTGTAAGCGCTTATGATCATTGGCTTTTTATTTCAAGTAATGGGGGGCTTTCTGCTGGGAGAAGAAATGCTGAATATGCTTTATTCCCATATTACACGGATGATAAAATCACTGAATCCGCTCATATAACCGGAAGTAAAACCATTTTTAAAGTATATAAGAACCAGAAATACACTCTTTGGGAACCTTTTACAGATCGATGCACGCATGAAGATAAGTCAATCGAGAGAAATTTGTATAAAAGCATTTATGGCAATATCATTCTTTTTGAAGAAATAAACCATCAATATAATCTGACTTTTAGATACAGTTGGAGTTCAAGTAAAAAATATGGTTTTGTCAAAAAAGCCAGTCTACTCAATCAATCAGGAGAAAGTATCCGGATAGAAATGATAGACGGGATACAAAACATATTGCCCTATGGTGTTGGAAGCGCTCTCCAAAATGCAAGCAGTCATCTAGTAGATGCTTATAAAAGGAATGAAATTCATCTTCCCTCAGGTCTTGGGATTTATACATTAAGTGCAATTATTGTGGATAAAGCTGAACCCAGTGAGGCTTTAAAAGCCAATATAGCCTGGAGTGCCGGTGTAAAGGATGCCCGATTCATGTTGTCATCAAAACAATTGAACCAATTTAGAAGTGGCGCTCCATTATTAGATGAACACGATATTAAAGGTGAGAAAGGAGCCTATTTTGTCCATAAAGATTTTACTATAGATTCTAATGTCTCAAATACATGGTACATAGTAGCCAATGTTAATCAAAATCATAGCCAGATCACAGCGCTTTGTGAATCAATTGTGCAAAATCCTAAAATTGACATTGCGTTAGAAGAAGACATTCGTAAAGGTACCCAAGACCTGATTCAATTGGTCGGCGCCTCTGATGGTTTGCAAAGAACCGATGATGCCTTTCAGGATTGTCGTCATTATTCCAATGTCCTATTCAATATCATGAGAGGAGGGATATTCGACCAAAATTATCTCATTGATAAAATTTATTTTGCAGAGTATCTTCAACAGGCGAACTTTGGATTTGACCAAACCAATCTTCCATCATTCATCCAAAACGGTGAAAATTCATTTACGCTCAGTGAATTAAGAATTTATTTACAAAATGCTAAAAACCGGGATTTAATCAGGCTTTCATTTGAATATTTGCCACTCAAATTTAGCAGGAGACATGGCGATCCCAGCCGGCCCTGGAACAGATTTTCTATCGACATTCAGGATGAATTGGATGGGTCAAAGATTTTAAATTATGAAGGTAATTGGAGAGATATCTTCCAAAACTGGGAGGCATTGGCATATTCCTATCCCGATTTTGTACAAGGAATGATATTTAAGTTCCTCAATGCTTCCACTTTTGATGGTTATAATCCATATCGAATCACCAAAACCGGTTTTGACTGGGAAACTATAGAACCTGATGATCCCTGGGCTTATATTGGCTATTGGGGAGATCATCAGATCATTTACCTTCAAAAATTTCTCGAAGTCTCCGAAATGTTTTTTCCCGGCCAATTGCAAAGCACCTTTGACAAAGATTGGTTTGTTTATGCGGCGGTACCCTATAAAATCAAACCGTATAGCCAAATTACGAAAGACCCTAAGGATACCATCGATTTTGATCATCATTGGGATCGTGAGATTAGGGAGCTTCGGGAAAAAACAGGTGCCGATGGCGCTTTACTCAGAGATCCGGAGGGTAATATTTACTATGTCAATTTTATTGAAAAAATACTTGCTTCCCTGCTGGCCAAACTCACCAACTTCATTCCGGATGCTGGGATTTGGTTGAATACACAGCGTCCGGAATGGAATGATGCCAATAACGCATTGGTTGGCAATGGGGTGTCTATGGTCACTCTTTGCTATGTGAGGAGGTTTTTAAGATTTTTTATTGAATTATTGAAAAATACTCAACTGGATGAAGTTTTAATTTCCAGTGAACTGTACCAGTATTTCAATGAAGTCCTGAGAATTTATTCTGAAAACTTGCATTTGATGAAATCCGGTACTGACAACCGGCAAAGAAAAAACATCACAGACCAATTGGGCATTGCTGCTTCTCAATACCGGGATAATATCTATTCACATGGCTTCATTGGCTCAAAATCAAAGATTAAAATTTCGGAAATCCATGAATGGTTTGAGACTTGTATACAATGTACTGAAATAACTATATTAAAAAATCAAAGAGCCGACAAACTTTTTCATGCTTATAATTTAATGACCTACACCGATGAAGGGATTTCTATATCTCATTTGGATGAAATGCTGGAGGGTCAGGTTGCTGTCCTGAGCGCTGGAATGTTAGATTCTGTTCAGGCATTAGAAGTGGTGAAAGCTACACGAAATAGTCGACTTTACCGGGAAGACCAAAATAGTTACCTTTTATATCCCAACAAGAATTTAAAAGGCTTTTTCGAGAAAAATGTTATTACAAATGAGGATGTAGAAAAATCAACACTTCTGAAACAACTCCTGAAAGATGGCAATAAAGAAATCATCGAAAAAGACATTCTCGGAAATCATCATTTCAATGGTAACTTCAAGAATGCAAAAGATTTGTCAAAGGCTCTGCATTCGCTAAAACCTGGAAATTACATTGAGCTGGTCAAAAAAGAAGAGCCGATCATTCTCGATATTTTTGAAAATGTATTTGATCATAAAGCATTCACAGGCCGTTCTGGTACTTTTTACGGCTATGAAGGATTGGGTTCCATCTATTGGCATATGGTTTCTAAATATCTCCTTGCTGTTCAGGAATGTTGCCTCCAGGCATTGGAAAGCACTGAGAATATTGATGCTTCAAAACAATGGATAATGAATTATTATGAAATCAAAGCGGGAATAGGTCTACACAAGCCGGCAAAAACGTATGGAGCCTTTCCTACTGATCCATATTCTCATACCCCTTTATACAAAGGCGCCCAGCAACCCGGCATGACAGGCCAGGTCAAAGAAGATATTCTCGTAAGAATTGCAGAACTGGGCATTATTATTAAAAATGGACAACTGGGATTTCATCCGATCCTTTTAAGAAGAAAGGAATTCCTGTCTATGCCCGAGGCCATTACATACTTTGATATTGAAGGCAATCAGTGCACTAAAAAAGTTGAAATAGATCAACTCTTTTTTACGATCTGTCAGGTACCGGTCATATATGCCTTATCTGAGAACACGAAAATTGAAATTACAATGAAAGATAAATCTACCAAAATCCTATCCTCACCAATGCTGGACTCAACGGTTAGTGATTTGATTTTTAGTAGAAGTGGAGTTGTCGATTCTATTTTGGTCAAAATTGATCCAAATAAGCTTGCAGAATAAAATTCAAACCATGTAGAAATTGAATTTCATGGACAACCACTATCAACATATAATATTAGCTACCATTTTCATTATGATCATATCATGTAAAAATATTGAACAAAGTCAATCTAATCCAGGAGAAGTCAATGCTGAATTCCTATTGGGAAACCCTGATTATCCTGCCATTAGTTATGGCGGATATCGAAAGGATACCCGGGAAATACAGCCTACTTCAGCAGAGCTGAAAGAAGACTTAAGAATTTTATCGGCAATGGGTATAAAAATCCTCCGAACTTACAATGTTCATCTTGAAGAGGCTTCCAATTTATTACAATGTATCAGAGAGCTTAAAGAGGAAGAGCCTGGTTTTGAAATGTATATAATGCTGGGAGCATGGATCGATTGTAAGAATGCATGGACCAATTTGCCATTAGATCACAATGCTGAAAGTGAAAGGAACGAAATGGAAATTCGAAAAGCTGTCGAATTAACTCAACAATATCCGGATATTGTAAAAATCATAGCAGTAGGTAATGAAGCCATGGTTAAATGGGCAACTCTATATTATGTACAACCATGGATCATTCTAAAGTGGGTACAACATCTGCAAGAGTTAAAGCGCCAAGGACAGCTTCCCAAAGATTTGTGGATAACCAGTTCTGATAATTTTGCATCCTGGGGTGGAGGTAGTGATGACTATCATACCAAAGAGTTGACGGAGTTGATTCATGCGGTAGATTATATTTCTTTGCATACCTATCCCATGCATGATACCCACTACAATCCACAATTTTGGGGAATACTACCAGAAGAGGATCATTTAACAGATCGTGAAAAAATTCATCAGGCAATGGAAAGGGCAGTAAATTATGCCATCCACCAGTACAATAGTGTTGTGGCCTACATGAAAAGTCTGGGAGTAAATAAACCCGTGTATATAGGGGAAACCGGATGGGCAAGCTATTCGAATGAGCATTATGGCAAAGACGGTTCAAAGGCTACAGATGAATACAAATCAGGACTATTTTACCAAATGATGACAGATTGGTGTCAATCCAATGGGGTGACATGTTTTTATTTTGAAGCCTTCGACGAAAAATGGAAAGACAGTGCTAATCCAGGTGGTTCTGAAAATCATTTTGGGCTAATCAATCTGAAAAGCCAGGCAAAATACGCCCTTTGGGATCTGGTAGATAAAGGAATTTTTGAAGGACTGACCAGAGATGGAAGGCCTATTACTAAAACATATAGAGGCAAACTGGATTCCCTTTGGCAGGATGTACAATTACCCCCTTTCATGGAAAATATTCAAATGATTGAGTTATGAAATCTGGTATATCAAAAATAATTAAGCTGGTCATCATTTTATCAATATACTGCAGTATGGCATGTAATCAAAGAGAGGAATGGCAAATACAAATTTTTGAGACTTCTGCCAATGGCAATCAATTGTCACAACGTCCGATATTGGACAATGGAGAAACCGATGCCGTGACCATTCAAATACACCCGGATGAAAAATTTCAAACCATTCTGGGAATCGGCGGGTCATTTACAGAAGCGTCGGCTTATTTATTAAATCAATTAAGTGATGCAAACCGCAATCAGATCATGGAGGCTTATTTTGGTGATTCTGGGGCAAGATATTCTCTCACTCGTACTCATATAAATTCATGTGATTTTTCATTAGGAAATTATTCCTATGCCCCTATTGCAGGAGATGTTGATCTGGAGCATTTTTCTATAGATGAGGATCGGGATGATCTGATACCCATGATCAAAGAGGCTTTAAAGATATCTTCTGAGGGATTTAAGATAATTTCCTCTCCCTGGACAGCTCCTCCCTGGATGAAAGACAACCAAAGCTATGTAGGAGGAAAGTTACTCCCAGAGTTTTATCCCACCTGGGCTAGATTTTTTTCAAAATACATCAAAGCTTACGAAACTGAGGGTATTGAGATTTGGGGGATAACCGTGGAGAACGAACCTTTGGGAAATGACAATAACTGGGAAAGCATGCATTATACTCCTGAAGAAATGAATGATTTTGTAAAGAATCATTTAGGGCCCCAATTCAAAAATGATAACCTGGATGTGAAAATTATGGGTTATGACCAAAATAGAGATGAAGAACTTTATGAGTGGGTTGATGCAATGTTTGATGATAAGGATGCTGCCCGGTTTTATGATGGCACAGCAGTTCACTGGTATGCCAGTACTTTTGACTATTTCCCCGATGCTTTGAACTATGCAAACCAAGAAGCACCGGATAAATATTTAATTCAAACGGAAGCCTGTGTTGACAACCAGGTACCTGTTTGGAAAGACGATGCCTGGTATTGGTCGAAAGAGGCAACGGACTGGGGTTGGGATTGGGCTCCTGAAGATAAAAAGCATCTCCATCCAAAATACGTTCCGGTTTTCAGATATGCCAGGGATATTATTGGTTGCCTTAATCACCATGTCAATGGCTGGGTGGATTGGAACATGGTTTTGGATCGGCAAGGAGGACCCAATTGGTTTGAGAATTGGTGTGTTGCACCGGTGATTGTCGATATAGACCTGGACGAAGTCTACTTTACACCCCTATATTATGTTATGGCTCACTTTAGCCGCTTTATCAGACCGGGAGCACAAAGGATAGGTTTTCAATTGGATCAAGATTCAAATCTAAAATGTACAGTGGTTGAGAATCCAGACCACAGTATTGCAATGGTATTATTAAATCAGGAAGATCTCCCTCAAAATATACGTCTGATGATGGGTAAATATGACGCATCCTTTACTATTGATGGAAAGGCTGTTCAAACTATTATATTACAAAAATATTAAATATGATTTTATGTCAAAAAGTGTAGTCCTCTCCTCTCCGGTACCAATGGGTCAAAAAATAGCATTTGGTGTGGGTATGCTGGCCAATCAAATGTTTCCCGCCGCCTTGGGTATATTCATGGTGGTTTTAGTTCAGGACCTNNGTTGGATGTGGGGTATATTATTCTTTCTTCCACGTGTAATTGACTCTGTAACTGACCCTATTATGGGTTTCATTTCTGATAATACCCGCTCAATTTGGGGCAGGAGGCGACAGTACGTATTTATTGGAGCCATTATTATGGGAGCTGCATTTATAACCATGTGGCAGCTCTACCGTGAGAATGGTGTGAATTATAATTTCATTTATTTTTTATTGTGGTCCATCGTTTTCTACCTGGGTCTGACCATTTTCAGTGTACCCTATGTTGCTATGGGGTATGAAATGAGTGATGATTTCCACGAGAGGACTGACATCATGGCTATAGCCCAATGGATCGGCNNTGGCTTTGGGTAATTATGTATGATCCTGACTGGTTTCCTAATGCTGATACGGCAACACGAACATTAGCGATCGGAGTTGGGGCTGCTTGCATGTTGCTTGCAATGGTTCCTGCCATTTTTATTAGAAGCAATTCAACAAAAAATGATAACAGTTTGGCTCCGCTCAATTTCAAGTCAATTGGTGCCAGCTTTATTCAGATTATAAGAAGTTTTAAGGATGCTTTCCAATCCGAACCCTTCCGGAAAATATGTATTGCGACATTTTGCATTTTTAATGCTTTCAACACCATTGCGAGCTTTTCCTTTTTTATTGTAGTATACCATTTATTTCAGGGGGATGCAGCAGCAGCAGGAGTATGGCCAACCTTATTTGGTAGCATTGGTGCTTTGGTTACAACATTTATTGTAATACCCATCGTGGCTGCGATTTCTAAAAGAATTGGGAAAAAGAAAGCCTTCTTGCTTTCACAAGCCATTTCAATCATGGGCTACATTTTGTTGTGGTTCTTGTTTATCCCAGGCAAACCATACATGTTCATTTTTGCTTTACCTTTTTTTTCGTTCGGCATTGGTAGCCTTTTTACGCTGATGATGTCTATGACAGCAGATGTTTGTGATTTGGATGAATTAAATTCCGGAAAAAGAAGAGAGGGAATTTTTGGTGCAATTTATTGGTGGATGGTAAAATTTGGTTTTGCCATCGCCGGCCTTTTAAGCGGAGCAATCCTTTCCCTGGTTGGATTTAATCCTGGAGCTGAATCCCAGGCTGAAGATGCCATCACAGGGTTAAGAATTTTCTACTCTGGGGTGCCAATATTAGGCACTTTGGTGGCTATGTTTGTAATGAAAGATTACGATCTCTCTGAAGAAAAATGCAATGAAATAAGAGCTATACTCGATCAAAGGAAAAGTGAAAAACCCATACGTTATACTTCCTACCCTGTGGTTCCAAATAGAGAACTTATTCAGCATACAAATGAACAATTGGAAATAGAATTCCCATTTTACAAGGCGCCGGGTATTGATTTTTCAAAAGAATCACGGGAAACCTTAGTTCAGCAATTTCATCATTATTTCAATAAAGGAATGCATGGAATCTGTTTCACAGCTTATACCAAAGACCAAAATCCGGGTGATCAAATTACCAGGGAGCAAGTGATCAAAAGATTGGAAGTTTTACAAGGGCATACGCAATGGATACGTATTTTTTCATGTACGAATGGACATGAACTTATACCGGAACTGGCTAAAAAAATGGGCTTCAAAACCATGGTAGGAGCATGGATCAGTAATGATCTGGAACAAAACCAGAAAGAAATGGACAGCTTGAAATCTTTAATACAAAAAAATCTGGTGGATATTGCTGCCATTGGAAATGAGGTTTTGTTCAGAAATGAACTGGATGCAAAGAAATTGTTGGAATACATTTCCCAAATCAGGAAGTATTCAGGCGATATCCCTGTAAGTTTTGTAGATGTCTATTATGAAGTAATGAACCATCCAGAGCTGATTGAAGCCAGCGATTTGGTATTGGTAAATTGCTATCCATACTGGGAAGGAGCCGATATTCGTCTCGCTTTGTTCAATATACAGCAAATGCTTTCAAAAGTTGAGCTTGTAGCTCAGGGCAAGAAGATAGTAATTGCTGAAACCGGCTGGCCCAGCCAAGGGCAAATCGTCCATGACGCAATACCTTCTAAAGAAAATGTTATGAGGTATTTCACAGAAGTTTCAGAGTGGCAACTCCACTCAGGAATTGAGGTCTTTTATTTCGCTTCATTCGATGAGTCCTGGAAGATTCACTTTGAAGGCTGGACAGGAACATCCTGGGGTCTTTGGGATAGAGAGGAAAAATTCAAGTATGAAAACTGAAAAACGCATATCTATGAATATAAGGTATTTATGCTTTAAAATTTAATTATAAATGGTTTTTCAATATGTTGAATTATTGAAGGAAAGTATGGTTTTGAAATTGATTAGTTAAAATATTAAATTATATAATCGTGTCTTTTAGAGCAGATCATTTTTTAAAATTTAAAGGAGTTCAAGGATCTAACCAGAACCAATTATTTGATACCATGTCTGAGGATGACATAGTCAGTTTGTTTGTTGAATTACTTAATAATGGTGTCCATGGCCTATGTTTTAGTTTGTATGAAGAAGGGCAAAAGCCGGGAGACACCATTAGTGAAAAACAAATCAGAAAGAGGTTGGAAATTTTGCAACCGTATATTGGCTGGATCCGGTCTTTTTCGACGACCGAAGGGAATGAATTCATCCCGAAGATTGCTAAGGAATATGGTATAAAAACGCTGGTTGGCGCATGGTTAGGGGATGATGAAGTAAAAAACAGGAAAGAAATTGTCAATTTACTTCAGTTAGCGGAGGATAATTGTGTAGACATCGCGGCAGTAGGCAACGAAGTACTGTATAGGGGAGATCTTCCAGTGGATCAATTAATTACAATAATAGAAGATGTTAAAAATCAAATACCGGGCATCCCTGTAGGTTATGTTGATGCATACTATGAGTTTTTAGTTCATCCTGAAATTACAGAATTATGCGATGTGATATTAAGCAATTGCTATCCCTTTTGGGAAGGAACACATTTTGATCATTCTTTACTGCATTTTCAACACATGTATGCCCAGGCTAAATCGGCGGCTAAAGATAAGAAAGTCATAGTAACCGAAACCGGTTGGCCAAGCAAAGGACAAACTTTAGGCAAAGCGGTTCCAGGTGAAATGAATGCAATGAAGTATTTCATAAATAGCCAATTATGGACATTGGATGAAGAAATTGAAATGTTTTATTTCTCTTCGTTTGATGAATCATGGAAAATTGCTTCTGAAGGAGAAGTCGGCGCATATTGGGGACTTTGGGATAGCAAAGGAAAATTAAAATTTATTCAATAATTCTTTCAGAACCTCAAGAGATTCTGTCTATTACTAATTAAATAAATATGGATATGAGAAGTTTTACATTTTGTCTTCTACTTATTGGAAGTGTTTTATTAAATGCTCAACCTAACATGACTGCTCCCGATCCGACCAGAGCGGCTGAAACCGTTATTTCTATGTATAGTGATGTATATGACGATGTTCCGGTTGACACCTGGCGGACTGACTGGTCTTCTGCTATTCTTGAAGATATCGAAATTCAAGGTAATCCTACCAAAAAGTATAGCCAACTGGACTTTGTTGGCATTGAAACTGTGGCCAATCAATTGGACATTACAGAGATGACACATTTCCATTTGAATATCTGGTCTTCAGACTATACATTCTTTGGTGTGAAGCTGGTAGATTTTGGAGCCGATGGCGCCTTTGGCGGTGGGGATGATGTGGAGCACCAGGTGGATTTTGAAATGCCGGAAAAAGGAAAGTGGGTAAGCCTTGACATTCCCTTGAGCGCATTCGAAGGACTGACCACACGCAAAAATATAGCTCAATTGATATTGGTGGGAAGACCAACAGGATCCAATACGGTTTTTGTTGACAATGTGTATTTTTATAAAGATTCATCTACAAGCACTTTTACTACCAATAGAAAAGAGGATATTGTAAAGATTTACCCCAATCCTGTAAAAGCAGGTATGTTTGTAAATAGTGATACAAATGTATTGCAAATGGAAATTTTTGATTTTAACGGAAGAAGAGTTAAGATAACCAAAGATTCCTATATCAGTACGGAAGGTATGGTAAAAGGAATTTATATTGTCAGAATACAGGATGCAAATGGAAATTTCTCAAATCATAAACTTTTCGTCAAATAAATTTATTTACAATCATGAGCTGTCCATTTTTTGAACAGCTCATGATTTATTATTAAAATTTTGTTTGGAACAATGAATTAAATGTTGCTATCTGATATATAAATACATATACATCCCGATCATAATTTTTGCCGGCATAACCTTAAACGCTCAGTATTTTAAGGAGAAAGGGGTTCCATTTTTAAAAAATTTCACACCAGAAGATTACCACTATTTTGGAAAGGTTTGGGACATAAAGTCAGCGCCCAATGGCATTGTATATATGGCAGCTGATCGAGGTTTGTTGGAGTTTGATGGATATACATGGAAGTCATATAAAGGAGATAAGGGCATAACCCGCTCCCTCCTGGTCATGGATAATTCATTAATCTATACAGGCTCAGATTTAGATTTTGGAGTATGGGTCAAGGATGATTACTTTCATTGGAATTACCAGTCGCTGTATCCCTTCAAGGACGATTTGGCTGAATTTAGTGAAGAATTTTGGGGTGTATATTCATTGGATGACAAGATAGTTTTTGTCTCTTTCCACAATATATATATTTATCAAAAGGGAATGCTCACTAAAATTCCGGTTCCTTTCCGGTTGTCAGGAAGTTTTTATGTTGAAGGGGAAATATTTTTACAAGATGAGAAAGAGGGACTATTTCTTTTTAATGGACTGACGCTAAAAAAAGTAATTGACAAACCGAAATTGGATGATTATTATATCGTAGGAATATATAAAAATCATAACGATCATATCATTGTTACCCGTAATGCTGGCTTGTTCTCTATACAAGATGGCGCTCTCAAAAAAATAAATCTTCCTATATCTGATATTGTATTTCAAGGCTCTGTCTTCAGCTTTGAGCGAATCGATACATCAATGTTGGCCTTTGGCACCATTTCCTATGGTCTACTGATTTCAGATATTGATGGAAATATAATCCATCAAATCAATCGAGTCAAAGGGTTACCTAACAACACTATCTTAAGCCTGCATAACAGTTATTCAGGAGATTTATGGATGGGTCTTGATTACGGAATATCCGTGTTGGACATATTAGGTGAAGTAACATACTTTCATGATTACAGAGGTGATTTTGGTACGGGTTATACCGCCCTTTTAAAAGACAACATCTTCTATTTGGGCACCAACCAGGGTCTGTTTATTTCTGATTGGGACGCATTAAACAATAACCGGCCATATTTTAATTTTCAACTCATTAAAGGTTCTGAAGGCCAGGTCTGGGATATTGTTGCCTTGGATGAAAACATATTGATTGGTCACAATCAAGGGCTTTTTTTGCTAAAAGACTTACAACTGGTTAACATACACCAGGCGCAGGGAGTCTGGAACATTGTTCCCTTCAGAGACTATATTCTTGCTGGTAATTATAATGGAATTTCCATATACCAGAGGGAAAGAAGCACCTGGAAGTTTATTAAAAAAATGGAATTGATTTATGGTTCCTGTAATCAAATTGTAGTTGAAAACGATGATAATATATGGATAAACATACCCAATTTTGGGATTATAAAGGCCAATGTAAATCGTGAATTATATCCATTGGAAAGAACCATTTTCACTGATGACACATTTGAAGGAAACAATTTAATATTGGGGAAGGATGATTGGGGTATTTATGCATATACAGAGAATAAAACGTACAGATTTCAAAATGATCAATTTATAGAATCGGATCAGTTATATGATAATAAATCCATTTATGGGGCTGTACTTACAAATGTTCATCCAATCCACTTGGATTCAGATTATATATTCTTTCCTGTCAATAATGGTTTTGCATTAAAGAGTCTTAGACAACAAAGGACAATTTCAAATAAGAAATACTCCATTGTGATCAGGAGGTTAGAGACTTTTAATAATCGAATATCAGAATCCTTCCGAATAGGGGACAAACTTCATCCTTCTCTGAATAATATTCTTGTAGAAGTAGTGGTACCTGGTAAAAAGGAAGCTCAGTTTCAGTTTCAATTGAATAAAGATCAAGGTTGGAGCCCATTAACGCACAGCAATACGTTTCAGCTATTTAACCTCTCTGCAGGCAAACATTTGGTCAAAATAAGAGGAATACTAGGTAATGAAATCATCGAAGAAAATGAACTTTGGTTTACCATCGGTACCCCATGGTATAGAAATGAAGTTGCATTAGTTGTTTACATCTTCTTAATGATTTTTATCATTATACTCATTAGAAATGGGTATAAAAAACGCTTTGAAAGTCAAAAATCTTTGATCATTCGGGAAGAACAGGAAAAACTAAAAATAAAATCAGCGTTGCATCAACAGGAAATAGAAAAGATGGAACAAATTCAAATGCAAAAAAACTTTGAAATTTTAAAACAACAACTCAGAAGTAAAACGCTGGAACTTGCGGTAAAAGCCAAAGAAAACAGAGATAAAAATCGAATCTTGCTCACGCTGCAAGAGAAATTGGAAGAAGGAAGAAAAGAACCATCCATTGCCAAAAGAAAAATAGAAGAAGCGTTTAGAATCTTGGATGGTAATTTGTCTGAGGAAGATAAATTATTCGAAATTCAAATGGATGAACTGCATCAGGAGTTTTATAAAAAACTTAAAGAGAAATACTCAATTCTTTCCATAAATGACTTACGGCTATGTGTCTATATGAAGATTGGCTTAAGCTCAAAAGAAATAGCAGAATTATTGAATGTTCTCCCATCCAGTATTTACATCAGCCGGTCCAGATTAAGAAAAAAGCTGGGGCTGCTAACGGATGATAATTTACATGACTTTTTAAATACTCTTTAGTTTTTTTCTGCCAGTACCATTATTGTACTGTGTCTTACATGAGTGGTTCTAATCTTCACACTTTTTTATATATTTCCATTTTCTTGAGTTTGACACGAT
>JRYF01003100.1_pt1 | contig 26089 bp, 22 predicted proteins | sample 235331 | NCBI WGS metagenome assembly JRYF01 (sample SAMN03074217, study PRJNA261475) | activated sludge metagenome | biome: Wastewater Treatment Plant; feature: Wastewater; material: Activated sludge; isolation source: activated biomass of a wastewater treatment plant treating hydrocarbon... ...
CAGGACAGGTCAACGAACAACAAACAACAAACAACGAACAACGGTATAACTCCGCCATGAAAAATGCCCGTTTTTTCGCAATAGCACTTGTTCTTTCCGCTCTCTTTGCGGGTCACTCCACTGCCCAAATCATCGAGGGCCAGGACACCCTCTACGGCAATGAGTGGATAAATTACAGCCAGTCCTATTTCAAAATCAGGGTCGCCGAGGACGGCATCTATCGCCTGACCGGCCAAGCCCTCAGCGATGTGGGCATCCCCCTATCCCAAGCCCCCGGCAGCCAACTCCAACTCTTTTACAATGGCGGGGAAGTGCCGCTCCACGTGACCACCAACGGCACGTTTGCCCCCAACGACTACCTTGAATTTTTTGGCAAAAAGAACACCTCCGAACTCGACCGCCACCTCTTCAAAGACCCCGATGCCGAAATGATGAACCCGCTGTACAGCCTGTTCACCGATACCTCGGCCTACTTTCTCACCTGGTCGGCCACCGCCAACCCCGCCCGCTACCAGCCCCTCCCCAACAACCTGACGAACCTGCCGCCCAAGGAGCCTTATTACATGGCCCGGCATGTCCTGAACTACTTTTCTGCTTTTTCCAAAAAGGCCAATTCGCAGGGCGTAAGCTCCTCCGACTACGGCAGCACGGAGGGCTATTCCAATGCCTTCGCCAATGTGCAGACCATCGCCGTCACCGCCCCGAACCCCTTTCCCGGCGGCCCCGACGGCAGCCTCTACCTGCGCTACGGCTCCAACATCGGGCAGCATCAGCAGCTCATCACCCTCAACGACCAACCCCTGCTCACCGACGAGTTTTTCGACTTCCAGGTGCGGCAGCACTCATTCGCCATCCCGAATGCCACCCTGCAATCGGCCATGTCCCTGAAATTCCAGGGCCTCGCTGCCAACACCGACCGGCAACGAATCGCCAACGTGGTACTGACTTATCCGGCTCAGTGGAAGGCGAACAACCAACCGGCTTTTGCTTTTGAAATGCCCGCCTCCCCCAGCGTCCGCTACCTCGAAATCGAAAATTTCAACGCCGCCAACGGCACACCTGTCCTCTACGACCTGACCAACCGCACCCGACTCAGCGCCACTTTAGAAAACAATGTGGTGAAAATAGCCCTGCAGCCCAGCACCACTGCTGCCCGCTTCATCTTGGTGAACGATGCCTCCGGCGTGAAGACGGCAATGGCTGCCCCCGTGCAGTTCATTGACTACAAAAACGTGAACGCCCAGTATATAATCCTCTCCAACCCCCGCCTTTACGACGATGGCTCTGGCAACAACTATGTGCAGCAATACGCTGACTACCGCAGCAGCAGCACTGGCGGCGGCTACACGACGGTGATTGTGGACGTGCAGCAGCTGTATGACCAGTTCGGCTGGGGACTGAACAGGCATCCGCTTTCGGTGAGGAATTTTGCACATTATGTGATGAAGAACTGGTCTGAAGTAGAGTATTTTTTTGTGGTGGGGAAGGGGAGGGAATATACTGCCGTGCGGACACAGGCGCAGCTTGCGAATGCATCGAACGTGAGCTATTATGTGCCGACGTTTGGGGTGCCGGGGGCGGATAATTTGCTGGTGAGCGTGGGAGGGAAGGCCACGCCTTTGATGCCCTTTGGGAGGTTGGCAGCCTCGACACCGGAGGATATTTCCCTGTTTTTCAAAAAAATGACGGATTTCGAGGCCAATGTCAACGCCGGCCAAACCCTGGGTGAGCGGCAATGGATGAAAAATATTATCCACTTAGGTGGCGGCGGGGTGGCCTCTGAGCAGGCACTTATTAAGAGTTATTTATCCGGGATGGAAAACATCGTTCGGAACAACCTTTTTGGGGCCAATGTCACGTCATTTTACAAGAGCAGCACCGACCCGATTCAGGTGTCAAAATCGGAACAGATATTTGAGCGCATCAACAAGGGCGTTTCGATAATCACCTTCTTTGGCCACTCCGCAGTTGGTACGTTTGACTTCAATATTGACAATCCCGATAACTACAACAACTTTGGAAAATACCCGATTCTTTTTTCGTTGGGCTGTTATTCCGGGAATATTCATACGGGAGGGCTGGGAATCAGCGAACGCTTCGTTTTTCAAAAAGACAAAGCCGCCATAGGCATGGTAGCCACGACCGGGCAGGGTTATATATCTGCCCTTAATACTGTGATGTCGAGGTTTTATACCAACCTGGGCGGTGATTATTATGGCCAATCCATCGGGGTATTGCTGCAAAAGACCATCGAGCATTTCGATGGCACCAATTCCACGCAGCGGGAACTGCTGGAACAATTCACCTATCACGGCGACCCTGCCGTGAAAATATTTGCTTCCGATGGCCCCGACTATTTGATTGATGCTGCTACGGTCAATATTTCACCCAAGAATATCAACATCAGGCAAGACAGTTTTACGCTTCGGTTTTCGGTGGCCAATATCGGCAAAGGCATCAAGGACTCGATAAGTGTAAAAATTGAACATGAACTGCCCGACGGCAATCGCTTTACGGCTGCCACGCTGCATATACCGGCACCTGCTTACCAATCGGACTTCGAGGTAAAACTGTCCACCGTTGGTAAAGTGGCCGTCGGCAGAAACCGGCTCTACATCACCGCCGATGCTGCGGATGCCGTCACGGAACATCCCTTGCCTGCGGCGGAAATGAACAACGAACTCGTGGATGCCTCCGGGCAGAAAGGCGTTACTTTTTTCATCACCGACAATGGCGCAACTCCGGTATATCCCGCCAACTTTGCCATCGTAGGGGATGCGCAGGTGACGCTTAGAGCCTCTACCTCCGATGCACTGGCTCCATTGGCAAAGTATGTCGTGGAAATGGACACGACCGCCCTCTTCAACAGCCCCTTGAAAAAAAGCACCGTTATCCAGCAATCGGGCGGCCTGCTCGAATGGAAACCCAATTTTTCCTTTGAAAATGAAAAAGTGTATTACTGGCGCATCAGCCCCGACAGCGTGAGCCAGGAGGTGGGATATGCCTGGGAAACCCGCTCGTTCACCTATATTGCCGGCAGCCCCGGTGGGTGGAGCCAACGGCATTATTGGCAGTTTTTGGAGAACCGGATGGAGGATATGAGGCTGGAGGAGGGGAGTAGAAAATTCAAGTTTGCTGAAAATTTCATAGACTTTCGGATTAGAAATAAATTGTTCAATGCATCCGACCCACCTAACGGATTTGTGAATGGCGTAAGGTGGAGCGACTTTTTTAGATGGGAATTGCAAGGCTCATTGACTGTTGTTGTATTTGATACATTAGGGCGAATTCAGTTTAATTGGAACCCCGGAGAATATGGCAGTGTAAACACAACTGCGGCTCGCATTGGAGCCTATCCTTTTCCGGTTGAAACTACTGCTCAGCGGGAAAAGGTAATTGATTTCATTGAAAATATTGTCCCCGAAAATTCTTGGGTAATTGTATATACTGCTCAAAGAACATTGGCCAATGATTTAAAAATTGTGAACTGGGAAGCGGATTCTATTGAGCTAAACGGAAAGAACTTATTTAATTTATTGGAAGGACAAGGAGCACAATATGTTCGAAATTTAAAAGACCAGTTGGTTCCTTATTATTTTGCATTTAGAAAAAATAAAGGTGCTATTTTGGAACAGTGGGCTGGTTCACCCGAAGGTGAAATCAATCCTGAAATTTCAGTTCCCGGAGTTTGGTATGAAGGCAGGACACAATCGGTAAACATCGGGCCATCATCCAAATGGGAGTCCTATCAATGGCAATTCGACAATACTGGGGCGATTGACATGGATAGCTTCTACGTTGATATTTACGGTCTGTCAAAAGACCAACTTTCCTCGCAGTTGCTTTTTGAAAAAGTCATTGACAACAACCTCGACTTAACCAATATCTCGACCGACAGCTTTCCCTACCTCCGGCTCGAATTTTACGCCAAGGATTCCATCGAGCGTAGCCCAGTTCAACTTAATGAATGGAGCATTTTATACCAGGGTCTGCCCGATGCCGCTTTCAGCCCTGCCAAACATTTCCTTTTCCACAGGGACACACTTGCCGAGGGCGATAACCTCCGGCTCGAAAGCTTTGTGACTGCTACCAACAATTATTCGATGGACAGCCTGCTCGTGCGTTATGAAATCAGGGACAAGGCCGGGAACTTGGTGAATACCGAAAACCGGGTCGGCAAACTTCTGCCGGATGTGGGCATTGACCTTGTGTTTTCCCACCCGACCAAAGGATTGGCTGGCGAACACCAATTGGTGGCACACCTCAACCCCGACGACGACCAGCCAGAACTGCACGCTTTCAACAATTTCCTGATAAAGGATTTTTATGTGCAGCGGGACCGCCGAAACCCCTTGCTCGACGTGACTTTTGACGGCATCCATATTTTCAATGGGGACATTGTTTCCCCCCGCCCGGACATCACGATTGCCCTAAAAGACGAAAACCCCTTCCTGCTGCTCAACGACACTTCCACCTACAAGCTCTTCCTGCTGTTGCCGGACGGGGAATTGCGGAACATCCCGCTCAATGCACCTGAAATTAGTTTTCAGGCAGCCACTTTTGCCTCCGACAATCGGTCCATGTTGAAATGGCGGCCAGAATTTACGCAGGACGGCGAATATGCGCTCATCGTGCAGGCCACCGATGCTACGGGCAACAATGCGGGGGCTTATGATTACAAGGTCAGTTTCAAAGTGATATTGGAGTCCATGATTTCCAATGTGCTGGCTTATCCCAATCCATTTTCCACGGCCACCCGTTTTGTCTATACCCTGACGGGCGAGCCGCCCCGTTTTTTCAAAATACAAATCATGACCGTGTCGGGCCGCATCGTGCGGGAAATTACGCAGGATGAAATTGGCACCCTGCGAATTGGAACTCACCAATCTGATTTTGTTTGGGACGGCACGGACGAGTTCGGCGACAAGCTGGCCAACGGCATTTACCTGTACCGGGTGCTGGCAAAGGACGAGGATAAACAGGAATACAAACGATACGAAACCAGTGCGGACGGATTTTTCAAAGAAGGTTTCGGGAAATTGGCCATCATCCGCTGACCGTATGCACATACCTAAACATCAAGTAGTCATCACGCCAGGCCTTTCCACTTCCAACTATTGGAAAGACCTCTACCGATACCGGGAACTGTTTTATGTGTTGAGCTGGCGGGACATCAAGGTGCGCTACAAACAGACCGCCATCGGGATTCTTTGGAGCGTGCTGAGGCCTTTGCTCACCATGGCCATCCTGGCGCTGGTATTCGGTTATTTCGCCAAACTGCCCGTATCGGGCGATTATCCCTACCCGTTGTTGGTGCTTGCGGGGCTGATACCCTGGCAGTTTTTCGCCAATGCCACTGCCGAGAGCGGCAACAGCCTGATGGACAATCAAAACCTCATCACCAAGGTTTATTTCCCACGGCTCATCATCCCGCTGAGCGCCACCGTGACGAGTTTCGTGGATTTTTTGATTGCCCTGCTGCTCTTCCTGCCGCTCATGCTGATTTACCGCTTTGTGCCTTCCTGGCATATCGTATTTTTGCCTTTGTTCGCCGTCCTGATATTCCTGTTGTCCTTTGGCTTCGGGGCCATCCTGACGGCGCTCAACGTGAAATACCGGGATTTCAGGTATGTGCTGCCGTTCATCGTGCAAATCGGCTTGTACCTTTCGCCGGTGGGATATAGCACGGAAGTCGTGCCCGGCCCCGTGTTTTGGCTGTATTCCCTCAACCCGATGGTCGGCATCATCGAAGGCTTCCGTTGGTGCCTGTTGGGGGAAAGCAGTCTGGCGTGGGGGCAATTGGCCATTTCCACAGCAGTCACGGTCGGGGTGCTGGTCTTTAGCCTCCACTATTTCCGAAAAACAGAACGCTATTTTGCAGATCTGATTTGAAACCATCAGCCCGTAACCGCCAAATTTATTTGGCGGCGAAACTATGCAACTTTAACAGGCCAAATAAATTTGGCCGTTACGCACAAACATGAGCCAATACGCCATCCAAGTCGAGCACCTGTCCAAATCTTACCGGATACGTCAGGGAGAACGGGCAGGATATACGGCCCTCCGGGACGTATTGTCGGAGCGGACAGGCAGGTTTTTTGGCCGTTTGGCAAAAGGCAAAAACCCCTTCCAAGGCGAGGAAACCCACGAAGAATTTTGGGCTTTGAATGATGTCAGCTTCAACGTGGAGCACGGGGAGGTACTGGGCATCATCGGCAGGAACGGCGCAGGGAAAAGCACCTTGCTGAAACTGCTGAGCCGCATCACCGAGCCGGACAAAGGCAAAATCACCCTGAACGGACGTGTGGCATCACTCTTAGAAGTGGGCACGGGCTTTCACCCGGAACTGACCGGACGGGAGAACATCTACCTCAGTGGGGCCATTTTGGGCATGAGGCGGGAGGAAATCAAAAAACGGTTTGATGAAATCGTGGACTTTGCCGGGGTGGAAAAGTTTCTGGACACGCCCGTTAAGCGGTATTCTTCGGGTATGTATGTCCGGTTGGGCTTTGCGGTGGCGGCGCATTTGGAGACGGAGATTTTGTTGGTGGATGAGGTGTTGGCGGTGGGGGATGTGGAGTTTCAGCGGAGGTGTGTTGGGAAAATGAGTGAAGTTTCAAAACTTGGAAAAACTACCTTGATTGTAAGCCACAATCTGGGTATTATTAAAAAACTATGTACCCGATGCTTGGTACTCAAAAATGGAATAATTGAACTATTAGGGCAACCACAAGACTCTATTGATACTTACCTAAATCACAATGCCTCAAATTCATCTGCAACGTGGACAAATCCAGCTAATAAGGAGGGAAAAGTTTTTCTGCATAGTATGGAAGTTAGAAATGAAGATGGATTTATTACAGGGCAATTTTTAAACAATCAAAAGATTTTTGTTCACTTCTTTATAGAGGCTTTGACAAATTTAAGCAATTTCACTATAGCTGTGGATTTGTTGAGAAGGAACGAGATTGTGTTAAGGAGTCGGCAGGTAGATTCATCAAGGAAAGACATTCTTGTAAAAGGTGAAATGGTAGAGTTTATTTTTGAAATACCTCAATGGTTTTTAAATGCTGGGGAATATTATATTCAACCATCGTTGTCGGTTCACTGCTTAGAAAATTTGTTTGATAATCCAGATGCAGTTTTGAGGGTATCTGTATCATTGGACCCCGCAAGAAGTAAATACCATAACGCCCTGAATGAAAGCAATCATCCTGGAATGATATTTCCATCACTTAATTGGGATTACAAACTACTTGAGCGTGAAATTCTTAATTGATGCTTTTAGAGAATACCGATTTTGGCAAATTTTAAAAAAAAATTTGCCAAAAAGCCCAGTCATTGTTGAGGCGGGGGCACATAATGGCATGGACAGTATAAGAATGTCAAAGGTGTGGCCTAATGCTATGATATATTCTTTTGAACCACTGCCAGCCATATTTGAAATCTTAAAGAAAAGGGTTGGGAATAAAAATAATGTAAAAATTTACCCAATAGCATTGAGTGACAAGTGTGGTGTTCAGGAATTAAACATAAGTTCTGGCAGGTCAGATGCATCAAGTTCTCTTCTCCCACCGCTTGAACATCTTAAAGTTCATCCAGATGTACATTTCCAAGAAAAAATCATTGTACAGACATTAACTTTGGACGAATTCGTTCAAAAAGAAAATCTTGTAAAAGTTGATTTTATTTGGCTGGATATTCAAGGAATGGAATTGCAGGTTTTAAAATCAGGAATGAAGACCTTGAAAAATATTCAATGTATTTTCCTCGAAGTTAATTTCATAGAGAATTATAATGGATGCCATTTATTCAATGAAGTCAAGGAATGGCTGGGTCTCCAAGGATTTTCTTTAGAATATTTGGATAGTCGCTACAAAGATGCAGGCAATGCGCTCTTTGTAAGACACTACAAATAATGAAATTATGATTACAGTAAATGTCATTAGGTCTTATGAATATCCTGACTTTTTCCGACAATCAACGAACATGATGGGACGGTTGGGAGATGTTAAATTTTTGCTCAACTCCACGGAGGGAAGTGATTTTTTAATCTGTCTTAACCCTCCCAAGCAGCAAATTAGCACATGTATCCCGATAGAAAGGCGTTGGCTTTTTACACAAGAACCTCCCGTTCCACAAAATCAATGGTTCAGAAACTCATTTCCATACTTTGGAAGAGTTTTCACTCAATTTCCTGGCGAAGATATGATTCACTCTCAAACTGCTCTTCCATGGCACATACAATTTAACATTGACGAGCTTGAGAATCTTAAACCACCCTTGAAAACTAAATCTATTTCAACCATAACAAGCAATCTCAATAATTTAGATGGTCATATCAAGCGATTAGCTTTTTTAGATTATTTGCAGAAAAATAATGTACACCTTGACTTCTTTGGAAAGGGAAGAAATTATTTGGAGAAAAAAGAGGACGGCCTGTTGCCCTATAAATATTCGATTTGTATTGAGAACTCTTTTTACCCACATTATTGGACAGAAAAAATTGCGGATTGTTTTTTATGTTACACTATGCCAATCTATTTTGGTTGCCCAAATATTTTGGATTACTTTCCTGATGGTTCTTATATTCAATTAGACTTAACAGATTTTGAAAAATCCAAAAAATTGATAATCGAAGCTATTGAAGGCAATTTGTGGGAAAAAAACTTTGACAAAATAAAAGAAGCAAGGAATTTGATATTACACCACTGTCAATTTTTTCCATTAGTGAAAAATTTAATCAATGAACATATTTCATCAGGAGTTGATAAACTGAACAGGCCGGAGATAATTCCATCATTTTTACCTCCAAATGGCAGTTTCAAGAATATGCTGAAAAGAAAAATCAACCATGTCCGGGAAATTTTCCATCATCATCTGTACTCATAATCGTTGGTCTATGGTAAACCAATGTCTCCAATCTATTGGGGAGTCGAAGCAACAGGAAATCATAGTCATTGACAACGCCTCCACCGACGACACCCAATCCTTCGCCAAAAAATACCCAGTACAATACTACTACGAACCAACCATCGGCCTCAGCCACGCCCGCAACCGGGGCGCAAAAGAAGCCAAAGGAGAGTGGCTTTGTTACATAGACGACGATGCCCGCCTGCACCCCGGCTACATTGAACGAGCGCTGTGGGTAATCGAAAACTATGATTTTGATTGTTTCGGGGGCATGTACTACGCCTGGTATCCTTTCGGAAAACCAAAATGGATGGACAACGATTTTGGGACCAAGATACCTTTGCGGGATACAGTAGGGCCGATTGATGTGCCAGAACTTTCAGGCGGTAATTTTCTGATAAAAAAAGAAGTGTTGGAAAAGGCAGGTGGGTTTCCGGTTGATTACGGTATGGCAGGAGAGAGAATCGGGTATGGAGAAGAGGATTATTTGCAGAGAAGATTGCTTGAGATGGGTTACAAATTAGGCTTTGACCCGGAGTTGAAGATTGACCATGCGGTGTTGAAACATAAGCTAAAATTAGGATGGCACTTAAAGAGTAAATTTGCTCAGGGTAGAGATGGTGAGTTTTTGCAGAAAAAGTCTTTTCCATTTGCACTATTTCTTTTTTTTCGGTCTATGATTGGGGTGTTATTAAAAAGATTTCCTTATAATACGATAAGGTTGATTTTTAATCAACAATACTATTTACAAAATTACATTTTTGATTTGTTATCACCGATAGCGGTACGTTTGGGTCAAATAGCATTTTATTTGAAATGATGAGGATGAAACCATTTTTTAGTGTTGTTATTCCAACCTACAATCGTTCGAGATTGCTAAAAGAAGCAATTTCGAGCGTACTGAGTCAGCAATTCGATAGCCTTGAATTATTGATAATTGATGATGGCTCTTCGGATGGTACTTGTGAAATGGTGGCAAAATTCGAAGATGAAAGGATTCGCTATTTTTTTCAAAATAACGCTGGAAAAAGTAGTGCAAGAAATAAGGGGATTATTGAGTCGAAGGGAGATTATATCTGTTTTTTAGACAGTGACGATTATTATTTGCCAAACCACTTGGAGGTACTGTACAGTAGAATTACAGCTACTGGACATCAAATAGGAGTCTATAGAACTGGAATGAAAACCATGAAAAATGGTGTCGAGATTGCCAAAACACCCTTTCTATCGGACTCGTCCTTGACACCAATAGTGTTTTTTGCCTTGAACGCAATTGGGACAAATACGCTTTGTATTCACCGAGAAGTTTTTCAGCATTTTCTTTTTGATGAAAAGTGGAAGTATTTTCAAGATACTCATTTCCTTTTACGAGTATTATCCACTTATCCAATTATTGAGGCAAAAGAATACACTTCAGTATGTCGGGTACATGAGGAACGAAGTTCCTACTCACTGTTTCGATTAAACCATGCTGAAAGCGAGAGCCTCAATAACATAAATGCTATAAGGAGTTTATTTGACGAACACGGAGAACTTTTTAAAGACAAGTTTCCTTTAGGACTTAAAAATCTCCTGGTTTCTCAAAAATACATGGACCACGCATCCGGTTACCTTGCAGTAGGAAAATACCAGCTTGCCTGGAAATTCATGATAAAATCCATACAATATGATAGAAAACTACAAGGCTTCAAAAGGTACATAAAATTTATTTCTAAGTTCCCTCTAAAATTATTGTTCAACTATCCAAGCCTCCCCAAAAACGATGCCTAAAATCGCCCTCATCGAACTCTACCATCACGCCGAAGTGCTGCGGTCTTTTTATCATGCACTACAAGAACATGAACTATCCATATTCGCATCACCAGGTTTTGAGATGAACGGCCTATATTCAGAGATTGGCAAAAACTGTCCTTTTTATCTTCGTCCAGAAAATCAAAGTGTCCCAGATTTTTTGTCAACTAATCAACAGTTGTTTAACCAATTTGACTGGTTATTATTTATCACCATCGAAAACCACTATGTCTTTTTTGCCAAACAACAATGGAAACCAAAAACTATTTTGCTCATCCACGATGGCAATTATTGGCTTGATTATCAAAGGAATATTTCATTAACGAGCATTTCAAAAATTGGTAAATGGATAAGGGATTTGATTGGCAGGCAAGCGCAAAACCGTCGGGGAATTGTAGAACGAATGGATTATTTGATGTTCCCAGACCCGGTTATTCGGGATTATATAATTGAGAGGGGCTTGCTAAAAGCGGGAAAATGTTTGCCAAGTCTTCCACTACATTTTGGTAAACAGAATGGGATGGCTACTCGAAAAAATGAAATTACAATAGTTATTCCGGGAAGCATTAAGATAGGAATGAGGGACTATTGGCAGGTAGTCAATGCGTTTGAAGATATTGGTCAAAAGTTCAAAAAGCCTGTCACGTTGGTGTTGCTTGGAAAGCCAGTGGGAAGGAGCGGATTAAAAGTGCAAGAAAAGTCCAGGAGACTTGAAGGAGGAAATTTTTCTGTGGTTTGCTTTTCGGAGCAAATTCATCAACAGGAATATGACAAGTGGCTTGCAATGGCAGATTTTTTTATTCTGCCCTTCAGGAAAAATATAAGGGTTTCTGAATGCAGCGAAATAGGTGGGTTGACTAAGATTTCAGGTTCAATGAATGATGCATTACGTTTCCAGAAATTTGCACTTGTTAGTGATGGTTATGTTTTGCATGAAAGCTACAATAAGGTAACTATGAAGTACAGCGATGCCTTTGACCTTGGGAATAAAATTGTCGCATTACTTGATTCGTTGCCTATTTCGGTTGATTTTTTTGATGTTTTATCCCGGTGGGAAAGGGAGCATAAAAAGGTAACTTCCATTTTGAATGAACTAGCAATGAAATGACTTTTGTTTTTGGGGATTAACGGAGCTTAACCGATTTCGATGCCTCGTCAGTTTCGCTCATCTGACTCATACCCCCGCACCCACCCTCACCTCCACCTCAAACCTTTTCAGCAACCCGGCCAATTTCTGAATAAAGTCCTGTTTGTGGTGCCGGAATTTCTCTATGGTATGATGGTCGGGGTTGGTGGATTGTTGTTGTTGGACAATAAGGTTATTGGTTTTTTCCAGTTGTTCGAGGGTAGCAAGTATTTCTGTTGTGATAGAGGTGTTTCCTTGTTCGACATGTTTCAGCGCAATGTAGGCTGGGCTTTGCTTGATTTTCTATTGGAGCTGGGTTTTGAGTTCCAACAATTGTTGCCTGATGAAATCGGGAGGATTGCCATACAACGTATTTTCCAAAAGAGTTTTGGATTCCTTCAAATTGCCGGTTTGGAAAGCGAGCCAAGCTGCGCTTCTGCGATATAGCCAAGGCGTGATGGCGTCCAATCCTTCTGCGGGAAGATTCTCGACCGCTTCTTTTTCAAGGGCAAATGCCTTATTGCAGAAGGTCTGTGCAGCATCGTGCTTGCCTTCCATTGCTGCAAGTTTTGCTTCATCCACGAATTCCATTGCCTTATCGTGCAATATTTTTGAAACTCTCATCATTTTGCAAAATTAGCCAAAAAAACAGATTTGGACAGGGTTTTCAAACCTTCACAAACACTCGCCACCACCCCCAGAACGCCACCCCCCGCCATTGCTCCAGCACCGTGCGGCCCTGCCATTTTTCCAACACTGTTGGTTTTTCCTGCCCTGCCATCCGTTGGCTGACGAGTTCAAGCTGTTGTTTCAAAGCAGGCGAAAACGGCGTTTCAAACCCAATCTTATCATACCGCCTATATACCTGCTCCGGCAGTTCATCCCTAAAAGCCTCCCTCAGCAAATATTTACGAACGCCATGCCTTATTTTCAGGCCATCCGGCAACGATAGGCAAAACTCCACCAACCGGTGGTCGAGGAACGGCACCCTCGATTCGATGCCGTGCGCCATGCTCAGGCGGTCTTCGCTGTGCAGGATATAGGGCAAAACAGTGGACTCGATGGCCTGAATGGAGTAATCCAGCATCGTGTGGCAGGGGGGCAGGGCAGGGGTGAAGTCAGTCGGCAACCCGGCCTTGCCTTTTGACCGCTGCCATTTTTGCCTGATTTGTTTTTGCAGGGTGGCCGGATGTTTTTGGGCAAAAGAAACCATTTCCAAAAGGGCAGTCAGCGGTTGGCTGCGCAAAAGGCTGCGCCAATATACAGGGTAAAAAGCATCGTACCCCGACAATATTTCATCGGCACCTTGTCCGCACAGGTTGACTTTTATGCCCTGTGTCCGGGCGTATTCAAATACCTTAAAATGCGTGATTTCGGTAGGGTTGGGGGCCGGTTCGTCCAGGTGCCAGGTGACTGTTTTCAGCGTGTCCAAAAAGGAATCCACATCGGGGCGGACGGTATGCGAAAGGAGGCTATGACGGCGGACTACCTCGTTCAAATAGGGTTCTTCATTAAAACCTTTTTCCTGGAACAAGGCCGAAAATGCCTCCAATCTGCCTTTTTTTGATAGGGTATGATGATAATGTTCCGCCATTGCCGCCGCTAATACCGAACTGTCGAGGCCGCCGGAAAGGGTCATGCCCGCCTTCACGTCGCACCTGAGCTGCAGGCGCACCGCATCGAAAAACAAGTGCCGGAACATGGCTTTGGCATCTTCAAAACTGAGTCTTGGGTTGGCATCAATTTCATCCCGGAGATTGTAATAACGTTGGATGGTATAGGAATTCGAGGTGGTTTCAAACACCAGATTGTGTCCCGGCAATAGTTGAAAGACACCCTCAAACAGTGTTTCACGGTCGAGGTCTTGCCACCCCGTGTGCAGCCACAGTTGGCAGCGGGGTTCGTTCATGGCGGGTTTCCAACCTGCAATAGCCGTGAACTGCTTGATTTCGGAGGCCAAACAGAGCTTGCCATTGATTTCCGTGTAATACAGTGGCTTCACCCCGAAGCGGTCACGAGAGCAAAAGACCTGTCGTTTTTCCGCATCGTACAGCACGAAGGCCCAGATGCCGTTGAAGTGTGCCACGCAATCCGTTCCCCAATGGCAGTATGCCGCAGCGAGCACTTCGGTATCTGTTTGCGTGGAAAATAGGCAGCCCTGCTTTTTCAGTTCCTCCCGCAGTTCAGGGTAGTTGTAAATTTCGCCATTGAGGATGAGCGTCACGTGGCGGTACTGAAAGGGTTGATTACCTTTGTCGCCCGGAGCGACGATGGCCAGGCGACGATGTCCGAGGCCGATGTTATTGTACAGCCAAATGCCATCACTGTCGGGGCCACGGTGGCTGGCTACGTCCCTTGCACGGCTTAGTTCTTGAGGGTTGACTGGCTTTCCGCTGCTGTCAATAATGGCGATTAGGCCGCACATGTGACTGCATTTTTAAAGGTATTTTTTTGAACAACAAAGCAATATATTCCAATCAAAAAGCGGTTTTCAGTGCCCCTATTTTCCACCAACCCTGGTGGCTCGATATCGTCTGCCAAAAAGGCCGATGGGATATTTGCACAGCAACCGACAAAGAAAACAACATCATCGGCACTTTGCCCTATTATTTGACTTCCATTTTTGGGTGCAAAATCATCCGCACCCCGCCGTTCACGCCTTACCTCGGTGTATGGCTTGATTATTCCCAATGTTCGGAGCGCAACGTCAGCCGATATAGTTTTGAAAATGAAGTCATTGGGGCATTGGTGGAGCAATTGCCTAAAGTCGCATCTTATAATCAAATCCATCCGCCACAGTTGCAGAATTGGTTGCCTTTTTATTGGAAGGGTTACACTCAAACTACACGTTACACCTATGTTCTGGAAAATTTGAACCCAGAAAAGGTTTTTGAAAAGATGAAAAGCGAGGTGAGGACGAGGATTAGAAAAGCCCACCAGTTATTCAAAATTGAGGAACATAACATTTTAGGAGATTTTTTTCAGTTCTATGAAAATACTATGAAACGGCAAGGGCTTTCCTTGAGGAGAAACAAGCGGATACTGGAGGCATTGCATAAAGAGATTCAAGCTCGTGAGGTAGGTAAAATTTACAATATACTTGATAGCAATGGCAAAAAAGTCGCAGCGCTGTACATGATTTGGGACAACAATACCGCCTATTACTGGCTGCCATGCTTGGATAAAAGATTAGGGCATCAAGGTGCCGTTCAACTCCTCCTTTGGCACGCCATCCAAACCGCCCTGCACATGGGCAAAAGTTTTAACTTTGAGGGGAGTATGTTGCCGCATATCGAGCCGGTGTTTCGGGCATTTGGTGCGGAGCGGCGGCCTGTTTTCCAGATTCGGAAATTTGGAAACCGGTTGTTGAAGGCAATGTGGGTTTTGCTAAAAGGTTGATTTTCATGCAAGTACAAGTCATCCACGACAATACAGCATTTGAGGGGCGCATCCGGTATGTGTTTGATTTTATTCAAAACCACCCGTTGTCGGAGGGGAATTTCACTTTTTTATTTCATGGGGAATCTTCCGATGCTGCCACTATCTATTTCACCAAATCCCAACCACAACAAGGGCATCCATTTCCTTACATCCCAGCACAAACTGTGGTTTTTTCACCCTCTGTCAATATACCTGAACTTGTTCCCAATGGCTACGAGTTTGAGGGGTTTTTGCTCCAATCCGTGGAATACAATTCATTTAGCGGAAATAAGCCTTTTTATTCAGCGGGTCAATTTGGCTTTGATTTGATGGAGGCCCTTTTTTTTCATATCTCACGTATGGAGGAATGTTTTTGTGCGAATGAGCAGAAGGATGTTCACGGCAGGATGCTGGCGGATGCCCAGTTTTTGGTTCGGTATCAACTTGAAAAATTACCAGTAGTTGACCAGCTTGTGTATTGCTTCTTGCAAGTGCTGGCACGGGAGTATAAATCAGCGTGTAAACCTCCCCGATATTTTCACACTCCATTTAGACTTACTTATGATGTGGACATTTTGGAAAAATACGCCCGCTTGCCCCCGTTCCGTTCCTTTGCAAAATACCTGTTTAAAAACCCCAACCTGTCAGCGTTGACCAAATTGACGAGCAGTTATTTTGCCACCAAATCCGGGAATGCCTGCGACCCGTATCTGACTTTTGACTGGATGCTCCGGCCTGATTTCAAGGGAGAGCAAGTGATATATTTTTTAGTGGGTGGAACTTCCAGGTTCGATAAACCTATTCCGGTCATCAATCAACTATATCGGGAGGTATTGGGCTTGGCCCTTGAAAGGGGATTGGAAATTGGCCTGCATCCCAGCTATTGTTGTGTGGATTCCCTGGATAGGCTGGCTGCGGAAAAAATGCAGTTGGAAAAATTGACAGGTAACTCTATCAAAAAAAGCCGCCAACATTTCCTCCATTTTTCTTTTGATACTACACCCAACATCTTGGAGCAGGTGGGCATAGAAGATGATTCTTCTTTGGGGTTTTCGGACAGGATAGGCTTTCGTTGTGGCACCGGGTTTCCTTATTTTCTTTACGATTTTCCGACAGAGCAGCCCCACCGGCTGAAAGAAACCCCGATGGTGATAATGGATGTAGCCCTTATGCGGGAGGGAAAAAATAATGGGGAGAGAATCAACAAAATATTGGAGGATTTTCTCCATGGGAACGCTCACTTAACACAAATCACTTTCAACTTTCATAATTCAAGATTTTTTGATGCGGAGTTGGATGGGGTGGATTTGAGAGGGATTTTTAATGCGATATTAAACAGTTGAGAAGAATGAATGAAAGATACGGGCAAAAGGTAATGATATACGCAAGGGTCAACACAAGTGACCCTACCAACCTCGGTGCCGTCAAAAAATACAGAGGGCTGCTAAAAGGATTTCGGGACTTGGGCTTTGAGGCTGACCTGCTTTGGTTAAGCGAAAATGGGATTTTGCTTAATGAAAAATTATTGGTCAATTTTCGGCTTAATGTTTCCATGGAGTCTGCCCGAAATGTGTTTTTCAATTTCTTCCTGCTTGATTGGCACATTGCCCACCGTATTGATTTCAGGGCTTACGATATTTTCTTTGTGCGTTTTCCGCTTTGCCACCCGATGTTGATTTACTTATTGCGTAAAGCAAAAAAATCAAACCCCGCTTTAAAAATATGGCTGGAAGTGCCAACTTATCCGTACCATTTGGAGCTAAAAGGGTTTCTGCGAAATATCCAATATCGCTTGGACCGCCTGCTCCAACCTTTGCTCAAGCGCTATGTGGACAGGGTAGTGCAATATGGCCAATTTCCGAGTCTTTTTGGTATTCCTGCCATTGGAATCGGAAACGGGGTGGATGTTTCTTCGTTTCCTGTTTCAACCGCTGCTCCTGTTGAGGGAAAGCTAAGGTTGCTCGCCGTCGGAAACTGGAACCATTGGCATGGGTTGGATAGGCTGCTAAGCGGTATGGCCAGTTATTATGATGATAGCCCTGAACAAATGGTTGAATTGACGATTGTTGGGGGAGGAAGGGAACTTCCCGCACTTATGGAATTGGCGGAGAAACACAAACTGACCGAATATGTGAAATTTATTTCCCCAACAGAAGGATTGAAATTGGATAAACTTTTCAATCATGCTGATATAGCCATCGGAACGCTCGGTATTCACCGAAAAAAGGTGGTGTTGGATTCTTCCCTGAAACACCGGGAATATTGCGCACGTGGTATTCCTTTAGTCCTATCGACACTTGACCCAGATTTCCCGGTAGAGTTGCCATGGGTTCATTATGTTTCAACGGATGACGCTGCGATTTCAATATCGGCTTTGTTGCTGTTTTGGGAAAAGCTGAAACATTGGAGAGGGGTCAAGGATGAGATTCGAAAATATGCTATTGACCATATTGACTGGAGGGTAAAATTGAAGAATATGATTGAGCAGATTGGGTTATAACCTTGGCTATTTTTCATTCCCCCTCCCCAAACAACCCCTCCACCTCTACCTCCAACCCCTCCAGCACCGTGCTTTTCAGCGTTCCGTTGCCTTCAAAATAGGAAGTCAGGCGGAAGCGGTCGCCTATCAGAGAATACACCTCGATGGATTTTTTCTGGGGATCCACCAGCCAATATTCCCGGACGCCGTGTATTTCGTAAGTGTCTTTTTTGATGCCCTTGTCGTTGGAGGCGGAGGATTTGGAGAGAATTTCGACGATGAGGTCGGGGGCGCCGATGATGATTTGCTCCTTTTCATCCAGAATAAAGAAGCGTTCCTTTTTGATAAATAAGATATCGGGTTGATAGCAGTTGCCGTCGTCGAGGACGACATCGAGGGGTGCGTGGAGGACTATGCCGGCTTTGGTGTTTTCGGCGTAAAGTGCCAGGTAAAGTTCAATTTTTCCAGAAACCTTCTGGTGCAGGATGGTAGGTGATTGTTTTCTCACGATTTCTCCGTTAATGAGTTCGTACCAAAAGGGGTCATTTTCGTCAAACTCTATTTGACGAAATTCTTTCCAGGTCAATGCTTTTTGCAGTACTTCCATGATGGTGCAATTGTTTGCGGTTAGGGCGTCATTACACGGTCAACACCTTTTTCACTTCTTTGAAATTGACAATATCCATGTTGTCGTCACCGGCTGCGAGGGCGTAGAAGCCGAGTTTTGAGAGTTTTTTCACCACGTTTTCGGGGATGGCCATGGAGCCGAAAATTGGGACGAGCCGCTTGCCCTTGAATTCCGGGAAGCAGCGGCGGAATTTTTCAACGTAGTCTGGTAGTTGCTCGATGAACTGCATCCGGACGGTGAATTTGGCCTCCAGCCAGAAAACGATGTCGTTGGCCACGAGCACACAGTCGAATTCGGTCAGGTCTTCATTGTTTTGCGGGTCACGTCGGTCAATCCGTACCATGGACTGCTGCACGTCGGGTGCATTGAACTGCTCCCTGGCAATGCGGGGCACATTGGGGAAGGCAAAATCTTCGGCAAAAGTGCCGAGTTTGTTGGTCACCTCGCCCCACTTTTTGTTCATCTCCCTCCGCTCCCGGATAGAGTCTTCCTTGAAGTCCTTCATCTCATCTTTGAAGTCCTTCATCTCCTGGGCGGAGGACTGGCGCAGCCGTTCGCCTTCCTCTTGGTAGAGTCTCATTCCTTCTTTGAACTCCTTCATCTCCTGGGCGGAGGCTTCCCGGTAGAGCCTCATTTCTTCCCGAAATGCCATCATATCCCGCTCGCTCTTGTGGAAGAGCTTATTGGTCTGAACGATGAACTGGCCAAGAGCCAATTCAACATCGCTGAGTCTTTCTTCTATTTCGTAGTCCATTGATTTGGATTTTTATGCAATTTACTGGAAAAAGTGTGGTTGGGCAACAAAAGCAATTAACAAAAAAGTTCCTGACACAGTTTATTAGGTGCTTCTTAGCCCTTTTTCCCCGCCACCACCAGCAAATCGCCGCTCAAAAAAGGCAGCACCCTGCCCGACGGCACTCTTTTCAGCCAACGTGCCATCCGTACCGAAGCACCCGGCAACAGGTGGTTGAACGGCGTCACCGTTTGGTTCATCCATTCCAGGCGCTGGATGGCAAAGCCATGCCGCTCCAGCATTTGTTCGATATCCGTCTTGCAATAGGCCATGGTGGCAAAAGACTGGCCGATGACCCGGCTTTTGGTTGGTTTGACCAATTTTGAAAAATGGAGAATCCTGAACAACCGCCGAACGTGAAAGTCCAGCGAACAACGGTGCGTAAAAGACAGGACGGCCCTTCCGTCAGGGGCCAACAGCGTTTGCAGGGCAGCGAGGTGTGTTTCCAAATCGGCACGGCTCATATAGGTAGTCACGCCGAGCATGAATATGCCATCGAATGACCGGGCGGGCATTTCCAAATCCGGCAAAGAACCGATCCGCTGGTTGGCAACCGGGATATGACTTTCCCGGAGCATGGTGGGGGAGAGGTCTGTGCCGATATATTGAAAAGTCGCAGTATTCGCTTGAATGAAGTCGTACAAAGCACCGGTGCCTGCACCGATATCGAGTATCTTTTTTCCCTCAAAAACAAATCCCCGAACAGCTTCCCGCAACCGTTCACCAAAAAAATAGCAGTAGTATGGATGATCCGTTGCGTGGTAACGCTGCGCATAGGAAGGGGCAATGTGGTCAAAATATTGCTGGACCTTTCTGTTTTGCGGGTTCTCCTTTTTTAATTCCAAAGAGTTCGTCAAACAATTTTAAGTACGCACTTGTGACAATGTTTTCGTCGAACAACTGACAAGCAAGTTCCCTGCTCCAGTTGCCCATTTTTTCAAGTTCTGAGGGGGTGAAATCCAACATGGTTTCCATGGCAAGCGCCAATGCGCCCGCATCCTTTGGAGGCACGATGAACCCGTTTTTTCCGTGTTGCACCGTTTCCCGGCAGCCGGCAACATTCGTGGTGATGACAGGTTTGGCCATGCTCATGGCCTCGATCACCACCCTCGGTATGCCTTCTCGGTAGGACGGATGCACCAACACATCGGCTTGGCGGATGATGGTGCGCACATCCATCACCCTTCCAATATACCGTATATCCTGGTTTTCTACCCACTCGAGCAACTGTGATTTTGGGACACCCGAAGGGTTGGATTCCCGGTAATCGCCGACCACCCAACATTCCACATCGGTACGAGTCTTTCGTATTTCCCTGGCGGCATGGAGGTATTCCATCAAGCCCTTGTCCCAGAGCAGCCTGCCGATGAACAGGAATATGAATTTTCTGCCAACTTCGTCCAATTTCGGGAGCGGCTGGAAACGCTTGGTTGGGACTCCCGATCCTGGCATCATGATGCAACGTTCCGCCTCGACAATATTGTTGTTTATGAAAACGGCCTGGTCGTCGGGGTTGTAGGTGACTAGCTTTGCGAGCCGCCCGAATGCAACCCTGTACAGCCAGGGGATGAAGTAGTTCCATCCATGCGGGTGGAGGAAGGTATATCCAAGCCCCGTGACCACCGCAACGGCAGGAACTCCTGCCAATCGGGCGGCAAGGCTTCCGTATATGTTGGCCTTGATAGTGAAATGCAGCACCAAGTCGGGCTTCAAGCGGCGGTACAGACGAAACAGTTCCCACAGCAAAAGCAGGTCCTGCACAGGGTTTTTCCCCTCTCGGGCCAATCTTTTCAGTTGAATATGCTGGTTGAAATCTGTTTGGTCGAGGTAGCGGATGTATTCGTCCACCGGCGTGGCAACCGTGACTTGATAGCCCTCTGCGGTAAGCCGTTTCACCAATGGCAACCGGAAATTGTAGATATTCCAAGAGGAATTGTCAACAAGCAGTATCTTTTTCAAAAGTAGTGAGTCTGTGTTGTTTGTTAGAAAAAGGATGTTTGTTCAGGCAGGCAAAGCTGGTTTCTTGAACTACCCATTGACCGTGATTTGCAAGGCTGGAAATGCCTGGTCTGCGGGGCAGGGCATATCGCCCTTGCATATTGTCTTTTTTCTAACAGTATTTGTTGATATTCAGTTTGGTGCGCTCGAAAGTTCTCAACTCAAATATACTCGCTACCGTACTTCTCGCCCATATTTTTAGTTACGGACTTAATTTCCTGTTCATCGCCTTTGGGCCAAATCAGCAGGATGTCGCCTTCGTCCACGATGATGAAGTCGTCCAGCCCTTTGATGACGGCCAATTTGCCTTCAGGCAGACGAACCAGGCTGTTGCGCAGGCCAATGGCTTCTACTTTATCACCTTGCAGCACATTGCCGTTGCCGTCCTGACTGCTCTCGGCATGTAAGGATGCCCAGGTTCCCAGGTCGCTCCAACCTATATCAGCGGGAATGGTGAACACATTGGTTGATTTTTCCAAAATAGCATAATCCACACTGATGCTGGGGGTGTGAGGGTAATTCAGGTTGATGAATTCCTGTTCTTCCAGCGTATTGTAATAATATTTTCCCTGGGCCAATATCCGGTGGATTTCGGGGGACAGTTCCTCAAATGCCTTGAGAATTGTGCGGGTGCTCCACACGAATATCCCGGCGTTCCAGAGGTATTCGCCACTTTCCACAAATTCCCTGGCTCTTTCCGCCGGAGGTTTTTCGGTGAAACGCCTCACCTTGTGTACTCCGCCTGTGTTTTCAGGTGAAAACTGAATATAGCCATATCCCGTATCGGGTCGGGTAGGCGTTATGCCTAGTGTGACAATGGCCTCCTGACCGGAGGTGAAGGCCAGGGCTTGCCGCAATTTTTCAATAAAGGCTTCTTCTTTTAAAATAACGTGGTCGGACGGGGCCACCACGAAGTTGGCATCGGGGTCGAGGCTGTGCAGCTTGAATGCTGTATAAGCCACGCAAGGGCCGGTGTTGTTCCGGGACGGTTCGCAGAGGATTTGATTGTCCGTCAGTTCGGGGATTTGCTCCTTCACCAGGTCGAAATACAGTTCGTTGGTGACGACAAAGATGTTCTCCGCCGGGCACAGTTTCAGGAACCGCTCGAAGGTGAGCCGGATGAGGGTTTTTCCCACACCCAATATATCCATGAACTGCTTGGGCCTCGCCTCCCGGCTTGCTGGCCAAAAACGGCTGCCAACTCCTCCCGCCATAATGGCAACGTAGGTGTTATTCTTGTTCTGATTCACTTTCTTTGATGATTTGATTGATGGAAAAACGGTGCCCCAGGATTTCAATTTCATCTTTCCAGCCCACGGTCAGCCAGGGTTGGTTGGGGCGTGCCACCATGACTTTTTGGTCTTTGGTGAAAATCCATATCATTTCCTTTGTGCCAAAATCCAGCAATTTTTGCGTTTTGGTGAGGAAATAGTTGGTGCCTTTAATCTGTTCGAAGGCTGTGACATCGGCTTTTGTGTCCACTTCAACTACGACGGTCGGCGCAATATCCAAATAGGTTTTGGTTGCTTTTTGAATGGAAATATCCGCCTTTGGATAAATACATAAATCAAGAGATGGATTGGATTTGTGCCCGACATGCAGACCTGTTTCTCCTTGTATAATCAGCATTTCTTTGCCGATGATAGGTTGTAAATAATCCTTTAAATATGTCAACAACAGCGCTTGCAAATAACCGTATCCCATGATTTCATCAGGTGTTTGTTTGCCCTGCAAAACGTTTTGGTACCCTCTGTAATAAACAGGCACTCCTTCGAGTTCCTCGTAAATCAGATAGTCGGGTACCACCGGTTTTTTACTTTTTTGCTTGTCCGTTCGTACAGCGACCATGTTGTTTATTTTTTTGAAACTGTTCAGCATGAGGGTGACATCTTTTTCCCTGTGCCGTATTGCCAATTTTGTTTGTATTTTATCAGAGAAAACGGTGTCATCTTAATGCAGTCGCAGCGAGATGACACCTTTTTCTCTGCAAAACCCTGCTAATTTGCAAAACCATTAAAGCGAAAAAAGAAGTCACCTTCCTGCTGAACAGTTTATTTTTTTGTTCTTTGACAATTCTTGTGGAACAAACCCCAAAGGGATTCAATGTGAATAGCCCCGGATGAAATCCGGGCCCGGATTTCATCCGGGGCTACTCGTATTCAAGCCCTCCGGGCTTTTACCACAAAAATTGTCAAAGAACCATTTTTTTTTATGAAATATGGAGTTTCGTAAAAAAGAAGTTGCGGCTTGCACAACCCAATTTTTGGCGAAAACTATTCCTTTTCCGCCTCATCTATCATCTGCTGTATGGAAAAACGGTGCCCAAGCACTTCAATTTCATCTTTCCAGTCCACAATCAGCCAGGGTTGGTTGGGGCGGGCGACCATCACCTTTTCCACTTGCGTGAAAATCCAGATGACTTCTTCCACGCCAAAGTTGAGGAGCAACTCTGTCTTTTTGATATAATAACTTCCGGGAGACAGAGGCAAGGCTTCGAAGTCGGCTTTGGTGTCAACTTCGATCACGACCCTGGGCGGCGTTTCAATGTACTTGTTTTTCGCTGTTTTTAGCGAAAATGCACTTTTGGGTAAAATAACAAAATCCAACGATGGATTAGTTTTATGGGAAACATGAAGACCTCCTTCGCCTGACAATATCCAGTGTGTTTTACCGAAAATGGGTTGAAAATAATCTTTTAGCAGGTTGATGATTAACCATTGTAAAGCACCGTATCCCATGATTTCTTCAGAAGTTTGTTTTCCGCTGATCACATTTTTATAGCCCTGGTAATAAACAGGCATCCCGTCCAGCGTTTCATAAACAAGGTAGGCGGGCACTTCGGGTTGCTTTTTTTTCCTTTTTTTTTCTTTTATGGTTTCAACGCCAATCATTGCTGTGTTTTTTTTCGTAACCGTTCAGGTAGGGCGTTTTTGAGGAGCTTAGGAAAGTTATTCTCCAAAAAACGTAAGTACAGAAGGTACCTTTCTCCCAATCTCCCAAGTTTTTTTCAAAAGTAACCCAAAGTTACAAGAAAGCCAATCCCACCATCAAAAATCCATCCTCGTCAGTCCCATGTTCATCCGAAATCCGCCGCCGATATAACTGTTCACGCCTGACCTGTCCGGCAGGGCGCTTACTTTTTTTCGGTAAAAATAATGGAGGTCGAGGAAGACGTTGTGATATACCTCGAAGCCGAGGTCGAGGCCCAGCAGGGTGGTGGTGGTTGCGACCCCCTGCCCGATTTTGTTGCCATATTCGTTCACCAAATTGGTATAATTGAGGAGTATATTGCCTCCCCAATTTCGGCCCGGTTCGTCTTCGCCGAAATTGGCCCTGATAAGCCGGGCCTGCAACATCCAGCGGTCGGCAGGTTGGTAGCGGGCCGTGCCGATAAACTCCCTGAAATTGGCGCCCAACGGATGTGCCAAAGCCTGGTTGTAATGCGCATAACTGGCACCCAGGCTGTCCCGATGCGTGTAAAGATAAGGCCTGGCAGAGTTGTATTCCGCCCGCAGGTCAAGGTGGTCAATCCCGAAAGCATTGATGTATTGCAGGCCGGCCTGCCAGCCCCACTTGTTGGCCCACCAACCGTTGCCCCCGGTTAGTTCATTGAATTTGAACTCGTCAAGGATGAATTGGCCATATAGCCTGAAACGCTTGAACAGGTTCCATTTGAAATCGGCCCCGGCGAGGGCATTGTCTTCGCTGCCCAGCAGGTGCTCCACCGTTCGATACAGGATGACCGGGTTCAGGTACTGGAGTTCAAAGTGTCCAACATCTGCATCCCGACGGAAAACCGTGGCCTCGAAAATGCCAATGCTGAAATTTTTGAACAAATCGAGGCTCAGGTAATGCGCTGCCATGTATTTGCGGGGCACCAATTTGTCGCCCCGCACGGCCTGGGCCGACGATGCGTGCAATTCCGTGAAAAGGTTCTGGTAATGGAGCTTCCAAACCCGCCAGTTCACCTTCAGGTAGAGGTAGTTTTGGGCAAAGTCGGACAGCAGCATGGAGCGATACCCGTCGCCGATGAAATGCCGCCCGTGCCCGAACTGCATTCCCACGCTTCGGGTGACGTTGAATCCTATATATGCCTGTCCATTCAGCCAGTCATACGATCCCGATGAGTCGAAGATTTGGCTCCTATAACTCTTATAAAATCCGTTGCCGGGAAGTGCCCGGTTCTTGTTCACATATTCCCGCACATAGTCGGGGAACCTGCCCTGGCTGTCCGTGATGTTGGAGTAAAAAAATATCCGGTCGTCCACGCCGCCCCGAATTTCCACCCCCCGCTGGTTCAGGAACAGTGGCCGGTCGTCGCCGTCGCCACCAGGTGCTGCTACCTGAAAATGAATGATTGGGTTTACCCTTAGATGGAAATGAGGCTGGTTGATTTCGAGCCAATTGGCCGGGGTCTTGTAAAACAAACCCCAAATCGGTTTTTCGTTTTTAAAATAATATTTGTCCGTTTGGCTGGCCAATACCTGTGAGGATGGAATAAAGCGGTACAGCGTATCCCCCTCCACTTTTTCATAAATGCCCAATTTCCTTTCACCCAGTGTTTGTGCCTCGTCCAGTGCCCCCAGCCACTCATTGTTGTCCTTGAAAATCCGGTCGAGGTCCTGCCTGTCCCGAAAAGTCAACGTTGCGCCCGATGTGTCGAGGTACATGGCATAGCGCACGGCATCGCCCCGCAAGTGCCCTTTCAGGGATGAATGAAATGGTGGCCGCTCGCCGGTGATGATTTCCAGCCGGTCGAGGAGGTGGTAGTTGGTGGAGCCGAAGGGGAGGGGGGTGCCTTGCGCGGGGAGGAGGGTTGGAATAAGCACCGACAGGAGTAACGGTAGTGTGAAGTTTGGTGAATTTTTGCGCATTGTATTGACTTGTTAGGCGATTGGTATTTGTATGACGGTGGCTACGTTTTCTTGGATGGTTTTCCGC